>Ga0182024_10000779_pt1 | contig 83586 bp, 94 predicted proteins | sample P32metaG_FD_120480 | JGI IMG/M metagenome (GOLD analysis project Ga0182024, IMG submission 120480) | Permafrost microbial communities from Stordalen Mire, Sweden - P3-2 metaG (Illumina Assembly) | ecosystem: Environmental > Terrestrial > Soil > Wetlands > Permafrost | place: Sweden: Stordalen... | reverse complement strand
TGCTCATTGTAGACGGTGGCCATGTCGCGAAGAATGGTGATGGCGATCTCTTCTCCGAACCGCATTCCTTCGACGCCATCCGACCGGTAGTGTACGCCGCAGGCGTTCCGGCCGAGCGATACATTCGCGGCCAGTTTGTTCAACTCGGTGCTCACAGTGAGCGGAGGCCCGTCATAAGGGAGCAGTGTCAGCCCATCATCGGACGGCACAACCGGACTGGGGATGACGAACGACTCACTAAACAGCGCCTTGAGCATCGTCACGCCGGCCCCAGCAATCACGGCGTGCGCCGCGGGATACGACGGGTGCTGCGGGCAGCCTTCCGGATAAGCTATCGGCAGGAGATAGGTACCATGAGCCTTGAAAGTCGCCTGCAGGGCGGCCGAATTGAACACATCGGAATGGATGGGATACTTAGCCGCTCCCGTGACAAGATTGTGGATGCGGCCGCCGAACGCTTCCGGGCGAACCCGGCGATGCACCAGCCATTTCTGAGCGTACGCCGCACGCAACGCGCTGATAGGAGCACTCCACATTAAGTCAAGGGCGCCTTGGCTGCCGAAAGTAATGCCCCCCGCCTGCGTGGAATAGTTGAGATACGGGTTGTTCGGATTGAGCGCCGGATTCCCGTAGCTCAGCAGCAACAAGGCGGCCAGCACATTGGCCTGACCCATGAAATCCCGGTGCAGGTATTCACTCACATCGCGGTTGTTGCGAATGTAGCGCGGTGTAGAATCGAAAACATTCGAGCCGGCCGCAACGCCGTTCTGCACGCTGAGCCACGCCGGATAAGTAGTCAAGTAGTCATCCCCGGGGACAGTCGTACGGTAGAATTGGGGGAACTGAGCGCCCCCGAACGGAATCGTTTTCCACAAGAACTGCGAAATCAGAGGGCCGGTGGTCTCGCCAGGAGTCAGGCCGCGGAAGATGATGTCGGGTGTTATCTGGCCATTGACATTGGGTCCGCGGTAATCGGACAAGTTACTCAGGTCGGCGCAAGCCTGGGCAATTGTAGGGTCGGACGAGTATTGACTAAACGGTACATCGCGCGTGAGCGCGTACCAGTAATCTTCAACCATTTCCCCCGCCATTTGAGCGCTGCTGAAAGCCGGCGCGGGAGGCGACGCGATTGCCTCCGCGTCAGCGCCCACCATGCTGTAACAATAGGCCGCTTGCGGGTTCGCCAACTTGACGGTGCCCCCTAGCGGTATGGCTTCGAAATCGCCTGGTTGGCCGCTGTTGAGCGCATTTATCAGCGAATTGTAGGCATTGAGATCCACCTCACCCAGCTGATTGTGCGGCAGACCTTTCGAATAGCTGGCTATCCGGTTCACGTAAAGTTGTTCGTCCCCATTGCTGGTGGATATCTGTTCCGGACGATCCCGTTGCAGCATAGCTGCGTCGCGGCGAATCGCAAAAGCGCGTTGCCGGCGCTGCGAGGCGTCCAGCGGACCGCTATCGGCAAGCGCGTTGGGAGCTTCCAGGGTGGAAAGCAAGCCGGCTCCGCCTAAAGCAGTCAAGGTTGGGGCGGCGCCCAGGTAGCTCAGAAATCTTCGGCGGCTGGCGCCAGGATGCTTCTCGCCGGAGACGGAAATCTTGTTTGAGTTTGACATAGATTCAAGGACTCTGGCGCACCGCTGCAAAATTGTCAATGTTCCCCGGCTACACCGTGTCTATCCACCTAACTCTATAGATCTGTTAAGCTTGGACTCTGAAATATACCGGAGGAAGGGCTTGGAATGCCTATGCCGCAGGCTTCAATCGGAAGATCTCGCGTCCGCTTCGCCGTGTTCGAACTGGATCTTGAATCCGGCGAGCTGCGCAAGTATGGAGTCAAAATCAAGCTACAACAGAAACCCTTCCAAATTCTAACCCTACTCCTGGAGCGCCCCGGTGAAATAGTGACACGTGAAGAGCTACAGCGGCGATTGTTGCCTTCCGATGTCTTCGTGGATTTTGAAAGCGGTCTGAACAACGCCGTGAAGAAATTGCGGGCCGCGCTTGGCGATTCCGCTGAAACCCCACGTTTTGTTGAGACGGTGGCTAGGCACGGGTACCGATTCCTGGTGACACCGCAACTTGCGGACCGCACCTCAACCTTGCCGGCGCCGCCAGATAGGCCGCCGCGTATCTCACGGATGCGAATGGCAGCCGTCTTGGTCGTGTTGATGGCATTACTCGGCTCGATTTGGGCAGCGCGGCGTCGCACCGCCTATCCGGCGTCTGTTGCTTCAGAGATCCACAAGATTGCTGTGCTACCTCTCGAGAATCTTTCACATGATGACGAGCAGGAATATTTCGCGGACGGCATGACGGACGCTATTATCGACCAGCTCGCTCGAGTCCGCGGCCTGACCGTCATCTCGCGAACATCGACCATGCTGTACAAGAAGGCGCGCAAGCCACTGCCCCAGATCGCCCGTGAGCTGGGCGTCGACACCGTCGTGGAAGGTACCGTGCTTCGCGCCGGCAACCGGGTTTCGAGTCTCAGCTCAATTGATAGATGCCGCAACGGACCGGCACCTCCTGCCCCGAACGTTCGAAAGAGATCTGCAAGATGTTTTGCAATTGCAACAGGATGTAGCCAGCGCCGTGGCTCAGCAGATCACGAGCAGCTTGACGGCCCAGGATGCCGGGCAGCTATCGCATCCGGTGCCTGTGGATCCGGAAGCCTATCAAGCGTTCATGCTGGGACGGTTCTACTGGTTTAAACGGACGCCGGACGCATTCTCGAAAGGCATTGAATACTTTCAACAGGCCATCGCCCGCGAGCCCAACTATGCCCTCGCCTATATAGGGCTGGCAGATTCATATTTTGGCTTGGAGTACCTCGAGATCGTTCCGCCACTGCAGTTCAAGGCTCAAGAACGGTCCGCAATTCTGAAAGCTCTCACTCTGGACGTTTCCCTGGCCGAAGCGCACACCTCGCTGGCGCACGCTCAGGGATTGGAGGATTGGGATTTCGCGGCCGCCGAAAAGGAATACCGGCGGGCCGTGGACCTCAACCCCAGTTACGCACTTGCGCGCCATTGGCTCGGTAACGACTTGGCAATTCGAGGCCGGTCGGCAGAAGCGCTGGAGGAGAGCCGGAAAGCGATGGCGCTCGATCCGCTTTCGGCTCTCTACCGGGCTAGTTATGCGCATCGGATCGCGTATGCGCGGCGGTTTGATGAAGCTGCCGATGCAGGCCAGAGAGCCTTGGATCTCGACGCGAGTCATCCCATCGCCAATATGTATCTAGGGCAGATCGAGGAATACCGCGGCAGGTTTCCAGATGCGATCATTCGGTTCAGGAAGGCATATGAACTCACGGATACCGGTGCATTTGGCTAATCTTGGTCACGCATATGCCCGAAATGGGAATCGCAGTGAAGCGCTGAAGGTACTGGCTCAACTGCGTACCCTCTCCAAGACCCGGTATGTTTCCCCATACGCGTTTGCGTTAGTTTACATCGGCATGGCGGAAACGGAGAAAGCATTCGAATGGTTACAAAGGGCCGTCACTGAGCGCAGTCAAGCCATTACCACCCTGAAAGTCGATCCGGTGTTCGATGACCTTCGAGGGGACCCGCGCTTTGTTTCTCTGATTCGGCAAATCGGCTTGTAATCCGGCCACGCCAATGTCATGTTCGTGCTGGGCGAACTGGTGTCCAAGCACCTGGGCAATCCCAATCTGAAGGCAGTTTTCCCCCGGCTATGAGAACCCCAAATTCCGAGGGTTAATAGGCTAAGCTTGGTACGCACTAGCTGGTACCCGCAGTACTTAGACTGATTCCAGTCTGACCTTTTCTCTTAGCGCAGTTATACCTCTGACGTTGTTTTCTCGCGTTTACATACGGAGGAAAACAAATGAACTTCGAAGGTCAGAGCGTCCTGCGCGCCATTCTTGCCGCCGGGATGCTCGCAATCGCGTACCCGGCGATAAGTAGTGCGACGGTTATCGATATCAGCGCCGGCCCCAGTGGCTGGGGATGCAGCCAATGCAATGCGCCGACCAGCGTGCTGCCAGGAACGGTAGTTAATCTTCTTAACCCCGGGGAAACTGGTCCGCTTCAGTTGACGCTTGGGCCCGGAACCTATTCGATAACGAATGCCGCGACGACCGGCAACTATTCAGCTTGGAATTTTGAGGGATATCCGAGCTCCGGGAATTGGGTTTGGAGCTTCCTGATCGGGTCCGACAACGGTAACGGGACCGCCACGGTTCTCAACGATGATTACATCGCACCCGTCTATCCCACTCAAGCAGCGGCAGCCGCCGGAAGTGGTACGACGACATGGGATGGCCAATACGGTAACCCGGCTGACCAGCTTCCGAGCACCACCACTGCCGGCTTTTACGATACGCTCAATCTTCCGGCTACGACGACGCTGGACTTCTTCATCGACGACTATGACCTCGGTGATAATGGCGGCGGCGTAGCGCTCACTATCCAGCCTTTAAGCACGTCTTCGACGCCGGAGCCAGCGAGTATGGCGCTTCTGGGCACAGGTCTGGCTGTTCTCGGACTTCTTCGGCGGCAGCGCCGGTCCTAAGCCTTTTCTTCGGAGGCAGCACCAGGGCGTCGCGTCTGGTCCCGCGGCGCCCCGGCTGGTTGCCATATGATAACCTGAGATTGTTATGGCAATTCCCAACGTCAAACGGTTCCGGCCGTTCTGCCCCACCTGCAACGAACCCTTTACGGTCATGGTGGTCCTGCCCAAGGGCGCTGATGTGGATAAGTATCTGACCGATACTGTGGCGCGCCACGACCACAAGGCGTTCCAGGAAGCCAAGCAGCAGCACTTCAAGATCCGCGTCGGGCAACAGAAGCAGCGCAAAGCGAAGTAGTTCGCCGGGCAGCGCAAGCTTGCGCAGGATTGGCGCGTGTTTCAGACCGAGCATCCAACTGAGTTATTGCTGCATCCAATTAATCGGACATTCGAGACCCGAATGTTATCCTGAAAAAAATGGCTTATGATCTGATCGTTATCGGAAGTGGTCCGGGCGGCTATTCGGCCGCGGTCCGCGCCGGCCAATACGGCCTCAAAACCGCCATCATCGAGAAGGATCCGAAACTAGGCGGCACGTGCCTGCATGTGGGGTGCATTCCCACCAAGGCGCTGCTCCATACCGCCGATGTTTGGGAGCAGTTCGTTCATTCGAGCGACGAAGGCATCTCTTGCGAAAACCCAAAAATCGAGTACGCCAAGGTCCTCGACCGCAAGAACAAAATCGTAGCCAAGCATGCCAAGGGCGTCGAGTTCCTGATGAAGAAGCACAAGGTCGACTGGATCAAGGGCTATGCCAAGCTCAAGCCCCGCGGCGCCAATGGGATGGTCCAAGTTGAGGTGAAGGCCGACGGAGGAATGCAGACGCTCGAATCGAAGAATGTCATCATTGCCACCGGATCGGAAGCACGCATGCTCCCGGGTTTGAAGCCCGACCCGAGAGCGATCCTCACCAATATCGAGATTCTCGACCTGCCTGCGATACCCAAGACCATGCTGATTATCGGGGCGGGCGCTGTGGGGGTGGAGTTCGCCTCGATCTTCAATCGATTCGGGACGAAAGTTACAGTGCTGGAGATGTTGCCGAGGCTGGTGCCGGTTGAGGACGAAGATGTTTCGAAAGAACTGGAGCGCTATTTCAAGAAGAGCGGCATTCGCTGTGAAACCGGCGCCAAAGCTGAGAACATTACCAGGACCGAGCAGGGCGTGCGCCTGTGCGTAGCGCTTCCTAACGGAAAGCGTGAGGATATGGAGGCCGAGACTCTTCTGGTGGCGGTCGGCCGCAAGCCGAACACGCAGAACATTGGCCTCGAAGGCACGAAAGTGGTGCTTGACCGCGAGTTCATCAAGGTGGATGAGTTTCAGCGCACCGGCGAGCCGGGTGTTTACGCGATCGGCGATGTTGTGGCCGGCACGCCGCTGCTCGCGCATGTCGCCACTATGGAAGGGATGGTGGCAGTGGCTCACATGGCCGGCAAGCCCGCCAAGCCGATCAATAAAAACCGGATCCCGAGCTGCACCTACACCGAGCCCGGAATCGGCAGCGTAGGATTGACGGAAGCGCAGGCGCGCGCCCAGGGCTACCCGGTGAAGGTCGGGAAATTTCCGTTCGCCGCCAACAGCAAGGCCAGTATTCTGGGCAGCCACGAAGGCTTCGTAAAAGTGGTGGCCGACGAGAAATTCGGCGAGATTCTGGGCGTCCATATCATTGGGCCGGAGGCATTCGAGCTGATTTCCGAAGGGGTAACGGCGATGGAAGCCGAAGCGACGGTCGAAACCATGATGAGCACCATTCACGCCCATCCGACGCTGTACGAGGCAATGGGTGAAGCGTTCAACAACGTGTACGGCCTCGCGATCAATGTGTGAGACGCGCATTTGCGAGTTCCGCGATCTCGGCCGCGTAGGATACGCCGAAGCGCTCGAAGTTCAAAAAGACTTGGTCGAGAGGCGTAAGCAGGGTCTGATATCCGACCAGCTTCTGATCGTCGAACACCCGCACGTGATAACGCTCGGCCGCAATGGCCATCCAGAGAATCTGCTGGCGAGTGAAGAGGCGCTCGAACGCGCGGGGATCGAGTTTCATTCGAGCGATCGCGGCGGCGACATTACGTATCACGGTCCGGGCCAGATTGTCGGCTATCCGATCATCGATTTGCGAGAATGGAAGCGCGATGTGGTGGCGTATGTTCGGGCCATCGAAAGTGTGATGATCGACGCGCTAAGCGAGTTCGGCATTCGCGCCGGACGGTTGGAAGGGTGCACGGGAGTGTGGGTGAATGGTGGGAAGGTGGCCGCCATCGGCGTTCACATCAGCCGCTGGGTGACATCCCACGGCTTTGCTCTGAATCATACGACGGACTTGAAGTATTTCCACTACATCGTGCCTTGCGGACTCACTAAGCCGGTCACTTCTATGGAGGCACTGGGCTCCCATGCCGTCCGCGACCAGGTGGTTGCCGCGCTGGCGCGCCAGTTCGCCAAACATTTCCAGTTCGAACTACTGATCCACGACCGTGAGGGAGTGGTCCCAACATTGACGGAGACAATTTCATGACTGATGTCGTAATGCCGCAAATGGGCGAAAGTATCGTCGAAGGCACGTTGACCAAGTGGCTGAAAAAGGCTGGAGAGCACGTAGAGCGGGACGAGCCGCTATTCGAGATTTCGACCGACAAAGTGGATACCGAGATTCCATCGCCAGCGGCCGGCGTGTTGAAAGAAGTATTGGTGGAAGAGGGCAAGACGGTGGCGATCAGCACGGTAGTTGGCCGGATCGAGGAAGGCGCCGGGAATGGCGCATCCGTTCCCGCGCCGGTGGCCGCCAAACAAGCGCCCGCGCCTCCGCCGCCTGCTGCTGCTCCGGCTCCGAAAGCAGAGGAACCAGAGCCACAGCCCGCGCCTCCATTGATCGCTGAATCACGGACGGCTGAATCACGGACGGCCGAATCGCGGAACGAACCTCCTGCGCCTCCTCAGCCCGCCGCGCAGGGCGATGGGGACCCGCAAACAGGGGCTCTTTCGCCGCTGGTCCGCAAGATGGCGCGCGAATACGGAATCGATCTGCGCCAGGTGAAGGGCACTGGCGGGGGCGGCCGGATCACGAAACAGGATTTGGAAGCCTATATGTCGGCGCAAGGAGCGCGCACCATGGCGCAAGCTGGGGCTCCGGCGCCATCGCCATCTGCTGCGCCGCCCGCGCCTGCACCTGCGCAATCACCGGCGCCTGCACCGGCAGCAGCAGCGGCTCCCACTCGTCCCGCGCCGGCCCCACCGGCCGCGCCGATGCCGAGAGCCGAAGCGCCCCGAGCCCGCGTCGAGGCCATGAGCACAATGCGGTCTAAGATCGCCGAGCACATGATCATGAGCAAACGCACCTCGGCGCATGTCACTACGGTCCATAAGACCGATATGACCAAGATCGCTAAGATGCGCGAGCGGCACAAAGGGGAATTCCAACAGCGCTACGGATACTCGCTGACCTACCTGCCGTTCGTGATCGCGGCCGCGGTGGAGGCGATTCGCGCCTATCCGATCGTCAACGCGTCTATTGAAGGCAACAACATCATCTATCACAACGAGATCAATGTTGGAATCGCGGTGGCGCTCGAAAACGGGCTGATCGTGCCCGTAATCCGCAACGCTGACGAGCGGAATGTTACGGGACTGCAGCGCGCCATCGTCGATCTTTCCACGCGCGCCCGATCGCGGCAGTTGAAGCCCGACGAAGTGCAGGGCGGGACGTTCTCGATTACCAACTTCGGAAGCTTCGGAAGCGTTTTCGCGACGCCGATCATCAACCAGCCGCAGGTGGCGATCCTGGGTGTCGGCTCGGTGGAAAAGATTCCGGTGGTGGTGGACGATGCCATCGCGATTCGCTCGGTGGCTTATCTCGCGCTCACGTTCGATCACCGGCTGATCGATGGCTCGGTGGCCGATCAGTATACCGGCAAGGTCAAATCGATCCTGGAGAATTGGGCCGAGGAGGTTTTGTGATCGAGCAAGAGTTTCTGAGGTTCTCGGCTGTGAAGCTGGACGAGTTGGCCGGGCGCATTGAAGACTGCGTGCACCGGCTGAATCACGATCAAATCTGGACGTGGAACACCCAAAATGTGAACTCGGCCGGCAACCTGGTTCTGCATCTGTGCGGCAACGTTCGGCAATGGATCGGCTTCGGAATAGGCGGTCTGGCGGACCAGCGGGATCGGGACAGCGAGTTCGCGGCCCGCGGCGGCCAGGAATCTGCGCAGCTCATCGACCGGCTGAAAACGACCGTTTCACAGGCTTCCGGCATCATTCGTAATTTCGATCCGGCGCGGCTGATGGAAAAGGTGACCATCCAGAAGAACGAGGTGACGAAAATGGAAGCGATCTACCATGTGATCGACCATTTCTCCCAGCACACCGGACAGATCATGTTCGTGACCAAAATGCTGACCGGCGATGATTTGGGCTACTTCAAACACCTGAATCCGGGAGCAGCGGCGCGCGTTCCTTAAGCAGCACGCCCGAGAGTTTCAAACGGCTGGATTCGTTCATCAAGAACAGTAGTTTGTGCGCGGCCAGTTCGTAGCTGAGCCCTTCGGCGCGGATGTTGGAGATGCAGTTTCGTTCGGCGTCGGTGCGGCCCGCCCGGGGCTGCCAGGTGAGATAAATGCCCATGCTGTCAGGCGAGCTTAGCCCTGGACGTTCGCCGATCAGAACCACCGCCAGCTTGGCGCCGAGCAGCTCGCCGATCTCGTCACCGATGGCGACCCGGCCTTGTTCGACGACGGCGACCGGCGCGATCTTCCAATCCAGCTTCGAGAGAACGAGTTCGAGTAAAGGCGCGGCATGCCGATGGACTGCCAGCGCTGAAAGGCCGTCGGCGATTACGAATGCGACATCGTAATCGGATTTCAGAGGCGTCAAACGTTCGCGCGATTCTGCGTTAAGCCGGCGCCCCAGCTCGGGGCGGCGAAGATATGTAAAACGATCGCCTGCCTCGCTAGCCAGTGCGACGCATGGGACGTTCTTCTGCTTAAGTTCGAGCAGCATCGAATGCACATCCAGCGGCAAGTGGACTGCGTCGCGCGCCCGGGCATGCGCGAGTTGAAAATCGAGCAGTTCGGAAGTTGGCAGGCTGTGACCAGTGCGGCCAAGATCGACGCGCGCCGGAGTGAACTCGCGGAGAGATTTCATGCTTCGAGAAATCCAACGCAGGCGGAAATACCCGTGCGACTCCAGGCCTCGAATTCGGGCGCAGGCCGCAAACCGAAAATGCCGCGAAGATAAAGCGCGTCATGAAACGACGTGCTCTGGTAGTTGAGCATGATGTCGTCGGCTCCCGGAACGCCCATAATGTAGTTGACGCCGGCCGCTCCGAGCATGGTCAGAAGCGTGTCCATATCGTCTTGATCGGCTTCGACGTGGTTGGTGTAGCAGATGTCGCAACCCATCGGCAGTCCGAGCAGTTTCCCACAGAAATGGTCTTCCAAACCGGCGCGCAGAATCTGTTTGCCGTCGTAAAGATATTCCGGGCCGATGAAGCCGACCACGGTATTCACGAGCATCGGCCGGAAGTGACGCGCCAAGCCATAGGCGCGCGCCTCGCAGGTCTGTTGATCGACACCATGGTGCGCATTCGCTGAAAGCGCGCTGCCCTGCCCGGTTTCAAAATACATGACATTGTTTCCCACTGTCCCGCGCCTCAGCTCGAGCGCCTGATTGCGCGCTTCTTCTAGCATTGCAATGTTGACGCCGAAAGCCGCATTGGCCGCCTGCGTGCCGGCGATGGATTGAAACACCAGATCTACGGGAGCGCCACGGCGCATCGCCTCCATCTGAGTGGTGATGTGCGCGAGCACGCAACTCTGGCAGGGAATCTGGTACGACTCGCGCAGATGATCGAGCATGCGCAGCAGAGTTTCGACGGTAGGCAGATTGTCCGAGACCGGATTGATGCCGATTACGGCGTCGCCCGAGCCATACATCAGCCCGTCGATGATGCTGGCGGCGATTCCCTTGGGATCATCGGTGGGATGATTGGGCTGCAGGCGCGTCGAAAGCCTTCCCGGCAGTCCGACGGTATTCCGAAAGCGCGTGATGACGCGGATCTTAGCCGCCACGGAAACCAGATCCTAGAGGCGCATGATTTTGGAAACTGCCGCGGCCATTTCCGGAGTCAGACCTGGCGCAAGCGCTTCTAGAGTTTCGCCGGTAACCCCATCGCTGAGCAGCCAGTCGCGAAAATCGCCGACGGTGAGATGCGAGACTGGCGCAAACGCGGCCACGTCGTGCTGGTCGAAGATAAGGCGCGTCACTTCGTCCGATTCGTATGGAATTAGGGGCTCGGCGAGGAAAGTTGTCAACGGCAACCCGGCCAGCGACATCTGCGCGGCCACGCGTTCCTGGGCGCTGGAGGCGGAAAGAGCGGCCAGATCGTCACCCGAGCGCGCGGGCGTGGCTTTCGCGAGCAGGGTTTTCAAATCGGCGAATTTGTAGACCACGCTCCCGACCGCGTGCGAATATCCGCTCACCCAGGCGCTCCCGTTTCCACTGCACACGTTGTAGCACACGCCTGAATGTCCGACAACTTTACCGCCATAATCAGGATAGAAGCCTTGGAGATATGAGCCGCGTTCACGACGCCTTACGCAGACTCGAACACATCGGCGCTCTGCCGCTGTCCTCCGCCGGGCTCGATTCCGAGCACTGGCTGCTGGGGTTCCTGGAAGAGCTATTGGCGCAATTTCGCGGTTCGGGCGAACTTAGCTTTGAAGCCGTGCAGCGATTATTACAGCAGCACGAGCAGGTCTTTCTAAAGGACCTGGAAACGGCCCGCAGAATGTACCGCACCTATCCCGGTCTGTTTCCGCCGCACGACTCGCAGCCGCGTGATAGATCCAAAGCCGCTCCAGCGTAATAATCCCCAAATATGCGGGAAGAAAACATTAATAACCGGGAAGAAAACAAGGCCCACGTTCGTCTACTAAAGTAGTGGCTTCGGCATGGTGCTGGACGCAAACGACCGGGAAGTAATCGAGGCCTGCCAACGCGGCGAATGGGACGCATTTCGTCTACTGTTTGAAGCCCATAGGGACAGGGTCTATTCGATCGCGCTGCGCTACTGCGGCGATGAATCGGCTGCGATGGATATCGCCCAGGAGACCTTCCTCAAGCTGTTGTCATCCATCGGCGATTTTCGCGGCGGAGCGAGTTTCGAGTCCTGGCTCTATCGGATCGTGGTGAATCGCTGTCTGGATCATCAGCGTCGCGGCCGGCGGCTGTTGCCCTTCTTCGAAGGACTTGTGGATCTGCTTAGGGCGCCCGCCGAGAGCGCCTTGGAAGAATTGCTGCACGCCGAAAGGACGCAGGATGTTCAGAAGATGGTGGGGACGCTGCCGCCTGAACAACGCATCGTGGTGGTGTTGCGATATACCGAAGGCCTGGCATACGAGGAGATTGCTGAGATTCTGGGCTGTTCGGTGGGAACGGTGGCGTCGCGGCTGAATCGGGCGCATAAAGCGCTGGAGCGGCGGTTGGCTCATTTTCGGGTACGAGGAGGCAGGCGTGTATAAGCCGGAGATCGGTGAAGTATTGACGAGGCATTTGGGCCGGGTTGCGGCGCCGGAGGAGTTGTGGGAGAGGATTGAAAATCCACAGGTGTTGGCACGAGTGCCAACACGGCACGCAAGAGTGCGGGCGCTACTTGTTTTCGCGACCCTATTCGTCCTGGCGATTGTGGTCCATAAATACAGCATGACGCCGCACGTTTCGAAAACGGCCCTCAACACGGCCTGCCAGCTGTGCCATTCGGGCGTGTAGGAGTATTCCCAGTGGGTGAAAAACTGGGGGTGGATCGCCATTTGACCTCAAATTACCTGAGTAAATGGTCGATGTAGAACATTATGTACTTGTTTTGCAATAGGATGCAGCCGGCCGAAGGGCTTGGTCCCATGATTGCAGCGGCGCTATACTGGAGGTTCGGGAGCAAAGCATGAATACCTATGTGAAGTTTGGGGCCATCGTGGTTGCCGTGATCGGTGTACTGGCCTGGCTGGCGGTTGGCGGCACGAACGAAAGCAAGAGCTACTTCAAGACCATTTCCGAGCTGAAGCAAATGGGCGATCAGGCGCAGGTCAAGCGGGTGCGCGTGGATGGTTTCGTTCAGGCCGGATCGATTGTGCGCAACGGCTCCGAAGTATCATTCGTGATTCATCAGGATCCCAACAAGAGAGCGCAGGACAACATGACGCTCAAGATTGTGTACCGGGGGATCGACCCGCTGCCGGATACTTTCAAAGATGATGCGCAGGCGCTGGCCGACGGGAAGCTGGGCCCCGATGGAGTATTCCAAGCCAGCAAGATCCAGGCCAAGTGCGCATCCAAGTATGAAGCTAAGCCGCAACTGAAGAAGGACTCCAGTCAAGCCGGCATATAGCGATTAGCACGACAGGCGAAGGCGCCTGAAACATTTTAGAGGACTACGCTCGAATGGAAAATATAGGCGCTCTCTCGATTCTGCTGGCGTTCTGTTTCGCCATATACGCCGTCATCGGCTCGGTTGCCGGCAAGGTCAAGAAGAACGCGTTTCTGGTGGTCAGCGCGGAGCGCGCGGTTTACTCGGTCTGGATTCTGCTTAGCATCGCTTCCGGCCTTCTGATTTATTCCCTCATCATCGGCGACTTCCGGCTGGGCTATGTCGCGGCGCACACCGACGCGACCATGCCGGCGATCTACAAGTTCACGGCCTGGTGGGGCGGCCAAGAAGGATCGTTGCTGCTGTGGGCGTGGATTCTGTCTACCTATTCGGCGGTTGTGGTTTTCATGAACCGCCGGAAGTTTCGGGACATGATGCCATGGGTCACCGCAGTTCTGATGTCCACCGAGACTTTCTTCCTGATCCTGATCTCTTTCGTACTGAGCCCATTTTCGGTTCTGATCGCCGGCCGCGGCAATATCGTCGAAGGCATGGGCCGCGGGTTAAATCCGCTGCTGCAGTATTGGACCATGGTGATCCATCCCCCGATGTTGTATTTGGGCTACGTCGGATTCACGGTGCCATTCGCGTTTGCGATGGGGTCGTTAATCACCAAGCAGCCCGGCGAATCGTGGATTCATACCACTCGGCGCTGGACAATCGTGACCTGGCTGTTTCAGAGCACGGGTATTTTGCTTGGGCAAGGTTGGGCTTACGCGGTGCTCGGCTGGGGCGGATATTGGGCCTGGGATCCGGTGGAGAACGCGTCCCTGCTTCCGTGGATCACCGCGACGGCGTTTCTGCATTCTGTAATGATGCAGGAAAAGAAGGGCATGATGAAGGTCTGGAACATGGTTCTGATTTCCGCGACCTTCTTCCTGTGCATCTTCGGCACTTTCCTGACGCGCTCGGGCGTGGTGAGCTCGGTGCACGCATTCGCGCAATCGTCCATTGGAACCTACTTCGTGACTTTTCTGGCGATCGGACTGGCGGCGACGATTTACCTGATTCTGGACCGGCTGCCGTACTTGAAGAGCGAAGCGCGCCTGGAAAGCGTGGTCTCGCGCGAATCGAGCTTCATGTTCAATAACCTGATCCTGCTGGCGAGCTGCTTCGCGGTGCTGTGGGGCACGCTGTTCCCGGTGATCTCGGAAGCGGTGACCGGCGAGAAGATCAGCGTAGACGCGCCGTTTTTCAATCGCATCAACATTCCCATCGCGTTCGGCCTCATGCTTCTAACGGGGATCGGGCCGTTGATCGCCTGGCGTCGAAGCTCGATGGAGAGCTTGCGTCGCGCGTTCTTATGGCCGTCCGTTGCGGGTCTGGCATTGATGGCAGTGCTGGCGGTCTTCGGCGTGTATGAGCATCCTTATGCCCTGGTGTCGTTCGGCCTGTGCATGTTTGTCACGACCACGGTCCTTTCTGAGTTCTGGAAAGGCGCTTCGGCGATCCGGGCAAAGAGCGGGACTGGTTTGATACCGGCCGCAGTGGAGTTGACTCATCGCAATACACGGCGCTACGGCGGATATATGGTGCACATGGGCATCGTGTTCATGTTTATCGGATACACGGGGGCGGCGTTCAACAAGGATGTCACCAAGGAAGTCGCTCCGGGACAGAGCTTCGAAGTCGGGCCATACACTATCCGAGCCGCTGATGTTCAGGCCACCGAGAACGACAATTACGCATCGCAGAAGCTCATCGCGGAAATATCGCGCGGAGGGAAATCGCTGGGCACGCTGGAGCCGGAGCACCGCTTTTACAAGTCAAGTCAGCAGCCCACTTCCGAAGTCGCCATTCGCCGGCGTCTGAACGAAGACCTGTACATCAACTTCGCGGGTCCGTCATCGGACAACAAGCGCGCGGTCGTGCAGGCTTACGTTTTCCCGCTGGTGTCCTGGATCTGGATTGGGTTTTGGGTGCTCGCGATGGGAACCCTGGTGTGCCTGATCCCCAGTAAGATCCGGTTATCGTACGCTCGGACGCAGGTAGTTGGAGTAGCGCAAAAACATGCGACGGTTGAGAAATAGCCTGATTTTGTTCGTGTTCGCCGCTGCGGTGGTCTGCGCGCAAAGCGCGGAGGAGATGGAAAGCCCAGCCTGCAACCGGGTGGCGGAAAAGTTGCTTTGTCCATGCGGGTGCAAGACGAATATGGCATGCCGCATGGATCCATATCCCTGCCAGACTTGCTGGAGCAATAAGAAAAAGATTCTCACAATGCAGGCGGCCGGAATGTCCGACCAGGCGATTTTGGATCGGTTCGCGCAAGAGATGGGCAAGGACGTTGTAGCGGTGCAGCCGGGCGTGATCGGATCACTTTCGTTTTACACCGCCGCCGCGCTGGGACTCATTCTCGTAGTGTTCGTGATCCGGAAATATAGCCGGAAGAGCGCGACCGCGGGTGCTGTGCCCTCTAGCGATCCGGAATTCAACCGCTACCACGATCAGATCGAGAAAGAAGTGGAAAAGCTCGATTGATGGTCTTCGCTGTCGCGGTTCTTCTTGCTCTGGGATCGATCGCCTTCACATTGATCGTTCGCGGCAAAGACGTCCCCGAAACTCCCGCGATCTCGCCCACCGCGCACCTGGAGCAACGCAAAGCGCAGATCTATGAGAACCTGCGCGATCTACAGTTTGAGTATCGCCTCGGCAAGCTCTCCGATGAAGACTACCAGAAGACCAAGGTCGACTTACAGAGAGAGCTGACGAAAGTGCTGGCCGAGATCGATTTGGTACAGCCCGCACAGGCCAAGGCGGCGGCAGCGCCAACGGCGAAGGTGGTCTCTGAACCGGCCGCACGGGCGTCAGACACGTGCCCGCACTGTGGCGCGAAATTTCCACTGCCGTTGAAATTCTGCGGGGCATGCGGAAAGGCGATGGCGTGACGTACCGCATTTACTGCGCCCTGCTCGTCGCGCTTCCCGCGCTGGCCGCGGTGGATGGCGTCGTCGTTAACGCCACTACCGGCAAGCCGCAGCCGAACACCGTCATCACGCTGGTGCAGCCGACCCAGGCAGGGATGCAGGCGCTCGGCAGCACCAAGACCGATGCGGAAGGCAAATTTAGCTTCGATAAGGAACTGCAGGGTCCTACGCTGCTGCAGGCACTGCATGCCGGCGTCCTTTATAACAAGATGATCGTTCCGGGAACGCCAACCAGCGGCTTGCAGGTACAAGTCTTCGACTCGACCAATAAGCCAGTTGCCAAGGTTAGCCAGCACTTTATAGTGCTGCAGCCGGGAGCAAGCGAGATGGCGGTGAGCGAAGGCATCCTCTACCAGGGCGACCCGAGCGTCACTTATAACGACGCGGTCAACGGCAGTTTTCGCTTTTATCTTCCGCCCGAGGCCAACGGCAAAGTCAGCGTGACGATTAATGCGCCGGGTGGAATGCCGATCCAGCGGCCGGCCGAGAAGACCAAGGAGCCGAATGTTTACAAGGTCGATTATCCGATTATGCCCGGCGAAACGCGCTTCGATCTGAACTACGTCGTGCCGCTGACTAACCCGCTCATTTTTTCCGGCAAGATTTTGCATACGGAAGGCTCGTCCGATCTAGTGGCTCCCAACGGCGTCACGTTAAAGGGCGACAATATCGAACTGGCCGGACAGGAGCCTAAAACGCAGGCCAGCATCTATCAGATCAAAGGCGCCAGCTACAAGGTCGAGGTGGAAGGCACCGGATCGCTGCAGCCTGGCGCCGGGTCGTCCGACGAGGACAATGGCATGCCGACCATTCAAGAAGTAAAGCCCAAGATTTACGACCGGCTGTATTGGATTTTGGGCATGGCGTTCGGGATTCTAGGCTTGGGATCAGTTCTTCTATATCGGAGTTCGGCGAGCAGTTCCAAAGGGACATGAGCGCCGTCGCGATTGAGGGCGTGTGGAAATTCTTTGGCGACTATCCCGCGCTTCGCGACATTAGTTTCACGGTAGAAGGTGGCGCATGTCTGGCGCTGCTGGGCCGCAATGGCGCGGGCAAAACCACTCTGTTGCGCATTCTCGCCGGGTTATCCAAAGCCGGACGTGGAAACGTGACGATCCTGGGAAAAGACGCGCGGGCTGAAGCGACGCGTCAGAAAATCGGCGTGCTGGGGCACGGCATCGGAGTGTACGAAGAGCTTTCGGCTTACGAAAACCTGCGGCTTTTTGCGCGCTTATACGGAATCGCCGATCCGAACAAGACTGCGCGGGAATGGCTCGATCGCACGGGGCTCGATCGCGTGCGCGATGGGTTGGTCCGCGAATTTTCGCGCGGAATGCGGCAGCGGCTGGCGGTAGCGCGGGCCTTCCTGCACAACCCGTCGCTGCTGCTGCTGGACGAGCCTTTCACGGCGCTGGATGATCGCGCCATCAAAGTGCTGCAGGACTTGCTGACGTCGGCGCTCCGGGAAGGCCGCACTATCATCATGTCCACGCACCAATTGCGCGAAGCCCTGGAGCTGGCTACGGATGTCGCGCTCATCAATCGCGGCAAGCTGGCTTTTCGCGGGGAGCGGACGCGCGAAATGGTTGAAGATCCAGGCTGGCTGTATCGCCATTACGGGGAAGCATGAACTTTTTCCGCCAGGCGTGGGCAGTGGCCGCCAAGGACCTGCGCTCCGAGGTCCGCAGCAAGGAGACTGTGAACGCGTCGCTGTCGTTCGCGCTGGTAATACTGCTACTGTTCAGCTTCGCCTTTGACCCCGGTTCCGACCAGGTGCGCGAAATCGCCGGCGGCCTGCTGTGGCTGGTGTTCGCGTTCGCCGGCACTCTGATTCTGAATCGCAGCTTCGCCCGTGAGTTGGTGAACGATTGCCTGGATGCTCTGATCTCATCCCCGGCCAGCGGGGCGCAGATTTTCTTCGGCAAGTGCGTGGCCAACTACGTGTTGCTGCTCATCGTGGAGTGTATCTGCCTTCCGATCTTTGCCGTTTTCTATAATGTTCGCTTGCCGCAGCAATTGGCCGTTTTGTTCCTGGTCATGCTCCTGGGCACATGGGGCATCACGGTGATCGGGACGCTGTTCAGCGCCATGACAGTCAACCTGCGGTTGCGCGAGCTAATGCTGCCCACGCTGATCTACCCGATGCTGATTCCGGCGCTGATGGGCGCGATCCAGTTGAGCGGCGTACTGATTGCGGGCGAACCCCTGGGGCAAGAAAACCAGATCTGGTTCAAGCTTCTGGTTGCTTTTGATGTGATATTTACTATTCTGTCTTTAGCGCTGGTTGAAACAGTGTTAGTGGGGTAAAAAATATGCGCGTGAAAATCATCTTGGCATTGTCGGCGATCTCCGGCCTGATCCTGGCCTGGAACCTGCACACCATGTTCATGGACGTTCCCGACGAATTGAACCAGGGTGCGGCCTTCCGCATCATTTATTTCCATGTCCCTTCGGCGATCACTTCCTTCACGGGATTTTATATCGGTATGTTCGCCGGCGTGGGCTATTTGATGAAAAAAGATCTCCGGTTCGATGCCTTCGCGGCGGCAGTTAACGAGGTCTCGCTGGCCTTCGCCACCATTACGCTGATCACCGGCAGCATCTGGGGCCGCATCATCTGGGGTATCTGGTGGGCCTGGGATCCGCGCATTACTTCCTACTTCGTCTGCTGGCTGCTCTACGTGGGCTATTTTATGCTGCGGCGAGCGATTGATGATCCGACGACCCGGGCGCGGCTGGGCGCGGTGCTGTCGATCTTCGCAGCCATCGACATCGTCATCGTGTGGAAATCGATCGAATGGTGGCGCACCCAGCATCCCGGTCCGGTGCTGGAGATCCGGGGTGGCGGCGGCATGGCGCCTGGAATGGAAGCCCCGCTATGGTGGAACTTTCTGGCGCTGGTGCTGCTCGCGGCCGCACTGGTGATTATCCGCATGCGGCAAGAATCGATGCAGCGCGAGATCGATTCGCTGCGGCGCTACGCGCACGCTTTCTGAGGAAGCCATGCCGACATCCAACTACACATTCATGTTTTATGGTTTCCTCGCCGCCTGGATGGTGGTGATCGTTTATGTCATCTCGATCGCGTTGCGGGAGCGGAAGCTGCGGCAGGAGCTGGATCGCGTGAAGCGGATGATGGAGGAGCGGGAGCAGGAGACCAAGAAGTAGTAGGCAGAAGGCAGGAGGCAGAAGGCCTGAAACGAGTTCCAGCCGCAATGTGCTATCCTATTACCGTACAAAAAGATTAAGAAAAGACGAGGAGTATCGATTCGAGAATGGCACTGGCGACTGATTCGAAAGCACAAACGATTACGAAGTTTCGAGTCCACAATACCGACACCGGTTCGCCAGAAGTACAGGTAGCCATCCTGAGCCAGCGTATTCTGCAGCTCCAGGATCATTTCAAGATGCACGGCAAAGATCATCATTCCCGCAGGGGATTGCTGTCGATGGTCGCCCGGCGCCGCCGCCTTTTGAAATACCTGAAAAGCCGTAATCCGGAAAGGTACAAGAACCTGATTCAAAGCCTGGGCATCCGCCGTTAGATGCTCGAGCTCAGGTAACCCGCCCCGGTGGGCGGCGCTCCACAGATCATTCACTCCAAAGTCTCCTCTTAATCCTCAGCAGGCGGGGCAGAAGCTTCACCTGGATTAAAAGGACATTCGATGTTACAAACTGTAGAAATTGACCTGGACGGTCAAAAGATCACCCTGGAAACAGGCAAGATCGCGAAGCAGGCCAATGGGGCCGTTATCGTGCGCTCGGGGGATTCGGTGGTGCTGGTTTCGGCCTGCTCCAATCCGCAACCCAAACCGAACGCTGCATTTTTTCCGCTCACGGTGGATTACCGTGAATATACCTACGCCGCCGGCAAATTCCCAGGCGGCTTTATCAAGCGTGAGGGACGGCCGTCGGAAAAGGAAATTCTGACCAGCCGCTTGATCGACCGGCCCATCCGCCCGCTGTTTCCCGAAGGTTACATGAACGAGACGCAGGTGATCGCCATGGTGCTCTCGGCCGATCCCGCGCGCGATCCCAGCACGCTGGCGATTATCGGGGCTGGTGCATCGCTGGCGATCTCGGATATCCCCTTCCAGCACGTGCTGGGTGGAGTACGCGTCGCTACCGTGAACGGGAAGCTGTTGGCCAATCCCAGCTACGAAGAGACCAAGGGATCGAAGGCCAACATCGTCGTCGCGGGCACCGAAGACGGCATCGTTATGGTGGAAGCGGGCGCGCAACAGGCCACCGAGGAAGAGGTACTGGAAGCGATCGAGTACGGCCACCAGTGCTGCAAGAAGATTGTGGCCGGCATTCGGGAGCTCGTTTCCAAGTCGGGCAAATCCAAATGGTCCTACACGCCGCCGGAGATGAATAAAGAGCTATACGCGCAGATTGAAAAGCAGATCCGTGCCGAATTGACGGACGCCCTGGACACCAAGAAATACCAGAAGCTCGAAAGCTATCACCGCGTCGCCGAAGCCAAGAAGAAGGTCCTGGATCCGATTGATGACGAAGAGGAAGAGCAGTTCGAAGAGGCCGGGGAAGTTTTCGACAGCCTCAAGGAACGCATTTTCCGCGACGAAATGCTGAAGGCGCGCCGCCGTCCCGACGGACGGGCGTTCGACGAGATCCGCAATATCGATGTCGAAGTCGGCGTGCTGCCCCGCACGCACGGTTCGGCTTTATTTACGCGCGGAGAGACGCAGGCGCTGGTTACCGTAACGCTGGGAACTAAGGATGACGAGCAGCGCATCGAGATGTTCGATCTCAGCGAGACCTCCAAGCGCTTCATGCTGCACTACAACTTCCCGCCTTTCAGCGTCGGCGAAGTAGGATTCATGCGAGGGCCGGGACGGCGCGAGATCGGCCACGGCGCGCTGGCCGAGCGATCGATTGCGGCAGTGAATCCAGACGAAAAGACTTTTCCCTACACGATGCGCGTGGTCAGCGACATTTTGGAGTCGAATGGATCGAGTTCGATGGCCACGGTCTGCGGCGCGACCCTGGCGCTGATGGATGCCGCTGTTCCGATCGAGACGCCGGTTGCGGGAATCGCGATGGGTCTGGTGATGGAAGGCAAGGATTACGCGATTCTAACCGACATCGCCGGCGCCGAGGATCACTACGGCGACATGGATTTCAAAGTAGCCGGATCGCGTAAGGGCATCACCGGCCTGCAGATGGACATTAAAGTCCCCAACGTCACCACCAAGATCATGAAGGAGGCGCTGGAGCAAGCCCGCAAGGCCCGGCTCTTCATCCTCGACAAGATGGAGGCGGTAATCTCCGAGCCTCGCAAGGAGATGTCGCAGTACGCTCCGCGCATCTATACGCTGACCATCCCGACCGACAAGATCCGAGAACTGATCGGCCCCGGCGGCAAGATGATCCGCAGCATTGTCGACGAAACCGGCGTCAAGATCGACGTGGAAGACGACGGTACGGTCAACATCTTCGCTGCCGACGGCGAATCGGCCAAGAAGGCGATTCAGCGCGTGACCGATATCGCCGCAGTCGCGGAGCCGGGCAAAACCTATCTCGGCAAAGTGGTGCGCATCGTGGAATTCGGGGCGTTCGTCGAGATTTTCCCCGGTACCGATGGCTTGTTGCATATCAGCGAAATCTCGGAGAACCGCATCAAGAACGTGCGGGACGAGCTGAAGGAAGGCGACCAGATCATGGTCAAGGTCCTGGCGCTAGACGGCAACAAGATCAAGTTGAGCCGCAAGGCGATTCTGCGCGAGCAGCGGGAAAAGCTGAAGAAGTAAGAGCCTACTTCAATTCCGATACGGGTATGGTGAACTCCGCTGTGTTCACCACGCCCTTGCGCTGGAACTGCACCCAGATGCGGTAAGTCCGCGCACGCGGAAAGATGATATTGAACTGCATCTGCGGACCGCCGTCGGCGATATAGGGATGATCGTGGATCAGGTCGATGGTGTCGTCGCTCGCCACCAGCATGTGAGCCCATGAGCTCAGGTATTGCTCCAGCCCGTCGGCGGGAGTGATCTTGAAGAACAACAATGTCTTCAAACCAACGATCGGCACCGGCGGATCCATCACCAGTTCGACATCCATATTCTTGCAATGGCTGACGCCCAACTCCGGCTGCAGCTTCGCATCCACCAGAGGCACGTCAGCACCTGGAGCGCCCGGCACGATCACGGTCTTGGCGATCAGTTGCGGAGTCCCGCCCGTCGGATAAAGATCGCTGGCGATGCGGTACATTCCCGGCTTCGGGAAGGTCATGTCGAAAACGAACGAGCCATCGGGCTGGGCCACGGGATGATCGTGAAGGAAATACTTGAGGTCTTCGCTGACGACGAACATGTGAAAAAGCTTGTCGTGAACCAGCTCAAAATGATCGACCTGCTTGCCGGTGTGCGGGTCCTTGATCTGGAACGTGATCTTCACTTTCTCGCCGGCGTGGAAGACGGCTGGGGTAAGCTTCAGATCGAGCGGATATTCCTCCTCATCGGGAATTCCGAGCACTAACTTCATGTGGCAGCGCGGGCAGAAGCCGGGCTTGTCGGAGCGGACGTCCTTATCCATGGGGCAGACGTAATCCTGCGGCACGGTGGGAGTGGAGGCGGGCGGCTGCGCACTAAGCGGGACGAGGCTCAGCGCGAGCAAAAAAGCCAGAAGAATGCGCACACCTTCATTTTACCCGCTGGCGACGTAGCCTGAATTTATGGACGTTCATCTGGAAGACACGACGGCGCTTTTGGCACGGACTCCGGAGCCCAACATGCTCGCTCGGAAGGGTACCCATCCAGCGCTCGGCCAAGTGACGCTCGGGCAATTAATGGCCACCTGGCTGGTGCATGACCTCAGTCACCTGGCACAAATCGAACGGGTGATGGCGCGCCAATATCGTGACGCCGTGGGCCCATGGCGGGAAAATCTCAGAATCCTCGACGTTACAGGCAGCGATCATTAGTCGACCGGCGCGCCGCTCCCACTCGCGCTTAGAATGGTTGCTGACATGAAACGATTTTCCATTGCAGTGATTCCCGGTGACGGTGTCGGCCAAGAGGTCACGCCGGCAGCTCAGCGCGTGCTCGAGGTAGCCGGGCGAAAATTTGACGCGGCCTTCGACTTCGAGGAGTTCGCTTGGGGCGCGGCGTACTATTTTAAGAACGGCCATATGATGCCGGCCAATGCGCTCGATTTGCTGCGGGTGAAGGACGCGATCCTGTTAGGCGCGGTCGGTGATCCGAAAATTCCCGATCACATTACGCTCAACGGTCTGTTGCTCCCGATTCGCCGGACCTTCGATCAGTTCGCCAATGTGCGCCCCGCGGTATTGTACGAAGGCGTCGAGTCCCCCTTGGCCAAGCCGGGCAAGATTGACATGGTGGTGGTGCGCGAGAACACGGAGGGCGAATACGCGCAAGTCGGCGGATTCGTTTACCACGAACATCCTGAAGAAGTGGCCATCCAGACCGGAGTCTTCACCCGGCGCGGAATCGAGCGGGTGGTGCGATTCGCTTTCGAACTGGCGCGCAAGCGAAACAAGAAGAAGCGCGTCACATCCATCACCAAATCCAATGCGCAGGGCTTCGGCATGGTGCTTTGGGATCGCGCGTTTCAATTGGTGGCGGCGGAATATTCCGACATCGAGACTGAGTCGTTGTTGGTGGACGCGGCGGCCATGAACTTCATCCGGCGTCCGCACAGCTTTGACGTGGTGGTAGCGTCCAATCTTTTCGGGGATATCTTGAGCGATATCTCGGCCATGATCACCGGCAGCATCGGCTTAGCGCCTAGCGCCAATCTGGATCCCACGCGGCGCTTTCCATCCATGTTCGAGCCGGTGCACGGTTCGGCGCCGGATATCGCCGGCCGGGGACTGGTGAATCCGCTGGCCGCGATTCTATCGGCGGGAATGATGCTCGATCATCTTGGCCTGGAGGAAGCCGGCCACTCCGTTGAGCGCGCCGTCGCGAAGGTTTTGGCGGAAGGAAAAGTGAGAACGGCGGATGTTGGCGGAAAGAGCCGGACGCCCGATGTTACCGACGCGGTGGTCGAGGCGATCGGTCGCGGAGCCTGAGGGCGTTGGCACGAGTGCCAACGCGGCACGCATGAGATGAGTGCGTGCGCCACATTAACCTCGCAGGTCGGCGAAGGCCTCTTCGATCTCTTTCTTCGCCGCCGGACAAGGCACCGTCAGCGGCAAACGCGGCGGGCCACCATAGTAACCGGCAAGATCCATCGCATACTTCAGGCCTGGCACGCCATGCTTGGTGGTGACGAGATAAGCCGCGTGACTAATCCGATTTTGCCAGTCGAGCGCCGCTTCCGGCTCACGCGTCCGATGCGCTTCCCAGATCGAAACAGTCGCATAAGGGGCGGCGTTGGCAAACGCGAGCACTGCGCCCGCACAGCCTACGGCGAAGGACGGGGCCAGCGTCGGCGCCGAGCCGGTCAGAACCTGGAAGCCCGGCTTTACGTCGCGGATCATCCGCATCACCTTCTCGAGATTTCCGGAGCTCTCCTTTATGGCGATGATGTTGGGATGATGCGATAGCTCGGCCACTGCCTCGGCCGGAATATCGACGCCTGTGACTTGCGGCCAATTGTAGATGAAGATCGGGATCTTGACTTGATCGGCCACGGCGCGAAAGTACAGCATCTGTGCGGCGGCGTTATTTATCAGATTTTTGTAGTAATGCGGAGTGCGCACCATCGCGACTTTGTAGCCGATGCCGGCCGAGCGATTCGTAAGCTCGACAGTCTCGCGCACACTTTCCACGCCGGTCCCGGCGATCAATAGCTTCTCCGGCGCCGCGTACTCGGCCACCCACTCCCAGAGCTTGGTTTTCTCCTCGGTCGTGAGCATGACGCTTTCGCCAGTCGAACCGCAGACGACATAGCCGGCGAGTCCGGTCAGATTCCACTTCTCGACGTTGTGCTGTACTTTCGTTTTCCAGATTTCGCCTTCATGATTGAATGGCGTGGCAATTGGCGGGAAAATTCCTTGCAGCTTCATGGGAGATTGGGGCAGCCATTAAAGCTGCCCCTGGAGAAACTTACTTTGCGACGTAGGTGATGACCAGCGTGTAGAGCGCCAGTGATTCGATCAGCACCAATCCGAGAATGAGAGCGAAACGGATGCCCGCTTGAGCGCCTGGATTGCGAGCCATGGCCTCGGCGGCCGATGCGACGGCCTTCCCCTGTCCTAGCCCACAAAGGCCGGAGGCGATGCCCATAGCGAGATAGGCGAAGGGCAGATGCAGGTCGGTCGTTCCCCCCGCGGGCGTTTGCGCGAAAATCGGGCTGGCTAGCAGCAAAAACGCCACTGCCAGAAAAATCATCTTGCGTGTCATGTGATGGTTCTCCTTGTATGGAATTGTTCCCGAGGAGGTGGTTCCCTATCTGCCCTGGGGGACGACGGGCTCACACTCGGAACGGATAAAGCCATTAATGTTCGTGAGCGACTGCTCCGCTGACGTAAATCACAGTGAGCAGCATAAAAATAAATGCCTGTAAGAATGCGACGAATACGTGCAGGCCCATGAAGACGGCCGGCAACACCAAATAGGTAAGCGAAAGAAAGGTGACGGTTACCATCTCGCCGGCAAACATGTTGGCGTAAAGTCGAATCGTGAGTGAAAGCGGCCGCGCCAGATGGCTGATGAATTCAATGGGAATCATCAGAGGCGCGAGCCATGGCATAGGACCGGCAAAATGCACCAGGTACCGGCCGACACCCTGCTCCCGAACGCCCATCGCGTGGTAGTAGAAAAAGACTGCGACGGCCAGGCCCGCGGGCACCGCCGGCGTCATGGTTGGCGACTCGAACCCTGGAACCACGCCGATCAGATTCATCAGGAGAACGAAGATAAATAGAGTCCCGATGAACGACACATATTTATTGGCGCCATGTTCCACTGCATCGTGCGCCTGACCGGAGATGAAGTTGTACATTGCCTCGAAGGTCAGTTGCAGCCGTCCGGGTTTATCGGCCGAAAGCCGCGAGCGTACCAGCGCGAACAGCACCATGATGATTACCACCACCAGGATCTCCATGGTGATCCAGTTTTCCCACGGATGAGCAGGATTCTCGGGCGGACGTCCGATGGCATTGAGGAAAGAATCGAGCGGGCCGGCCAAAAAACGGTTGAACAGCTTGGTGGTCCACAAGTCTACTTCATGTTCGGGCATAGATTAGTTCGTAGATCAACTCGAGGAGTACAGCCGCCGCGGAAACTAATAGACCCGACGCCGCGGCCGCGACGTTCAATCCCAGAAATCTGATTATAGCGTAGGCCACTGCGATCAGCAGTAGAATGCGAGCCATAAACGGAAATGACGATCGCTTCTTCGCACCCGGCGTGAGCGCATCGACCAGCTGGCGCCACCCCCAGAAGCTTCCGTAGGATACGGTTGCTCCAATCAGAAACGCAAGACCGATCCGGACTCCTTTGATTATGGCGAGTACTGCCGATCCCGTAAGAGCCAGCGCCAGGATGATCCAGGTGACGCGGCGGATGAATCGATCGTAGAAGGCCTGGTCACCCGGCGGCATCGTCCTTGCTCAACTCGCGAATTACCTCGATGATTCCTGCTGCGACGCCGAGAAACAGGAAAACTATCTTCAGGTAGCCGGTCCCGAACAGCTTGTCGAGCCCGTAGCCGATGAGGAAACCGACCGCGATGGCCGCCGGCAGTAGAAATGCCAAGCTGTAGTATTTTCCGAACTCCCGCACCAAATCATCTTTAGGCATGGGCAGCGCGTTTCCGTTTCAAAATAGCGGCGGCTTGCTCGGCGGTCTCCTTCACCAGGAAACCCATCTTAGGATGGGTGGGTACGATGTCCGGTGTGAGGCCAAACTCCTCCAGCGCTTCCGATGTGGTGGGGCCGATCGACGCAATCACCATGCCGCGTAGCGCAGCGAGCACTGCTTTTTCGAGTCGCGCTTTCGCGGCAATGCGAAACAGATGAGTCAGTTGGATCGACGTGGTGAAGATAGCGACGTCGGCTTGCCCTTCGGCAATTCTCCGAATGGCTTCGCGCAGCGGCCTGATGTCTTCCGGCAGATCCCATTCGTATACGCGAACCGGGGTGACTTCGGCGCCTCGCGCTCTCAAACCCTCCAGTAACTCAGCGTTCGATTTTCCGTATTCCTGGACTGCGATGCGCCGCTCGGGCCGATCCGCAATCGCAGCCAGCAACTCGCGCCAGGTGTTTGGTTCGGGAACTGTGACTGTTACGGGCACCTGCATCTCGCGTAGCGCGGCCAACGGTTTCGGCCCACGGGCGACGATCGTGATTTCCCGCAAAGCCTCGGCGAATGTTTCCGGCGGATAATGCGACGCCAGGATTTTGTCCAGAGCGCGAGTGCCGACGCCCGTCAGGAAGATCATCATGTCGAACTCCCCGCGAAAGAGCAGTTCGGCGAAAGCGAAAGCGTCCGGGTTATTTTCGATTGGCGCTTCGCGCATAGAGGGAGCGACAAACGCATCGCCACCCTGGCGCCGGATCAGCTCGGCGATCTCGGTCGCGCGGCGGCTCTCGAAGGATAGGACGCGCAAACCGTCGAAGGGCATCCATTAGAGGTTAACTAATCGGCGGTAAGATCGGTTGCAGATGATCCTGTCCGAATACGATCGCGCGCTGCTCTCTGGCGACCTTGGTCCCGCGCCACGCATGGCTATGTCCGTCATCACCCGCATGGCGGAAATCCAAGGCGCCCGCGAACTGATCGACATCTCTCAGGCTCACATCGACAGCACCATCTACATGGGCGAAGCCGGTTTGGAATTCGCCGAACGCCTGGCCGGGTGGAACGCCAAGGTCACCGTGCCGACATCGCTCAACGTCAGCGGACTCGACGAATGCCATTGGCGTGAATGGCCGGTGCCGGAGGATTGGGCGCACAAGGCCCAGCGTCAGATGCGCGCCTACCAGAACATGGGCTGCGTTCCCATGTGGACCTGCGCTCCCTATCAAACGTCCATGGCGCCCAAGTTCGGACAGCAAATCGCCTGGGGCGAGTCGAACGCGATCGTGTTTGCAAACTCGGTAATCGGCGCTCGCACCGAACGATATCCGGACTTGCTCGACATCTGCGCAGCCATCACTGGACGTGTTCCGGCTCTTGGACTGCACTTAACCGAAAATCGCGCCGGCCAACTGCTGATCCGGCTCGAAGACATCCCCCACCAGCTCCAGCAGGATGATTCCTTCTATCCAGTGCTCGGCATCCTGGTTGGGCGATCGGCCGGTCACCGGATTCCGGTTATTTCCGGCCTCACCGCGACGCCCGCCGAAGATCAACTCAAAGCATTTGGAGCCGCGACGGCTTCATCGGGCGCCGTGGCGTTATTTCATATCGTGGGAGTGACGCCGGAAGCGCCCACCCTCGCAGCGGCGTTTCAGGACCGGCCGATTACCGAAGAGCACATCGTCACCCTCGATCAGCTTCGCGAGATCCGCCGCGGGCTGACCACAGCCCCGGGGGCCAAACTCGACATGGTAGTGCTCGGCAGTCCACACTTTTCCGTCGCCGAGTTCCAGCAGCTTGCCCCGCTCGTGACAGGCCGGCGACGGCATCCGGAGGTGCAGTTTCTGATTACCACCAGCCGTATCATGAGCGCGCTCGCTTGCGAAAAAGGCGTACTCGCCCCGGTGGAAGCGTTCGGCGCGCGATTCACAGTGGACACCTGCATCCTGGCAACGCCGATGTTGCCCAAATCAGTCCAGGTACTGATGACGAATTCCGCCAAATATGCCTACTACGCCCCGGGACTCCTGGCGACGCAGGTGGTTTTCGGGTCCATGGCGGATTGCGTCCGATCGGCGATCGAAGGCCGCGTCGTTCGTGACGAAACGCTATGGCAAAGTTGATCAGTGGAAAGGCGGTTGTGGCGGGCGACGCGTCCGGCGAGCTGATGGTCAGCTCGCAGCCACTTAGTTTCTGGGGCGGTTACGACTCCCGGACGGGCGAAATTATCGACCGGCGGCATCCGCTCTCGGGTCAAATCGCGAAAGGCCGGGTCCTGGCGCTGCCGGGCACCATCGGATCGAGTACCACTACGGCAGTGTTGCTCGAGGCAGTTCGCGCCGGAACCGCGCCGGCGGCCATTCTAACGATTGGCGTGGATTCCTTTCTCGCGTTGGCGTCGGTGGTTTCAAACGAGATGTACGGCCGAGTAATTCCCCTAGTAGCCTTGCAAGAGGAACAGTTTCAGCAGTTACTCAGTAGTACTAAGGCGCATGTCCGCGCCGATGGCGGCGTCCAAGTGATGGACTAGCTCATGTTACGATGAATTATCGAACAAACAGCCCTGTTTGTACGTCTAAATCCAACAGGGGACATTTCCTGAGTGAAGACCAAGTGGAAGGTTTTGCTGACAATCGGGTTAATAGCGATCGCCGCTGGCGGTGTCTTCGCGAGCATCAAGTACAACCAGCGCGGGATTGTTAACGTACAGACCAGTAGGGTTGCGCGGCAGGATCTCACCGCTGTTGTAACGGCCTCCGGCGAAATAAAGCCTAAGAATTACATTAATTTGGGGGCGAATACGCTGGGTCCGGCCCCCATCACGGAGATCCTGGTGAAGGAAGGCGACCATGTGCACAAGGGCGAGGTGGTCGCGAAGCTCGAATCGGTGCAGGCCAATGCGGACGTTGTAGCGCAGAAAGCTACCATCGATACCGCCTTGGCTGACTCGGCGGCGGCGGAAGCCGGGATGAAATCCATGGAGGACGGCGTTCGAACGGCCCAGGCGACCCTGGAGCGGAACCGGGCGGAACTGGATCGCACCAAGTCGAATATGGACCGGGCGACCGAGCTTTACAACTCGAAACTGCTGGCCAGGCAGGATTACGATCAGAAGAAAGCCGAGTACGACACCGCTGTAGCCGCCATGGGCGAAGCGGAAGCGCGCCTTGCGCAGGCCAAATCTCAGCAGTCTCAATCGCGGCAACAGTTGGACTCCGCGAACAAGCGGATTGCGCAGTTACGGGCGAATTTGACGCGTTACGCTGACGTACTGGACAAGTATTATGTGATCTCGCCCATTGACGGAGTCATCACCAATCTTCCCGTACGCATGGGCGAGACGGTGGTCCCGGGCGTACAGAATTCGGCGGCCAGCACTATCATGACCGTGGCTGATATGTCGCTGATCACGGCCGAGGTAAAAGTGGATGAAACCGACATTGTAAATGTCAGCATCGGCCAGCAGGCTGAAGTGACTATCGACGCCATGCCAAATCAGACCTTCAAGGGCCACGTGATCGAGATCGGCGACACCGCCATCCTCCGGTCCACCGGATTGGCTGCGTCGCAGAGTACAACCTCGGAGCAGGAGGCGAAGGATTTCAAGGTAGTCATCGCGCTCGACAATCCGCCGGAGTCGATCCGGCCGGGCCTTTCCTGTACCGGCAAGATTACCACCGCGACCCGCCAGCGCGTGCTCACCATTCCTATCCAGGCGCTGACTGTCCGGCAGCGGGGCGACTTGGAGCCGCAAAGCAAGAACAAAGGCGTAGAAGCGGCGGCTAAGCTCGATCCCGTGGCGGAGAAGGCCAAGAAAGAAGAGCTGCAGGGTGTATTCGTGATTCGGAACGGGAAAGCGGAGTTTCAGAAAGTAGCGACTGGAATAACCGGGGCCACCGATATAGAGGTCTTGAGTGGGCTCGCCGAAGACGATCAGATCGTCACCGGAAGCTATAAAGTGATTCGGACGCTGCGAAACTCGGCCAAAGTCAAAATCGATAACACGCCGCCGGTCGTGAAGACGGAAAGCTAGTTTCCCGGCATGGCCACAGCCACACAGGAGCTCGTCGATCGCGGCGAGAGTTTAAAGCGCGATGGAATTGTAATCCGGACGTACGATCTGTGGAAGACGTACGTGATGGGCGACCAGGAGATTCACGCCGTCTCGGGCGTGGACATCGAGATCCATCGCGGCGAGTATGTGGCGATCATGGGGCCGTCGGGTTCCGGGAAATCGACCTTGATGAACCTGATCGGCTGCCTGGATAGTCCTACCAAAGGTCTTTACTATCTCAACGGGAAACTAGCCAGCGATATGCAGGACGATGAACTGGCGCGAATTCGCAATAAAGAGATCGGGTTCGTATTCCAGACCTTCAATCTGCTGGCGCGCGCCACTGCGCTGCATAACGTCGAACTGCCGCTGATCTATGCCGGGATACCGTCCCAAACGCGGATCGAAAAGGCCAAGGCTGCCCTGCGCGCGGTGGATCTGGAGCCGCGCATGCATCATAAGCCCAACGAGCTTTCCGGCGGCCAAAGACAGCGTGTGGCAGTGGCCAGAGCGCTGGTAAACAATCCGTCGATCCTGCTGGCCGATGAACCCACCGGCGCGCTCGATAGCGTCACCGGCAATGACATCATGGCGCTGTTCGAGCGGCTGCACCAGCAAGGCAATACGATAGTCCTGGTTACGCACGAACTCGACATCGCCATGCGAGCTCACCGCGTGATCCACATTCGCGACGGCAAAGTGGAAAAAGACGAACGAATAAAGTAGCCCGCGGGCAGGTTTCCGGCCTGTCGATTATTCAACCACCATTTCGGTCTTGCGCGGCCGGATCCTCTTCATCAGGAACATGAGCGGGATCACCGCCAGGAAAGTCAGCGCCAGCAGTCGAAAACTCTCCAGGAAAGAGAGCAGCATGGCCTGTCGCTGGACCATTCCATACAGCAACTGCTGAGCTTGGGCGGTGGCGTGAACGGCATCCGCGCCTTGGCTCATAAACATCCGCTTGGCCCCTTCGAGCGACGACTGGTAGGCGCTATTGAGCGGATTTAAGTTCTCCACCAGCCGGTACTGATGGAACTGCTCGCGGCGCGCGACGAGCGTAGTAGACAACGCGATGCCTGTGCTGCCGCCAAAATTGCGGGCCAGGTTGATGAGTCCGGTAGCGTAGCTGGTTTTCTCCTTAGCGATGAAGTAGAAGGCCATGGTGTTGATGGGCACGAACATGAATGCCAGGCCCAGGCTCTGCACGATACGAGCGTTCATGGCGTGCTTGAAGTCGATATTCAGGTCGAAGCTGGTCATCTGGTACAGCCCGTAAGCGGAAACCAGCAGCCCGAAGATCACCAGCCATCGGGCCTCGATTTTTGACATGAGAAATCCGACTATGGGCATCATGACCATGATTGCGAGGCCGCCCGGGGAAAGTGCCATCCCGCTTTGCATGGCGGTGTATCCGAGCAGCTCCTGGAGAAAAAGCGGCAGAGCCGTCGTGCTGCCATAGAGAACAAAGCCCAGGAGAAACATCGTGAGGGTGGAAATCGCGAAGTTCCGGTCTTTCAACAGGTGAAAATCCACCACGGGGTCCTTTTGGCGAAGCTCCCAAAACACCACCGAAACCAGCGCTACGACACCGGTCACGGCGGCCACAACAATCCCGGAGGACGCAAACCAATCGTGGCGCTGCCCCTCATCGAGGGCGATTTCGAGCGCTCCCAGTCCGGTGGCCAGCAGCCCCAGCCCGATGTAATCGATCTTGAGATCCAGCCCCAGCTTCTTGCGGACCAAGTAGGGCGGATCGAAGATCAGCAGTGAGGTTAGCACTAGGGAGCAGATGCCGACTGGGATATTGATCAGGAATATCCAGCGCCAGGTGAAATTATCGGTGATCCAACCCCCCAAGGTAGGTCCCAGAACCGGCGCAAATACGACGCCCATGCCGTAGACAGCCATTGCCATTCCTTGCTTTTCCCTGGGGAAGGTCTCACGCAGAATCGCTTGCGATACCGGTTGCAGCGCACCGCCTCCCAGGCCCTGGACTACGCGGCATATGATCAAAACGGGCAGGCTGGGCGCGAGGCCGCACAGCGCCGAGCTGATAGTGAAGAGCAGCACGCACGTCATGTAGAAGCGCTTTCGGCCAAACAGAGCCGAGAACCAGCCGCTCAACGGCAGCACAATCGCGTTGGCCACCAGGTAGCCCGTAAGCACCCACGTGGTTTCGTCGATGGAAGATGAAAGATTGCCTGCGATGTGCGGGAGGGCCACGTTGGCGACGCTGGTATCCAGCACTTCCATGAAGGTGGCCAGCATTACCGTGCCGGCAATCACCCACGGATTGATAGCCGGCCTTTCCACCGCTAACGTTGCTTGAGGCATTGAATCTCTTCGAGCAAACTCACTTGGTAAGGATGGTGGCGTCGACATTCATTCCGGGCCGCAAAATGGAATTGCCGCCGGGAATCGGATCGAGGACGATCTTGACCGGAATCCTCTGCACGACTTTCACGTAGTTACCGGTCGCGTTCTCAGGGGGCAGCAGACTCATTCTTGTTCCGGTGGCTCCCGCTATGGAATCCACGCGCCCCGCATACGTCTTACCGGTGAGATCCACCTTCACCTCGGCTTTTTGGCCGGCATGGACATCGCGAAGCTGCGTCTCTTTGAAGTCGGCGGTCACCCACACGTCATTGAGCGGCACCAGCATCAGCAGGCCTTGTCCAGGCTGCAGCACCTGGCCCGGTTCGACCGACTTCTTCGTCACCACTCCATCCGCCGGCGCGACAATAGTCGTATAACTCAGATTCAGCTCCGCCGTTTCGAGATTGGCTCGAGCTTGCTCGATAGTCGCTGATGCCGAGGCGACATCGGCGATGCGAACGTCCACTTGTTTCTGGGCGGCTTGCGCTTGAGTTACTCCAGCGCGCGCTTGCGCAATCCGGGCTTGCTCGGCCAACATGGCCGATTTCTTCGTTTCGGCGTCCTGGTTGGCGGAGTTAACTTTGTCCTTGGCGGCTTTCAATTCGCTATCGGCGACGCGCGCGGCTGCCACGTAGGAATCAAATTGCTGACGCGAGATTTCTTCTTTCTGCATCAACGGCCGCATACGATTCAAGTCCGCTTGCGCTCGATCATAGGTAGCTTGCGCCGAGTCCACGTTGGCGCGCGAATAGGAGATCTCGGAGTTAGCCGCTCGCTCGTAGTCGCCCTTGGCCTTTTCGTAATCCGCTTGTGCGGCGCTCAATTGGGCTTCGGCGCCCGAAGCGCCGCTGAGCGTCGTTTCCCGGGTCATAGGCACGCCTACGCTGGCGCCTCGTCTCTGGCTCTCGGCCACCCCGAGAGCGGCCTTCTCCTGGTTTACCTTGGCCTGATAATCCCGAGTGTCCAGCCGCACCAGGACCTGGCCCCGCTTTACCGGCTGATTGTCATCCACCAACACCTCGACGACATTGCCGTAGATCTTCGAAGATACCGGAATGATGTGCCCATCCACCTGGGCGTCATCGGTGGAAACGCGGTCCCAAGACTGGATCCAAAAGAACATGGCAACTGCGATCAACGTCAACAGAACGCCAGCGATGAGCAGGTTGCGGCCGGTGCGTTTGCGCGGAGGCGGGACGGGAGGGTGCACCGGCTCAGCGCGCGGCGTCACCGGGCGGGCAGTTGGTTCTAATTCCGGATCAATATCGTAATCGACGGTATCCCGTTCCATTTCCTTCATCCCCTCATTTGGCATACAGTTGCGTCGAAGATTTACCCGTTACTTCATCCACCACCGAACTGGTCATCGTCCCTGCGGTGCGGAAAAAGGCGCCGTCTCGAAATAGTTTCTTCAGAACTCGCTTACCTTCCTCATCGATGTAAAGCGTCTCGGTTAGATCGACGATCAGCGCCTTCTGATGTTCCTGAAGTGACACGCTGGTCTTCCAGGATTGCTCCAGCTCCTTTGCCCATGCCCCAATCAGCTTTCCTTCCACCTGGAAGGTAAGTGCTTCCGGAGCATCGTGAATGGTAATTCTTAACATCGAGCAGGGTTCCGCCGCCGTGTTAAAAGCACCTTCGAGCCCGATACTTAAAGTCATATTTTCAGCAGATTACAAGCCAGTGCCGAAGGGACGGCGCCGAAATATCGGCTTGTGCCGTTTAGTCGGCATTTCGAAATTCGCCCGTGTTCTCGATGGGATGCTCGGGGAACAATCAAAGAACCATGGTGTCTACATAGACGTGTTCGAGCAATCTGTACTTATTCATGACCGCCCCGCTAAATCCTGGGGCTTTTTAGCGTCAGCAAGCGCGGAGTTGCTGATCGTAAGTCTTGCGATCCTAATTCCCTTGGCCCGGACCGATCACTTACCGGGCTTTCACTGGAAGCCGGTTAGTTTGAGCGCGCCATCTAAACCCCTGGAGCCGGCGCCGGTAGTTGGGCAAGCGGCAGGCTCCGCGACGTACCTCGTCGCACGCCGCACTTTCATACCGCAGCCTAGCCAATCCTCTTTAAGCAACCACGGAGCGAGTACGGAATTCGTTTCGATCGACCCGCCCGGAGCGATAGCTGTTGACGGGCCAGCGCGATCGGGAGGCATCGAAATAGAAAAGCTCTCTGCTATGCCACTTGTCGCACGGCCGCCTCATCCGTCCGATGTCGCGGCCGCGCCTTCCGCTCCCATCCGGGTTGGCGGAGACGTACAAATGGCCAAGTTGGTGCGGAAGGTGATCCCGGAATACCCGGCTCTGGCAAAGACGGCGCGAGTTTCGGGCGTAGTCCACTTGCTCGGCATCATCGCGAAGGACGGAACCATTCAGAATCTGCAATTGATCAGCGGCCATCCGCTGCTGACGCACGCTGCGCTCGAAGCGGTCAAACAATGTGTCTATCAACCCACCTTGCTGAATGGCCAACCAGTGGAAGTAATTGCACCCATCGATGTGAATTTCACACTGGGTCGATAGGGCTGGACTTAAGAATTCCGCGCTTATGTAAGAAGCTAATCATTAAGTAAAGAACGCCGAACAAACCCGCGGCCAGCAGTCCGAACTGCCAGCCGTGCTGCCTTAAATAAGGAGCGGTGTCCCGGCCTAGCCGTGTACCCAGCCAAGCCAGAAACAAGTAGCGCGGAACCCTGGCTGCGAGCATCACAATAGTGAACGTCGTTGGACTCTCTTCGAGCGCGCCTGCCGAGACGATGAAGATCTTCAATGGAAGTGGGAATGGCACAAACGCAGGCACGAAAACGGTTAGCAGTCCGTACTCGTGAAACCAGGCCCGAAAGCGCGCCTCACGCGGGCTGATGGTGTGTCGTTGAAGGTATGCCTCGCCCCCTTTGCGCGCGATTAGAAATAGCAGCAGGCATCCGATTAACGAGCCTGCCACGGCCGCGCCCGCGGACCAGTAAGCTTGCGCATGATCCACTGCCGCTATCAGGATGATCAGAACGTCCACGCCGCCGATCATAGGGACGCCCGTGTTATCGAGGATCGCCAAAAGAAAAACACCCGTTGGTCCCCACGAAACAAGGGTTTGAATGAATTTGGCCAGTGGCGCTCCGATCGATCCTTACTTCAGCATCTCAAGCAGCTCAGGTTCGCTGAGCACTGGAATCCCCAGGCTGTTCGCTTTGTCCAGCTTCGAACCGGCATCGGCGCCGGCCACTACGTAGTCGGTCTTCTTGCTCACCGAACCCGTGACTTTTCCTCCCGCCGATTCGATGCGCGCCTTAGCGTCTTCGCGCTGGAGATTAGGAAGAGTTCCCGTGAGCACAAAGGTCTTGCCGTTCAACGGCCCGCCGCTTTTCTTAACGATCGTATGTTCGAAAGTGAGTCCGGCCTTTCGAAGCCGTTCCACCAAATCCCGGTTGTGAGGCTCGTGAAAAAATAACCGAATACTTTGCGATACCTTAGGGCCCACCTCTTCGGCCTGCTGCAAAGTCGCTTCGTCGGCGTCCTTAATCACATCCAGGCTTCCGAAGCTCTCCGCGAGGATTTGAGCGGTCCTTTCCCCGACGAACGGAATCCCCAGGCCGTTCATCACACGCGGGAGTGGTTGCTTTCGTGAGCGGTCTATATTCTTGATGATCTTCTCCGCGGACTTCTCGCCCATGCGCTCCAACTCCAGCAATCGTTCGATCTTCAGATCGTAAATGTCGGCAACGCTCTTGACCATCCCGCGCGAAACCAGTTGCTCCACCAGCACATCGCCCATCCCATCGATATCCATCACACCACGCGCTGCAAAGTGCAGGATAGACTGCTGCAGCCGGGCCGGGCAATTGGTATTAATACAGCGGCTGGCGGCTTCCCCTTCCTCGCGCACGATTTCGCCGCCGCACACCGGGCAATTCCTGGGCATGCGGAACGGCCTTCGCTCGCTGCCCTGGCTGACCACGCGCACGACCTTGGGAATCACGTCGCCGCTGCGTTCCACCAGCACCCGATCGCCGATCTCCACGCTCAGCCGTCCGATTTCGTCTTCATTGTGGAGCGAGGCCCGCGCCACCGTCACTCCGCCGATATTCACCGGCTTCAAAAAAGCCACCGGCGTCAGCGCGCCTGTGCGTCCGACATTGACCTGAATATCTTCGATGGCTGTCTCGGCCTGATGCGCGGCGAACTTGAAGGCGATCGCCCAGCGCGGCGCCTTGGCGGTCCAGCCGAGAGACTGCTGCTGTCTCACCGAGTCCACCTTCACCACTACGCCGTCGATTTCATAGGGAAGCGATTCCCGCTTAGTCTCCCACTGCCGGTAGAACTCGAACAGATCGTCGAGCCCCGCGCATTTCTTTCGATAGGGATTCACTTTGAAACCCAGCTTCACCAGCGCATCCAGCGATCCCCAATGGCTGTCGAAATAAGCACGCCCTTCCACAAACAAGAAATACGCGAAATATTCGAGTTGGCGCGCGGCCGTGACACTAGGCTCGAGTGCCCTCAGCGCGCCCGCCGCGGCGTTGCGAGGATTTGCGAACAGAGAGAGCTGCTGCTGTTCCCGTTCGGCATTCAGTTTGTCGAACGACTTCCGCGGCATGATAACTTCCCCGCGCGCTTCAAACGCGGGCAGATCGGTTCTGGCTTTCAGCGGCATCGACCGGATGGTACGCGCATTTTCCGTGACGTCTTCCCCCACCAGCCCATCTCCGCGCGTCACTGCCTGGACGAATTGACCATTGCGGAAATGGGTCGCCATCGATAATCCGTCCAGCTTCAATTCGGCCACGTATTCGAAAGGCTCTCCGCGCAGAAGATCCCGCACGCGACGGTCGAATTCGCGCATTTCATCTTCGTTCAGCGCATTGTCCAGGCTGAGCATGGGCGAGCTGTGCGGCACCTTAACAAAACCCTCGCGTGGTTTTCCGCCCACGCGCTGGGTGGGCGAATCGGCGGTAATAAGTGCGGGATGCCGGGCTTCGAGTGCTTGCAGGCGGCGCATCAGGGCGTCGTATTCGGCGTCGCTGATTTCCGGTTGGTCCAACACGTAATACAGGTGCTCGTGGTGACGCAACTGGTCGCGCAGTCCTTCGATTTCTTGCGCTTCGTTCGTGGAAGGCATCTCTACTATAATTAGGGTACTATCGAGACCTACCGCCACACCGTTCTCATTTACAATCCTTTCGCACGCGGGCTCCGGCGCAGGAAGCATGCGCTCGATCGCAGCATCGCTTTGCTTGAGGCGCGCGGAATTTCTGTCAGCGCCGTTTCCACCACTGGCCCCGGCACTGCGGCGGATCTGGCACGCTGCGCAATCGATCAGGGCGCCGATCTTATCCTGGTGGCCGGAGGCGACGGGACTATTAACGAAGCGCTCAACGGCATGGTCCATTCCGAAGTGCCGCTTGGTATTCTTCCCGGCGGGACCGCCAACGTGCTGGCAACCGAGCTTGGGCTAGGAAAGACGATGGAACGCGCGGCTGCAACTTTCGCCGAATGGATACCCGAGCGGCTCGCGGTGGGTTCGCTCCAAGGGAACTCCGACGAAGGTCCGCGCCACTTTCTCCTCATGGCGGGCGCGGGTCTGGATGCCGACATCGTCTATCACTTGTCGCTGCGGGTGAAGGCCGCGCTCGGAAAAGCGGCTTATTGGATGGGCGGTTTCGCAAAAGTGGGCCGCCGGCTGCCGGTGTTTACCGTGGAGGCGGAGGGCCGGACGTTTCGAGCTGGATTTGCGCTGGCCAGCCGCGTTCGCAATTACGGCGGCGATTTGGAAATCGCGCTCGGCGCTTCGCTTCTGGACGATCAATTCGATCTGGTGTTGTTCGAAGGCTCGAATTCATTCGCGTATCTCAAATATATGCTGGGTGTCGCGGTCCGCCGGCACCCGCGCATGCGCGGCGTCACCACGCTTCGTACGCGGCTAGCGGTGTTCTCGGCGGCGGCGGAGGGCAAGGTCCATCTGCAAGTGGATGGTGAATACGCCGGGCTCTCGCCGGCGCGCGTCCAGATCGTTCCCAACGCGATAACGTTGCTGGTTCCTCCCCAGTTTCGCGTTCGAGACGCGAAGTCTAGCGCCCGCACCCCCGCCGACACCGCATGGACAACCTCACCCACACGTTGACCGGCCTGGCACTGAGCCAAGCCGGCCTGAACCGCTGGTATGCCCGCCCGGCTCTGTTGCTCATGCTGGCCGCCAATATTCCGGACATCGACATCGTCACTATTGCGGGTGGGACGTTCAATTATTTCCTATATCACCGCGGCATAACGCACGCCATCGCGATGATTCCTGTAATGGCCTTGCTCCCGGTGCTTTTTGTTTGCGCCGTTAGCCGGACGACGAGCGGTTGGAAAGCCGCCTATATCCTCTCCATCATTGGGGTCGCCAGCCACCTGTTGCTCGATTGGACCAACGCTTATGGTGTCCGGTTTCTTTTGCCATTCTCCTCGCAATGGTTTCGTCTGGATCTCAACAGCCTGACGGATCTGTGGATTTGGGGCGTCCTTATCCTCGCTTTCCTGGGGCCGGTCCTGGGCCGGCTTGTGAGCTCCGAAATTGGAGCTAAGCCCAGCGCTGGTCGGGGCCTTGCTCTTTTCGCCCTGGCCTTCATTCCCGCTTATGATTTCGGCCGGTATCTGATTCACCAGCGCGCCCTCGATACTCTAAACTCGCGCGTCTACCAGGGCGGTCCGCCGGTGCGCGTCGCCGCATTCCCGGCCTCGCCGGGCGATCCCTTCGAGTGGTCCGGTTGGGTGGAGCGGCCGGAGTTCGTTATACGCTTCTCGATGAACTTGCTGGCCGAATTCGATCCGACCAGCGGGGCAGTGATTTATAAGCCCGAGCCCGGTCCCGCGCTGGATGCCGCTCGCCAGACCTTTGTGGTCCGCAAGTTTTTGGAATTTGCGCAGTATCCGCTATGGCAAGTTACGCCGACCGCCGATCCGGAAGGGGCGCGCCGCGTGGACGTGCGCGATTGGCGATTCCCGTTCACCGCCAGCGCCACGGTGGATGCTTCGAACCGCGTGCTTTCCACTTCGTTCCATTATTAAGCGCAGTCGCGCCTAAATAGGTTTTATGCCAGGAAATCGAACAGGCTGGTCTTCGGGAATTGCGCCTGTGCAGTCAGGGCGGCGGTCTCGTCGGTCTGAACCTGCTGCATCTGGGTGATCGCTTGCGCCAGGTTAGCATCCTGGATGCCGCTCATCTGCGTCTGCAGCTGGGTTTCATAGTTGCCGTCGAAATTCGTCTCGCTGGTCAGTCGATCCTGGACGTTGCCATAGAAAGCCAGTTGCTGGTTTAGGTAGGTTCCCACCGTCGACATATTGGGCATCGCGGCGTCGATGGCGGTCTGATCGTTGTTCAACAAAGCCACGCGAAGATTGTTAATCGAGGTGAAGATATTTTCCTGCCCGGTGGGATCGTCAAAGATGGTCTGCGCGGTTTCGGCGACCGCAAAAGTCGTGCCATCGCCGCCCTGGATCTGGCGGGTCGAAGCCGAACCTTGATACGAGCTGATTGGATTGGTTTGAGTAAGGTCGATGGTGTAGGGCTGCGTCTGATCGCTGTCACCGGCGAAGATGTAGCGGCCCTCCACGCTGGTATTGGCAGCGCCCACCAGTTGCTGCAGGATGGATCCCAGTTCGCCCGCGATGTCCGAACGAGTCGACGCCGTGGCCGTGCCGGTATCGCCTTCCGAACCGAGCGTTTCGGCCTGCTGTACCAGCGTTACGGCCGAGCTGAGCGTTGATTCGGCGGTATTCACCTCGGCCGTGACTTGACCGAGATTGGTATCGATTTGTTGGGTCTGAGCCAACTCCGAGCGGGTCTCATACAGGCTGGGGATCGCACCGGGATCATCGGCGACGGAATTGATCTTCAAGCCGGTCGTCATCTCACTGTCGGCGGTCAGCGCTTCTTGCTGGAGCTGCGCCATGCCATTGAGGAAGTTCAGAGCCGAAGGGCTTAGAGAGCTAATCATTGGTTGCTCCTGTTAAGTCGCCGTGTCCGGCAGTATGTTCATGAGCGTGTCGGTAAGGCTGTCCAGCACAGTGACCATTTTCGCGTCCGCCTGGTAGGCGCGCTGAAAGGCAATCAAGTTTGCCGCCTCCTCGTCGAGCGAGACGCCGGAGGTCTGCTGGCGCAAAGTCTGGACTTGATTCAATAACGCCTGTTGCGTGGTTTGATTATTCGTCGCCGTCGATAAATCGTTGCCCACCTGTTCACCCAGATTTCCGTAGAACTGCGCGAAAGTCTCGTTGTTCAGGTTTGCTCCATTGGCCAATGCCGCCAGAGCGAGCGCGTTGCCGTTTCCACCCGGCGCTCCGGGCAGCGCGGCGGCGATTTGATCCGGCGTCAGCGGGTTCACTCCCATGGTCGCGGCCGCTCCGACGCTGGCGTTGTAAGTGAACAAATCGGAGGCCGGCGCTGCGCCGTTTTCGTCAATTCCGTTGTCCAAGCCTGTATTCACTTGGTCGGCCACGCTTTGAGCCAGTGTATTTAGGCCTTGTATGTAGGACGGAAGAAGGTTGTTTTTGTCATTCAGCGACGCACCCAACTGGCCGCCCGTGAGCTGGCTGGTGATATCGGCTCCCGTGCTGGAATCGACCGCGGTTTGGGGCGTCGAAAAGTCTCCCGATATGGCATAGGTTTGGGACCCGACCACCAAGGGCGTTTGGCCGCCGATGTACACCGAAACAGTGCCGTCGGATTGCTGCAAAGCCGTAAAGTTGACCAGTTGCGAGAGTTGCTCCAGAGTTGAATTCAACTGGGCGTCTACACCGGCGTTAACGTTGCCTGAGGGATCCACCCGGTTGTCCCCGTTAATCGAGGCTACTTCGCCGGCCAACTGGTTGATGGAAGCAATGGTGGTGTTGGTCTGGGCGTCCAGATCCGTTCCTTGGCTCTCCAAACCCGCCGCGGTGGTCTGAAAGTTTTGGGCCAAGGTCTGCGCTTGGTTAAGAACGTTCTGGCGCGCGGTAGCGTCGTTCGGAGTTACGCTGAGTTGCGAAAAACTCGCGAACAGGCTGCTCATTGCCGGACCAATTCCCGAGGTGCTCGAGGTGCTGAAATAGCCCTCGATGGAGGTGAGATCGGTGACCTGCTGGTTTGAAAAACCGAGGGCGGTCTGTTGAGTGCGGACCGCCTGTTAGGCATATGCGTCGCGCGAACTCTGCACCGGCCCGGCGGCCACCCCTCCCGGCAGTCCCACGGTCGGATCGAAGGGCAAAGCTTCAAAGGTAGCCGTCTGCTTGGCATAACCCGGTGTGGAAGCATTGACGACGTTGTTTTCCGTTACGGTAAGCGCCTGCTCCACCGCCTGCAGCGCATTGGCGGTGTTTAGCAGAGCCGTCAGCATGTTACCCATGGATCATCACCACTCTCTTAGAGTCGTTGGGTACCGAAGCGCCAGGCTGTCCATTGGCCGTATAATTGGCAGCTTCCTCACCGGTTGTGCAGCCTAACAGCCGCGCCCAGCCTTGGTAGAATCTTCCGGCGCCTTCTAGCAGCGCATTTACCTGTTGCAAATCGCTCCGCAGACCGGCGACTTCCAGCCGCAAGGCGTGCTCCACGGCCAGCGGACACCGGCCTCGCGACCTCAAAACAGGTTCGAGCCGTTCCAGGCAGCCCACTGCAAACATCAGATCGGCGGAGCCGCTTTCGAGAGCTGCTACGGAAGGACGCAACAGCTTCAAACGGAATTTTTGAAGACTCGCCCGGGCAGCCCGGATCTGCCCCAATTCCACTTTCATGTTCGACATGGACTCATTCAGAAGGAGTTCGCCCCTCCGAACTGTAGGCTGTGACGGATGATGCTATCGCTCACCGCTCCCGCGTCCACTTGGAAGCCACCGCTCAATACCGCCGCTCCCAGAGCGGATAGCTTTGTGAAATCCGTTCCCGAACCGCTCGAGCTCGCCGTAAGGCTGGAGCTGAGATTCGAGAGCTGAACTCGATCCCTTTCCAAAGAGGATCCTGCTGGAGCGCTGCTGCCACCATCCCCGCTGAGGGGCGCTGCGGCGCTCGAACGCCCCAGCGCGGAAAGCGGGCTGCCTTCGGAGTTGATTTTCATTAGCCCAAGTCGTCGATGAAACGCTCATCGCCTCCCTAGTTCCCTAATCGACACTCGAGCGGTTGGTCATAGGGACTAAGGCGCCAATGGAGGAGGGATATGCCTATCGCCTTGAGGGGCTTATAGGTTGGCCGAACTCTCGCTTAGCGCTGCGCTTGCGCGGGAATTCTCAGCCACCGGTCCAGAAACCTTCGGCTTCCATTTTCCTGCGCCGGCCCAGCGCTAACGGGTTGAGGGTTCATCTTGCGGTCGAAGTGAGTCAGAAGCTCAGCTTCATCGTAGCCGATCAATGCGGCATATTGGCGAAGATAACTGGTGCTGAAGATGCCACCCGGGAGCTTTTCGAACTCCTCGGCTTCAATGGCGCGGAGAAACCGCAAACTGATCTTGGTCCGATCCGCAATCTGCTCCAGGGAGATGCCAGCTTTCTTACGGAATCTGGAAAGATCCAAGGGGTAAATGCGGGCAGGAGTAGGGGGCAAAGAAGTGCCGGGCTTTCTTGAGGGCATGATGTCCTTAAAAAGGGTAGTAACAGTACTAAAAGCTGTAAGGGTCTATGATAACCCATCTGTCAATAACATACGAGAGTGAAAATACCTTAACTGCCTGGTAACTTCCCTGCCTTTCGGTGTTCGACTGGCTGCCAGCGAAAGTAGAGCTACTACGGATAGCGCGTCATAGCTCCGTTCAACAACCTCAAAACAACCGTTTTTTTCGATGCTGGGTTCGATTTGACTGGACCAAATTGTGCCGGACTCCCGTATCATTAGAGTTGGAGATCTTAGGGAGGCTGTTCATGCGTTCAATCGTGCTGTCTTTGTGCTCCGTCGCCTTGGCTGCGGCAGCCACCACCCCTCAACCCACCTTCTACAAGGATGTGTTGCCAGTCTTACAGAAAAATTGCCAAACCTGCCACCGTCCTGGCGAAGCGGCTCCGATGGCTTTCTTGAATTATGATGGGACCCGGCCATGGGCCAAAGCCATCAAGACGGCCGTGGTCACGAAGAAAATGCCGCCATGGTACGCCGATCCGCATTTTGGCCACTTTTCCAATGACCGCTCCTTGGCGCAGGCCGATATCGACACGCTGGTCTCCTGGGTCGATAGCGGCGCGAAAGCGGGCAATCCCAAAGATGCTCCCCAACCAATTGATTGGATAGAGGGCTGGCGGATCGGAAAGCCTGACATGGTTCTGAGCATGCCGGTAGCTTTCAATATCCCGGCGTCAGGCACGATCGATTACCAGTACATTATCGTCCCGACGGGTTTCACCGAAGACAAGTATGTACAAATGGCCGAAGCGCGTCCCGGGGATCGCACCGCGGTGCACCACATTATTGCTTTCATCCGCGAACCAGGTAATCCCTGGCTGAAGGATGCCAAGGTGGGCGTGCCGTTTGTCCCGCGGGAACAGGAGCGTCAGTCCGATGGCAAGGGTAATGCACAAAACGGACAAAAGCGCGAAGGTGGCGGCGGCGGACTCGGCTTCGGTGGCGACTTCCTGGCGGGTTATGCGCCCGGCACGCTTCCCGATGTCTTGAAGCCGGGCCAAGCCAAGCTCGTGAAGGCCGGCTCCGATATCGTGCTGCAGATGCACTATACGGCCAATGGTAAAGCCAGCACCGATATTTCGAGGGTCGGGCTCGTATTCGCAACCCAGAAACCGACCGAGCGCGTGCTGACGCTGGCTGCGGCCAACCCACAATTCGCCATTCCTCCGGGCGATTCCGATTACCGGGTGGATGCCAAGATCACCCTTCAGGACGACTCGACATTAATCGACCTGCTGCCGCACATGCACTTCCGCGGCAAGGACTTCGAGTATCGCGTCACCTATCCGAGCGGCGAAAAGGAAACCCTGCTCAACGTGCCCAACTACGATTTCAACTGGCAGCTTACCTACGAGCTGGCGAAACCCAAGCTGCTGCCCAAGGGTACGGTGATTGAGTGCACCGCGCACTTCGATAACTCGGTGAACAACAAATACAATCCGGATGCGACCAAAGAAGTGCATTGGGGCGAGCAGACCTGGGAAGAGATGATGATCGGTTTCTTCGACGTCTCCGTTCCGATGAACAAGACCGCCATGGATCTGATGCGGCCCAAGGAGCAGCCCAAACCGGCAGCCACCGGCGGCGCAGGCTTTTAGTTTGGCGATAAGAAATTAAACGGAGATCGAGAATGAAACTCAAAGGCGCCGTACTCACACTCGCAGTGTCGGCTCTGGCCGTAGCTGCCCCTAACAGCGTTACCTATTACAAGGACGTCGCTCCGATAGTTCAGAACCGTTGCCAGGAATGCCACCGGCCCGGCGAAGTGGCTCCCATGAGCTTCATGACCTACGATCAGGTTCGTCCCTGGGCCAAGGCCATGAAGACCGCAGTCCTGACCAAGAAGATGCCGCCTTGGTCCGCCGACCCGCACTATGGCAAGTTCTCTAACGACCGTTCCCTGTCGCAGGCCGAGATGGATACGCTGGTCGCGTGGGTGGATGCCGGTTCTCCCGCGGGTAATCCGAAAGACGCGCCCAAGCCGCGTGAGTACTTCATGGGCTGGCAGATCGGAAAGCCGGATGTAGTATTCGAGCTGCCGACGCCCATCGATGTGCCTGCTTCCGGCGTGGTCGACTATACTTACGTCGTCATCCCCACCAATTTCACCGAAGACAAATGGGTGCAATTCGCCGAGATCCGTCCGGATGCGCGATCGGCCGTGCATCACGTTCTCGCGTTTCTGCGTCCTCCCGGAAATAGCTTCATGAAAGACGCTCAGCCCGGCGTGCCTTATATTCCGCGCCGCGCCGTCAGCGCTAATGGCCAACGCGGTCAAGGAAACATTCAGGATCAGATCCCCGGTGAAATGCTGGTCGGCTACGCTCCCGGTCTGCCGCCGGCCCAGTGCAGGCCCGGTGAAGCGAAGTTGATTAAAGCCGGTTCGGACATCGTATTGCAACTGCACTACACGCCCAACGGGAAAGCGGTCACCGATCGCACCAAGTTCGGCCTGATTTTCGCCAAAGAGCCGCCGCAAAAACGCGTGATGAGCATGATGGCGATCAACTACTTCATCAAAATTCCGGCCGGCGATCCCAATTACGAAGCGCACTCTCATACGACGCTGCAGCAGGACGTCAATCTGGTGAGCCTGCTGCCGCACATGCACCTGCGCGGGAAGGATTTTCTTTACAAAGCGGTTTATCCCTCAGGCGAAACCCAGGTTCTTCTGAGCGTGCCGAAATACGATTTTAGTTGGCAGATTCAGTACTCGCTCGATCAAGAGTTGCTGCTGCCCAAGGGCACGCGCATCGAATGCACTGCGCACTATGACAATTCCCCCAACAATCCCGCCAATCCCGACCCGACCAAGGAAGTACGCTGGGGCGATCAGACCTTTGAGGAAATGATGGTCGGATTTTTCGACGTTTCCTTCGACGCCCACTCCGACCCCTCGGCGTTGCAACGTCCGGCCGGAAGGTCCGATTAACGCATGAACCGCGCTCAGTCAGTCTCTTTTCTGCTTGCCTCGGCGGCGGTGTGCGCATGGTCCGCTTCGACGCCCCGGGTCAGCTTTCACAAGGACGTCGAGCCCATTCTGCAGCAGCATTGCCAGGAATGCCATCGCGCGGGTGAGATCGCACCCTTCGCGTTGATGTCCTACAACGACGCTCGTCCCTGGGCGAAAGCCATCAAGGAAGACGTCGTCACCAAGAAGATGCCGCCCTGGTTCGCCGACGCGAAATACGGCCACTTCGCCGATGACCGCTCGCTGAGCCAGCAAGAAATCGACACGCTAGTCGCCTGGGTGGATGGAGGCGCCAAGGAAGGCGACGCTAAGGACGCGCCCAAGCCGCGTACCTTCACCGACGGCTGGAACATTCCCAAGCCCGATCTGGTGCTGGACATGAACACGTTCCATATCCCGGCCACCGGCGACATCCAGTATCAATACGTGGTGTTGCCCACCAAATTCACCGAGGATCAGTGGATTCAGGCAGCCGAAGCGCGGCCGAGCGACCGCACGGTCGTGCACCACGTGGTCATCTTTGTTCGCGATCCACAATCCAAGTGGCTGCGCGCAGCCCAGCCGGGTGTCCCGTATACACCTCCTGGTAACGGTAAGGATTTCAACAACACATCCGGCGGCGGCAACGACATCCTCATGATCTACACGCCCGGGAAGATCCCAGAAATGTGGCGGCCCGGCTTAGGTAAGATGATCAAGGCGGGTTCCGACCTGGTGTTGCAGATCCACTACACGACCACCGGCAAAGAGACGGTCGATCACACCAAGGTCGGGTTGGTATTCGCTAAGGAGAAACCGACCGAGCGCGCCATCACCATCGGCGGCAACAATCTCGGCTTCAAGATTCCGCCCGGCGATGATAACTATCGTGTGGACGCCAAGAACGTTTTCCCCAATGGAGTTACCATTCTGAACTTCTTCCCGCATATGCACCTGCGTGGAAAATCGTTCGAATACCGCGTCGTCTATCCGGACGGAAGCACGGAAACCCTGCTGCGCGTTCCGAAATATGACTTTTTCTGGCAGCTCGACTACAAGCTCGCCGAACCGTTGAAGATTCCGCCGGGAGCGCGGATTGAGTGCACGGGCTGGTTCGACAACTCTCCCAACAATCCGAAGAATCCCGACCCCACTGCCACCGTTCGGTTCGGAGAGCAAAGCTGGGAAGAGATGATGATCGGCTTTTACGACATCGTGATCCCGGCCGACATGACCTTGCGTGAACTCTTTACGCCCAAGAAAACTGAGGGCGCGACCAGCGGAAGCGGTCAGTGAAGCCTGTTGTATCTAGGTTAGCGATATCCCTCCTGGTGGGCGCCGGTTTCGTGCTGAGCGCCCACGATGTTATTTCCACCAAGATTACCTGGTCGCGCGAAATCTCCCGCATCGTCTACAAGCGTTGCGCCTCTTGCCACCATGACGGCGGCGATGCCTTCTCGCTCATGACCTATACGGAAGCGCGCCCCTGGGCGAAAGCGATCAAAGAAGAAGTGCTCGAACGCCGGATGCCTCCCTTCAGCGCCATCAAAGGTTTTGGCGAATTGCGCGATGACAAGGCCATAACGCAGGAGGAACTGCATCTGATTGCCGACTGGGTGGAGGGCGGGTCTCCGGAAGGCGAGCCGTCGCTGATGCCCAAGCCTCCCGACTTTAACGCACCCTCGGACGCCGCCGACAAGCCGCCCAAGACGGGCGCTGAAGTGGTGGTCGACGGCCGTCTGGAACTGACGCATCCGGAGACCTTCGTCGGTGCCCGCGCCAAGTCGCTGGCCGAAGGTGCTTCGGTGAAAGCCGTGGCCCAGCTTCCCGATGGTGTCATCGAACAGCTCATCTGGATTTACGACTACAAGCCCAAATTCGATCAGACTTACTACTTCAGCAAGCCGCTGAGCTTTCCAGCCGGAACGAAGATCGAAACCTACCCGGCCGGCGGAAGCCTGTCCCTGTTAACCAAGAAGTAAAATTAGGGACAGTGCACTCAAACCCCAATTTCGCCGACCGCCTCATCGAGTCCGCCCGCGCCAAAGGAAATCCCTGCGTGGTTGGCCTGGACCCGCGCATCGATCTGATGCCGGCTTTCGTCAAATCCGGACGCGGCGAACCTACGCGCGAAGTGATCCGCTCGATCATCACCGATTTTCATGAACTAGTCATCGATGCGGTCGCCGATCTGGTCCCCGCGGTCAAGCCGCAACTCGCGTTTTTCGAGCAGTATGGATCGGCCGGCATCGAAGCGTTCGAGAATACGGTTGCGTATGCGAGACAGCGTGGCATGCTGGTCATTGCTGACGGCAAGCGCAACGACATCTCCTCCACCGCCGAAGCCTACGCTGCGGCATTTCTTGGCGAAGCCGACATCCTGGGCCACAAGCAGAAGATCTTCGACGCCGACGCCGCCACCGTGACGCCTTATCTCGGCCGCGACAGCCTTACGCCGTTTGTCGACGCCTGCGCAACTTACGGCAAAGGGCTATTCGTCGTTCTAAAAACCTCCAATCCAGGCTCACGCGATTTTCAGGATCAGCCGGTCGCGGCTACCGGGCGGCCTCTCTATGAATCGATTGCCGCCACCATCAGCGAACTTGGGACTACGCTCGTCGGCGAGTCAGGCTACAGCTCCATCGGCGCGGTGATCGGTGCGACTTTCCCCGAAGATGGCCGCAAATTGCGCGCCTTGATGCCGCGCGCGCTCATCCTGGTTCCAGGTTACGGTGCGCAGGGCGGCAGCGCCGGGAGTGCCGCGGCATGCTTCAACGACGACGGGCTGGGTGCGGTGGTCAGTTCGTCGCGTGGCATCACTTACAAGTACTCGTCACCCGATCTGCCCTGCCATTCCTTCGTTGCGGCCGTTCGCGAGAATACCCTGAGGATGATCGACGATATCACCACCGCGCTAAGAATCTCGTAAGTGGATTCATTTGCCCAATGGCTCTTACGTCTGCCCTGCGCTACCCTGAAGGAAACGCCCGAGGTGCATCATGAATAAGCTCGCACTGTCGCTTCTGCTGACTTCTGTTCCCCTGTTCTGCGCCGACGAGGCTCTCCCCAAAGCCGAGACTATACTGGACCGGTCGATCGAGGTCACGGGCGGTAAGGCCGCGTTTGAAAAGCGTCACAACGAGGTCATGCACGGCTCCATGGATATCACGGGCCGAGGCATCAAGGGAACCATGACGGTGTATCAGGCTGAACCCGACAAGAACCTCGCGGTCATCGAAATCGAAGGCATCGGAAAGATCGAATCCGGCAGCAACGGCGAAATCGCCTGGGAAAATTCCGTTTTGCAGGGTCCTCGCATCAAGCAGGGCGACGAAAAGGCCGGCTCTCTTCGCGATGGAACCTTCAACGCTCCCCTGAAATGGCGAACGCTCTACGCCAAGGCGGAGACCGCCGGCATCGAAACCGTGGAAGGCCATGAGTGTTACAAGGTAGTGCTCACCCCCCCAGAGGGCAAACCGACGAACGAATTTTTCGACAAGAAGTCCGGCCTTCTGATCAAGACCACCGTTGCTCGCAATACGCCCATGGGAGAGATTACGGCCGAAGTCGTCGCCGACGACTATCGAAAGGAAGGCGACATCCTGGTCCCGCATAAGATGATCAATCGCGCCGCAGGCCAGGAGTTCTTGATCGTGGTCGAAAAGGTGGAGGCGAATGTCGAAATGCCGAAGGATCGCTTCGACCTTCCGCCGGAGATCCAGGGACTGTTGAAGAAAGCGCCCCAAGCCGCGGCCAATGCTGCCCCCGCGCAGGCGCCTGTTGCGTCCAGTGCCGGCAGTGGAGGAAAGTTAAGCGTCTACATGGCCGGCAAACCCATGGCGTCCGAGACCTATACGGTTGACAAGTCCGGAGGCAAGATCGAAGTGAGCGGCTCGGGCAACGCCACTATGGGCACCATGAAGATCGATATCGAGCAGTTTAAGGTGGTCACCGATGACAAGTATCAGCCGCTCGAAGCCAGCGCTAAAGCTAAGCTCGGGCAGATCCCGATGAATGTGAAAACCACCTTCGCGGATGGGAAGGCCAGCAGCGAAATCGACAACGGGCAGGGACCGAAGACACGAGAAGACAAAGTGTCGGCGGGCGCGATTGTCGTCAACGCCAATCTGCCGCTCTATCCATGGAGCTTTCTGGCCATGCGGGCCGATTTGACGAGCCAGGATCCGCAGCAGTTTCCGGTCTACGTGCTGGGACAAGCAGAGGTTACCGCCACGGTCGTTTCTAAAGGGCGCGAACCGGTTGAGTTCGCCAACAAGACCGCCGAGCTAAATCACATTACAATGAACACCAAAACGCCGCAAGGCCAGGCGATTAGTATGGATCTCTGGCTGGACGACAGCCGCAAAGTGATTAAGATCGCAGTTCCGTCCATGGGCGTGGAAGCGTATCAGGACGGCTTCGACCGTAAGGCCCCGCCGGAGGCCCCGGCCAACGATTCGAAAGGTGGCGATAAGCCGCCCAAACAGTAAGTTCGAGAAAACTGGAAGGCCTGGAGTGCAAAGTCTGACGAATGCCGGTGTGCTCGTAACTGGCGCTGGGCGAGGCATAGGTAAAAGGCTGGCGATCGGATTTGCCACTGCCGGCTGTCGAGTGGGCCTGCTGGCTCGCAGTAAAGCCGAACTCGATCTCGCGCATCTGGAAATCGAACATGCCGGGGGTAACGCTCTCCGCATTCGCGCCGATGTCACGGATTTCGAGCAGGTCACCGCCGCGGTGGATCGCATGCGCGTGCACTATGGTGGCGTGCACGTACTGATTTGTGCGGCGGCCATCCAGGGACCCATCGGTCCGCTGGTGGAGCAGTCGCCCAAGGCTTGGGCCGAAACCATCCAGACCAATCTCATCGGCGTAATGAACGCCTGCCGGGCGGTGCTGCCGCATATGATTGAGCAGCGCTCCGGCAAGATCATCGTACTGAGCGGCTCGGGCGCCGCCGCTGCTCGGCCCAACTTTTCCGCGTACGCATCCGCCAAAGCTGGGCTGGTGCGCTTCGTCGAAACCGTGTCCGAAGAAATTCGCGACCATAATGTGCAGATCAACTGTATGGGGCCGGGCGGCGCTTACACGCACATGACCGACGAAATCCTTCGCGCCGGTGACAAAGCCGGATGGAAGGAAACCGAGGAAGCGCTCGAAGTCCGCCAGACCGGTGGAGTCACGCCAGACAAGCAGATCCAGCTCGCATTGTTTCTGGCTTCCGAGCAGTCCAATCACATCAGTGGAAAATTGATACAGGTCTCCGACGATTGGAAAAAGCTCAAAGACGCCAATCTCCATCCCGAGATCTATACCCTACGCCGGGTTCAAAAGATGTGAAATGTCCCGCGTGCCTCTGGTTCCTGTATCCTGAATTCATGCCCCGCTTCTTGCTTTTCCTAGCTTTGAGCGTTGCCTTGGCGTCCACTCTCTCCGCCCAGCCCAAGAAAAAGAAAATCCTCGCCATCGGCGCGGTCGCCGGCTTCCAGCACGATTCGGTTTCGCACGCACTTGCCACCATCGAACAGATCGGGCGAAAGTCCGGCGTCTACGACACCTACATCCGGACCGACACGCAACTGATCACTAAGCAGAAAATACCCGCCGGAAACGCCAAGAACCTCGACTATTTCGACGCCGTGGTCTTCTACACCACCGGCGAATTGGACATGAGCCCGCAGCAGAAGAAGGACCTGCTCGCATTCATCCACGACGATGGAAAAGGCTTCATCGGCTTACATAGCGCCACGGACACCTTTTATGAATGGCCGGAATACGGCGAAATGGTCGGCGGTTATTTCAAGGACCATCCCTGGGGTGTTTTCGAAGCGCCCGTGATCGTAGAAGACCCCAATTTCCCCGGCATGCAGAACTTCCCGCGCGAGTTCGTCTTCAACGACGAGATGTATCAGGAGCGTAACTTTTCGAGAGACAAGACTCACGTCATCGCGCGTCTGGATGCTTCGAAGCTGGATCTTAGCAATCCCAGGGTGACGCCCGAACATCGCGCCGACAAGGATTTCCCGATCATCTGGGCGAAGATGTACGGTAAAGGGCGCGTCTATTACAACACGCTAGGCCATCGCGAAGAGACCTGGGACCGGCCCGACGTGCAGAACATGTACCTGGAAGCCATTAAGTGGGCTCTCGGGATGACTAATGCCGATGTGACACCCCACCCGATGCCAACGGCAACGCGCTGACGCCAGTCTCCTGTCGCTTCAACTGCCCGCACGCCGCGAAGATGTCCCGGCCGCGCGGCTTGCGCACGAAGCACGGCATCGATCGCCTGACAATCGCTTGAAACGCCTGCACTCGCTCCGGATCGGGCGTTTCAAACTGAATCCCCGGCCCCGGGTTCAGCGCGATCAAGTTCACCTTCGCACTCAAATGCGCCAGCAGCTTTACCACCCGGCGCGCGTCGGCATCTGTGTCGTTCACACCCTTGAGCAGCACGTATTCGAACGTCAGCTTCTCCCACGTCCGCAGCGGGTAAGCCTTGCAGGCCGCTAGAAGATCCTTCAATGAATACTTACGCGTGATCGGCATCAACTCGCGCCGCTGCTCTTCGGTCGATGCATTGAGCGAGATGGCCAGCTTGGGCCGAACCGGCTCGCGGCCCAGCTCGACAATCTTCGGAACGATTCCCGCCGTCGACAGCGTAATCCGGCGCGGCGAGAGGCCTATGCCCTTCGGATCGGTTAGCAGCCTGGTGGCTTTGATCACGTTCGGCAGGTTCAGCAGCGGCTCGCCCATCCCCATCATCACGATATTGAGCCGGCCGGTTTCGATAGCCAGTTGATGCGTCTGCATCACGAACAGGGCTTGCCCAACGATTTCGCCCGCCGTCAGATTCCGCTCCAGCCCCATCTGCGCCGTCAGGCAAAACTGGCAATTCACGGGACAGCCAACCTGGCTTGAGATGCAGATCGTGTCGCGGCCCTCCTCCGGCATCAGAACGGTCTCGATCGTACGCTGGTCGTCTAAACCGAGCAGATATCGCCGGGTTCCATCGCTCGAATGGAACTCGGTTACCAGCTTTGGCAGGCCTATGCAAAGCCTCGAAGCCAGTTCTTTTCTGAAATTTACAGAAAGTGTGGTGACCTGCCCCAGGTCGGCAACGCGTTGCCGGTAGACGGCCTCATAAACCTGCTGCGCGCGAAATGCGGGCTGGCCTGCTCCGAGAGCCTCTTTAAGATCCGGAAGTTCAAGCCCTACAATGGTTTGCACTACTTTTCACTATATCACGCACCTGGCCGGGAAGAGCGATAAAATAGAAATAGTGGCCACCATCATCGAGATCGCACCGCGCAAGATCCCCGATATCGACAGCACCACGCTGCCGAACGGAGTGCGCGTAATTACCGAACACATGGCCCACGTCCGATCAGTCTCTCTGGGAATCTGGATCGGCACCGGTTCGCGCTGCGAAACCCCTGAGGAAAACGGGCTGTCACATTTCATCGAGCATATGGTCTTCAAAGGGACCACGCACCGCTCGGCGGAAGACATTGCCCGCTCAGTGGATTCGATCGGCGGCGGATTGGACGCCTTTACGGCCAAGGAGATGGTCAGTTACAACACCAAGGTGCTGGACGAACACCTTCCTTTGGCGTTCGACGTTCTATCCGACATGGTGTTGAATCCTTTGTTCCGCGACGACGATATCGAAAAGGAAAAGGGCGTCATTCTCGAGGAACTGAAGATGGAGGTCGACAATCCCGAGTACCTCCTGCATGAAATATTCTCGAGCAACTTCTGGAAGGATCATCCGCTGGGCAAGCCGATCCTCGGCACCAAGGAAACGGTAAAAAAATTCGATCGCGAGCGGATTCAGGATTATTACCACCGCTATTACTCGCCGTCGAATATACTGATCACCGCCGCCGGAAACCTGGATCATGACCGTCTGGTGGATCTGGCGCGCGAGCATTTCGAGGACCTGCGGGTGAACGGCCATCCATCACCCGGTCATCCGCCGGTGCCGCACTCACGCTTGGTATTCCGCAACAAAACATCGCTCGAGCAGACGCATCTCTACCTGGGCGTGCCCGCTTATCCCCTTCCTCACGAAATGCGCTTCGCCTGTTACGCATTGAATACGGTGCTGGGCGGCGGTATGAGTTCGCGCCTGTTTCAGAACATCCGCGAGAAGCAGGGCTTGGCGTACGCGGTTTATTCCGAGCTGGGAATGTATCGCGACACCGGATGCCTGGCCATCTACGCGGGAACGTCGGTGGAAACCGCGCGCCAGGTGATCGACGGGATTATCAAGGAGTTTCGCGAGCTAAAAGAGAACCTGGTGCCGGCCGAGGAATTGCGGAGGGCCAAGGATCATCTGAAAGGCTCGTTTATGCTGGGGCTCGAATCCACCTCCAGCCGCATGGGTAACCTGGCCCGGCAGGAGTTGTACTTCAAGCATTTCTTCACTCTGGATGAAATGCTGCAAAGTATCGAAGACGTCACCGCCGAGCAGGTTCAGCATATCGCACAGGAGTTCTTCAATCCCAAGAACATCGCGCTGGCGGTTCTGGGCAACCTGGGTGAATTTCGCGTCAAGCGTGAGGATCTCGCCTGCTGAAGACTAAATGTGGCGTGGCGCGCGCATTCGTGCGTGCCGCGTTCGCGCTCGTGCTGACGCTGGGGTTTTGTTTCTCGCTAGACCTTAGCAAACTCCAACCCCAAGGCTACATCAGCGACTTCGCCAAAGTGCTCGATGATTCCTCCCGCGCGCGTCTGGAAGCCTATTGTGGCCGCGTCGAGCAGCTCACGGGCGTCCAGATGGCCATCGTCACCATCGATTCGCTGGATGGCGAGCCGATTGAGGACGTCACCAATACGCTCTATCGCAAATGGGGCGTGGGCAAAAAGGGCAAGGACGAAGGGATCATGCTGCTGCTGGCGATCAAGGACCGCCGCGATCGCATCGAAGTCGGCTATGGTTTGGAACCGCTCCTGCCAGACGGCTTCGACGGGAGCGTTCTGCGCGAAGCCCGGCCGCTTATGCGCCAGAATGCATATGGTCCGGCATTGCTGTCCGCCGCCGAGGAGATGGGCAGCCGGATCGCCGCCGCCAAAGGCGTCACGCTGGATGTCAGCCTGCGGCCGCAGCGCCGCATCGTCGCGCACCGAACCGGAATTCCCTGGCCATTTATCGTCATCGGGATCATCGTCCTGCTGGTGCTGATGCGTCACGGCGGCGGTGGTGGTGGCTTCTTAACCGGCATGATTCTCGGTAACCTATTAGGGCGCGGCGGCGGTGGCGGCGGATGGGGCGGCGGTGGATTTGGCGGTTATGACTCGGGCGGCGGTGGTGGTGGAGGCTTTGGCGGTTTTGGAGGAGGCGACTCGGGTGGCGGCGGCGCATCGAGTGACTGGTAAAAATGGAACAAAAACTCCAGGAATTAGTCGATCGTCTGCGCAAGGCCGAGCGTGACCGGCTGGTGTCCGTCATTCTGTACGGTTCGGCGGCCTCCGGCAATCATCACGGCGAATTCTCGGATCTGAATGTCCTGTGCGTGCTTACTCGCGTGACGCCGGCGGAGCTGGCCGACGCCGAGCCCATCTTCAAGTGGTGGCGCGCCCAAGGCAATCCGTCACCGCTGCTTTTGAGCGAAGAAGAAGTTCAACATTCGACCGACTGTTTCCCCATCGAGTTTCACGATATGGAGGAGCGCCGGGAAGTCCTGTTCGGTCCCGATGTCATCGAAAACCTGATCATCGACAAAATCTTCTACCGGGCACAGGTGGAGATGGAATTGCGGACGAAGCTTCTGCGGCTTCGGCAGAAAGCCGGCGGCGTTCTTTCCGACAAGCAGGCGTTGCTGCGGCTTATGATCGATTCAGTCCCGAATTTTTTAGTGCTCTCCCGGCATGCTCTGCTCGTTTCAGGCCTGCCGGCCGGCCACCAAAAGCGCGAAATTGCGCGCGAGTTGAAAGGTATCGGAGTGGACCCGCTTCCTTTTGATACACTGCTCGACTTACGCGAGCAAAAGAAGAAAGCCGGTGAAGTTGATCCCGAAGCGCTGTTTGAGAGCTATTTGAGGCAGATTGAAACCGTGGTCGCGCACGTAGACCGCCTGGAAAAGTGAGGGAATGAGGATCGAATGAAATTTGCACTGGTCATCCTTGGCGTTTTGATTTTGATAGCCCTGGGGATCTTCGGCTGGGCGGCGGGCGCGAGGAATACGCTGGTAACCGAGCGTGAGTCGGTGAATGGGGCGTGGTCGCAGGTGGACGTAGCGCTGCAGCGCCGCGCCGATCTGATCCCGAACCTAGTGGAGACGGTCAAAGGTTTCGCCAAACAGGAGCAGGCCGTCATCAAGGAAGTGACCGACGCTCGCGCGGCCCTGGGCGGAGCTCGCAATCCGTCGGAGAAGATCCAGGCCAACTCCCAGTTGGATGGCGCCCTTAGCCGGTTGCTGGTGGTGGTGGAAAACTATCCGCAGCTCAAATCCAACGAGAATTTCCTGCGTTTACAAGACGAGCTGGCCGGCACCGAAAATCGGATCGCCGTGGAGCGCCGCAAGTACAACGAGACGGTGCAGAAATATAACACCGACATCGAGTTGTTCCCCAACAACATCGCGGCTTCCATGTTCGGCTTCCAGCGCAACGACGCCTACTTCAAGACCGAGGGCAACGCCCGCAACGCGCCCAAAGTCGCGTTTTGACAGCCTGAATAGATTTTTCTCGCCTCCGCGGTCGAGAATGACCCCTCTGCTCCGACTAACTGATGAAAGCGCACAAAACCGGCGCGGAAATCGAAAAGGAGCACGATATGAAATACATTTTGATGATGAACTGCCCCAAAACGGGCTATGACTCGTTAGGCGCTTGGCCGAAAAACGACATCCAGGCGCACATCGCGTTCATGCACAGCTTCAACCAAGCTCTCCGCGAATCGGGAGAGCTAGTGTCCGCCGAAGGTTTGGCCGACCCGAAGGAGGCCAAGCGCGTGCGAGCGGGCAAGAATCGCGAGCCGATCACGGACGGGGTGTTCGCCGAAACCAAAGAATATCTGGCCGGCTACTGGATCATTGACGTCGATAGCCCCGAGCAAGCGTATAAGATCGCTGCCCGCGCATCGGCCGCGCCCGGCCCCGGTGGGTCTGCCCTGAACATGCCGATCGAAGTGCGGCAGGTAATGAGTGGGCCGCCCGACGATTTGTTGTGATTTGACGTTGGACGTAGGCGCCGAGAAGCCTCAAACCAGCAACTAACAGGTTGCGCTTTTTTAGAAACGCTGCTAATATGCAACCTGGAGGTTGTGTATGAATCCCGGTGTCGCTCCCCATATGGATCGTATCGAAAAAAGCATTCTTCTCCGCGCGCCGCGCGCACGCGTCTGGAAGGCTCTGGCGGATTCGGAGGCTTTCGGACAGTGGTTCGGCGTTAAACTGAACGGGGCATTCGCTCCCGGGGCGCGCCTGAAGGGGCAGGTTTTACACAAGGGTTACGAGCACTGTCTCTTTGAGATCACCGTCGAGCGGATCGAACCGGAGCGGCTCATTTCGTGGCGAGGACACCCGCACACCATCGACCCTACTATTGATTACTCGGCGGAGCCGACCACACTTGTCGTATTCGAGCTCCAGGACGCGGCTGAGGGCACCTTGCTCACGGTCGTCGAATCGGGTTTCGAAGGGCTTCCGTTGGCTCGCCGCGGCGAAGCATATCGAGGCAATGAGCAGGGCTGGGCCGCTCAGATGAAAGCCATCGAGAAGTATGTCAGCGAAACAGCTTAGTGCAAGCCCGCGAAGCCCTCGCGAAACCCGCCGCCAGCTCGAAAAAACGGCGCTGATCTTTGCGGCCCTCGGCGACGAGAACCGCCTGCGCCTGGTCTCCCGTTTGTCCGCCGGCGGACCTATGTCGATCGCCCGCCTTACCGAGGGCGGTCCGGTGACGCGCCAAGCTGTGACGAAGCATCTCCAGGTGCTGGCAAACGTCGGCCTGGCCTGCAACTCCCGGCTGGGGCGGGAGAGCGTCTGGGAGCTGGAGCCCAAACCGCTGGAGGCCGCTCGTCTGTGCCTGGACGGGATTTCTGCCCAGTGGGATGAGGCCCTGGATCGCTTGCGTAAATTCGTGGAAGGATAAAGGCAAGTGCCATCTCAACGGTGAGCTACACTGAACAAAGGAGATTGCAAATGGCAAACGATCCGAAAGATCCCAAGAACAATGACGAGTCTTCTAGCGACTTTCACCGGCGCGACTTTGTAGCAATGTCCGTGGCGGCGGGCCTCGCGGCGGCAGGCTCGGCTTCTGGCGCGGGCATGGCATTGGTAGAGACCGACGTCGAGATCAAGATGCCCGACGGCACTTGCGACGCCGCTTTCATCCACCCCAAGAGCGGGTCCCATCCGGGAGTGCTCATCTGGACCGATGCATTCGGACTGCGGCCCTCCATGCGCGAAATCGGCAAGCGCATTGCGGCTGAAGGATATTCAGTCCTGGTCCCCAATCCTTTTTATCGCATGGGCAAAGCTCCATTCTTCACGGATGCCTCCACCGTCAACTTCCAGGCCGACCGGGGTAAGATCCAGCCGCTGATGGACTCGGTGAACGCGTCCGGCAATCCTGAAAAGGATGCAGTCGCCTACATCGCCTTCCTGGACGCTCAAAAGCAGGTCAACAAATCGAAGAAGATCGGCACCCAGGGATACTGCATGGGCGGGGCGTTGGTGGTGAGGACTTGCGCGGCGGTGCCCGATCGCCTGGGCGCGGGCGCGTCATTCCACGGAGGAGGATTGGTTACCGCCAAGCCTGACAGTCCCCACCTGCTCGCGCCGAAAATCAAGGCTCATATGTATTTCGGCATCGCGTCGAATGACGACAAGAACCAACCGGACGCGAAAGACAAGCTCAAGGAAGCATTCGAGGCTGCGAACAATCCTGCCGAGATAGAAGTGTATTCGGAGTCCTTGCACGGCTGGTGCGTGCCGGACATGCCGGCTAATGCTGGCAAGCCGATTTACAACAAGCCGGATGCCGAGCGTGCCTGGGGCAAACTCGAGAAACTGTACAAAACTTCGCTGGCCTAACCTGTGGGGCAGGTCTCGACCTGCCTATCCTTTACTTGCGTGCGGCGTCTTTCAAGAAATTGCCCTCGCGCAGTTCCGCGAAGGCCTGCTGAAGCTGCTGCTGCGTATTCATCACGATCGGTCCGTACCACGCCACCGGCTCTTCGAGCGGCTGGCCGGAAACAAGCAGGAACCGGATTCCGTCTTCGCCCGCTTGCACCACCAGCTCGTCACCGCGATCGAACAGAACCAGCGACCTGTTCTCCGCTTGCGCCGGAGGCGTTGTGTCCGCCCAGCTCACCGGTTCAGTCGGCACGGCCAGCGGTCCAGATGCGTTGCAGAACTTACCCGCGCCCGCGAAAACATAAGCAAAGGCGTGGTGCGTGATCTCCACGGGCAGAGTTTTCCTGCGGCCGGGGGGAACTGTGACGTCGAGATAAGTGGGATCGGCGGCGATCCCATCCACTGGGCCTTTCTTGCCCCAGAAGGTGCCGCAGATGATGCGCACTTCGGTCCCGTCATCGTCCTTGATCGCGACGATATCGGGCGACTTGACCTCCTGGTAGCGCGGCGCGGTCATTTTAAGCGACGAAGGAAGGTTGGCCCACAACTGAAACCCGTGCATACGTCCGGCATGATCGCCTTTCGGCATCTCCTGATGGATGATCCCGCTGCCCGCCGTCATCCACTGCACGTCGCCGGCGGCAATCGCTCCGCTATTTCCCATGCTGTCGCCGTGCTCCACGGTTCCGGCCAAAACGTACGTAATCGTTTCGATGCCGCGGTGAGGATGCCACGGAAAACCCGCCAGATAATCTTCCGGAACGTCGTTGCGGAAGTCATCGAGGAGCAGAAAGGGATCGAAATCAGTGGTGTTGCCGAAGCCGAAGGCACGCCGCAGGTGCACGCCCGCGCCCTCGAGCGTGGGCTTCGCGGAAATTACTCGTTTAACTGGCCGGAGAGACATTGGTCGTTCCTTTCTTGCGGCCGCGCGGTTTCGTAGTGATGAACCGCCACGCCATGCCGAGCAGATCCGGCAGCGCGTCGGCGTGAATGCGAGACAACCGCACCAGCACAACCGGATAATTCACGTAATGATCGGTCAGGTAATAGACGTCCGGGGCCGTCGCTATGAGCTCAGCGCGTTGATCAAAATCGACGCTCAGCGCCAGCGAGTTGGGCTCCACGGATTTGTTAATGGGAATGCATGCCAGCAGTTTTCCACCAACTTTCAGGGCCGGCGACCCATACATCGTGGACGCTTCAACGCCAGAAAACCCGAGGCCGATCTTTCGTACGGTATCGAAATCAATCTTGTTCTTTGCCATGTAGCCCAGCGCGTATCAATGTATGATTCCCGGCGCCTCGTGCCCGGTCTTTTGAACATACTCTATGTACGACCCCGGGTAAACCAGCGGACTGCGGTCCTGGCCGCTGTCGCCGCCCAGTTCCAGAACTCGAGAGCCCAGCCCGCGCAGGAACGTGCGATCGTGCGATACGAAAATCATTGTGCCCTCGAAATCCTTCAGCGCCTCCACCAGCATTTCCTTGGTCGCCAGATCAAGGTGATTGGTAGGCTCGTCCAGCACCAGGAAGTTGGGGGGATTGTATAGCATGCGCGCCATTGCGAGCCGCGATTTTTCGCCGCCCGACAGCGCGCCGATCCGCTTATCCACATCATCGCCCGAGAATTGGAACGCGCCGGCCAGGGTGCGCAGCGAGCCGATACCGTCCTGCGGAAAATCCCGTTGGAGCTGCTCGATGATGGTCAGATCCGGATCCAGCACGTCCAGCGCCTGCTGCGCGAAGTAGCCCATGGTCAGGCTGGCGCCCAGCGTGACGCTGCCGGCATCGGGCTCGCTCGCGCCCGCGATCATTTTGAGCAGCGTGGTCTTGCCAGCGCCATTCCGTCCCATCACAGCCCAGCGCTCGCCGCGCCGGATGGTCAGATTGAATCCACTGTAAATGGTCTGCGACCCGTAGCTCTTGTGCAGGTCTTCGATGACCGCGACTTGATCGCCCGAGCGCGGCGGGACGCGGAACTCGAACTTCACCACCTGGCGCTTCCGGGGCAGCTCCACCTTTTCGATCTTATCCAGCGCCTTGATGCGGCTCTGCACTTGAGCAGCCTTGGCCGCGTGAGTGCGGAAGCGGTCGATAAAGCGCTGCTCCTTGGCCAGCATGGCCTGTTGCCGCGTGAACGCCGCCTGCAGATTGGCATCCTGGATGGCCCGCTCGCGTTCATAGAAATCGTAGTCGCCGGAATAGGTGATGATCTCGCCGGCGTTGATCTCGGCTATGCGCGATACGATGCGGTTCATGAACTCGCGGTCGTGCGAGGTCATCAGCAGCGCGCCGGGATAGGACTTGAGGAACTGCTCCAGCCAGATGATCGATTCGATGTCGAGGTGGTTGGTGGGCTCGTCCATCAACAGCACGTCCGGGCGTCCCAGCAGCACGCGCGCCAACGCGACGCGCATCTTCCAGCCGCCTGACAGGTCGCCGACGTCCCCATCGATCTGGTTATCGGTGAACCCGAGCCCATGCAGCACCTCGCGGGCTTGCGCCTCGAGCGAGTATCCGCCCAGATGCTCGTACTCTTCCTGTACCTCGCCAAAGCGAGCGAGTATCCGGTCCATTTCATCCGCGCGCGCGGGATCTTCGAGCCCCTTCTGCAAATCCTCCAGCTCGTGGTGCAAATCGCCAATTCGTCCGCTGCCGGCGATGGCTTCATCCAGCACCGGCCGGCCGTTCATCTCCTCCACATCCTGGCGAAAATATCCGATGGTCAGGCGCTTCGGAACGGAGACCTCGCCGTCGTCGGGTTCTTCCTCCTCCACCACCATGCGAAAGAGCGTGGTTTTGCCCGAGCCGTTCGGACCGACCAGGCCCACCTTCTCGCCAGGATTCAATTGAAAGGAGGCGTCAACGAAGACGAGCTGCTTGCCGTACTGCTTGCTTATATTCGAGAAAGAAATCATCCGCCGCTAATACCAACCTAACAGAGCTGGTCAGGCTCGCCCCCGCAGCCGCGCGATTTCCCGGCGGTCGCGCTTCGATGGCTTGCCTTCCCGCGATGTTTCGACCGGCGGCATGGCTTTGCGCTCCTCCGCCAGCTTGAGCCGCAACTCGCGGCTGGCCTCCGTTTCGCGATAAAGCTTCTGCGCAACCGGCGCAGGGCCACGCATCTCACTCAGCGCCAGGACCTCGATCTGGAACTCGCCAGTGGGATTCTTCACCCGCAACAGGTCGCCGACCCGAACCTCGCGCGCCGCCTTGGCCGGCTGCCCATTGGAATCGATTCTGCCGAGTTCGCAGGCCCGCCCCGCCAGCGAGCGCGTCTTGAAGAATCGGGCGGCCCAGAGCCACTTGTCCATTCGAACGCCGGTCATGACTCTATTTTCGTACTGGACCGGCTTTCTCCCTCGGCCACTGCACTGCCTGGATCTCGATTAGCCTTGAAGCAGAGGAACATCTCGATATGAAAGATCTTCAGATTTCAAACGGCGCTGTCTCCGGCCCGGTGCGCGTGTGGCTGAGAGCCGAAGGATTCGCTGTCCTCGCGCTGAGCGTGCTCCTATATTGGTTCTCCGGATCGAGTTGGTGGTTGTTCTTCGCACTATTCCTGGCTCCGGATCTGGCGATGCTCGCGTATCTGATCAATCCCAAGATTGGCGCTGATTCCTACAATGTCGTCCACACTTATCTGCTCCCTTTGGGTTTGGCGGCGTTGGCCGTCATCCTGCGCGAAACCGGGACGCTCATGTACGTCTACATATGGATGGCTCACATTGGCCTGGACAGATTTCTCGGTTATGGCCTCAAATATTCCGCGGCTTTCCGTATGACGCACCTCGGAGATCTGGGGCCTTCGCCGGGCAAGCTCGTGAAGGCGGTTGGACAGTAAGTCCGGGGCCTTTCCCAGGACTATACCAGCTGTTTCCAAAAGATCGCCGTATCGCACCACGTTCCGTCGGGATACAGCGCATAGTTCGGAATCACTCCCGTTCTCGTCCATCCCATACGCATGTACAATCTCTCGGCAATGTCCCCCGTGCAGGTATCCAGCACCAACAAAGTCCTGCCGGCCTGGCGGCTGACATCCTCGGCCCGTTCCATAAGCCGCGCGCCGACGCCTTGCCCGCGGGCCGGCCTAACCACTAGCAACTTGGAAATATCCGCTCGATGGGGCTGGTTGGGAAATGTCGCAATCACGATTTGCACCGTCCCCACTAGTTTGGAATCGATGAAGGCGGCCAGCAAGATGCGCTCGCCCCGTTGAACGCCTTCCATAACTTTCTCGAAAAAGGACTCAGCTTCGGCTTTCGAAAGCGACGCCATAAAGCCTACCGAAGCCCCGCCCTGCACGCAGTCCAGCAAAACCTCAGCCAGCGCCTCCAAATACTGGCGTCCTTCGGTGGCAGTTAGTTGCCGAATCTCAACCACGCGCTACACCCGGATTGCGACGACCGTCATGTCGTCGGCCTGTGGCGCTTCGCCGGTAAATCGGTCGGTCGCTTCCACCAGCAGGGCGATCATCTGCTGAGCGGTCAACCCGCTGCACGTCCGCGCAATACTCTCCACTTCGGACTCGTTCCACATTTCGTCTTGGGCGTTGGTGGCCTCGCTGATGCCATCGGAGAAACACAGCACCGCGTCGCCCGGTTGGAGCAGGGCCTCGCCTTGCTCATATTCGGAAGCATCCAACAGACCCACGGGAAAACCACCGCTGTCCAGCCGTTCCAACCGGCCATCGCGGCAGCGCAACAGCATGGGCCGAACCTGTCCGGCGTTGACGTAAGTCAGTTTTCGAGTGCGGGCGTCGAGCAATCCACAGAAAAGCGTGGAGTACTTGTCCAGCGTGGTGAAGGAATAGGCCGCTTTGTTCAGATCTCCGATGAGGGCTGCAATGGAAACGGGCGTCCTTACCACCTGCGACCGCAGCGAAGCCTGCATGCTCGCCATCAACACCGCGGCCGCGATCCCTTTGCCCGACACGTCGCCCAGCGTGAAGAGCAATCCGTCATCCGGCATGGGGAGAAAATCGTAGTAGTCCCCGCCTACCAATTCCGCGGAGCGGCAGTAACCTGCATAATCCAATCCCGGTATCGGCGTTAGAACCTGAGGCAACAAGTGCTGCTGCACATCCCGCGCGATTTCCATTTCCCGCAGCAGCAGGCGCGCCACTTCCGCTTCCTTGCGCAACCGCTGAGTTTCGAGAGTTGACGCCGCGTAGGAGCCGCATAATCCCAGCAGATCCACATCCTCGGACGAGAATCCGCCGGATTTGTTGAGGACTTGCAGCGCGCCCATCGGCTTTCCATCCACGCCGTGCAAGGGCATCGCCAGAACGGATTTCGTGACATACCCGGTTTCGACGTCTACGCTTTTCATGAACCGTTCATCCTGGGAGGGGTCATTCACCAGGATGGTCTCGTCCCGGGCGACGCAGGCTCCGACCAGTCCCTGGCCGATAGGGATCTGAAGTTCCTTCACGCCGTGCGCAACTTTAGTCCACAGGCGCTTATTCTTGGTGTCCACCAGCCAAATACTGCAGCGCTCCGCTCCCACCAAGCCGCGTGCCATGCCGGCATTCAGCACGAGTAAAGCGTCCAGATCCTGCGCCGCGCCGATTTTGGCTGCGTAATCGAAGATTACCCGGGAAATTCGATCTGTGGGGAGCATGGCCGGCTTCGCCGATGGAGTACTCATTGTGGCACTGGACACCAGTTTACCGCTCTGGTTTAAGCGTTGTCCGCTCGCTGGCGCGCGCGGCTCGACCTAGCGTTTCGCATTGAGATCTAAAGCGAAGGAAGGATCGCTGGCAGTGCCGGTAATCGTGAAGGCAACTACCGTGATCGATTTTTTCTTGATAAACGGCCCCAGCGCTTTCAACAGTAAAGATTTGAAGCCTGACTCCGTGTCCGCCAGCTTTCCGCTGGTATGAAGTACGCCGCGCAGATTTACTTTGTCATCGATGAGATTGTACGTGCCTTCCAGCTCCGCCAGCGTCCCGGGTTCGGTAAGGGAGGTCTTAGAAAGCTTCGCGATTCCTCCATTCGCCGAAACGTGGCCCTTTAGATTCGAAAGCACAATGGATTTATCCGTGCCCTCGTGCTGCTTGCTCTCACCGCGCGCGCTTTCGGCCAGCCGGTTTACCGGCTCCTGGACTTGAGCGTCCGTGAAGCGGCCGCTACCGATTCCGAATTCCCCATTCAGGCGCAGCCGCCTTAAGAATGCCTGTGGCCCCGGCGGCAACTCCACCTTCGTCCGCAACTGGATATTGCCGATCTCCGCCGGACGCGCCGAACCCGTTAAGAGGCCCAGCAGGTCTTCGATGCGGCCTTGTGGAACGCTCATGCTGAGCATCACTGTTTTTCCGTGCTGGCCCGCGCGACCTTTTACGTCACCCTGGGAAATGATGGTTGTTTTCCCGAAATGCGACTCGACGCGCGTGAGATCGGTGTCCCCATTGGTTCCATCCACCACAGCACGAAAGTTCGACGCCAAATGATAACTTCGATGGCCACTGGAGGCCTTGAAATCGGGTATGTCCACGTTCCCTTCAGCGTCGATATGCCCGAGCGTGCCGCCGAACTTCCCTTGGGAAGTTAAAGTTCCCGCGATGCCTTCGAACACGCCTAGGTTCGCGTGTTCATAAGTATACGAGCCCGAAAGCTGGGTGCTGGCCGGATCGTTGTCGTTCCAAGGACCGAACCGCCCGTCCGAGCGGATCTCGCCGGGAGGCTCAGGGTTCTTGAATCGCGCGTGGAACGTGACCGGATCGCTCTCGGCCACGTGATCCAGCGTCAAATGGTCGATTTTGAGAATAAACTTCTCCGCTTGCAGTTGTTGATCCAGAAATTCCACCACCGCGTCGTCGGTGGCGATTTCGCCAATCGTCAAAGTCTTGCCGGATACGCTGTTGGTGAGTGGGAACGTTTCCCGGGTTGCGTTCGGATCTTTAGGGGGTATCCGTAAATGCAGGCCTTGTACCCGAACATAGTTGATCAGCTTTGTGATTCTTAGCAGGCCCGTATAACCGGTGCGAAGCGTCAGGGTTTCGACCGTGATGAGCGGCGGGAGATCTTTGCGTTGACGATGCAGGAAGTCGACCCCCTCGGCCACGCACCCCGGCGGAAAATATGTGCCACGGAATTTGTGGATCGTTACTTGCCTGGCGAAGCGATCCTCCAGTGTCTTTGTAACAGCCGCTTCGGTGAAGGGCCAATTCAAAGCAAGCAAAGTGCCCGCCACCACTACGACTGCCAAAACAACAGCCGCGCCGATGAAGAACCAGCGCCGCACCGGATGGCTCTTTGATCCCATCGCGGGACTCGTTTCGCTAACGTGATCAGTAGGCAATAGAAATCCTAGTGGCTGCCTAAACTTGGGCCGCTAGTTTGTGTGATGCGGATGGGACCTTTGTGTTACATGTTCCGACTGTTATATGTCCGCTATATGTCCGAGTCAAGCGCCGATACGCTTATAAGCGTCCTGCGGCCTTGCGTTGGGCTTTCTTTTGCCGGCGGGGCAGACGGGATTTGTTCTTTGGAAGCAGCTTTCCTTTCTTCACGGACTTTGTCGCTGGCTTAGCCGCGGCGGCCGCCGGAGAAGCCTCGTTTTCCAAAACATTGGATGTGGACGCCTGCTGGTCTGCCGTTTCTTTTCGTTTTGCCAAGTGCGCGAACCTCCACTCAACTGTAGCCTGTTTGCGGGCCGTGGAGTAAGTCTCCGCCGCATCGCAGAAGCGTTAACCCTCCGCCTCGCCCGGCTCCTCCACCTCCAGCGCCTCCAACTCTTCGGCCTGTTTGGCATACCGCTTCAGCACGCGAATCGACGCTCCGGCGGCGAATCCGGCGTAGCGCAAGCGCCGATAGGCGGCCGCGAGGTTCTTCTCGTCCGCGAGAAATTCTCCCATCTTCTTGCCGCGGTACTTCTTTTTGAGGAACTCCTCGATCAGGACCGCCTCATCGGTCTCCTGGTAGGTCTTCGCGGTAACCTGTTCGGCCAATTGGGGAGCGACCCGCCGCTGGCGCAGATCGCGCAACACGCGCATTTTCCCCAGGCCTTGATTCTCCAGGCGCGACGCCGCATAATTCTCAGCGAATCGCCGGTCGTCCAGGTAGCCGATATCCTTCAATTTGGCCAGCACCACGTCGATGTCCTCGGCCCGTTCGGCGCGCCGGCGCAGCTTTTCGCGCAACTCGCCGGTCGAATGCGCCCGGCCGCCCAGCGCCCGAACCGCATAATTCAGCAGCTCGGTTTCCTGAAACAGTTTAGGCTTGCGCTTAGTCATCTAAGAGGACACTATCAGAGTAGACACTGGTATTGTAGAGGTAGAGAGCACTTTCATGAGAAAGGACAACAACCATGGAGGATGAGAATAAATTCTCTTATTTCTTTCTAGGCCTTGGACTTGGAGTGGCGGTTGGTTTACTGTTTGCTCCCAGCTCAGGCGCTGAAACACGCGACCTGATCCGCTCAAAGGCCGATGAGAGCAAAGATTACCTGAGGCGGCGCGGTAATGAGTTGCGCGATTCCGCTAGCGACGTGATTGAAAAAGGGAAGACCGCGGTTTCGCGCCAGCGGGATAACCTGTCGGCGGCCGTGGACGCCGGCAAACAGGCCTATCGCGACGCGGTTAGCACTTCCCCGGACGCCATGCAAGGCCTCTGATCCCTGCTAAGGGAGGTATACCATGGACCAGACCACTTTGCTCTATATTATGACGGCCTTCGTGATTGTCGCCGCGATAGCGCTCTGCATTCAGGCCGGAATGCTGGTCGCGCTCTATTCGAAAACCAAGATGCTTCAGGAGAAGATCAATCCTCTGGTGGATAAGATCTCTCCCTTGGTTCCTAAAGCGGAAGTGCTGCTGGAATCCGCCAAGGCGACCGTGGAGCAGAGCAAAGTGCAAATCGTGGATATCACCAACAAGGCGAGCGAGATTATGAACCGCGCCAACGAGATTATGGGCTCGGTTAAGAATCAGCTCGCCATGGTGGAAGAAGTGGTCAGCGATGCTACCACGCGCGCCAAAATACAGATGGAGCGGGTAGAGCTGGTCCTCGACGACACAATCAACCGGACGCATGAAACTATCGCCACCGTGCACAACGGAATCATGCGCCCGCTTCAGGAAATTAACGGCGTCGTGGCCGGCGTTAGGGCCGCGCTGGCCTTCCTGGCGCGCAATGACCGAGCCAGCGTCGCCCAAGCGACGAGCGACGAAGAGATGTTCATTTAACGTGGGGGGAGGCCATCCTACCTCCCTATCTCCTACCTCCCCCTGTTTGCCTATTACCTGCGGTCCATCTTATCCCCTCGTCCTTTGCCGATCAGCCCATTAGATGGTGTCGAGTCTCGACAAGCTGATCGAAGGGTTCCCGGCCAATCCGGTCGCCTCGGGCAAATGCTTACAGCGGTTGCTTTTAGACGACCCGCGGCAGTTTCTCGTCGACGCCCTTCCCCTATTGCGGAGCGCACCCGACACACCCGGCTTTTACTATGTCTTGGCCTTGCTGCATTCCAAGAACTTGATTCTCAAGAACCTCTGCGATCCTGCTCTCTTCAACAAATCGGAGTCGATCGCGCTGGCCAAGCGAATGTCTCCCGTCGAACCGCTGTTCGATATGACGCTGGCCAAGATGTTGCTAACTACCGAAGCCAAGCCGGCTGCCAGCGAAGCCGAGCAATCCACGCAAAATTTGGCCGGCTTGAGGCTGCTGGAGATTATGGCGGAGACCTCCGATCGCGGCCGCAGCCTGCTGCTGGCGCAGCTCTTGAACCATCCCAATCTTCAGGTTCGTTCCAAGGCAGCGTTGCTGGTGGGCAAGTCCAACAAAGATGTCAAATGGGTCTCGAAGCAAATGAACGGGGCCGACAGCCGCGTACGTGCCAACGCGCTCGAAGCTTTATGGGGACTGGAATCGGAGGATTGCCGGCGGGTCTTCCTGAACGCTCTGGACGATCCGGCTAACCGCGTGGTCGGAAACGGCATCCTGGGCCTGTACCTGTTGGGCGTGCCCTCCACCATTGGTTCGATCCTGACCATGATCGCTCATCCGGACGACGGCTTCCGCAAGACCGGGATCTGGTTGATGAGCCAGACAGAAGATCTCCGTTTCTTGCCTGTGCTGGCGCGATTAATGAAGGAATCCTCGCCGGCCATCCGGCCTTACGTGTTCCGAGCCTTCGCAAAGCTGAAGCAAAAGCGCCTGCGCCTGGCCGCGCTGCCTCAGTTGCGGCTCTACGCTCTGCGCGGAAAAAGCCCCGACAAAGGTTGGGGGGAAGTGCATGTGATGATGCTGCCTTCGGTTTCGGGGCACCCGGTTGGCGGTTTGAGAGCAACTCAACTCGCTCTTTGGGAAAAGAATGATTTGATACTTGAATACAGCGTCCGGCCAGTGACGGAAAAGGAGCCGCTTTCCATCGCCTTCGCGATCCCCAGAAACATAACGCCGCCCGGGACCCTGGGCGTGAAAGAACGATCCTTGGACATTTGTCTACGTCTCAAGCGCCCGAGCGATGCGTGGATGATACTTCAATACAGTCGCTCCGAAGGGCCGGAGCAAGCCAGTTTCACCCAGGAAGAATCGGCGGATGAGTTGCGGTTCATGTTGGATTCGGCGGCCATGGAGAAATCTTATAAAACTCGCAAGCCGCGGCTATCTTCGGCCCCCAGCCTTTTGCACGCCGTCCGCTCGCTGTTGGCGGCGATGTCGCGCGGGCGCGGGCGCCGGAGCCTTATTTTTCTGGATGACGGTTCCTCTCAGTCTCCGGGCTCCGACTCGGTGAAGGAAATAGTGGAGGCGGCAAAGAAGGCTGAGGTTACCATCCATGGGATCAGTCCAAGGGGCGATAGCTCGCACCCCACCCTCTGGCGTCAAGTCTGCGCCGATACCGGAGGCCAATGGCTGCGGGGGGCGAACGAGGATTCGGTCTCGGAGTTGCTCACAGGCCTCTATGCGTATCTCACGTCCAGTTATCAGGTGCGCTACCGAGCCGATCAGCTCGATACCCTGAGAATCGAAGTGTCTACCGATCACGGCCTCGGCGAAGTAACTCTGCCGTCCTATTGATTTGTCGTTGGGGCCGGCGTGGACGCTGGAGTTTGGGGCGCTGCCGGGGTCGTAGTTGCAGCTGGCGTTTGGGTTGGGTTGAGCCCTCCATTGGAAGCTGCTCCTAACTGTTGTTGCATCGTCCCAGCGGCCGCTCCCAGCACCGATTTGTCATTCTTCAAATCGTAAACGAACTCCCACTCTTTGTACTTGGTGTGGTCGTTGACGACGTGGATTCCTTTTCCATCGGCATTGCTTGCTACTCCCGCTATTCCGGTGCCGCCGCCCGTCAACGTGCCTGTGCTGGAGGGAGCCTGCCGTGGCGTCGTGAGCATCTGCTGGATAAGGCCCGCCGCCGCGTTCTGCTGGGCTGGAGGTGTGTTTCCGGCTGCGGCCCCGTTTCCGGCAGGATTAAACGTTTGAGCCGGCTGGCCTGTCTGCGGGACCTGTCCCGGGATTTGTGGATAGGTGTACGGCTGACCGGGAGTAACGGGTTGCGCCGGTTGACCTGGATACGCAGGTTGACCTGGATATGCGGGCTGACCTGGATACGCAGGCTGTCCGGGATACGTGGGCTGTCCGGGATACGCGGGTTGAGTTGGATACGCCGGTTGACCCGGATACGCAGGTTGACCCGGATACGCCGGTTGACCCGGATACGCCGGTTGACCCGGATACGCCGGTTGACCCGGATACGCAGGTTGTGCGGGATTCGTGGGCTGGCCCGGATACGCGGGCTGTCCCGGTTGCGCGGGCTGTCCCGGCTGCGCGGGCTGTCCCGGCTGCACGGGCTGCCCAGGATATTGCGGTTGTCCCGGATATTGCGGCTGCCCAGCCTGGGACGGATCCACGGGTTGGCCAGGATATTGCGGCTGCCCGGGATATTGCGGTTGCGCGGCCTGGGATGGATCCACGGGCTGGCCAGGTTGTCCCGGCTGCACTGGCTGCCCCGGGTACTGCGGCTGAACCGGGTACTGCGGCTGAACCGGCTGTTGATTGGGATCGTCGGCAGGAACACCCGCCGGTTGTTCCGGCGCGGTTAAAATCCGATCGCTCGGCCGGCGGTTGGCCATGTTGAGACCTTGCGGGAGCGGTGTCCCATCTGGCGCAGTCGCCGGTGTCGAGGCGTTTCCCGATGTCGAACCGCTTTGCGAGCTTCCGGCCGAAGACGCGTTGGCCTGAGTGCCGCCTGCCTGGGTGCCCCCGGTTTGAGCGCCGCCCGTTGGGGAACCATTCGCCGTGGCCCCGTTCGTACCCGCGCCGGGGGGAGTCGGGGGCTTGATCAGCGAATCGGTCAGCACGCCGCCGGGCCCCACGTGAATGATCCGCCACTCGGATTTGCCGGTCATGGGGTCGGTATAGCGCCGGCGCAGGAACCGAATGTTGCGGGTGGTTTCCAGATCATCCATGGTTTGGGGATAAGTCTGGTACTTGCGATAGAAAAGCTGGATGGCGCGCTGGTACTGCAAACCGCGGTCGATCAGCAGCTGCTCGCGCGCGCGCTGCGATTCAAAAGCTACGCGCGGCATCTCCATGTAAAGGGTGATGCCAATCACGGCGCCCATCAGGAACACCAGCAGCAACGCAAAGCCGGATTCAGGTTTTCTTCTCATCCGGCCATCTCCGCTTCGAGCGGCAGCGTCTGTTGGTTGTTGCTCTTGAACTGCGTGTCTTCCACTACAGCCGAGTTCACGCCGATGCGCACGATCTTATAGCGCTTCTTCACCATATCGCCTTCGCCCGCAATAATGATGTCTTCCCCGTCCAGAAAGAAAGCACGCTTGTTGGTAGCCTTGGACGGATTCACGAAGCCGTAGAATTTGAGCGGAATGGGCGGCGCTTTCGGATCGGGCGGCGGAGGAGGAGGCGGCGGTGGCGGTTTTGGGCCCACAAACGGCTGCACCACTGCGATCTTGTCAGGTTCGGCGCCAGGCTTGACTTCGGCCGGCGGCTCCTTGCCGATCTCGAACAAAGACCGCGCGCCCGCTTCCACCTGAACGCCTTGCAGCTTCGCCAGCAGATTCAGATGCAGGGTGGGATCGATATTCGATGGGTCGATTCCCGACGCCTTGAAGCTTGGCTTAAACTCGCGCGAGCCGCTATTCAAACCTTTTTGCGAGACTCGGCCGCCGGTGCGCCCGCCCGGCCGCGCGGTTATGCGTGAAGCGGCGGGTGCAGCAGTACTGGCCGGCGACGGCGTCGAAGAGCCCCCGAAATTGCTATTGCTGATATAGAAATAGCCCGCCATCACGCCTAGCCCCACCAGGACCGCGATCTTTTTCGGCTCCGCTCCGACTCCGCTGATTCTCAAGTTCATTTCTCGGAGCCATCCTCAATTACGAACGTATCCAGTTTCATCATCACGTTCAGCTTGCCGCCGCCTTGCTGCGGAGTCGCGTTCAGGCTCTCCATCACCAGCAGCCGGTCGGCCTTGTCGATCATATTGATGAAGCGCACCAGATCCTGATAGGTGGCTTCGTAATTGGCGGTAATCTGCATCATGTCGAGCGTATCGCTGCCATCCACCGGATCGATGGCGTTAGCGCTCTCCTTGGCCGTGACTTTGGCGTGGCTCGCCAAGTCGTTCAGCTCGGCCATGACAATAGAATACGCGCTGCGGCGAGGCAGAAAATACTTGCTCATGAACTTGTCGCCTTCCCCGCGCCCAATCTCTATCTTGCCGGTCATCAGCCGGGTCCGTTCGAGCGTGGCCTGCTGCTGGCGAATCTGGATCCGCATTTCCACAACCTGCTGCCGCAGTTCCTCGGAGGAGCCGCCCAGCGGCCGCAGCACGAAATAGCCGGCGACCAGATTGGCGGCGGCCAGCAGACCCAGCACCAGCCGGATCACCGATCGCGGATTGCTGGGACCTCCGATCTTCAGGTTAAAATTTCTGGGCATATCTCACGCTCACGTGATACCGGAAGAACGGATCGGTTTGAGAAGGCGGCATGGAGTTGGGGACCTCCGGCGGTCCGAACTGGGGCGAGGCCTCCAGCTTGCGCAATAGGTCGAGCACCGGCTGCACTTCTTTGGCGCCCACCAGCATGTCCAGCAGGACCGCGTTCTCGGAATCTACTTCCGGCAACCGGACCGATACCAGACGCACATTGTAAGGCAGCACTTTTTCGAGATCGGCAAAGATCTTCGACCAACTGATGGCTTTGCGCTCAATCAAGGTATTCAGGAACAAGCTGCGCTCCAGCACCTCGGCGTTTTCGGGCTTTCTCAACGTCGCGTTCAACTTCGCCTGCTCGCTTCCTATGCTTCGCAGTTGCGCGCTCAGGCGATTGATAGTAATCCGAATATTGGCGGCTTGATGGCGCTCTTGCACAATGGCGGAGATCTGCCAGCCCAGTAAAGCCGCCAGCGCGATGCCCAAAACGGCGGACGCCACCAGCAAAGCGCGGTCCCGCCGGAACGGCTCGCTGGCAAGATTGATGGGAACGTGGATCGCCATATTGATTACCCAGCCACCGATTCCAGGTAGCCCAGCAGACCGGCGTCATTGCCTCCGGGCGTTCCGAAATGCGATCGAAGCGGCTCCACGTCGACGCCCCACTCCGCGTTCCACTGCCTGGCTAGTTCCGCGCTCTCCGGCCCGAATCCACACAGCCAGATGCGCTGCGGCTTGGCTTTCAGCTCGTCTTCAATATAGGCCACCGTCGGATGCAGGACAGCCTCGATCTCCGCCGGCCGGGCCGCGTCGGTTTCGACACAGCGCGCCAGCTTGAGAGTGCTTCCATCTAATACTAAGACCGAAAGAACCCTGCCGCCGATCTTGACCAACATGGTGATCCCCTCCGGATTGCAGAGATTGAGCGCGGCCAGCGAGGATGTGGTCACCATCCCCGGATGGAAACCGGCGGTCCGGAATGGAGCTTCGTAGTGCGCCACGACTTCAGATCCCATCAATGCCGCCAGCACTTCGACTTTGGCGCGCGCCCCCGTCCCGCGGGCCTGCACGGTGTAGCTGACGATTGCGGAATCGACATCAAAGGGCACGCTCTTCTTCATCCGGAAACGCAGCAGGGCCACTTGCTCGTGCTGATCGGTGGGGAAATTATCGAAATCAAGCACCGCCACGCGCGCGCAATAATCCGGTAGAATCAGCGCGGCCCGCCGCTTGCGATGCCCATTGGGAGGCGCCACAGCCTGAATCCTTTCTTGCACCACCTGAGGCTGATGGAGATTGTCGTGCGCGGGCGAAATCTGCAGCACGCCGTTCTCCCAGGGCGTGAAGTTGACCTTCGACGGCTCGGCTACCCGCGCGCAGGCAAGCCCCGCTTCCGACAACTCGAACGCATAAGCGGGAGGCGGATCTTTCAGCAGACCGGCTAGCGAAGTCATGGCACAGGCGGCGTCATCCTTCGATGAACGTGACCTTGTTAATCTCCTTCAATGTAGTCACTCCACTGCGCGCTTTGTCCAGCGCCGATTCACGCAGGAACGTCATGCCTTCGTCGCGCGCGACGCGCTTGATCTCCGATGCCGGACGCTTGTCCAGAATCATCTCGCGGATATGCTCGCTCAGGTCCAATAGCTCATGGATAGCGGTGCGGCCCCGGAATCCGGTGCCTCCGCATTCAAAGCAACCGGGGCCTTCTTGGAAAACCACATCCCGCCATTCATCCGGATTCAGGCCGCTCTCCACTAGATAAGAATCGGGATATTTCACCGGCGCTTTACAGTAGGTGCAGATGACGCGCACCAGCCGCTGCGCCAGGATGCAGTTGAGCGCCGAAACGAAGTTGTAGGGTTCGACGCCCATGTTCAGGAAGCGCCCCAGCACGTCCAGAACGTTGTTGGCGTGAACGGTGGTGAACACCAGGTGGCCGGTCAGCGCCGCGTTGATAGCGATTTGCGCCGTCTCCTGATCGCGGATTTCGCCCACCATGATCTTGTCGGGGTCGTGGCGCAGGATGGAACGCAGCCCGCGCGCGAAGGTCAGTCCCTTTTTCTCGTTGACCGGAATCTGCGTGATGCCTTTGATCTGATACTCCACTGGATCTTCGACGGTGATGATCTTGTCTTCGTCGTTCTTGATCTCGCTGACCGCGGCATACAGCGTAGTGGTTTTGCCGGAGCCGGTGGGGCCGGTGACCAGCACCATTCCGTAAGGCTCTTTGATATAACGTCGGAACTTGGTCAGATCAGCGTCGGAAAATCCCACTACATCGAGCGACAGCTTGGCGAATTTTTCGCTCATCGACTCTTTGTCCAGCACGCGCAGCACGGCGTCCTCGCCATGAATGGTCGGCATGATAGACACGCGGAAGTCGATCAGGCGGGTCTTGTAGCGCACGCGGAAACGGCCGTCCTGGGGGATGCGGCGCTCGGCGATATCCAGCTCGCTCATCACCTTGATGCGCGAAATGATGGTGGAATGCCAGTCCTTGGAGATGGGCGGCATGGCATAGTGCAAGACACCATCAATACGGTACTTGATGGCCACTTCCTGGTCGCGCGTTTCGATGTGGATATCGCTGGCGCGCCGTTCGAGCGCGTTGAAAATGGTGGTGTCCACCAGTTTGATCACCGGCGCGATGTCGCTGTCGGCGGTGAGCTTGTCGATGGACAGCGTTTCATCCTGGTTTTCTTCTTCACCGATGACGTCCAGCGTGAAGCCTTCGGTGACCTCTTCTAAAACACGCTGCGACTGCTCGGTTTTCTTCAGCAGATCGGAAATCTGCGACAGCGTGGCTACTTTGACGTGCAGCTTCTTCTGCAGCAGGATCGACAGCTCGTCGATCAGATTCAGATTACGGGGATCGGCCAGCGCGATGTCCAGGTGCCCGTTCTGCGCATTGATGGGTACGAAGTTGTAGCGGAACATCAGATCCACCGGCACGGAGTGGAACAGGTCGTGATCGATGCGAACTTCGCGCAGGTCTACAAAATCGCAGCGGTAGCGCAAGGCGACTGCTTTGGCCAGCGTAACTTCTTCCTGGGGATCGGCGAGACGAGTACGGTCAGTAGTAGCCATAGTTTAGATGTGACGCACGTGGCGCACGCACTCCTGCATGCCGCGTTCACACTCCTGTGAACGCTTGTAAAGATCTTGCGTCGGCACGAGTGCGTGCGCCACGGGTTGCCGAGAATCGTTGAGAAATATCATCGCAGTGTGTCCGCCAGCGAGAAGATGGGCAGGTACAGCGCCACCAGCACAAAAGTGACGAAACCGCCCATGAAAATCATGATGGCCGGCTCGATCAGCGACAACGACGCCGTCATCCGCGTATTCACATCGTCCTCGTAAAACTCGGCCACGCTGGCCAGCATTTGCGGCAGCGCGCCGGTGGATTCGCCCACCTCGATCATGTCGATGGAAAGCCCCGGAAAAATCTTGGTCTGTGTGAGCGCGGCCGACAACGAAACACCTTCTTTTACACGGTCCCCCGCGGCTGCCAGCGTATTCTTCAACAACTTGGTGCCGAGCGAGCTGGAAGCCGTTTCGAGCGCCTGCATCAGCGGAATGCCGCCCACCAGCAGCGTGCTCAAAACGCGCGAGAATTGCGCCACTTGATATTTGATCCAGATCTCGCCCACCAGCGGCGTGCGCAGCCGCCAGCGGTCCACGGTCACTTGTCCCTTATCGGTCTTGGCCCAGAACCGGAACGCAATTGCCGCTGCTATTAGCCCCAAAAAGCCGAACAGGATGTAGTTGCGCGCGGTAGTTCCCACCGCGATAAGAATCCGCGTGGTGGCCGGCAGCTGCGCCCCCATGCTGCTGTATAACTCCGCGAACTTCGGAACCACGAAGGTGACCAGAAACACCATCAGGCCAATCACCAAAATGATCAACAAACACGGGTAGACCAGCGAGAGAATCAGCTTCTTGCGGACGGCCAGTGCTAATTTCTGATAGGTGATAAATCGATCCAGCACTTCGCCCAGCGCGCCGCTCTTTTCTCCGGCCAGCACCGACGTTACATAGATGGGCGGGAACACGCCTTGCTTGGCGAAGGCGTCGGATAAAAGCGCGCCGTTTTTCACCTCTTCGCGGACGCCCTTGATGTGGGGCGCCAGCTTCGGATCGGTCAGCCGCTCTGACAGCAGATCGAGCGCCTTCAAGATCGGAAGACCGGCTCGCACCAGCGTCACGAACTGTTGGTTGAAGATCAGGAACTTTTCAAGATTGATCTTCGTCTTTCGGCTGCCCCCCATCGAGATGCCCGCGATCTCGCGGCGCTGCTTGATGGAATAGATCAGGAAGCCCTGCTGCGAGTACCGGTCGCGCAATTCCTTTTCAGACCCGGCTTCGGCCACCTGATGGTGCATTTCCCCGCGCGGATCGGCGTATTTGAGTACGAATTCGGCCATTATTGGGTCACCTCGCCCGAGACCAGCGTCGCCCCGGCCGGCATCTGGAACTTGAATTGGGAGTCATTGACCGTGGGGTTCAATTTCTCCTGGGCAAACTGGAACGCCAGAACGGATTGGTCCTGGCCATTCACCACCAGGCGCTGGATCTGGTAATCCGGTGTGACCAGCATCTCGACTTTCTCGTACGGAAGTTTGTTGTTTTTGGCCTTGGCCGTCACGATATAGTTTGCGCCGTCGGGCTTCACCGCGAATTCGCTGAATTCCTTGGCAAAATCGAGCTTGCCCAGCAGAAAGGCGAGCGGCGCGCGCATGTCGTCGGTCTCCTTGAGAGGCATTTTCTCAACGCGATGCGCATCCGGGGTGTAAAGGTAGACCTGTTTGCCGTCGGAGAGGAACAGCTTTCCAGGCGGCGTGGCGTAGTCCCAACGCATGCGGCCCGGCTTGCGGAGGGTGAGTTCGCCCGACTCGCTCTTACGCGCCTGCCCGCCGACGCTATATGACTCAGTAAATTGGACTTGCAATGTCTTGGCGCGGTTGTAGCGCTGCTCGATGCCCTTGAGCAGAGTGTTCAGATCGACGCTCGCCCCCTCGATCGGCAGGCAGGCGAGCGACAGGCAGGCGAAGTACACCCCTAGCGCAACTCTTGTCACACTAGTCCTGACGATACACAGGCTGCGGGTGTGCAAGGTCACCTTTTCCTATTGTAAGTCGTTGATTTCATGGAGATAATGATCGTGTGGCAAAGCCGCAACCCACTGATCAGGCGTTACGGGCCATTCGAGCCATCCGCGATGCACCGGAAACCCACGATCTAAAGCGGGATCTCGCGCCATTCTTGAAACATAAGAGCAATCACGTTGCCTCGGCGGCTGCCAGTACGGCCGAGCGGCTCGAGGTAGTCGCGCTCGCCCAGGATTTAATCGAAGCGTTCCTGGAACTGATGAAAGACCCGGCCAGGCGCGATCCAGGTTGCGAGGCCCTGATCGCCATGGCTAAGGCATTGGTCGCGATGGACGAGCCGGCGGCCAAAGTCTACTTCGCGGGCGTGCAGCATGTGCAGATGGAAGGCAGCTTCGGACCGCCCATCGACGCCGCTGCTCCTTTGCGCGGGCTGTGCGCGCAGGGCTTGGCGCGGATGGGTCATCCGGATGCGTTGCTCGAGTGCGTAAATCTGCTGGCCGACAAGGAGGTACCGGCGCGCGTGGGGGCAATCCGGGCGATCGCCGATTCGGGCGACATCGCAGGAACCCTTATCCTCCGCTTAAAGACATTGTTGGGTGATAAAGAGGACGAGGTAATCGGCGAATGCTTCAGCGGATTACTTCGGCTGGCCCCGGCGCCATCGCTCGATTTTGTAGCGGGATTCCTGCAGTCGGCATCGGAGGAGATCCGGGAGCGGGCTGCGCTGGCGCTGGGAGAATCGCATTTAGCGGCCGCGTTTCCGGTGCTGCGCGAAGCCTGGGTCTCGACCGCGCAGTCGGCGCGCCGTCGGACGCTGCTGCTCAGTATCGCGATGCTGCGGTTGGATGAGGCAGTGGATTTTCTCCTGGCGCGCGTGGCCGAGGATCGAGAGGCAGCGGCGGCGGATACGCTAGCGGCGCTGGCGTTGTATGGCCGCGATGAGTCGGTGCGGAAGCGGGTGGAAGAGATTCTGGTGAAGCGAAAGAGCGCGGCGCTGCAGGGCGTGTTCGAACGGGAGTTCCGGAGCAGGTGAGCGGCCTCGTCAGCACCGCTCACTGTGGCTGTGACTCAAGAAACTGCCGGGGAGTGAGAATCCGGATGTGTGCGACCGGCGTTCTCGAAGTGCTCAACTTCAGGAGGTGATCATCGCCGGTAACGATGATGTCCGCATGGCCGTCCGCTTCATCGAGCGCGCTGTTTGGATTTTTTCGATCGGCGCGCCTGGCGGAATTGATGAATGAGCGGGATCACGTCAGCTTCGGTGAGGCCTAGTTGGGCGGCCTTGACACGACCATAGGCGTTGATCGCTTCCAACTCCCGCTCGGCCTGGTAGCGACGAAGAGCTTTCCGAATCACACGATGATTCTACCGCAGCTGGTTCTCCACCTCTTCCAACCAGTCCGGCCGCTTCAAAACCTCGCGCGGCTTGCTCCCATCCGGCGGACCGATGATGCCTTCGTGCTGCATCATGTCGAGAATACGAGCCGCTCGCCCGTAGCCTAACCGCAGCCGGCGCTGTAGCGTCGATGTGGATGCCTTGCCCATCTCCAGCACCACGCGCACCGCGTCCGTATATGCAGGATCGTCCGCGCCTTCGAACTCAGCCGTCTCGTCGTCTTCGCCCTCATCCGGCGGCGGCGCCATTAAGAACGTCTGATCGTAATCCGGCCGCGCTTGGGCCTTCCAAAACTCGACTACTCGATTAGTCTCCGCCTCGGTGACGAATGCCCCATGCACGCGGATCAAACGCGACGATCCCGGCGGCAGGAACAGCATGTCGCCCTTGCCCAACAGATGCTCCGCGCCCATGACATCGAGCACGGTGCGCGAGTCGACGCGCGTGGCCACCCGGAAACTGATGCGCGACGGGAAATTCGCCTTGATCAAGCCCGTGATCACGTCCACGCTGGGCCGCTGCGTTGCCAGCACCAGATGCATGCCCACCGCGCGCGCCATCTGCGCCAGGCGCGTAACTGCCTCCTCCACGTTAGCCCGCTCCACCATCATCAAATCGGCCAGCTCGTCGATCACGATCAGAATGAAAGGCAGTGGCTTCAGGTCTTCGTCCGGCGTGGCTTCATCGTCGAACAGGCTGCGCGGCTCGTTCAAAAGCTGGCGCACTTTGCGATTGTATTGATCGATGTTGCGCACCCCTCGCCCGGCCAGCAGCTTCAACCTCCGCTCCATTTCGAGCACGGCGTTGCGCAGCGCGTTGGTGGCTTTCTTGGCGTCGGTGATCACCGGAGTGAGCAGATGCGGGACGCCTTCGTACAATCCCATCTCCAGCCGCTTGGGATCCACCAGGATCATGCGCACTTCGTCGGGCGTCGCCTTGTACAGGATCGACATGATCATCGAGTTGAGCATTACGCTCTTGCCCGCGCCCGTGGAACCTGCGATCAAAAGATGCGGCATCGATTCGAGCGCCGCCACTTTGATCCGGCCGCTGATGTCCTTGCCCAGGCAGATGGTCAGCCGTGAATTTGAATCGCCGAATTCTTCCGATTCCAGGATCTGGCGCAGGCTGATTAGCTCGCGGCGGCTATTGGGAACCTCGATGCCCACCGTCGGCTTCCCAGGAATGCGCTCGATCAGAATCGATTCGGCCTGCAAGCCGAGGCATAGATCTTCGGTCAGTGTCGTAATGCGGGTGTATTTGATTCCGGCCTCGGGCTTAAATTCGAAAGTGGTTACCACCGGGCCGGGATTGATCTGCACCACCGCGCCATGCACATTGAATTCCTCGAACTTGCCCTTGATGCGACCCGCGATTTCCTTCAGCTCGAGGGAATCGTGCGAATTCCGTCCCGGAACTTCGTTGAGCAAATCGGTGGAAGGCAGCCGGTATTCCGGATGCTCGGTAACTTCGGGAACGGCCGCGAGCCGCTTAGCCGACAGCTTGACCGGAGCAGGCTCGGGCGGTGCAACCGGCGGCGGCACGATCTGCAGTGTTGCGACCGGCATGGGCGGGGGCGGGGCCGGGTATTCCAAAGTTCGAATGGGAATTTCCGGCTCCTCGACCGGCTCGGGTTGGACGTTCGCAGGTTCCGGCTGGAGCGGCGCCTCTCGCGGCTCGACGATCGTTGGCGGCGGGGCAGGGCCCGTGACGTTCTTTGCCGCCTTTGCCGCTCTGGCTGCATCTTTCTCAGCACGCTCTGCCTCTTTCTCGGCACGCGCTTCGGCTCGCTCGGCCGCGCGGCTCTCCGCCTTCTCCATCGCAAGCTGCCGGCGCTGCGCTCGCCAATCAGCCCAGCGTGCGTTAATTTTTCGGACGTAAGTCAGGGGACCCGCGAATCGTTGCGCGGTCGCAGCCATCGAAAACGTGGAGATGAGATAGAGCGAAAGGATCAGACAGAAGGACGTGAGCAGCGTGGCTCCGGTGAGATTGAGCGACGATCTCAAAGAGTCGGCAATCAGAACGCCAAGTATTCCGCCCGCCGAAAACGCGCCGTCCCATGGCCGCCATTCCGGTCCGATCGAAAGTGCGGTGCAGGCGCTCAGGAACAGAAGTACCGATCCGAAGATCTTCACCCAGGGCGCTTGAATCGCTTGCGAGCGCACCCATTTCCAGGCCAGCATCCATAGCAGCGCTGGAATTCCGAAGGCCCCCAGACCCAGCAACTGGAAGCATAGGTCGGAGGCATATGAACCCGCGAATCCAGTCAGGTTGCGCGCATGCGCCACGCCCGATGCCGTGTTCCAGGAGGGATCTTGCGGATGAAACGAGATCAAACTGAGGATGAAGAAGAGTCCCGCGAACAGGAACACCAATCCCCCGGCTTCGTTCAGCCTATGGAAGCGCGTCGGTCCGAGAATTTTCATCCCGCGTTGAAGCGGAAAAATGCAGCGAGAGCGATTACTATTATGCCAAAAATGATGCGGTAGTAAACGAAGGGCATCAGGCTGCGGTGACGGAGGTAGCGGAGAAAGTAGGCGATGACCACCGCGCCCAGCACGCCGCTCACTGCCGCGCCGAGGGCAAAGGGAACGCGCATATCGGGGGGGAAGCCGCCTTCTTTGTGAATGTCCCAGAGCTTCTTGAGGACCGCGGCTGCAATCGCCGGTGTTGAAAGCAGGAACGAAAATCGCGCCGCCGTCTCGCGGCTCAGCCCGCGGAAAAGCCCGGTCGCGATGGTGATGCCGCTGCGCGAAGTGCCGGGAATTACCGACAGCGCCTGCGACGCGCCGATCGTCAGACCATCGCCCCAACCGATCTTGTCCATGGACTTGTCTCCCACGCGCCGGCGTTCGGCGATCCAAATGAGCACGCCGATCACGATCATCATCGTGCCGATCACATAAGGCGTCCGCCACGTGGTGTCAGCCTGCTTATCGAACAGAAAGCCGAAGATTCCGATGGGAATAGACGCGGCGGCCAGCAGCCACAGCAGATTGCGATTCTGCTTGAGCTGCGGATCGCTTCCGATGTTCAGACCGAGACCTTGGCCGATGATTTGGACCCAGTCGCGGAAAAAGTAAAGCAGGATCGCTACTAATGTCCCGGCATGCAGGGCCACGTCGAAGGTCAGGCCCGGGTCCTTCCAACCGAATAGCCAGGGCACCAGGATCAGATGGGCGGTGCTGCTGATGGGCAGAAATTCAGTCAGCGCCTGAACTATAGCGAGAACGATGACCTGGTAGATCGGCATTAACTAGTCATCGTAGCGCACGCACTTTGTGGTCGGCGTGCGCCATAACGTACCCCAGCGTGCGTAAACCACGTAGCGCACGCACTCGTGCCGACGCCTGGGTGTCGGGGACAAAAAGGCGTTCACACGAGTACCTAACGGCGCTACGCCGTCGCAAGAGCCAGAAACTCCGCGAGAATAGTGGAAGCGAGACACGGCAAGCTATGGCCGTCATCACACTGGCGCGATCCTGCCCGTA
>Ga0182024_10000778_pt1 | contig 83625 bp, 84 predicted proteins | sample P32metaG_FD_120480 | JGI IMG/M metagenome (GOLD analysis project Ga0182024, IMG submission 120480) | Permafrost microbial communities from Stordalen Mire, Sweden - P3-2 metaG (Illumina Assembly) | ecosystem: Environmental > Terrestrial > Soil > Wetlands > Permafrost | place: Sweden: Stordalen... | reverse complement strand
GGGCCCTTAGCTCAATGGTTAGAGCAGCGGACTCATAATCCGTTGGTTGTAGGTTCAAGTCCTACAGGGCCCACCAATATCCTGTGACGCTATTTCCCCGAATCCAGCACTCGCACAGGCGCGCCGGACACCAGTGAATCCGGCGGGTTGACGATCAGCGAGTCGGTCAGCTTCAGGCCGTCCACGACCTCCAGCGAGTCGCCGAAATCGCGCCCTATGTGAACCGGCACCAGTTCAGCTTTGCCGTCCCGCACCACCGCTACACGCAGACCTTCGGTGCGGAACAGGATCGTATTGGCTGGAACCGTCATCGCATTCGCCGCTCCCGGCAGTTTCAGGTGAACGGAAACATACGCGCCTGGCAGGAGCTGTCCCGTGGGATTATCCACGTCGATTTCGACCAGCAGCGTGCGGGATGCGGGGTCGATCGAGTTCGAGTTGCGCGCGATTGTGCCGGTAAATGTCTTGCCTGGGAATTCCGTGAGGAACAGCGCGGCGGTTGCGCCGGATTGCGCGGCGCGGCTATCCAGCTCCGGCAGACTCACGAATACGCGCAGGCGATTGATCGCCGCCATGTGAAACAACTCCGGCGCCGCCGTGCCGACGCCCGCATTGATGAGCGCGCCGACATCGGTCTTGCGCGCCGTCACCACACCATCGAACGGAGCCGTCACCTTCTCAAACGAAACCAGATCTTCCAGATTTTTGACGTTGGCCTGGTCCGCCGCGAGGATTGCCTTATCGGCATTCAGCGCGCCCACCTTCTGATCGAGCTCATCCTGCGAGACCGCGTTGGTCTTGATCAGGCCCTGCCAGCGGGTGGCTTCGATCTGCGCCAGTTGCAGGTTGGCATTGGCCGTAGCAAGAGTGGCTTTCGCCTGCAACAACTGCGCATCTATTTCAGGCGATTCGATATCGGCCAGCACATCACCTTTGTGCACATGCGTCCCGATATCGGCGTACCACTTCGTGAGATAGCCGCTGGTGCGGGCGTAGATGGGGGCGTCGATCAGAGGCTGCGTATTGCCGGGCAAAACCACTTCCTGCGCCCCGGCGACCAGCCTGGGATGGGTGACGGCAACGTCCACGGCGGATGTCGCGTGCGTCTCCTGAACGAGCGCGGACTCCGCCGAGACACGGGTCCCGATTCCCTGATAGATGAAGACTCCGAGCGTGCCCGCCACGACGATAAGGAACAGAATTAAAAAAAATCTGCTGCGCCGCGCCGTTGGCGGAGGGGGCGAGGAGCGAATTTGTCCGGTTCCCGCCACGTGGGGGATATTTTCAACCGGGGTGTTAGGCAACGATTCGACGGTCATTCGTGAACAGGCTCCAGACTGGGGTGCATCGGTTCGGGAAAGGCGCGCGGCGATGGCTGAGCGCCAGAGGGCTTACGCATGCTATGAAACAAACTGAAAACAGCAGGGACAAAATACAACGTCGCAACAGTCGCGGCGAACAGACCGCCGATGACCGCACGTCCGAGCGGAGCGTTCTGCTCGCCGCCTTCGCCGAACCCCATGGCCATCGGAACCATACCGATCATCATGGCGAGCGCGGTCATCACGACAGGGCGAAACCGGGTATAGCCCGCTTCGATCGCCGCCTGCAGGGGATCGTTGTGGTGGGTGAGGCGTTCGCGCGCAAAGGCCACAACCAGAATGCTGTTGGAAGTTGCGATGCCCATGCACATGATGGAACCCATGAGGGCCGGCACGCTGAGCCTGGTGTGGGTCAGGAAAAGGAACAGGACGATTCCGGTCAACGCCGCCGGCAGCGCACTGATGATGATGAACGGATCGAGCCACGACTGGAAGTTCACGACGATCAGGAAGTAGATGAGAAGAATGGCGAAGCCGAGGCCTGTCACGAGCCCGAAGTAAGAAGTCTTCATGGTGTCGAGCTGGCCGCGAACGATAATTCGGGAACCGCGCGGCAGGTGTTTGCCCGCAGCCGCAACGATCTTTTCAACCTCATTGCCGGCGGCCCCCAGATCGCGCCCTTCCACCGAGGCGTAAATATCGATGATGCGGTGCAGGTTGTAGTGCGAGATCTCCGGCATTTCGGGCTCGCGGGAGATTGTGCTGATGTCGCCGAGAATCTCCTTCCCGGTCGCCGACGGCGACGTAATGGAAATATTCCGAAGATCCTCCAGCGTGTTCATGGTGTATTCCGGCGATTGGGTGACGACGCTGTAATTCACGCCGTTGACCGGACTCAGGAAGAACGTCGGCGTGGTCTGAAAGCTGCCGCTCAGGGTCACCAGCAGGCTATTGGCTACATCCAGCTGCGTCAGGCCCGCCTCGGAGGCTTTGGTCCGGTCCACCGTGATGTGGAGTTTCGGCTGATCGAAGGGCTGCTGAATACGGGCATCCACGATGCCGGGCACCTGACGAACCTGCGAGAGCAACTGATCGGCAACCTGACGATTGCCCTGGAGATTGACGCCATCGACCTGGATGTCGATAGGCGCGGGAAGCCCGAAATCCAGAATCTGGGTAATCATGTCGGCAGGCAGGAAATAAAACATGGTCCCCGGAAATTCCCGGTTCAGCGCGGGCCGAAGTTTCCGCACCCACTCCTGGGTGGGCCGATGTCCATCCCTCAGAGAAACCAGGATATCGGTATCTTCGGAACCAATGACGCCGGTATTGTTGTAGGTCGTGTTAATGCCGCTGTAGGGCAGGCCCATGTTATCGACGATGCTCTCCAGTTCGGTCGACGGGATGGCGCGGCGGATGCTCTGGTCGATGAGGTCGCACAGGCGCGCGGTTTCTTCAATGCGCGTGCCGGTTTTATCGCGGAAGTGGAGGCGGAACTGGCCGTTGTCGCTGGTGGGGAAGAAGTCCTGCCCCAGCCAGGGAAAGAGCAGACATCCGCAGACGCAGGCACCGATAAACAGGGGAATGAAAATCCCGCGGCGATGCACGCAGGTGGTGAGCATGAGCTGATAGCTCAGACGGAGCCGTTCAAAACCACGCTCAAAGGCCTGCTGCAGAAGCTTAAACGGATTGCGGGTGCGGACGTGTTCGTGTGTGGGCGGCTTGAGCAGGTACAGAGCCATGGTCGGCACCAGCGTTCGCGACAGGAGGTAGGAAGCGAGCATGGCGAATACGACCGCTTCGGCAAGCGGGACAAACAAATATTTCGCAACGCCGTTCATGAAAAACATCGGGATGAACACGATGCAGATGCAGAGCGTTGAAACCAGGGCCGGCACCGCGATCTGCTGCGCGCCATCCAAGATCGCCTGGCGGGTTTCCTTGCCTTCTTCCAGATTGCGGTTCACGTTTTCGATTTCAACCGTGGCGTCGTCAACCAGGATGCCGACGGCGAGCGCGAGACCACCGAGCGTCATGATGTTGATCGTCTGATGGATCGCACTGAGGACGCAGATGGAAACCAGGATGGAGAGTGGAATGGAAACCGCGATGATCAGCGTGCTGCGCCAGCTTCCGAGAAAGATCAGGATCATCATTCCCGTCAGACACGCGGCAATAATGGCTTCCCGGACGACACCGCTGACCGCGGCACGGACAAAGATCGACTGGTCCGCGAGAGATTCGATCTTGAGTTCCTTCGGCAGGGTCGATTCGATGCGCGGCAACATGTCACGGACGCCCTGCACGACGTTCAGGGTGGAGGCGTCACCATTCTTCAGAATGGAAATCAGCGTGCCACGGACGCCATCGAGGCGGACGATGTTGGTCTGGGGCGCGAAGCCGTCCGACACGGTGGCGACGTCGCGAATATAAATCGGCGTGCCGTTCACAACTTTCAACGGATAATCGTTCATCTCCGCGACGTTGAGCGGGCTGGAGTTCAGATCCACGTCGTAAATGAACTGGCCGATTTTAGCCGTGCCGGAAGGCAGAATCAGGTTCTGGGTTCCGAGGGCGGTGACGACATCCGAAGCCGACAACCCCTTCGCCTGCAGCAGCGACGAGTTCAGGCTGACGTTCACCTGGCGCGATTTGCCGCCATACGGATACGGGATAGCAGCGCCCGGAATGGTGACGAGCTGGGTGCGGACGGAATTCAGGCCGAGGTCGTTGAGCTGGGCTTCGGAAAGCGTTTTGCTGGAGAGCGCAAGCTGGATGATCGGAACGGTAGACGCGTTGTAAGCCAGCAGGAAGGGGGGCGTAGTGCCGGGTGGCATCTGGCGGACCGCTGCCTGGGAGATGGCGGCGATCTGAGTAGTGGCGGCATCGACGCTCGCGCCGGGCTGGAGGAAGACCTTCACGATCGAACGTCCGCTGACGGTGAACGATTCGATGTGCTCGATATTGTTAACGGTGGTTGTGAGGCTTCTCTCGAAGACCGACGACATACGGCCTTCCATCTCTTCGGCGTTGAGTCCCGAGTAAGTCCAGACTACGGCGATGACCGGAATATCGATGTTGGGAAAGATGTCGGTCGGAGTACGGAGGATCACCAACGGACTGACGAGCAGGATGAGCAGAGCCAGAACGACGAAGGTATACGGCCGGGAAAGTGCGACACGGACTATCCACATGAGCTATTTGCAGGGATCCACATGGCCCTGTTGTTACTAGATGCGCGCCAAGACGATAAGGTATCCCGGAACTGTATCTTTCAGCACGCAATTCCGGGTTTTATCGATTCCCTTGCAGCCACCCGCATAGAATCATACTATGTACATTCGCGTGAACCCTCTGGACAACGTGGCCATCATCGTTCATCCCGATGGCGCTGCCGCGGGCACGGAGCTACCGGGAGGAATTACAGCCCGTGAGCGCATCCCGCAATCCCACAAAGTCGCGCTGTGCGATTTCGAAACGGGCGACGCTATCGTGCGCTATGGGCAGGCGATCGGCTACGCGAACCGCGCTATCCCCGCGGGTTCCTGGGTAAGGGAAGATCTGATCGACATGCCGCTGCCGCCGCCGCTCGATCTGCTGGCGCTGTCGACGGCGGTTCCGGCGCCGCTGCCGCCGCTGACCGGTTACACGTTTGAGGGCTACCGCAATCCCGATGGCAGCGTCGGAACGCGCAATATTCTGGGCATTGCGACTACTGTACAGTGCGTTGCGCCGACGGTGGAATACGCGGCGCGCCGCATTAAGGCCGAGTTGCTTCCGCGTTTTCCCAACGTGGATGATGTCGTCGCGGTCACGCATTCTTATGGCTGTGGCGTAGCGATCAACGCTCCCGGCGCGGCTATTCCCATCAGCACGCTGCGGCACATTTCACTGCACGCGAATCTGGCGGCGCAACCGCTGGTGGTGAGTCTCGGCTGCGAAAAAATGCAGCCGGCTCTGCTTTTCAGCAACGATTTTCCGGTGCTGGAAACCTCGAACGTGATTCGGCTGCAGGATCATCGCGGCTTCGCGGAAATGGTGGCGCTCATTATGGAAGCCGCCGAAAAGCGTCTGGCTATGCTCGATTGCCGTCGCCGGGAGACGTGTCCCGCGTCCGATCTCATCGTCGGGTTGCAGTGCGGTGGCAGCGATGCGTTTTCCGGTGTAACCTGCAATCCCGCTGTAGGAGCCGCGGCCGATCTGCTCGTGCGCGTGGGCGCAACGGTCATGTTCTCCGAAGTGACCGAAGTTCGCGATGCCATTCATCTGCTCACCCCCCGCGCCGAGACTCCCGATATCGCCCGTGCGCTCATTCGGGAGATGCAGTGGTATGACGATTATCTGGCGGGAGGGCGCGCGGATCGCAGCGCCAATACGACGCCCGGCAACAAGCGCGGGGGACTGGCGAATATCGTCGAAAAGGCTCTGGGCAGCGTGGCGAAGGCGGGCAGTACCGCCATTCGCGCAGTTGCATCGCACGGCGAAAAGGTTACGGCGAAGGGGCTGGTCTTCGCCGCCACTCCCGCCAGCGATTTCATCTGCGGCACGCAGCAGCTTGCATCGATGAACCTGCATGTGTTCACCACGGGCGAAGGCAGTCCTTATGGATTGGCGCTGGTGCCGGTGATCAAGGTCTCATCGCGAACGGCTTTGGCCGAGAAATGGCATGACCTGATCGATATCGATGCCGGCCGGATTGCGACGGGGAACGCCACCGTGGAGGAAGTCGGGATGGAGCTATTCCGATTTATGCTCGACGTCGCGAGTGGGCGCCGGAAGACCTGGGCCGAGCACTGGGGGCTGGCGAATGCGCTGGCACCGTTTAATCCCGGGCCGGTTACTTGAAGGGGGGCGGAATCTGGTGTATGATCGATACTGTGGAGGTGAGCAGTGGCTCTGCCCACCTCCATCGGTTAGACTACAGTTCCAAACGGATCTGTAGTTTGAGCCGTCTCTTCCTGAAGAATTTCAGGAGTACGTACAGTATCAGAAGATCCATGCAGGCACCTCCTTTCTACTCCGGTAGATTATGCAGACCCCGCCCTCTCAGCGGGGTTTTGCATTGGTGGAGTCCTTGTTTGATCAAGCATGGCTCCATGCAAACCTGCCTTCTGCAATCACCAGAACAGAATCGCCATCGTATCCCCTTACGCCGAGGTTGTAAAGATCTCCGTTTCTAAGAGGTGGTATATACGCCTTTGACAGATTACGCGACGGACTGCCATACAATATGAGATCCGTGGCTTCCACCCCCGCCGATCAAAAAATCACCCGCACCCGCTACACCGTCCTGGCGATGATCTTCATCGTCTCGACGCTGAATTACGCGAGCCGCGCCACGCTCTCGGTTCCCGGCCCGGCGATTTCCCGGCAACTGGGCTTCAACGCTCTGCAACTGGGCAAGCTGTTTTCGGCCTTCGGCTGGACGTATGTGATCGCGCAGATTCCGGGTGGCTGGCTGCTCGACCGGTTTGGCTCGAAAAATGTGTATGCGTGCAGCATCCTCGCGTGGTCCGTATTCACTTTTTTGCAGGGATTTGCCGGAGCATTCCACGCTACTGCCGCGCTGGTCCTCTTTTTCATGTTGCGACTTCTGCTCGGTCTGGCCGAAGCACCTGCATTCCCCGGTAACGGCCGCATCGTAGCAGCGTGGTTTCCGGCTGCGGAGCGCGGCATCGCATCCGCTGTGTTCAATTCCAGCCAATACTTCGCGACCTTTGTGTTCGCGCCTCTCTCCGGGTGGATCACTTACGAGTTCGGCTGGACCTGGGTCTTTTTTGTCACCGGCGGCATGGGGATCGTGTTGGCCGGGATCTGGATGAAAACCGTTTACACGCCTGTGAGTCACCCGCGCATCAGTGCAGCCGAGCTGGATTTCATCGAGCGCGGCGGAGCTCTGGTCAACATGGAGAAGCCTGCGAGTGTGAAGGAGAAATCCGCCGGTCCCTCGCAATGGACATCCATCACTCAGTTGCTCGGAAACAGAATGCTGGCCGGTGTCTATCTCGGGCAGTACTGTATTACAACGATCACGGTTTTCTTCGCCACCTGGTTTCCGGTGTACCTGGTCCAGGAGCGGCATCTGTCCATCCTGAAGGCCGGATTCACCGCATCTCTGCCTGCGTTGTGCGGTTTTGCCGGCGGCATTGTCGGCGGATTCTTCTCAGACGGCTTGCTCAAAAAGGGCCACTCACTGTCGGTCGCGAGAAAAGTCCCCATTGTCGCTGGAATGCTGCTTTCCGTATCCATGGTTCTCTGCAACTTCGTGGGCGCGGAATGGTTGGTTGTGGTGATTATGTCGCTGGCCTTTTTCGGCAAGGGCGTCGGCGCGTTGGGGTGGGCGGTTGTGGCCGACACGTCGCCCAAACAGATCGCGGGCCTGAGTGGCGGGCTGTTCAACATGTGTGGCAATATCACGTCCATCACGACGCCGCTGATTATCGGTTACATCGTCGAGATCACGGGTTCATATAAAGGTGCGCTGGTCTATGTGGCGGCCAATGCGGCGGTGGCGATCTTCTCCTACATCTTCATCGTGGGTGAAATCAAGAGAGTGGAGCTTCGTACTGTATGACGTCCCAATCCCCAACGATCACGGCAATGCGGGTGATTCCGGTCGCCGGGCACGACAGCATGCTGCTCAACCTGAGCGGCGCGCATGGCCCGTACTTCATCCGGAACCTGGTGATTCTGACGGATACAACAGGCCAGACGGGGGTCGGCGAAGTTCCCGGCGGAGAGCGCATTCGGCAGACTTTGGAAGACGCGCGCAGTCTCGTCATCGGCCAGGCGATTGGCAATTACAACGCAGTTCTAAACTCGATTCGCTTACAATTCGCCGACCGCGATTCCGCCGGTCGAGGCCTGCAAACGTTCGATAACCGCATTACGATCCACGCTGTCACTGCCGTCGAAGCCGCATTGCTCGATCTGCTCGGAAAATTTCTTGGCGTTCCGGTAGCTGCGCTGCTTGGCGAAGGACAGCAGCGAAAGGAAGTGGAAACGCTCGGCTATCTTTTTTATGTCGGCGACCGGCACAAAACGAATCTGCCTTATCTCGCCGACGAAACCGTAACGGACGACTGGCTGCGCCTGCGAAGTGAAGCCGCACTGACGCCCGACGCCATCGTGCGCCTGGCCGAAGCCGCGCAGGCCCGTTATGGATTCCGCCATTTCAAGCTAAAGGGCGGCGTGCTTCCCGGCGAACAGGAAATGGAAGCCTGCGCAGCGCTGGCCGCGCGTTTTCCGGAAGCCCGCGTTTCGGTGGATCCGAATGGCGCATGGAGTCTGCGCGAGGCCGTCGCGCTTTGCCGCAATCAGAAAGTTCTGGCTTATGCCGAAGATCCCTGCGGCGCGGAAGATGGCCATTCCGGCCGCGAGATTATGGCGGAGTTCCGCCGCGCGACCGGGGTTCCCACCGCTACCAATATGATTGCGACGGACTGGCGTCAGTTGACCCACACGATTCAATTACAGGCCGTGGATATTCCGCTTGCGGACCCGCATTTCTGGACGATGCAGGGCTCCGTGCGCGTCGCTCAGATCTGCAAGGAATGGGGCCTGACCTGGGGTTCGCATTCCAACAATCATTTCGATGTGTCGCTCGCCATGTTCACGCATGTTGCCGCTGCCGCGCCGGGCAAGATAGCGGCGATAGACACGCACTGGATCTGGCAGGATGGCCAGCGGATCACCAAAGAACCATTTCGTATCGCGAACAGCCGGCTTACGGTTCCGGATAGACCGGGGTTGGGCGTGGAGATCGATATTGCGCAGGTGGAAGCGGCGAACGCGATCTACACGAGTATTGGAACGGCGGCGCGCGACGATGCGGCCGCGATGCAATTTCTCATCCCGGGCTGGAAGTTCGACAACAAGCGCCCCTGCCTGGTACGCTGAAGAACGTGAAAGCTCTGCTGGCTATAATCTTCGCGATTGCCGTGAATGCGCAAACGCCGCAGACATTCGATGCCGCGTCGATTCACAAAAGCACTGCGGATCAGAGCCACGCTGAGTTAGGATTTTCAGGCGGCAGATTCTCAGTGGAAAACTGCACGCTGAGCGTCATCATTCAGGAGGCCTACGGCCTCCGCGATTTTCAACTCGTGGGCGGACCGGCCTGGGTGCTTGACGGAACTGGTACCCGTTTCGATATTCAGGCCAAAGCCGCGACTGGGACGAGCGAGGATCAGCTCAAGCTGATGGCCCAAACACTGCTTGCCGATCGCTTCCAGCTCAAAGTCCATCGTGAAATGCGCCCGGTTCCCGTCTATGCGCTCGTGATCGCGAAGAACGGGCCGAAGTTACAGCCAGTGAAACCCGGTGAACGCCGCCACATCGAAAGCCAACCCGGCTTTATGAGCGGCACGAACGTGCCCATGTCGTCGTTTATCGACGAGTATTCAGGCAAAGTCGATCGCCCGATAATCGACAAAACCAACTTCTCCGGCCGCTTCGATTTCACGCTGCGATGGACGCCCGATGGGCCGGGTCACTCAGACCCCTCTTTCGGCTCCATATACTCGGAGATCCAGTCCCAGCTTGGTCTCAAGTTTGAACCGCAAAAGCTTCCCATCGAAGTTCTGGTAATCGACAGCGTAGAGAAACCTTCCGCCAACTAGCTATGTCTTTCCTTCCCCCCAACAACTTCAAAGCGGCTATCAACGCCGGCCAGCAACAGATCGGACTCTGGAGTTCCCTCTGCAGCAACATCGCGACCGAGATCATCGCGGGTTCCGGCTTCGACTGGATCGTGCTCGATACCGAACACGCACCGAACGAAGTCCCCGGCCTTCTCTCGCAATTGCAGGCCATGGCGACAAGCCCCACGGAGCCCGTCGTCCGCGTCGCATGGAACGATGCGGTCGCCATCAAACGCATCCTCGATATCGGCGCGCGTTCTCTGCTGATCCCATTCGTGCAGAATGCCGAAGAAGCCCGCGCCGCCGTCGCCGCGACGCGCTATCCGCCACGAGGCATTCGCGGCGTTTCCGTCGGTCCACGGGCCAATCGCTACGGCCGCGTCGCGGGTTATCATCATGTCGCCCACGAAAGTGTCTGCGTGATCGTACAGATTGAAACCCGCAGCGCCTGCGCGGAAATTGAAGCCATCGCCGCCGTCGAGGGTATCGACGGCATCTTCATCGGACCCAGCGATCTCGCCGCCGATCTCGGCCATCTGGCCAACCCGCGCCATCCCGAAGTCCAGGCCACCATCGCCGATGCCTGCGCCCGCATTCGCGCCGCAGGAAAGGGCGCGGGCATGTTAACCGGCGATCCCGACGAAGCCTGCCGCTATCTCGCAGCCGGATTCACATTCGTTGCTATGGGCAGCGATGCGGGCGTACTCGCGAGCGCAACCGCAAAGCTGGCGGCCATGGGCAAAGAACAAATCGCACAAATCACAACGGGCACAACCAGGAGCACATCGAAATGACAATCGGATTCATCGGACTCGGAATCATGGGCAAACCCATGGTTCGCAACTTGCTGAAGGGCGGATACTCAGTAGTCGTCCACGACATCAACGCAGCTGCAGTGGCCGAACTTACGGCAGCGGGCGCGACCGCAGGCGGATCGTCTTCCGGCACTGCCGCCCAGGCCGACGTGATCGTCACCATGCTGCCCGACGGACCCGATGTTGACGCCGCCGTCCTCGGCCCCGGCGGTGTCCTCGAAGGCGCCCGCAAAGGTTCCATCGTCGTCGATATGAGTTCCATCAGTCCGATCGTCTCGCAAAAGATCGCGGCAGCCTGCACGGGGAAAAGCGTCGGCTTCATCGATGCGCCGGTCAGCGGGGGCGAGCCAAAAGCAATCGACGGCACCCTGACCATCATGGCTGGCGGCGAACCGACGACCTTCGACAAAGTCGTTCCGATTCTCCAGAAGATGGGATCGAGCGTAACGCTGACCGGCCCGGTTGGCGCGGGCAACGTGACCAAACTCGCGAACCAGATCATGGTGGCGTGCAACATCGCTGCCATGGGAGAAGCACTGGTGCTGGCCACGCGCGCGGGCCTCGATCCGGAAGTCGTCTTCAACGCCGTGAAGGGCGGACTCGCCGGGAGCACCGTGCTCAACGCGAAAGCTCCCATGGTGATTGCACGCAATTTCAAACCGGGGTTCCGCATTGAACTGCACGAAAAAGATCTGCGGAACGCGCTCCTCGCGGCCGAGTCGCTGAAAGTTTCGCTGCCGCTGACAAGCCTGGTGCAGCAGATGCTGATTTCACTCATGAACGAAGGCAAAGGCGGCCTCGATCATGCCGCGATCGTTACCTTCATCGAACGTATGGCGGGAATCGAAGTCAAACGAAGCTAACCGGCAATCTGCCGGCGTACTGCGCCAGGATCGCGCGAATCTCGCCCCAGTCGCCGGCCACAAAATCCGCCAGCCCCGGCACTACCGGAAACAACGGATTCGCCAGCCAGATTGTGTGGCAGCCAGCATTCTTTCCGCAAAGAATATCGGACCGCCGATCGCCGATCATCCAGGATCCCGGCAAATCCAGTTCATGTTCCCGCGCGGCCTGCTCAACGTGAAAAACCGAAGGCTTCCGGCAGCTACAGTTCTCATCCGGTCGATGCGGGCAAAAGTACGAAGCGGTAATTTCTACCCCGGCCTCCCGCATCACTTCGAGGAACCGGGCCTGCACAGCATCCATTTCCACTGGTGTAATCAGACCCCGCCCCACGCCGGATTGATTGCCGATCACAATGAGCGCCCAGCCCTCAGCCTGCGACGCGCGTAACGCGTCCGCCGCTCCTGGCAGCAACCCCACCAAAGCCGGATCGCGCATATATCCGCGATCTTCGATGACGGTCCCGTCCCGATCGAGGAACAGCGCACGCTTCATGGTCTGCCTACTCCCGCCCTCGCGCCGCCTCAATCAGTTCCTCACGTCTGACCGCCCAGGTTCCGTGATGGCCCACCGCAACGCCCGCCGCGAGGTTCGCCATCGCGGCCGCGTCGCGTAGTTCAAACCCGGCGCCGAGCGCAACAGCCAGCATAGCGACTACCGTGTCTCCCGCCCCCGTGACATCCGCTACCTCATGCACCAGCACCGGCAGATGCACTTCTTTTCGGCCGGGTTCAAATAGCGACATGCCGTCTCCACCCCGCGTGACAAGCAGTGCCGAGGGCGCGATGCGCTCCAGCAAAACGGCCGCCGCGCGCACCAGATCTTCTCCCGATTGAATTGGTTCGCCCACCGCGGCGGCTGTTTCCTTCAGGTTCGGCGTCACAATCCGCGCTCCCCGGTAGCGCGAAAGATCCGGCGACTTGGGATCCACCACCACCGGCACTCCGCGCTTTGCCGCATGGTCGATGACCCACCGGCAAAAAGCTTCGGCCGCCACGCCTTTCGCGTAATCCGAAATGACAATCGCGTCCGCTTCGTCGAGCACCTGCTCACATTTCCGGAAGAACTGCGACGCCATGCGGGCGGAAAGCGGAGATCGGTCCTCCTCGTCGAAGCGCACGATCTGCTGGCCGCCCGCCGTGACACGCGTTTTCAGCGTGGTCACGCGGGTATCGTCCTCAATCAGAGCTTCAGTACCGATTTCCAGCGCCGCCAGTTCCGCCCGCAGCCGCGCGCCCGAATCGTCCGCGCCAGTCACTCCGGCCAGCGTCACGAGGGCTCCCATCCCGCGCGCATTCGCCGCGACGTTAGCCGCTCCGCCCACCACGAAGCGCCGCGCGGCCACTTCCACCACGGCCACCGGCGCTTCCGGCGAGATACGCGTCGCGGCGCCGGTAATATACGCGTCCAGCATGCAATCGCCGGCCACGATGACGCGCACTGTGGGCGCCCGCATCAGTAGTTTTGTCATCATGACGATTTACCCTCTCCGGCAGCGCATATTCGTTCGAGCAATCCGGTCGTGGAGCGGCCAGGATGCAAAGGAAGAAACCGGATACTGCCGCCGTAGCCCTCTACGACATCGCGTTCCGGCACGGGACGGCTGCCATTGGCATACTCTTCGCCCTTGCAATGGATCTCGGGCTGCAAACGTCCCAGCGCTGCCGAAGGCTCAGTCTGGTCGAACACAACGACGTAGTCCACCATTTCGAGCGCCGAGAGCACTTCCGCCCGATCCTCCTGGCACATCAGAGGCCGACCCGGACCTTTGAACTTTCGCGCGCTCGCATCGCTGTTGATGCCGACGACGAGAATATCGCCCAAAGCTTTCGCATCGCGCAAACTGCGGACGTGTCCGGCATGCAGCAGATCGAAAATGCCATTCGTCCAGACGATCGTCTTGCCTTGTGCACGCCATTCGGCGCGCATGGCAACAAGTTCGTCCATCGTTCTTAAGCCCGAATCAGACTCCACCAAACTCAATTATCCAGCACGGCTGCGATGGTTCCGCCTTTATTAATGTCTGACGATCGTTTACGACGCTTAAATGCGTGCTGGTCTATACTTTTGGCATGAAGGTCCCGAAGTCCCGGGTGTTTCTCCACCTGGCCCTGTTATGCTCTGCCGCCGCGCTGTACGCGGCACCCACTCCCGCCAACGCCATTCTGGTCCTCGAGAAGGAACAGAATACTCTGGTGATTGTCGATCCGGTCAGCCTGACCGTCGTAGGCCGGGTGCCCGTTGGTAACGATCCGCACGAGGTTGCGGTGTCGGACGATGGCAAGACCGCCTACATTTCAAACTACAGCGGCGGCAACACCATTTCGAGAGTCGATCTGGTAGCCCAGAAGCCGCTTCCGGCCATCGATCTGGGCGCTTTGCGGTCACCGCACGGTCTTGAGTTCGTCAGCGGCAAACTTTATTTCACGGCCGAAGGCGCCAAGGTAGTGGGGCGCTACGATCCGGCGACACAGAAGATCGATTGGGTCATCGGTACCGGCCAGGATCGCACTCACATGGTGATTGTGACGAAAGACCTCAAAACTGTTCTCACGTCGAATGTCAGTTCCGGTACGATCAGCGTCATCGAACAGGCCGCTCCGGGGCAAGGCCGTGGTCCCGGCGGTCCGCCGCCCGAACGTGGTGGACCGGGCGGCAGAGGTGGCCCTCCCGGTGGCGGACCTGGCGGTGGCGGACCCGACTGGGAAGTAACCAACATCGCAGTTGGCCACGGTTCGGAAGGCTTCGACCTGACGCCCGACGGCAAAGAACTATGGGTGGCCAATGCCAACGACCACACCATCTCGATCATCGACATCGCCACCAAAAAAGTAGTTCAGACACTGCCATCCACCGGCAATGCCAATCGCCTCAAGCTCACCCTGGACGGCAAGTACGCCTTCGTTTCGGATCTGGGCGGCACCGATCTGCTGATCGTCGACGTCGCCACCCGCAAGCCGTTCCGGACGATTAAGACATCCGCCAGCACCGAAGGCCTCCTGATGTCGCCCGATGGCGCGCACGCCTATACCACGCTCAACGACCACGATTCGGTCGCGGTCATCGATCTGAAAACTTTCACGGTAACCGGCGAGGTCAAGACGGGGCGCGGCCCTGACGGCCTGGCCTGGGCTTCGCGCCGCTAGCTGGAACACGCGAACGGGCGGCCATGTTACGGTAGGGGTTTCCACCCCTCTCATGAATTTTGACCGGACCATCGCGCGCCTGATCGATCACACTATTCTCAAGCCGGAAGCGCTTCGGGAAGAAGTGAAAACCGTCTGCGCGGAAGCCCTCAAATACGGGTTTGCGAGCGTCTGCGTGAATGCATTCTGGGTTCCTCTGGTAGCTTCGGCACTGGAGGGCTCGCCGGTCAGGACCTGCACCGTGGCCGGATTTCCTCTCGGCGCCACGAGCACCGCCGCGAAAACCGCTGAAACCCGCGCCGCACTCGCGGATGGCGCTGAAGAGATCGACATGGTGATCAATGTGGGAGCGCTCCTCGGTGGCGAAACCGACGTCGTGGAGTCCGACATTCGCGCTGTGGTCGATGTCGCGCACGCGAGCGGCGCTATCGTCAAGGTCATTGTCGAAACCGCTTTGCTCACGGACCCCCAAAAAGTTCTGGCGTGCCACTTGGCCCAGGCTGCAGGCGCGGACTTTGTCAAGACTTCCACGGGCTTCAGTAAGTCCGGTGCTACCGTCGAAGATATCGCGCTGATGCGGCGCACGGTCGGCCCCACAATGGGAGTCAAAGCATCCGGCGGAATCCGGACGCTGGAAGACCTGAAGCGTATGGTTGCCGCCGGCGCAACACGCGTGGGAGCCAGCGCCAGCGTGCGCATTATCGAAGCAACAGCCGTTGCCGCAATTGCGCCGGCCGGGTCTTAGCATGCGCCCGCCGCGCGCCAAAGCGCCTGTTCAATTCCGCGAACGCACGGATCTTCTCGATTTTCTTCTGGAAGTTTCCACCGTTATCGCCGAAACGCTGGACCTCGACGCATTACTCGCCAGTGTCGCGGGCATCGTGCAGCGCGTCATTCCTTACGACCTGTTCGCCATTCTTCTTTATAACGAGAAAAGGCAGGAGCTACGCATTCGCCATGCTGTGGGACACCGCGAAGACGTGGTCCGCAATCTCGTCATCCGTCCCGGCGAAGGCATCGTAGGCACCGCTGCGCAAACCCGCGAGCCCATTCTGGTAACCGACACACGAACCGATCCGCGATATCTGCCGACGTCCGACATGGTCCGCTGCGAACTCAGCGTGCCCATGATCGCCCGCAAGCGGCTGGTGGGCGTAATCGACGTCCAGTCGGCGCGCGAGGGTGCTTATTCCGACTACGACCGGGCGTTGCTCCGCCTGATCGGTGGCCGCGCCGGCGCGTCGATCGACAATGCTTTGCTGTATCGGCGGGCCGAGCGGCAGTACCGGACCATCCGCGCGCTTTCGCGCATCTCGCACGAATTCTCTTCCATTCTGGATCTGGATGAACTGCTGGGCAAGATTGCCTCCAGCGTTCGCACTTTGATCGACTACAACGCGTTCAGCATTCTCCTCGTGGACGCGGAGCGGAAATCCCTGCGGCATCGCTTCAGCCTGCGATACGACGAGCGCGTCAGCATCGACAATATCCCGATGGGGATGGGCATTACCGGAGCCGCCGCCGTGGGACGTGAGATTGTGCGCGTTCACGATACCGCCATCGATCCGCGCTACATCGCCACCGACTCCGGCATTCGCAGCGAGCTTGCCGTCCCGCTGATGGTTCACGATGTCGTAATCGGCGTCATGAACCTGGAGAGCGAGCGGATTGGCTTTTTCACCGAAGATCACGCGCGCACCATGAGTCTGCTGGCGCCTTCGGTGGCGATCGCAATCGAAAATGCGCGGCTCTACCAGGAGATCGGCGAGCGCGAGCGGCTTATGCAGGAAGATCTGCGCGCCGCGTTCGATCTGCAGACGGTGCTGCTCCCCCAGGAAGCGCCCGAAGTGGCAGGTCTCGAAATCGCGATCGGGCTGCGGCCCGCGCGCGAAATCAGCGGCGACCTCTACGATTTTTTCGGCCACGGCGATTCGCAGATGCAGATCGCTTTCGGCGACTCCAGCGGTAAAGGAGCGGCCGCAGCCCTGTTCGGCGCCATGGTCAGCGGGCTTATGCGTACGCTGGCTCCCCGCCGCCGCAAGCCCGCGGAACTCGTGAAGGCTCTGAACGATGCTCTGGTGCATCGCAAGGTGGAGGGCCGGTACCTGACGCTGCTGTTGATGTTGTGGGATCCCCCGACGATGTCGTTCACCATGGCGAACGCCGGCGGCTCGCCCCCGATGATTTGCCGCGCCGGCGAGATTATCAATCTGCGCGTGGAAGGTGTGCCGCTGGGTCTTTTGCCTGATCGCGATTATGAGGAAACCCGTTTTGAGGCCCGCTCCGGCGATCTCGTCGTCCTCTATTCCGACGGCGTCTCAGATCATCTTTCCGGCGATGGTCTGGAATACGGCTCCTCGCGCCTCGGGAAAATTCTGCAGCGGGACTGCAATCTCGATCCCCGCGAGCTCGTGAAAAATATCTTCGCCGATCTGGACGAATTCAATACGGTGCGCTTCGACGATCAGACCCTGATTATCATGCGCGTGAAGTGATGAGGATTCACTGATGTTCCATTACAACGACGGCAGGCTTTTCTGCGAGCAGGTCGACCTGGAGGACATCGCGAAGAGCGTCGGCACTCCCTGCTACGTTTATTCCGCGCAGTCGATCATGGATGCCTGGCGGGCCTATGACGATGCGCTCGGCAGCCTGCCCCATCTGGTCTGTTATGCGGTGAAGGCGAACTCTTCGCTGGCGGTGCTTGCCATGCTGGCGCGCGCGGGCTCAGGCTTCGACATCGTATCGGGCGGAGAATTGTTCCGCGTGCTCAGAGCCGGGGGCGATCCCGGACGCATTGTGTTTTCCGGCATGGGCAAGACAGCGGCGGAGATCGAACTGGCGCTCAAGGCCGGGATTCTGAATTTCAATTGCGAATCGGAAGGCGAACCGCACGCGATCGACGCGATCGCCGGCAAGCTGGGCGTAACGGCGCAATTCTCTCTGCGCGTGAATCCCGACGTGGACGCAGCGACCCATCCCTACATCAGCACCGGCCTGCGCGATCACAAGTTCGGTATCGATATCGCCGCGGCCGCCGACGTATACCGCCGCGCGCAATCGCTGCGTCACGTGCGGGCTTCCGGCGTGAGTTGCCATATCGGCTCTCAGATTCTCGACTACTCCCCGATTCTCGAAGCTGCCGGAAAGGTGCTGAATCTGGTGGAAACCCTGCAGGCCGAATCCATCCCGATCGATCACGTGGATCTCGGCGGCGGCCTCGGCATCGCGTACCAGCCCGGCGAGGAAGCGCCCGTGATTCACGATTTCATTACCGATCTGCGCGATCGCATTGGCAGAGCGCACCTGACTGTGATGATTGAACCTGGCCGCTCTATCGTGGGACCCGCCGGGGTCCTGTTGACCCGCGTGCTCTATCGCAAGAAGAGTCCTGCAAAGGAATTTATCGTTGTGGATGCCGCGATGAACGATCTCATCCGTCCGGCTCTTTATAAAGCCCATCACGATGTAAGGCCGCTGCGGCAGATGACAGGCAAATCCGTGGTAGCCGATGTCGTAGGGCCGGTCTGCGAAACCGGCGATTTTCTGGCGCGCAATCGCGAGATCGCCGACGTGCAGCCAGGCGCGTGGCTGGCGATTTCCTCCGCCGGAGCGTATGGCTTCGTTCAGGCGTCCAACTATAATTCCCGCCCCCGCGGCGCCGAGGTACTCGTCGAAGGCGACCGGTGGCGCGTGATACGCACCCGCGAAACCTACGAAGATCTCATCAGAGGCGAAAGCGTCTGAGAGCTTCCGGAAGCACTGCTCCCGTTCGGATGCGTCAATTCCGGACGTAACTGCTGAAGCGATTCCCTAAACGCGAGCCAACCCCTGCAGGGGCGACTCCTCAGGCCGGAAGTCGCGCGACCAGCGGCTTTCCACCAGGACTCCATGCCCATGCGCGCAGACCGATTCGGTGACGGCCGCGCTTAACAGAATCCGGTCGGTCTCGCCCTGAGTCCAGGAGAGAAGGAGCCGATCCAGACAGACCGGACACCGATGCCGCAGATCGTGCCACCAATAGAGGCACTGAGACGCGGCTGTAAGCAGATACGCCACCGCCAGCAACGAAAAGCTCAACCCGGCAGTCGTGGATGTGTGCCACGATGTGCCGCCCCAGAGCTGAGTCGCGAGCGCCCACGCCAGAATGGATACCAACGAATGAAGACACGCTACGGAAGCTGCGTATAGAAGCCATCGCGGTGTCACCCGCAGGCATGTGCGGGCGTATAAAAAGAACGCACCATAAAGCACGATAAGCAGCCAGACGACTTTCGCCGGGCTCGTCACGACCTTTGGCTGGCGTAAGACCCAGGCTGCGTAAAAGCCGCGATTCCCTGTCCTCACACCGGCTTCGGAAGTGATGGCCGCGAGCGTGACACCGCGCACCGGCTGCGCCCGCACCTGATGCGGTCCGGATCTCTCCGCGCCGGTTACGGTGGCCATCGATTGAAGAGATTCGAATTCCTCCTGCGTGATTCCCGGGGATCCGGGGCCCGCCCCATACACCGACAGCGCTACCGCTTCGTGAACCTCCGGGCCTAACGTGTGTCCGAGCATGCCCTCCACAATTTCGCGCTGCGACGGGCTCACCGCGAAGATGAGGGCAACGGCAGTCAGCAGAACGGCCGGCTGGAGCCAGAGCGAAGTCACAACACGATGCGCGCGGAACAGGTGCGCCAACCCCCGCAGATCGCCGCCGAGTTCGCGTAGTCCCGCGTGCGAATGGCGCCGGCCGCCGAAGCGAATCCGCGCCATTCGTTTCGCTTCACGGTTGGTCATCCCGAGCGCACGGAGATCCGCCACAGCCCGATCGAGATGAAACAGGCGCTCCTCACTCATACGAGCCCGTAAACCAAACCATTCCCGCAGAGCGCTGAATACCCGGAGCATTTCTTCAGGCCCTCCTCAACACGCGGCCCACTGCCAGCTGGAATTTGTGCCAATCCTCTTGTTCCGTTTCCAGTTGGTCAGTTCCAGGCTGGGTAAGGGAATAAAACCGTGCTCGCCGGTTGTTCTCGGAGCGGCCAACCTCAGAGCGTATCCAGCCCTTCTTTTCCATTCTGTAAAGACACGGATAAAGCGAACCCTCGTCAACGGAAAACCATTCGTCGGAAAGTTCCGCCAGCCTGCGGCTGATCGCATAGCCATGGAGCGCGCCGGCAACAAGCACGCGAAGCACCAGCAGATCGAGCGTTCCCTGTAGCAGGCCGATGCCGGCGCCGGGTGGTCTTTCATTAGACATTCTATTGAAGTATCTCCAAAATCTGATTCTCTTGTCAAACTCAGTTATCAAACTCAGTTGTCCAGGGGCTTCTGCTCCACGTGATCGATCACCAGGACCGGCACCGGGCGCTTCTCCAGTTCCAGCTTCAACCCGAGCTGTCTGCCGATCGCTTCAGAAAGGGAAAGCGTCCCATTGGGCTCCGCCGGTCCTGCGCCTGACGCCGGCCCCTGCTGCACCGGAGAACTATTCTGGACCGCCGTCAATTGACTAAAGCTCAGCGTAAAGTCCCAGGCTCCATCCAGTCCGGTCGAATCGAGAACCGGAGCGTGAAAGTACACGCATGCCGTGCAGGCGCGAGCGTCCGCAATGTTCGGCAACTGGTCCGCGAATTGCGCCATCGTCATGTTGTGGCACGTGACCAGCCTGGAGAGCCCCGGATTCGTGATCCTAGGGTCCTTTCCGTCCGCTCCGGGACCCTCTTTGCATCCCGTGCGATTGGCCGGATCGGCTTTCTGAAGCTTCGGTTTCACCGAAGTGAGCGTGTATGCAGGCACAACCCGTTCTTCGGTATGCGTCTTCAGCCTGAAGCGGTCTTCGAGAAGATCGCGAACCATCACAATCATGGAATCGAGGTCCGTCTGTGGCGCGCTGCCAGGTACTGCTGCAACTTTCCCCACAATATCCCAGCGATCCGTGTCCAGCCATTTCGGAGCGCCCACAATCATCTCAGGAGTCAGGAACCAGATGTTCCGGATCAGGAAGCTCAGGGTGACTCCAGCGATATTGACGCTAGGGGTGACCTGAAGTCTGGTTCCGTCGAACGCGGGATCGGTTGGTTTGATTGTGGCCGCCTCAAACTGGGGTCGCGGCGGCGGTGGCAGGCGATCCGTCACGCCGGGCGGATTATCCACAGGTTTCCGGTTCACACTGTCAACCACCAGCACGGGGGTGGGGACTTGCTTCAGTTCCAGCTTCAACCCAAGCTGTTTGTCGATCGCATCGAAGATGCTGATACCGTCAGATCCGGCAGCGGCAAGCGAGTTTCTCGGCGTCCATTTCAGCGTGAAATCCCAGGCTCCTTCGAGCTGCGTGTTGTTCACGATGGGGTGTTCGAGGTAGTCTCCCGCGGCGCTACCCAACAGCGAGGAAAAGACGTCCATGGTGATTCCGTGGCAGGTGGCCGGGATCGCGCTGGCCTCGGCTGGCTGGCGCTGGCAACCGGCCGGACCTGAATTTTCGGACTCCTTCAGTTTTGGCTTGCCGTTCCCGATACTGAGGACAAACGCCGGCATAGACCTTTGATCCGGGTGAACCGCCAGGTGAAAGCGCTCGGCCAGAAGGGCCTGGAGCATAAGTTTCACGGCCTGCGGCGATGTGTTGGGCGGGGCACTGGCAATCACGTCGAAGCGGTCCATCCCGAGCCAACTCGGCCCTCCCCACACCTTGTCGGGCGGGATCCCGTAGGCGGCAGCGACTAAGTCCACCATCGTTGCCATCTCCAGCTCGTACCTGCGGGCGCGAAAGCCGCCACCCTTCTTCACCGGGTGAAGAGTCCTGGCACTAATGTGGACATCCGCAATGTCAAAGTTGTTTTGTGTATCGGCGGTTTGGCCGAACGCGGCGCGGGCGAACAAGGCTGCCAGAGTAACACACGTTGATAGTCGCATTGGATTCAATCTCCCTTAGATTGTCTAAGTGAATTTAGCAATGCTTCCATTAGAATGTCAAGGGGTATTTTGGTGCCTCAGTCCACCGATTTCCCTCAATATCTCTCCCACTGCGTCGATGACAGCCCGGGGAGCCTCAGTCGGAATCGCATGGCCGACCGGGAGGATGATCTGCTGCCCGCGCGTCGACAAAGCCGCGAGGCGTTTTTGCGTCCCATAGACTCGGTTTCGCATGAATCCGATTTGGGTGCGCAGATCGTTGCTGTCGCCATCGGATTCACCGTCCGGCGGTTTTAGATTCCCCGCGCCCGTCAATACGATGAGCGGCAGGTCTCCAAGACTGCGAATCGCCCGTACCTGCGCTGCCGACTCGTCCCGGTCGCGGCCTTCGCGCATCGCCATGTCGAACGCCTTCGCCTCGAGTTGAAGCGAGTGAATGATCGCCAAGTCGCGGGCGCTCATGGCGCCATTCGATCCGCCCGCCCCTTCATCGATCAGGCGGCCCACTCCCAGATGAACCAGCCATTGGGAAACCACTTCCGCAGGCCCCCAAAGCCAGTCGGGCACATACCGGCGAGCGGGCGCCTGCACCGATTCGGGTAACGGACCCTTAGCTGCATCGGACGAGTCCACCAGCACCATGCCGGCAACTTCGTTTCGGTATCGGCCCGCGTAGACACGAACGTTGAACCCGCCGAATGAGTGACCCACCACGACGTAAGGCGGTGGAACGCCTGCGGCGCGCAGCAACTTGTGAAGATCGTCCGCGATGTCGGCGCTGCTGCGCGGTCCGGGCGCGGGGTCGCTCCAGCCGTAACCCGCGCGATCGTACCAGCAACTACGCGTCCGTTTCGCCACCTCCGGCTGGACCAGAATCCAGCTGTAGCCCGGCTGGTTACCGCCCGCGTCGAACACTACCGCCGGGCTGCCTGTGCCGGAACAATAGAGATTGAGCGATCTCCCGCCGATGTCAACAGAACGTCCGATTTGCGGAAATTGCCGGCGATCCCGCCACTCTTCCACCTGTTCGTGGACGAATCCGGCCATCAGCAGCAGCACGGCGCCAATCGCGAACGGCCTGATTCGCCTTCCAAGTCCGCGGCCTTTCGACGGATCGATCGCTTCCACATAAGCCTCGTCACCCGACCAGCCGCCATCCTGTCGCAGATCCAGAGCGAAGATTTCGCCAGGCGGAAGATCCTCAAACTGGATCCGGTTGTCGGGCTCGGCCGCAAACTCGGTTGTTGCGCGCCGTGCACGGAAGGCCGCTGCGCCCAGGAGGCTCAGCAATATGAGCATCCGCGCCAGCTTCTCCATCGTCCAGAGTTCGATCTGCGCGGCGAAAAAGCCCAGTACGATGAACACACATCCCCAGACCGCAGCCTTCATTTTGCCGTGTGTGCTGCCGGGCAGCCACGAGCAGGTAAATGGAATTTTCCGGAACTGGTAAAGCGACCGCTCCACCAGCACGATGCCGATCAGCGCAAGAACCAGAATATGTTCGAATGCCGGACGTCCGGGCCATATCGCCAGGTAACAGATTGCCGTTGCGATCCATACGGGCAGCGCGGCAATTGTGTACAGCGACCGCCGCACCGCCGCAAAGTACGCGCCTGGACGATGCACTGCGGCGATGCGAAATATCCAGTTTGCCTGCAGCGCGGTTGGTAGCGCGAATATCGCGCGCGTTCCGGCGACCGCGCCTGCCAGCAGCAGGAATCCCGCGAGGAGAAACGCTTCGTTGGGTTTACTCCAGGCCTCACGCATGGAGCGCAGAAGACCTCCCGAAAAGGCAAGCGACAGCGCGAATGCAAAGCCGCCGTAAATGGCGAGCATCAGGCGATGCTGACGGCTCCGAGCGATCGTCCGCGCGGTAAAAAGCAGGATAGATCGCTCGAATGGCGCCGGTGAGCAGAACTTTACCAGCCGATTCGTGAAACGCGAATGTCGCGCGGGCAGGATTTCCGGCGCTTCCACCATGCGACGTATGTTGCGGCCCCAGGCGAGGACATAAAGGATGGCCGCCATTGTAATGACTACGGCCAGCCCCGTAATCGCGCGTGTCGCGAGGGTTGGAAATACAGTGTTGGCATCGCCGCGCAATACGTGCAGCAAACCAACGAACCAGAACGATGGAATGAAGACCGGCAGATTCGCCGGGTCAAACGCCGGCGTCAGGAAGAATAACCCGAGCACCACGAACAACGCCGCGAGCTGAAGCATGCCGGAAATCCGCAGGAACCACATCCATGGCAAAAGCTGTGCCGCAATTCCCTGTAACAGCAGACCGCTGCAGAACGTAAATACGCTCGCTGCGGCGAGGGTCAACCACCAGGCAGCGAAAGATCGAATGCCATCGAGCGCCCCCGTCGCCATGACAAACGGAAATGAAAGGCCGGTAAAGATATTGACGGCCACGACCACAGCGCTCAGCACCGTGGCGATAGCGTCGATCCGAGCCAGGATCATCGTGCGCGTGCGAACGGGGATCAGGCCAAGAATGAGGCTGTCCCGCCGATCCGGAAAGACCGTGTTCCATGCCATCACCGCGAACAAGCCTGCAACTGTGATCGTGGTGGAAATCAGAAACTCCTCATCGTTCCAGGTTTTAAGTGTGAGTCCCCCGTCAAAACTCCCCGATGTCGCATAAGGCAGAACGATCAGGTATGCCAGCACAAAACTCAGCGCAGCCAGCATCGAGCCGACCCTTGCAATCAGGCCCTGAGCGTCTCCGCCCGCTGCCATCAGTTCGGGATCCACCGCGCGCGAGAGAAAGCCCCGGTAAAGGATACGGAACTGCTGACGTTCGTTCGGCACGGGTGCAGTCATCTCTATGACTCGATCAGTTCCATCATTTCCCGGGTGACGGCATCGGTATTCTGCTCCACCGCAAGTTGGGAGAAGATTCCTTCGAGCGTGGGGAGCCGCATCAGAGCTCGCAGTTGCTCAATCGAATCGTTCGCGACAATGCGGCCCTTATGCAGAATGACGATGCGGGACGAGACGCGCTCAACGATATCGAGTTCGTGGGAACTGAATAACACGACCTTGCCGCGGTCGGCAAGTTCGCGAATCAAACCGCGCAGAACAAGAGCCGAAGTGACGTCCAGGCCCGAAAACGGTTCGTCGAGAAGGACGAGATCGGGGTTATGCAGCAGCGCGGCGGCAAGCAGGATCTTCTGACGCATGCCTTTCGAGTAAGACGAGACAGGAACATCGCGATCCGCGTGCAATCCCAGCAAACGGAGAAATCCGGCAACCTTACCTGCGGTCTGCCGCTCGGATATGCCTCGTAGCTGTCCTACCATTTCGAGATACTCGGCGCCGGTCAGGTGGGGATACAGATGGGGCTCTTCGGGAACGTAACCCAGGCGTTGCCTGTGAGCAATACGGTCGCGTCCAATGGGCACGCCGTTGAACAGAATCTCACCTTCGCTGGGTTCGATGAGTCCCGTGATCATCTTCAGCGTGGTGGATTTGCCCGAGCCGTTCGATCCCAGGTAGCCGGTAACCTCGCCGGCCTGGGCTACAAAGGACACGTCGCTGACGGCCGGAATTCCGGCGTAGCGTTTGGTCACACCGCGCAGTTCAAGCATATTTCCATTAGATATTCTAATGGCAATATAGACCAATCTCCCATAGAATGTCAAGGGGAAATTATTCCGTGGAACAATGTGGCGCACGCACTCTCGAAAACACATGTGGGGCGAGCTTCAGCTTGCCGCCAGTTTCAGCTGGCGTCCACAGCGGATAGGGAATCTGCCGGGAAGGAGATGCGTGTGTTTTCATGGGGGTCTCTGCCCGCCAGCGGACCGAGGCAACACTCGTGCGTGCGGCTCTCTCAAATAGAGCAGAGACTCATCTCGACACCCTGGTCCCGCGCATGCCCAGGGACGCAATGACGCGAGACACCGTCCGTTTAATAAAACTCGCGCCCGACGCAAAAACGCACGAAATTATAAGGGTGTTGAAAGCTCCGCGGGGATCTCTTTCCGTCTATTTGTCGCCTCAAGTCCAATGGCGGCCACGACCGCTGCGGCAGCGGCCACATACACCGCCGTCTCATCCCGGGCGGCCACAATCGCCCAGGCGCCTCCCGCCAATGCCAGGGCGCTGCACGCAGTTGCGCTTGCATTCGAGAAAACATGCCTGAGCGCTGCGATTCCCCGGCGCCACGCGACAAACACTCCAATTACGAACGCCGCCAGAAGCGCCGCTTGCCAAACCGGCGTCATCAGAAGGTTTATAACGGCATGCGCAACGATGGACGGAACCAACGATCGTGTTCTGACAAACACCACCCCCCAACCCGACCGCCATGATGAGAAGGCTCGCAACCATGCCTGCGCTATGCGCGTTAGGCATCAGATACTGGGTGTGCGCAAAGGTGAAAAGGCAAGCCGTTCCAATGATCGCCGTCCCGTCCCCCAATCCTCGGAGAGCCGGCGCAGGCAATACCCCCTAAAAAAGAGTTCCTCGAGCACGGGAACTAACGCCCAACTCATCACACCGGAAAACGCCCAGAATTCCCACCTGCGCCAGGACATCTCAAATAGCGCCTGTCGCCACGGCGCGGTTGCGCTGGGATGCAGGGAGTTTACCAGGCTCAGAGCCAAATGCCGGGCCATTCCGCGAACGCCGCAGCCCCGAGCCCGGCCAGAAGCAGCATCTTCCAGGAGTGCCCCGCCCGGGTGAGGCCGTACGCGGCCAGCCCTCGACGGCGGCGCCACCAGCTGATCGGAATGATTAGCAGGAAATAACCGGCATATTGAAAAATCAGCAATACCAGCATTTGCCGCGATCCCGTAAGCAACTCAGCGTTGGTTGCATGTGGACTCAAGCTGTCAAGCGGGTTCGTCACCGAAACTCCAGTGATCCGTCTCAATGCCCACATCAGAAGCGGACCGGTGAGGGATATCCCGAGTACTTCAAGTAACGCAGCTATGCGTCTTCGGCTCATAATCGTGAGAATACCCCGGCAACGTCCTTCGGGACACCTCGTAACTTGCCCGAACCACGTCGCCAGGCGCAGCGTTGACGGATTCGGCGACCTACGCGCAACTCGGATGGTCCATTCTGCCTCGCGCTTCCAACATGGCACTCTCCGGGTTGCCGACAATCCGCCCGGAGCGGTCACATTCCGGTAACCGGTCTTCAGGCGCCCGTCGAAATCTGCACAACTTCCGGCTTCCGCTAAGCGTCCGGTCGACACCGTGTTGACTGATCAGGCGGCGCTGAACCTGCGAGCGCTGCGGATAATGATTTGGATAGAACCCCGTGCTCGTCGAAGCGAACTGGTTTTGCACAATGTCGAGCTTTTCCGATTTCACCCTGTCCGCAATAGATCGAAGCAATTTAACGGATTCGCGTCATCTCAATGAGATATTCTTCGACACCTTTTAGGTTTTTCGATTTTGCGTTCATGATTCTCTCAAGCCATACGCCATCTGCCGCGAGCCTTACGACACGAAGATCGAGTCTCGAATCAGTTTTTGAATGTCTCTTTAGGCGTTCGCTCAGCCAAGTATCCCAAGCCCGTCCGACCTGATCTTTAGAGGCCATCAGGCTCAAGAGCGCGCCCCAAATTTTACGTTCAGCCGCACCTTCGGAGAATGCGGCACTAATGTATGCACGAGTAAAGCATCCGTCGGAATTCTCTTCCTCCGCCATCAGTCGATCAAACTGCTTGTCCAATCGGGTCAACAGCATCTGCATCAACTCCGCTACCAACGTCTCTTTGCTGTCGAAGTGATGAAAGAAAGCCCCCTTGGTAACGTCCGCCAATTCGCTAACTTTGTTGACGGTGACATCAGCCATCCCCCTGGTCGCAGCGAGCTCGAAGGCGGCATTTAAGAGGGATTCTCGAACGAAGAGAGGGTCCTTCTTTTTCATGTACGCGTTTTTTACTTTGGTCGCCTTCATTTTCGAAAGTCTCCTCAACGATCGTTGCGCCCGGTGAGGCTGTTCGGGGGCGAAATAGCCTCGGGCCTCCGCGTGGCGTTGCAGCGTCACCAGCATATGTGGCAGGGAACCGGCGAAAACAGATCACTAAATTGCGTGGCTGGTATAAATCGTTATGCCGTTCCCATCGGGGTCTTTTACGCAAAAGAGATGGTGTCCAAAAACCTTTTCATCAGGGATCTCTCCTGCTGCGATTCCCCGACTGACCAGCTCCGACCGATATTGCTCCAATTCATTCAGGCCTTTGCCTTTAATCATGAGGTCAAATTGCTCAGACAATCTTTTATGGAATTGTCCTGTCACACTTTCCGCTATGCCCTCTCCGGCCTGCTGATCAACTTCTAACAATAGAAGATGAGTGCCTCCACGCAGTTCAATAAGTGCGACCTCGCCATCGATAGCAAATGGAGGAATGCCGAGATTCGAGTAGAATTGGCAACTCCTCTTAAGGTCAGCCACCTTGAAAACAAGGTGGGCCACTGCTAACTCCGAGTCAACGACGGTCTTCATCTCGCTCGTTCTTAAACCGCTCATAATTTACCTCTCAGGTTGTTGTTAAAAATTGCCCTGCCAAATACGATCAGCGCCGTTCATAATCCACGGTTGCGGTTCGTTTTGAAGAGTGTTCTGATTAAAGATACCATTCGGTATCTTTAGAAGCAAGCGGTTTTTTGTGGCCACTAGCTCATCGGATTGGCACAGGCACCGAACAAATACAATACAGGTCGCGCCACCAGATCGCCGCGCGCATGGATCGACCCCTGACCGCCGCCGGTCGTCAGGTGCGCCTCATGAGCTCTTCTCTGGTGAGCGCTCCGGCCGTAACCGGATACCTGCGTCCCGTGGTCCTTGTTCCCGTGGCGTTTTTTACCGGACTCCCGGCAGAACACATCGTGGCTCTGCTGAAGCATGAAATGGCGCATATTTGCAGGAAAGATTACCTGGCCTGCATTTTGCAAAGCTTCGTCGAAGTCGCGCTGTTCTATCACCCGGCCATTTGGTGGATCTCCAGCCAGGTCCGCATCGAGCGGGAGCTGTGCTGCGACGATCTGGTAATCGCCGCCGGCACCGACCGCCTCGCCTGCGCGCGGGCTCTGACTGACCTGGAATCGGCGCGTCCCCGGCAGTTGACGCCCTGGCTGGCCGCAAATGGCGGCTCGCTGATGGATCGGATCCGAAGGCTGATCGAACCTTCTTACATCGGCAGCCACTACCTGCCCGGCGCCGGGGCCATGTGGGCTATGCTCCTGCTATTGCTCGTGAGCGCCGAAGTTGTCCCTGTTCACGGCGCGCAAACAACCGCTCCTCCGCATGTCGCGCCTCCCGCCCGTGTTTCCGTATCCGCGCTTCCTGCAGGGGGAATTCCGGAACTACCTCCCGGCGCGTTCGATTCACTGCTCGGCAGCGCCCGGAAAGCTCTCTTATACGATCCTGTACTTTCCGCCCAGCTGGTACAGCCCCCGCCGATACCAGGGCAGCCCTCGGCCGGGCAGTCCACAAGGCCGAACGGGCTGGTCGTCGAACAGGTGACAGTTAAGACAGCCAGCGATGCCATCGTCGACAGACTCGGGGCCGAAGATTTCACGCTCACCGAAGGCGGCATCCCACAGCGGATCTCTTTCTTCGAATTTGAAAACGTGGAAAAACCGGCCGACGCCTCTCGCCCGCCCCTGGCGGCAATCGCCACGCTGTCACGTCTCCCACGCGCGGAGATCGCGGCGGAGCCCGCCGGTCAGACCCGCTATAAAGACCACAGGCTCCTGGCCGTCTACTTCGATATGGTGTCCCTTCCCGTGCCGGATCAGTTGCGTGCTCTCGATGCCGCCCAGAAATTTATCGACGCGCAGATGAGCCCGGCAGATATGCTTTGCCTGATCCGGCACACGGCCGCGGGAGTCGAAGTCCTGCAGGATTTTACCGGCGACCGCACCAGGCTTCTCTCCGTCATCGCCACAACGGGGATCGGCGTATCGGACGTACCCGATACGACTCCGTCCGAAAAACTCACGGCGCTCCAAACCACCGTCAGGAAGCTCGGTGGTTTGAGCGAAAAGAAATCGCTCGTGTATTTTTCGAGTGGCTTGAATCTGGGCGCCATGGACAATCAGGTGGTGTTACGCGCCACGATCGATGACGCCGTCCGGGCCGGCGTTTCCATTTGGCCTGCAGGCTCCATGACAGCAAACGACGACGCCCTCAATTCTCTCGGCACGGACACCGGCGGCAATCCTGTCAGCGGCAAAATCCATTACCAGTTACTACATCGTCGGCTACTCGCCCGCGCGCGAGGTGCTGGACGGTAGCTACCGACGTATCGGTATCGCGCTGAATAACAACACCGACGCAGAACTGGACTATCGGCAAGGCTATTTTGTCCGCAGAGATTTTGGCGTGGCGAACACGGATACGCCTGAAGACAGGCAACGCCAGCTGCAGCAGGTGCTGTGGACGATGCCGGATCCGGCGACGGATTTTAATGTTGCCGCGGAAGTTAATTACTTCCGCCTGAACAACGCCGAGTCGTTCGTGCCCGTCACGGTGAAGATTCCGGTCGGCGAGCTGATCTCCGCAAAGAATAACGGAGCCGATGGGACAGACCTCGACCTGATCGCCGAAATCAAAGACACCCAGGGCACGACGATTACCCGGATCACCGATCTCCTCAAAATCAGGCCGGATTCACCGGTCACCTGGAACGCCGGCGTCGTCCTGCTCCCCGGAAATTATTCGATAAAAATACTGGCTCGTGACGACGGCGCCGGCAGGATGGGAACATTCCTCGGCAGGTTCACAATCCCGAACCTGAATAGAGATACGCAGGTACCGATCAGTTCGGTGGTGCTCGGCAGCCAGATTGCCGACGACACCCTGTCAACTTACCGCGCGGTACCTCCGGTCGAGATCCCCAGCCCGCTGATACTCGACGGCAGGAGAATTGTTCCCAGTGTCACACGCATGTTCAGCGCGAAAGACGACATGTACGTTTATCTCCAGGCGTTTGAAAAGGGCGCGAAGACGGCAGCGCCTTTGACGGCGCGCGTCACGTTTTACAGGGGCCCGGTGAAGGTCCTCGAAACCGCTCCGGTAACGGTGAGTGAAGGCCTGGACCCGAAATCGCCCATGCTGCCGATCAGAATGAATGTCGGTCTCAGCAGCCTGAAACCGGGCGAATACGACTGTCAGGTGACAGTGCTGGACCCGGCCACCCAAAAATCCGCGCTCTGGCAGAAGCCCGTAACGATCGTTCCGTAGCAGGCTGATCCCTTACACGGTTTTTCCGCCCGGTCTGCCACTATGGCTTCCATCGGACGTTTCCAGACTGTGCCCAGTCGTGCCCCGGACCGTCTGCGGCGAGACAGAAGCCTACGGCCCCACAAAAAGCGGGTGCGAGCAAGAGCCCGAGGCGGAGAGGATTGATTCTGTCCGTTACCCGCGGCATACCGGTTTGTGGCGCCAGCGTCAGCGCCATTCTGGCGAACCGGCAATTCCAGGCGTTAAACGACAACCTCACGAAAGTCGCCCGCATGTGGCTCGCGGCCTGGCCGATACCGTTTGCAGGGGAACCAGGCCGGTTCGCAGGAATGTTGCTGCACCACGATACCGCGCCAGGGTAAGATGGCCACGAGATCAGCCACGATAAATCCTATGCGATCGCTTCTTTTTTCAGTAATCGTTATTTGCGCGACCTTTCTGCTTTCCGCGCAGGCTCCGGCCGGCGGAGGGCGCGCCGCGCCCGCGGCAGCAATGACCTTGACCATTCCGGGATTTCCGGATGGCGGCCACATTGACGTCAAATTCAGCCAGGCAGCTCCGGGCGTGGCCGCCGGTGGGGGTGCGTCGCCAGCCATGAGTTGGACTAACGTGCCGGGCGGCACGCAGAGTTTCTTCCTCAATGTGCATGACACGGATACCGTCCGCAACAGAACCACCGACGATCAGGCGCACTGGGTTCTTTGGAATATTCCGGCGACCGCGACCGGCTTACCCGAAGGAGTGCCCGCCGGATCGCAACTGGCCGACGGAAGTTATCAGGTGAGCGCTTCAGGACCCATGTACCGTGGCCCGGGCGCGGCAGCTGACGGCCCGTTCCACCACTACGTGTTCGATCTCTACGCGCTCGACATCAGGCTGGAGGTGAAACCTTCGGGCGACGCATTCGAAACCCGCGCCAATGTCATGAAAGCGATTCAGGGGCACATCCTCGCGAAAGCGGTTTATTGGGGCCTGTTCCGGCGACCGCAGTGATCGCCCCCTGATCGGCAGAGCGTCTCGCTTGTCCGTAAAGGCGGAATGTGGATAATCCGTTTCGCTTGAACCTGAGCTCACTCGTCACCCCCAGCGAATTCCGTGCCTGTTCCTCTTCTCAACTCCCGGCTCAGCCAGGACTTGGCAAGAGTCCAGTCGCGCTTCACGCTCAGGCCGCCAAAGTAACGCAGTTCGATCATTTGCACCTTGCGCGGATCCAGACGCTCCAGCAGTGCCGGGCGATACGTTCATGGCGCGCCCGGAGCCCATCCCCGACCAGCGCGTGGCGAAATTGATCATCGGGTCGGCGATTGTAAACTCCAGCCGCATCGTCGCGGCACATACGATGGTCGGCGGCTGAGCCGATGTGCGTTTTCTTATCTGTGTTCATCTGTGGCCATTTTGCCTTTTCATCGCACGTCTAATTCAACTCGAACTCCACCGTCCGCGCCACCGTCTCCTGACCTGTCGCGTTCGTCGCCCGTACTTCCAGACGATACGCGCCCGCCGGGAGCTGCCCCACAGACAAGCGCGTCGCAAACGGCACAACAGGATTACCCGGTCGAACATATCCCGCCACGCCGTTCAACCCCGTGTCCACTTTCACGTCGTTTGTCTTCGCGTCCAGGACGCGATACTCCATCTTCAGCCCCGATAAATCGGTCGCCAGATCGTAGACTTCCGTATAGAAATAAACCGTCTGCGATCTCCCGAACCGGTTCGTCGCCGCCGGCACAAACTGCTTTCCGCCCGCAATCAGCGGACCCTGGCCCTCCAGAATCGGAGCCGCTGCCGCACCCGCCGCATCGACCGGACGAGCCTCCGTGCTGAACGCGATGCCGGATATCCCCAGTGCCGTCGAATTCCACGGTTCCACTTTCAGCGGCATATCCACCTTGCCAACCGCGTTCGCACCCGCGCCAACCGCCATCTGAAAATCGTATGTCCCCGCCGCTACCGTGAATTGCTGTTCGTAACGATAGGGCGACCGCATAAACGCATCGGCGCGTTGCTGATCCGCCAGATCGATGTTCAGCGTGTCGGCGAACCGCGCCGCCGTACCGCCATCGCCGCGCAGCGCCGATCCCACAATATCGATCTGGCCATGCAACCCCGTCTGATTTTTCGTGAATTTCATACCGGCCGGAACGAACTCAACCGACAGATGCACCACCGCCCGATTCGTGCCCGTATAGAAGTAGGGCAGTTGCATCGTAGCGTCCAGAGAACCAGCGCCCGCGCCCGCCGAATGAGCCTCCAGCGCCTGGCCCGCGATCTTCCCCGCCACCAGATCCACCGCCTTCTCCGTGCAGTACTCGCCCCGCGCCCTGCTCTCAAGTCCATGCGTATTCATCGCCACGCGCAGCGTATGACAAGTCCCTTCCTTCGCTGGAGGAGGCGTGTAGAAGACCCGGTAGTATTCGTCCTGCTCACGCGCGATGGCCGCCAACCGGTCTTTCAGTGAAGCCGTGAGCCCCAGCGCCTCGCCGCCCGTCCCTTCCGCCAGCAACCGGCCGAATTCCGCAGTCGGGTCCGTTTCCGTTCTCGCGGCCGTAAGCGCGACCGACCCCGGAGCCGGCGGATTCGGCGAGTCATGACGATTCTGCAAATCCATTGCCCCACCGGAAACCGGATTACTCGCCGCGATCACGTACACCTCAATGTTGGCGCGGTTGCACGCCTCTATCATCATCTGGACCGGGCTGGCATATCCGCTCGAATATCCTCCTGTAAAAAGCAGCAGCGCCTTCCGGCCGGGCGCGGGTGTGATCGAAGCAGCGATCGCCGTCAGTGAATCCGACAGTTGCCTCGGCTGAGGATTGCTGCCCGTAGTGTTGTTGACCTGCCCGAATGAATTCGCGGGAATCCCCACCGCCTTCTTCAGGACAGCTCTCGCGCTGGTGAAATCCTGGAGCACGCGCGGACCCGCGGCGCTCAATTTGACCACCGCCATATAGCGATCCGGGCTCGCCATTCCGTCGATAAACTCTTCCGCGAATTTTTCGCTCACCACCTGATCCGCCGTTCGCATCGTATTGAAGTCGAAATACAGGACAAAGTGCTTCAGCGACGTTTCCGGATCGGCCGCAGCCCCGACAACGCTGTTAATCTTCTGCGGCTTGCCATCCTCCCAAACCGAAAAATCCTTTGCGGTCAGGTCGCCGGTCGCGACCCCTTTTTTACCGGTGACGGTCACGTCCACCGGAACCTCGCGCGTCTCCACCCGAATCACCTGCCCGAAAAGTGGCGCACCCACAATGATGACGAGCCGGGCCAATCGCGTTCCTACCATGGGATCTCCACACCCGTGCTTTGTTCCGCCATGGACGATCCTTCCGAATCCCGCACCACCAGGCGCACCAGATATTTCCCCGGCTTCACGTTGAAATCGGTCGCCGTCTCGATGCCGGATTTCATCCACGCATCCAGCGTCGCGTCCTTCAGGCTCATCTCAATCTCTTTCCTGTAAGCCGAAATGAAGTTTCCATCCGGATCGAACAGCCCGACCACGAGCGTTAAATTGTCGCGATTGCGACCGTCTTCTTTCCGAAACGGCAGCTTCGTCGCATCCACCTTCGCCGTCACCGTGAGCGTGGCGTCGTCGCCATCTTTAAAGAACCGTGTCCGCAACTGCACCGGCAACCCGTTCACTTCCTGGCTGGAGAAAAAGGCTTCCTCAAGCTGTTGTTTCGCTTTATCGGCTGGATCAGCCGCGGCGTTATCCGCGAAATAGCCCGCACGTGCCTGTACGGTGAATCCGCGCGGATTTTTCAGCCTGACATCCAGGAGATGGCGTTTCCCGTCGAACCTGAGATCGGACGGCGAAAACGCCAGCAGATAAACGAACTCCGGCACGGACTCCGCGCGCTGAATCGCGCCATCCAGATCGTTATCGCTGTGAACATAAATTCCACCGGTGCCCGAAGTGAGATCGGCCATGAACTCGCCACCGTGTTGTTGATCCCCCAGTTCGTTCGGGTCGAGCCGCTGAGTCGGGGCGCTGCTCTTACTGGCCGTATAGACCCCGCTGCCGGCCACTCCACGCGCATCCACGCCGCTGATGACGACCTTCCCCCGAACGGCGCTCGACAGGATGTCCCTGAATTGCCCCTGAAACCTGACCGGCACATAAATACCCGGCGAAACGAGGAGGATCGACCGCTGCCCGGGCACCGCCGACATCCTGGCAACAAGATCCGACAGCGATTTGAGATAAGCCAGTTCGTCAGCGTCTCCCCATGTCTTCATGAGGTGGTTAATTTCTCCGAATGTGATTGCATCGTCGGCATCCAGCGTTCCGCCGTCCGGACACCCCAGTACGGTTGCATTCTGATAGACGGCACGATCCTGGTTGTAATAGGTCACATGGCAGGGCGGATCGGGAGCCGGAATCGGGATGCTGTAATGCACGCTCGCATCCACCGCATTCACACTCTCCAGCGCTTGTCGCAACTGATCCCGATCCCCGGTAAAACCCAGCGCCGTCTTCCCGGACGCCGAATAAATAGCGACGCGCTGGTCGGGCTGCAGTGTATCGATGAAGTGAAGCGCTGCGTTTCGACCGCGGATGAAATCCACGGGACTGAGATTAATGTCGTCAACCAGCAGCGCCACAAATCGATCCTGTGTCGTGTCCGCGACCATCGCCGGAGCGTCTTCCTGACCAGCCGGGCTCACACCCATACCCTTCGCCCGCGTTTTCACGCTCTCGCTGCTATCGAATTTTTCTACCGAGAAGCGCGAAATCGCCTGAAGCTTGCCGCCGTCATACAGCTGAAAGTCTTCCGCGCCAAGCGTGCCCACCGCGTGTCCGCTGCTGTCACGCACCACCACCGGCACCGGCACCAGATTGGTGGATGAACTGAACACCACGGGAGCCTGGCTCGAAGTAACCTCTGGCGCAACCTGCGGCGGATCAACGGGCGCTTGTTCCCCGGCGGCGCTTGCCACTCCAGCCAGTAGAACCACTGCCATGCCCAGGTACGCGAACGCTTTCATAAATCCACTCCGTTTCGAATCAGTTGTCCGTCGGGTTCCGCTCTATGTGATCGATCACCAGGACCGATACGGTGCGCTTCTGCATTTCCAGCTTCAATCCCAGTTGCCTGTCGAGCGCCTCCGCTAACGTGAGACCGACCGATGGATCCGATGGCGTTGCGACTCCCGCGGAGTCGTCGCTTCGCCCACTCCCCGACCCCGCCTTCGCCCACACTTGCGGAGTCCATGTCACCGCGAAATCCCACGCGCCCCCAAGCCCGGTCGAATCGACTACGGGATGAGCTACGTCTCCCATCCCACCCTGCTGCAACTCGTAGGCAAATTGTGCCATCGTCGTGTTCTGGCAGGTATACGAAAACGTCATAACGATACTTGCCCCGGTCCCGGCATTTCCGGTCGATTGCCTGCAACCCGTCCGATTGGATGGATCCGCCCTCGTCAATTTGGGCTTGCCGGCAACGAGCGCATACACAGATGCGGGCCTTTCTTCATTGTGGGCCGTCAGTTTGAAGCGATCTTCGAGCAGCGTGCGCATCATGAGTCTGAACGCGTCCATATCCATCGGCAGCCCCTTCGTTCCGTCGCCGGTCAGACTGGCGGCCGGAGCCTTCGCGATGACGTCGAAACGTTCGTCTACCCATTTCGGCGCGCTGGCCAGCATATCGTCGCCCCTGATATTCCAGGCCATCTCAATGAGCGCCTTTAAGGCAACCGCTCGAAAGCTCATCCGTCCGCCCGGCAGGAATTCGGTATGTTCGGTCGCGCCCGGCTCGCTTGGCTTGATCTCAGCCACTTCAAATTCGGTCGGTGCCCCCGACGGGCTTTGCGTCGTCCCTGGTGCATTGTCTGATGGCTCCCGATTCACGCTGTCCACGATGACGACCGGCATCGAAATATTCTTCGCTTCCAGCTTCAACCCAAGTTGTCTATCGGTGGCTTCGAAGAACGTTATACCGTCGCTCCCCGCGAGGACCAATAGTGTCTGACCGGTCCACGTGATGTCGAAATCCCACGTCCCGGTCAGTCCCGTCTGATCCACCACAGGGTGAGTAATATAGCTGCCTCCAATTCCCCGTAGTCGCGCGGCGAAGTCGGTCATGGTCACATTCCGGCAAGCGGTCACCGCGTTCTGTACATGGCCTGCGATATTCGTGCTCTGTTGCCGGAGCTGGCATCCGGTGTCGCCCGTGCCGTCCGCGCGCTTCAGCTGCGGGCGCCTTCCCGTGGCCAGGACGAACGCGGGCAGTAGCTTCCGATCGTCGTGGACTACCAGCTGGAACCGGTCCGCAAGCAGTCTCCGGAGCATCAACAGCATCTGGTCCGGCGATGTAGCGGCAGCGGTTTTCGCGATCACGTCGAACCGGTCTTTCTCCAGCCAGCTCGGTCCTCCAATCACTCTGTCGGCATCGACGCCCCACGCAGTCCTGATTAGATCCAGCATTGCCGCGTGGTGCAATTCGTAACGGCCTCCGCGCATCGCTCCCCCTGTCATCGCCGGCGTAATGCCTGGGGCACTGACGTGGACATCGGCGCTGTCAAATTTCGGAGATAGCAACGCGCTCGCGGATTGGCCGAACGCGATTCCGGAGACGACGGCGATTGTCAGGAGCGCCAACCGCGGCGACGATTTGAACTGCATCACAGTATGAACCTCATGGGCGTTTAAGTTTGCGTCAATCGTCCGTCGGCTTCTGCTCGATGTGATCGATCACCAGCACCGGCAGCGACCGCTTTTCCCGCTCCAGCTTCAGCCCGAGTTGTTTCTCCAGCGCTTCGAAAAGCGAGACACCGCTGTCGGGGTCCGGCGCCTGTCCCACGCCGCTGCCTCCGGTTGCCAAACTATCGGTGCCACCACGGCCGCTGTTCCGAAGCGCACCGGCCTCGCTGAACGCAAACGTAAAATCATAAGCGCCATCCATCCCCGTCGCATCCAGCACATTCCTGCTGACGTCCCCGAAGTAACCTCCCGCAATCACCGGCAGATTCTCCGCGAATTGAGACATCGTCATGTTCTGGCACGTCACCAGCCGCCCGAGCAACGGATTTCCGGCTCTCGGATCTTTTCCGCCCGCTCCCGCACGTTCGTGAAATGCCGTGCGATTCGCCGGATCCGCCGCACTCAGCTTTGGTTTCATCGCAGTCAGTGTGTAAGCAGCAACCGGCCGCTCTTCCGTGTGCGTCGCGAGCTTGAAGCGATTCACCAGCAAGGTCCGCACCATGATCCGAAGCGCACTCGTATCCACCGACGGCTCTCCGATCGTCGAGTCGGACGTCGCGTCGGCAGGCGCTTTCGCGATGAGATCGAAACGATCCGTATCCGCAAACTTTGGCTCTCCCACGATCTCAGGCAACGTCGCGTTCCACGCAAACCAGATCAGGTATTGCAGCGTGACGCCCCGCATCGTCACCCGGCCGCCAGGCTGAAACGGGCCTCTGTTTCCCGCTGGACTGTTCGGATCGCTTGGCCGGATATCCGCCACTTCGAATTCTTTCGGCGTCGCCGCCAGCAGTTTTTCCATGACGCCAGGCGCATCCGCCGCTGGTTTCGCGTTCACGCTCTCCACCGCCAGCACGGGCGATGGCAGCGTTCGCGGCTCCAGCTTCAGCCCCACTTGCTTCTCCAGCGCTTCCATCAGCGCGGCAACCCGCGTCGCAGCCTGAAACGAAAACCTGAAACTGAAATCCCACGCACCATCGAGCCTGGTCTCGTCCGCAACCGGAGTTGAGCCGATCAGCGGCGTGATCTGTTCCGCCAGCGTCGCCATCGTCGCGTTGCGGCAGGTATAGGTGTAAGTCAAAGTCTGGTACGCGCCCGGTCCGTCCGTTGGTGATTTCCGGAAATCCAGCTTGCATCCCGAATCGCCGGCCCCGCTCGCGGGTCTGAGTTCCGTTTTGTGCCCCGCCGTCAGCGCGTAGGTCGGCAGTTCTCTCGCTTCATCCCGGACCACCAGTTGAAACCGCTCGGCCAGCAATGTCCGCAGCATGAGCCTCATCGTGGCTGGCGTCGAATGCTCAGGAGCCTTCGCGAGCACGTCGTATCGATTCCATTCGAGCCAGTTCGGCCCCCCAACCACCTTGTCGGCCTCGACCCCATACGCGATCCGAATCAAATCCAGCATCTCCGCCGATTGAACATCGAACCGCGCGCCGCCATAAAATCCGCCGGTCATGCGAGCCGCCGGCCGGGGACTCGTGCGCACCGCCGCCAGTTCAAACCGTGGCGCCGCATCTGCCGTCCCGTTTCCGTCGTCCCGAACCTGCGACCGCGCTAACTGCGCCGATAGAAACGGATCGAACAATAAGCTATTCCGCGCATGACTCGCAAGCGCCCCGAACGGACTCGGCCGATCGTAAGCCGCAATCGTCGCCGGAATCGGATACTCGGGATTTCCCACCACCTGAGGCGGCGCAGCAGGCTTTTGCGCCGCGTGAACCGTGGCAACCCCGATGCCCGTCAGCAGCAGCAACGCCATCGTCCATGCCGCTCCCGGCCCGGGCAGTTCGTCCACCACGGTTTGCGCCGGCTCAATCAATCTCCGGACGCGATTCAGCAGTGATCCGCCATTCGCCGCGAGCACCGTCCTCAGCCGCGAGGGCTGTATCGATTCCAGCTGCGCCAGAGCGCTCGCATACGTCAGCGCATCGTCGCTCGCCGCTACCGCGATATCGTCGCAGCACAACTCACGCTCCGTGCGAATCTGTCCCGAGATCCACCACACCGCCGGATGGTAGAACAGCACCGCCTCCGCGACGCTTTGCAGAATGTTCGCGATATAGTCGTGCCGCCGTATGTGCGCTAATTCGTGAGCCAGCAGGGCTGTAATGTGCTCCGTCGGCAATCCCGTCAGAGCGCTCAGGGGAACCAGAATGACAGGCCGCAGCCACCCCATCACCGTTGGCACTGCCACTTGAGACGAAGTCAGCAAGCGGACTTTTCGCGAAGTCCTGACCCGTGCGGCGATGCCTTCCAGAGTTCGTTGCCACTCGGGAGCTGCCGCACAGGCTTCCAAACGCAGGCGCGTCGTGAGCCGCCAGCCGCCGAACAGCCGGATCGAAAACACCAGCACGCCGGCCAGCCACAGCGCCACGAAACACGGCAGAAGTCGTTGCCACACCGGTTCTGCGATGTTCCACGGAATTGCCGGCAGGTTCCCCTCCTCCCGTATAAACAGGAATGTAAGGGCGGGCGCAATCGTCATCGCCATGAGGGCCGTGCAGGCGAGAGCATACCGGCCCTGCGCGGAGAGCGAACTGCCCATCGCGCGCCGTACGATGGCGTAAATGACGACGATCGCCGTTCCCTGCCACAGGAAGTGCAGCAGGGTCCAGCCCAGCTTCTGAAGCCAGAACTGCGACGCCAGGTCCGCTAGCAGTCCGTCCGTCATCGCGGCTTCTTCTTTTTTTCGCAGCGGTCCAGAATCCGGCGCACTTCAGCCAGATCTTCGGCGGACGCCCGCTGCGCGGTCAAAGCCCCCAAAACCAGGCTGCGGGCCGATCCCCCGAACACGCGATTCAGCAACGCGCCCGCGAACTGCGAGTTGGCCTGCTCTTCCGCCACGGCGGCTTCATAGACGTGCGAGCGCGCATCTTCGCTGCGCAACAGCAGCCCCTTCTCGTGCATCACCTGCATCTGTTTGAGGGTGCTGGTGTAGCCGGTGTCTTTCGCCAGAGCTTCGTGTACTGCGCGAACGGTACTGGGGCCGTTTCGCCAGAGAAATGTCAGGATGCCGAGTTCGGCGTCGGAGGGTACGGGAGGCACACCTGCATAGTATTACGAGTAGGATCGTATGTCAACAGAAAATACGATCAGGATCGTATAGAAGAGTACGGGACCTCTAATCCGCCCCGCAACCCATACCGGACACCAGACCCAACCCGTTCCCACGTCCCCACGCAGCCCCATCCCTCAAACGATCCTTCCTTCTCCGCACCAGTCATTCAACCGCCGCGTACATTTCATCCCCGCACCCGTCTCCCCGGCGACGTAGTGGATGTAACATTCGCCGTTACATGGCTCGCGCTACCGCCCTCTTGAATGTGCCTCACCGATGCAATTACCGCGCCGGCGGTTTAATTCACCGGTACAGGCCATGTTCACGGATGTAGCGAAATACGGGCTGAGGGATTGGCGCTTCGGTCTCGCCGCGTGCGATCGCATCGCGGATATCGGAAGAAGAAACGGGCAGATCGAGCCCGCTGAGTTCGTGAACGCGGCTACCCTCGGGTGCGTCGTAATCGGAGCCGGGGCGCGTCACCACGATGAATTCCACCAGGCGGATCACATCCCGCCACTTATGCCATGTGCGGATTTCCGCGAAGGCGTCGGCTCCGATCAGGAACGCCAGCGGTCCGAAGCCCGCTGCGAGCAGGCGCTCGATCGTGAGAACGGAGTAGCTGGGATTCGCGTCCTGCTCGATCCGCGAAACCTCAAACTCCGGGACGCCGGCGCAGGCAAGCTCTACCATGCGCACGCGGTCTTCCCAGGGCGCCATCGATACTCCGCTCTTGTGCGGAGGGTTGGCGGCAGGGACGAAGAGAATTCGCCGCAGGCCCAGTGCCGCGTGCTCCAGCGCGGCACGCGCCATGGCGAGGTGCGCGTTGTGAATCGGATCGAACGTGCCGCCAAACAGCGCGGTATGTCGCCGGAGCACGCCTGCCGCTGGAACGGTCCCGATCAAACCCGTTCGATGGTCACGGTGTTGATCCGGACTTCTTTCCTGGGGCGGTCGGAGGAATCTTTCGGTACTTTCGAGATTTTCTCCGCCACGTCGTAGCCTTCAATCACTTCGCCGAAGATGGTGTGTTTGTTATCGAGCCAGGGAGCGGCGGCGACTGTGACGAAGAACTGGCTGCCGTTGGTGCCGGGGCCGGCGTTGGCCATGGAGAGCAAGCCGGGTTTGGAATGCTTCAGCGAAGGATGGAACTCGTCGGCGAAATTGTAGCCGGGTCCGCCGCGTCCGGTTCCCTGCGGGCAGCCTCCCTGAATCATGAAGTCGGGAATCACGCGGTGGAAGACCAGACCGTCGTAAAAGGGCTTGCCGGTCTTGACGCCTTCGGCGAGATCGGTGAAGTTCTTCACTGTGTTGGGCGCTTTGTCGTCGAACAGTTTGATTTTGAAGCGGCCTTCAGTTGTGTCGAATACCGCGTAGGTTTCAGTAGCCATAGGCTGATTTTAGCGTGGGTGTGTTGCCCGGCGGCCTGTCGACGGCGTGACGCGTCACTGCGAACGTCGTTGTTCGCGGGCTGCGAGCGACGCGAGCTCGTCGGCGCGATTGTTGTCGCCGTGCGACGCGTGACCCTTTGTCCAGCTCCAGCGCGTGGCGTGGCGCGTGGTCTCGTGGTCGAGCATCTCCCACAGATCCCGATTGACCACGGGCTTTTTCTGCGACGTCATCCAGTTACGTTTTTTCCAGTTGACGATCCAGAGCGTGATGCCGTTTTTCATGTACTCGGAATCGGTGACGACTTCCACGTCGCAGCGTTCGCGCAGCGCGCGGAGGCCCTCAATGGCGGCTGTGAGTTCCATGCGATTGTTCGTCGTATGTGCTTCGCAGCCGAACAATTCTTTGCGATGTTCGCCGTGAAGAAGTATCGCGGCCCAGCCTCCGGGACCTGGATTTCCGAGGCATGCGCCGTCGGTTATGAGTTGGATTTTTTTCACTTGAGTACCGTTGTACCATCCTGCGATTTGGGCGGCCCAAACCACGCCCAAAACATTTCTGCATTTTTTTGTTTTATTTTGGCTCGTCTTGTTACATAATAGAGAGCGGGAGAATTAAACAACATGGCAACAAAGAAAGCTGCTAAGAAGGCCGCCCCTAAGAAGGCTGCGAAGAAGGCTGCAAAGAAAAAGTAGTCTTACGGGGCGGGCCTTCGGGTCCGCCCCTTCTTCTTTCAGAGCAGTCGTTTTTCCTTCCCGCATCTCCCCCCACCTGCACCGCAACCCCTTCAAAGCCTGTCCCAATACAAAAAGCCGATCATCGTCTTCGAGTCGATAATCCGGTTGCTGCGAATCAGTTCCTTGAGTTCTTTCCTGCTGAACCAGCGGGTTTCAATGCGTTCGTCATCCATCGGCTGCGCTTCGCCCTGCGTGAGTTTCGTGGCGAGATAGATCGTCATCGTCTCTTCCACGTAGCCCGGGCTCGGATAAAACATCACGAGCTTCTTCCACTTCTTCGCGCGCAGTCCGGTCTCCTCGATCAGTTCGCGCTTGGCGGACTGCAGCGCATTTTCGCCCTCGTCGATCTTGCCGGCTGGGAGTTCCCAGAGAAACTGATTGGCTGGCAGCCGATACTGGCGCACCAGCAGAACGCGATTCTTCGCATCGACCGGCATCATGACGGCGGAGCCGCGATGGCGCACCACGCTGCGGCGGATGCGCCAGCCGGCCTTGTCGTTCTTGTCTGGTACGACGGCTTCATCTTCGGTGACGCGGAACAGGCCGCAGGCGTAAACTTCTTTCGACTTGATGATTTTCATGATGGCGATTGATCTCCGGTCTGGTGACGCAGTGTCCGGGCGAACGGCCCGGCGGGATAAGTGTTCAGCACGTCGGCGGCAATCAGTCCGCCGCGGCGCGCGGTCAGAATGCCGTATCGCATGTTGTGAAGATGTTTCGGATGGTGCGCGTCGGTCGAAACGATAAACTTCGCGCCTTTCGCCTTCGCGGCGCGGACGTGCGTGGCGCTCAGGTCGAGCCGTTCCGGGCTGCTGTTGATTTCGAGCGCGACGCCGCGCTTCACGGCTTCGTCCATCACCTTGTCAAAATCGAACGGGAACGGATCGCGGTGCAGCAGCAGCCTGCCTGTTGGATGTCCCAGCGCGGTGATGTGCGGGCATTCGAGCGCGCGCAGCAGCCGGTCCGTCATCGCCGCGGATTCCAGATTCATGTGGCTGTGGACGCTGGCGATCACCACATCCAGCTCCGCCAGCGCGTCCCGCTCGATGTCCATTGCGCCATCTTTCAGAATGTCGCACTCAAGGCCGGAGAAGATGCGGATTCCCAAATCGCCGCGCTCGTTGAGGGTCCGGACGGTGTGCGCGAAATCCACCACGCGTTTTTCATCCAGGCCGAAGTTCATTGCCTGGGCCTTCGAGTGATCTGTGATCGCAACGTATTCATAGCCAAGCGCCCGCGCCGCCTCGGCCATCTCTTCGAGAGTGGCGCGCCCGTCGGTTGCGGTCGTATGCATGTGGAGATCGCCCCGGATGTCGCGCTGCTCGATCAATTGAGGCAGCCGATGCGCCTCCGCAAGTTCGATTTCGCCGTGGTTCTCGCGCAGCTCCGGTGGAATCCAGTCGAGTCCCAGCGCCTGATAGACGCCCTCTTCCGTTTCTCCGGCGATGCGTACGTTATCTTCCAGGCGCACCAGCCCGTATTCGTTGAGCGTCAGGCCCATGCGGCCCGCGCGCTGGCGCAGAGCGACGTTGTGCTCTTTGCTGCCGGTGAAATACTGCATGGCCGCGCCGAAACTTTCGTGATCGAGCGCGCGCACATCCACCTGAAGACCTTCGCGTCCCAGTTTCACGCTGGTCTTGTTCGCGCCGCGCCCCAGCACCTCCTGAACGCGTGGATGCGTGGCCACGCGTTCGAGCGCAGCGGCCGCATTCGGACCGGTGACCAGAAGATCCACGTCGCCGATGGTTTCTTTGCCACGCCGCAGGCTGCCCGCGGCCGCAACGATCTCCAGGCCGTCGAGCGCGCCCAGATATTCCATCATTTCGCGCGCGGCGTTGTCGGCGAAGTTCAGGTGGAATCTGCCGCTGTGCTCCCGTAGCTGGGCAATCCCGCGCAGAACTTTTTCTTCCAGCTTCGCGCCCATACGCGGCAGAGTGCGCAGCTTCTGGTCTTTGCAAAGTTGTTCCAGTTCGTCGACGGTGCGGACCTGGAAATGTTCGAACAGCAGAGCGATACTCTTCGGCCCCAGGCCCTGTATCTTCAGGAAGTCGAGCGCGGCGGGCGGAAATTTCAGCAGCAGCTCGTCGCGGCGCTCGCAACTCCCGCGCTTGTCGATCTCCGCGAGAACGGCGGCGAGGCCTTTGCCGATCCCCGGAACGTCTGTAATCTTCGCGTTCGGATTGGCCAGAATGTCGGCGATACGCTCGGGATAGCCCTCAATCGTGGAAGCGCCGTTGCGGTAACTGCGAATGCGAAATCCGTCGTCACCCGCGATCTCCATCAGATCGGCGGTTTCATAAAGGATGCGCGCGTAGTCACGATTTTCCAGACTTTCTTAGTTTAGCCCTGGTTCCGATAAATTCGGAGAACGAGGGCTCGGGCGGTCTACCGGGCATTCCCTGTTGACGAGGGCCGTCAAATTAGCAGCGGGCTCTGGTGATAGCACCGGAAGGCGTGAGAGCATTCAAATGTGATCGATGTCGTGGTTGATACGAATGTGCTGGTGGCAGCATTCCGGTCTAGTCTGGGGGCCTCCTACCGTCTCTTGCAGGCGATTGAAGGTCGGCAGTGGCGACCAGTAATTTCCCCGGCACTGGCGCTCGAGTACGAGTCGGTACTCAAGCGTGGAGCTGAGGACTGGGGCGTGAGCCTCGGCGACGTCGACGATTTCACCGAGTATCTGTGCAGCCGCGCCAGATTGGTCCAGATCTATTTCCGCTGGCGGCCAATGTTGCCGGACCCGGACGATGATCGTATTCTGGAGGTAGCGGTTCGCACCGGATCGCCGATAGTGACGTTCAACGTGAGAGATTTCCGCGGGTCCGGGAGTTTGGGTTATCAGAACAATGAGCCCCGGTGAATTGCTGGCCATCATGGGAGATCAGAGATGAATGTGAGTGTCAACGTTCCCGAAGAGTTGTATCGCCGGGCCACTGAAGTGGCGACTGCTGAAAACATCTCCGTCGACGATCTGTTCGCATCGGCTTTTGAGGAGCGCCTTCTCGAATTCGAACGCCTCAAAGAGAAAGCGTCTCGTGGGAGCTACCAGAAATTTCTGCGCGTCATGTCGAAGGTTCCCGCCATGGAACCGCCTGAGCATGACCGCCTCCGCCGCAATAGTTAGGTAAATTGATCAACATGGCGATCGGCGCGGGCATGCTCGGTCCTGGCCGTTCGCCCGACTTGTTTTCGGGGCCGTTGCGACGCGGCTCTCACCGCGTATTCCTGGTTCCGACTCCCCGAATGCTATTCTGGTGAACCAAATGGCACAGCGGCGCGCGCTTCCGAAAATTTGTATCGCGCTCGGCCTGCCCGACGTTCCGAGGCTGCTTGAACAGGCGCGACGCGAGGCGGAGGCTGGCGAGAACTTTCTCGAATTTCGCCTCGACTATCTGCCCGATCCGGCGCTCGGCGCGCAGGCCATCGCCATCTTCCTGCGCGACTACCCGAATTGCACAATCCTCGCGACCTGCCGCCGCCACCAGAATCACGGCAAATTCAACGGCAGTATTGACGATCAGTTGCGGGTTCTCGCGCTGGCGATCCAGTGCGGGGCGCGCGCGATCGATATTGAGATTGAGACGGCCGAGGTGGTCCCCGCCCGATGCGCCGAACTGCGCTCCAACGCTCACCTGATCGTTTCGTGGCATCATTTTGAAACCACGCCGCCACTCGACCCGGTGCTGAAACGCATGCGCAAGGTTCCGGCGGACATCTATAAGGTAGTCAGCACGGCGCGCAAGCCGACCGACATTGGCCGCGTTCTGGCCGCCAGCCGGCTGAGTCCCAAAATTCCCCTGGTCACTCTGGCGATGGGAGAAATCGGTTTTGCGACGCGCGTGATTTCACCCGCTTTCGGTACGCTCTTCACTTACGCCGCTCCCGCGCACGTGCAGGGCACTGCCAGCGGCCAGATCAACGCGCGGCAGCTGCGCTCGCTTTACCGCATCGATAAATTCACGAAGGCCGCCAGGGTTTATGGCGTCATCGCCGATCCGGTGGGTCATTCGGTTTCGCCGCAGGTTCACAACCGCGCGTTTCAATCGAAGCGCGTCGATGCCGTCTATGTTCCCCTGCTGGTGAATCCGAATCAGCTGCGCGATTTTTTCCAGTTCGCCGAAGCGCTGCCGCTCTCCGGTTTCAGCGTGACGATCCCGCACAAGCGTAAAATCATGCGCTATCTCGATTACGTGGACCCGCTGGCGCGGCGCATCGGAGCGGTGAACACAGTCTGGCGAAAGGCGGGGAAATGGCGCGGGACGAATACGGACGCCGAAGCCGTGGCCCGTCCGCTGGCGAAAATGGTGGATCTGAGCAAGGCGACGGTTTTGATCGCAGGTAACGGCGGCGCCGCTCACAGCGCCGCGTGCGCGCTTTCCGATCGGGGCGCGAAAATCGCCATCACGGGACGCAATCAGGACCGTGTACGCGCGTTCGCCCGCACGCTCGGCGCGGAAAATCTGACCATGGATCAGGCCTGTGCGCGTCACTTCGACGTGGTGATCAACGCCACCTCCGTCGGGATGTGGCCGAACGTCAAAGACTGCATCTTTCCGGATAAGATTCCGGGCGATGTGGTGTTCGATCTGGTGTACAATCCGCTCGAAACCGAATTGATCCGGCGCGCTCGCGCCCAGTCCCGCCAGGTGGTGCCGGGTGTCAAAATGTTCATAGAGCAGGCGGTGCGGCAGTTTGAAATCTGGACGGGCGAGTCTGCGCCGCGCGCCGCCATGGAAGCGGCGGCGCTCGATGCGCTTTCGGCGAAGTATTCGGAGCAGAAGAAATGAAGCTGACTCGCAGAGAACTGGTGGTTGCGGCGGCCGGCACGGTGATCGCCGCGAAGGCTCAGGCTCAGTCCGTCGCAACTCCAGTCGGTGCTCCTCCCGTCGCCGCCCCCACGTCCGCCGATTTCGCCAAACAATCGCAGGATGGCGTTGCGAAAAATCGGGACCTGCTCGCAAAGTTCGAAATACCGATGTCCACCGAACCGGCGTTCCAGTTCAAAGCATGACCGACGACGTTTTCTTTGCCTCCATCCCGGACCTCAACGCTCGTTTGAAGAAGCGCGAGTTTTCGGCGGTCGAACTGGCGAAGGCTTTCAGCGCGCGTCTGGAAACGCTGGGGCCGCGCTACAACGCGCTGTCTCTGTCGCTCACGAAATCTGCGCTGGCCCGCGCCAAAGATGTGGATGGGGATCTGAAGCGCGAACGCTATAGAGGTCCCTTGCAGGGCATTCCTTTCGGAGCCAAGGACCTGCTGTCCGTGGCGGGGCACCCGACCACGTGGGGCGCGAAGCCCTATGCGACGCAGGTTTTCGATGAGACCGCGACTGTTCTGGAGAAACTGGACGACACGGGCGGCTTGCTGATCGGCAAACTTGGCATGGTGGAACTGGCGGGCGGAGGCGGTTACCGCATCGCGGGCGCGTCGCTCACCGGGCCGGGGCTCAATCCGTGGGATATCACGCGGTGGGCGGGCGGGTCGTCAAGCGGACCGGGCAGCGCCGTAGCCGCGGGCTTGGTGCCGTATGCGCTGGGTTCGGAGACCTCAGGCTCGATCATCACCCCGGCGGCGTTCTGCGGTATCACGGGCCTGCGCCCCACCTACGGTCTTGTCAGCCGTCACGGCGCGATGTCGCTTTCGTGGACCCTGGATAAGATCGGCCCGATGTGCCGCACAGCGGAAGACTGCGGCCTGGTTCTGAGCGCCATCTCCGGAGGCGATTCGAAAGATCCCGGTTCCGCCGGCAAGACCTTTTACTACGCTCCGCAATTTGCGCCAAAACTGAGCGGGATGAAGATCGGTTTCGCCGCCGTCGATTCGCAATGGGCCGATCCTGACCTGCGGCCCGCGCTCGATGCCGCGATGCAGGTTCTTCGGGATACCGGTGTGACCCTGGTGGAAACGGCGCTGCCCGACTTCCCCTGGGGCGCGATGATCGGCACGATCATCGGGTGTGAGGAAGCGTCGATTTTCGAATCGCTCATTAGCAGCGACACGATTAACGATCTGGCGGACCCGAGTCAGATCGAGGGGCTTAGGGCCAACCTGGCAATTCCCGCTACGCAATATCTGAAGGCCATGCGCATGCGGACGCTGGTGCAGAAGGGTTTTCGCGAGCTGTTCGAAAATGTGGATCTTCTCGTCGCGCCCGCCCAACTGGGGGTTGCGCCGAAGGTCAGTGATCCGTTCGATGGGCCGGAGCCCGATACGCCGCATCCTGCCACGCCAGGAATGCGGAGTCTGATTCCGGCGGCGAATCTCGCGGGTCTGCCGGGGATTTCTTTCCCCTGCGGCTTCGCATCGGGCCTGCCGGTCGGCTTGCAGCTGGTGGGTCCGGCGTTCCGTGAAAATACACTGCTGGCTGTCGCGACTGCATTTCAGAAGCGAACCGACTGGCACACGCACCGCCCGCCCGCGCTGTAACGCTACTCCCCCAGGCGCAATCAGCCGATGGTAAGGCTGTGAACCGTCCGCTGCCATGCCCGAGCTTCCGCCCACTGTCAGTCTCTGCATGATTGTGAAAAACGAAGAGCGCAATCTTCAGGCATGCCTGGATTCCGTGCGCGGCGTGGCGGGCGAATTCATCGTTGTCGACACCGGTTCCATCGACGCGACCCCGCGAATTGCCGCGAGCAACGGCGCGAAAAGGCTTCCATTCGATTTCACGTTCGTCGATTTCGCCGCCGCGCGCAATCACGCGATCGCACAGGCCAGAGGGCAATGGATTCTGGTGCTCGACGCGGACGAAACACTCGACCCCGCAAGCATACCGCTCATCCGGCAACTGGTCGCAGGCAACGAGAACGCCGGATACTATATCGCGCGGCACAATCGTTCGCCGGATGCAGAGAATTACACAACCGATTATGCAGTCCGGCTTTTTCCCAATCGGCCGGACTATCGCTATCGCGGTCGGGTGCATGAAACGGTGGATGCCGCGATCCTCGCCGGTGGCGGAAAGCTGAGAAGGACCGGCATCCAGGTCGATCACAGGATCTCATCCGACCGCGAGACCCGCCGACGAAAAAATCACTGGTACATCGGGATTCTGAAAGAAGAGATCGCGGCCGATCCGGGCGACGATTCGCGGCTCGATTTCCTCGCCGCTGAGTACCACCAGCTGGAGATGTTCGATGCCGCCATCGAAATAGCGGAACGAATTGTCCATGCACGGCCACTCGATCCGGCCGCTCATCTGAAAGCCGGCATCTATCATCTGATTTACCAATCCGACGCCGCACGCGCGCGGACCGATTTCGAACAGGCACTCGCGCTTCGGCCCGGCTACGCCGAGGCGGAGTTATTCCTCCAAACCATCCGGGATCAGCTCCCAGTGCCTGATCGCGTAATATAGAAAAGACTAACGCCCTGCGCACATGAAATTGAGTTCATCCGCGTAACCGATTTGAGCGAAGGGCCGTTTCTACCAATGGAGGAAGCACATGAAACTCAAGATAGCTTTGCTGGCAGTTGCAGTATCCGGTTTTTGTTTTGCCCAGGCTCCACCCTCTTTTGCGCCCGGTCAGTTGGACCAGTTGGTGCAGCGAATCGCGCTCTATCCCGACCCCCTGCTGGCCCAGGTTCTCTCCGCGTCCACTTTTGCCGATGAGATTCCGGATGCCGCCAAGTGGGCGGACGAGCATCATTACCTGACGGGCGACGCACTCGCTCACGCGATCACCGAAGATCAGCTCCCCTGGGATCCCAGCGTTCAGGCATTGCTTCCGTTTCCGTCGGTGCTGGCACTGATGGCCCAAAACGCCGATTGGACCACCCAGTTGGGTAACGCTGTATTAGCGCAGCGGCCCGATGTTATGGATGCCGTGCAGAGAGAGCGCGCCGTATCCATGCAATATGGCTACCTGCGCAGCGGTCCCCGCGTCGTCGTCGCCCGCACCGGTCCTTTCATTACGATCATGCCGGTGGATCCCGCTTTTGTGTATGTTCCTTTCTACGATCCCGGGGTTGTTTTTATTGCCCCGCGGCCGGGATTTGCGATTGGCGGCGCCATCAATTTCGGCTTTGGCTTCAACCTCGGCGTCGCTTTCCAGCCGTGGGGCTGGGGAGCCGTGAGGTTTGACTGGGCTTCGCACGGATGGTTCATCCACGGCGCAGTGTGGGGCAGGACTTGGGCAAACAGAGGGGTCTACGTCCATAACTACCCCGGCTTAAGGCGCTTTGACAGGCCCGGTGTTCGGGCCGCCGCCGTGGCTCCGCATCCTGAAGGGCACAAACTGGAACAGCGGTCGGTGAAGGAACGCGAGGCCGATCGAACCGGCGCGCGGCGGGTTGAAGAGCACCGCTGAGAACGCGGCAGGCAGCCGGAACGGGTCGCAAGCCCGTTCCGGCTGTTGGCTGCTAACCTGAGAGAGATGAGTACCCAACCACAGTCAGTCCCGCGTCAGGTCTTCTGCGTCAAATTGCAGCGTGAAATGGAAGGGCTCAGCGAAGTGCCGTTTGACGGGCATCCGCTGGGTCAGCGCATTTACGACAACGTCTCGAAACAGGCATGGGGTATGTGGGTTGAGCACATGAAGATGCTCATGAACGAATACCGTCTCAATCTCGGCACCAAAGAGGCGCAGGAATTCATTCTCCAGCAGATGGAGCAGTATTTCTTTGGTGAAGGTTCCGCTCCGCCTCCGGAATTCGTCGCAACGCCGTCACACTAACGCGCCGCCGCAACGCTTACCGAGCCGCGACTGTGAAGCGGTTGCACGAACTTCTGCCTTAGCGCGTCCTGAAAACATACCCGAACTGCTTGAGATCGATCCTGTCCCCCGCAATCACAACGCCCTCGGTTCGCAACCGCAACCGCTGTTCCAATCCACTCTCGCCCGTCAGCCGAATACGGCCACCCGCACCGACGACGCGGTGCCACGGAACACCCTGCCCCGTTCGCAGCGCCCACACGACCTGCCGCGCCGCTCCCGCATGTCCGCTGGCCGCCGCCACTGCGCCGTAAGTCGAAACGCGGCCCTTCGGAATACGCCGTACCTGAGCAAGGACATCCTCGAACATACTCAGTTCTCCGCCGGAACCTTTTCCGCGTGATCCACAACCACCGCATCCAGCGGACCTTTCCGCGCTTCCAGCTTCAGCCCGAGCTGTTCCTCAACTGCCGTAAAAAGTGAAGGCCCCGCGGAATTATCGTCGGACACTGCTCCAGTACCGCCGCTTCCGCGCGCCCATCGCAGAGTTACCTGAAACTCGCCGCTCAGGCCGGTCCGGTCGATAACAATCTGATGCTCCAGTCTGGAAAGCAGGGACGCGAGCAGCGCCATCGAAACTCTGTTGCCGGTCACGCTGCCCCCTCCCCCACTGTTGTTTCGCGGCTGAGACAAATCGGCTGCGCCCATCTTCGGGCCGTTCTTTCCCGGAACCAGCGCCAGATATTTCATCTCCTTTTGTTCGTGGTGCAAAACCAGTCCCAGCCGTTCCGCCAGCAAAGTCTGGGTCATGAGCATCACCTGCTCTCGTGGCGGATCGGGCGGCACCACCGCGACGATGTCGTAAAGCAGTGCCCGCGACCACATCCAGTCCGGCCCCGAAATCTGGTCGTCGGAAACCAGGCCGTAGGCATACTTGAGGCAATCGCTGAGCGTGACGTTCGTCAGGTTCAATCGGCTGCCATTGACGAGCCCGAGCGTGATGGGATAAGACTCGCCCACCGGCGGCGGCGCTTGTTTCAGCGTGGCGACTTCAAAGCGTGGCGCATTGTCGGCGGCGCCTGCCAGACAAGTCAGCGTCAGAAGGGCGATAGCAATGCGGGCTCTCATAGCCTAAGTCCGAAACTTCTCGTCGATCTCCACCTGGTAGCCGCTCGCCAGCCGGTTGGTTTCATTCGCCATCCCCGTGACCGCTATCAGTTCCGCAAACATCGCATCCGTCATCCCCGCCTTACGCGCCGAAGCCGTGTGCAATGCGATGCAGTATCCGCACTGATTCGTGGCGCTGACCGCGACGTAAATCATCTCCTTCGTCAGCGGATCGAGCGCGCCCGGCCCCATGATTTCTTTGATGCTCTCCCAGGTTCTCCGCAGCGTGACGGGATCGTGCGCCAGAGCCTTCCAGAAATTATTGATCCAGTCGGTTTTGCGGGTTACCATGATGTCGTCGTAGACGGCCCGCACCTCTGGCCCCGCATCCGCGTATTCTATAAATCCCAGCGTCGCCATATCAGATTTGCCCCCATTCGGCCTGCTGTTCCAGATCCAGCAGATAGCCCTTCCTGCCCACATTCATCGCCGATGTTTCGCCTAATTTATCCTGCGCACCCGCGGCTTCGTGAATGTGCCCGCAAAAGAAATAGCGCGGCTGTTCGCGCCGCAGAAATTCGCGCACGGACTTGCTGCCGGCGTGCTTCAGATTCGAGATGCGGTCGAGCGACGTGCCGAACGGCGGCGCATGGCAGATCGCGATCATCGGTTTCAGCCCGTCGAACGCGTGCAGGCGCGTTTCCAGTTCCTCTTCCGAGTATTCGCCCGGCGTCTCAAAAGGCGTCGGATTTGAATAGCCGAGGCCGGTCACTTCAAACCCGCCGATCTGCATCCTCCCGCCATGAAAATCGTGAAAGCCGAATTTCGCGCAGAAATCCGTGATCTGCGGCGCGGATTCGTGGTTGCCCGGAATCACGTAGACCCGATCGCCCCGCTGTTTCATGATTTCGCCCATCGTATCCAGGCCGCGCGCCCAGTTCACCAGGTCGCCGGCGCAGAAGTAGTAATCGGCATCCATCGCCATCACACGCCGCAGTGCTCCGCCATCGCCGTGTATATCCGAAAAAATCAGCAGTTTCACAATCTCATGATAGTGCCGTGCAGGCAATTCCAGGTGAAGAGTCCTTCGGCCGGACGGTCGTCTCGCTCCGCGCGCAGCGACATTGTACATAATGTTGTACAATGATGTCGAGAATCAATATGGAACTACCCAAATCGATCAGCGAGGCTCGTCAGCACTTGCCGACCCTTTGTCAAACCGCAGGAACCCGCCTGAATCGATACATAATCACAGTTCAGGGTGAACCAAAATCGGTGCTACTGGGATACAAAGATTATCAGGGTTTAAAAGCCGCAGCCGAGCTCTTGAATCGACCGGAACTTGCCGCGGACGTTAAAAGAGGGTTGAAGGAGATCGACGACGGCCAGCGCATGTCTCTTGAAGAGGTGCGAAAGCATCTGAAAGAGCATGCCATCGCGTCGGACATGAAGGATCTCGCGGCCGAACTTGGCGGCAAGTCGGGAGTGGACGCTGACACCGTTGCCACAGTCATGGGCGTCTTTTTCGATAAGGTGAGGGATGACTTTTCTTCGATTGGAAAGTTCGACATACCGGGACTTGGCATCATTGCCGTAAAAGATACTCAGACCGAACCACCGGTTAAAACGATTGCGTCGCTATTCGGTCGTACTGCGCCACCGAAGATTGGCCGGCGCGCTAAGGCATCGCCTGGGATCAAGTATGTCGTCCTCGAACCAACAGTAACAATGAAGGACATGTTAGAGGCCGGGACGAAGAAGTAGGCCAGCATCCGGTGCGAAGACCCTACTTCAGTCTGACTGCAAACCGACGCCTGACTGACTTGCGGCCCACCGACGAAGAATTCAAGGCAATTGATTTACAACTGGCCGAATTAGCTAGGACCCCGGAACTTGGATTCGAGTTTCCGTTTCAAGACCAACCGAGGAAGCTCTTCCGATTCGATGTGGGACGTTTTGGCTTGATATATACATACGACGACGATGAGATTAACGTCGTCACTATATCTGATGACAGTCGCTGACAGGTTGAATCTCGCTGGCTTCCTGATTGCGGGCACCGGGAGTGTCCTCGGGATGGCCGGAGCCCTGAAGCAGGCCAACGCTTACTATCCGTTCAAGGTGTGGTCGCTGGCGGCCCACGCCCTTAGAATCACCGTAAGGTCGATCTTCACAAGCAACGTTCTGGAAGAAATCAGGACAGCCACGAAACTCGCGGAGGCAAAGCCTGAGGACCGGGTCAAGTCCTTACAAGGTCTCTACTGGCTCTTTTGCGGTTTCTTACTCCAGCTTGTGGGTTCTGCCCTGGTTTTTCTCGCATCGCTCTTTGCCTCCAGGTCTTAAGGCAAATTGATTCCCGTCCACTAAAGGCGCCTCGCCGTTCAGCCGATAAGCAGGCTTGAAAGGACTCTCTGGCGAGTCGGACCTCGCGGCGTCCCGGTTTCGGCGGTCCGGCGCTCGTGACGTGAAGCTCTCCCTTATCAATTGCGGCAGCAAACGCGGGCAGGCCGCAATCGCCGTCCTGCTGGCAACCAGCATTCTTCTGCTGGGCGCGCTGGGATTCGCGATCGATGGCGCTCAAATGTACGTGCAGCGGCAAATGGCGCACGCGGCCGCCGACGCAGCCGTCGAGGCCGGCATCATGAGCATCCTCGACGGCACGAATATCACATCGGCATATCCTTTCGGTACCGGAGCTACTCCCATCGCATCCTCCGTCTGTACGACAACAGACGGACGAACGCCCTGCGTCTATGCGCGCAATAACGGGTTCGGCGGCACAGCCTCAGACACTGTAACCCTGAGTTTCCCGGCCAGCATTTCCGGCGTCACTCTGACTTCCGCTACTGTTCCGGCATTGGAAGTGACGGTGCAAAGAACGCTGGCAACCGGCTTTATCCAGATGATCGCCGGGCCGTCCGCCCTGAGTGTTACGGCGAGCGCGACCGCTGGGCTCGTCGGAACGGTTTCGCCCAACTCGATCTATGTGCTCGATCCTTCGGCGAAGAACGCCTTTCAGGTCAGCGGCGCCGCAACCGTGACGGTCAACGGCGGCGGCATCGTCATCAATTCCTCGAACAGCGATGCCGCTACCATCAGCGGCTCGGCGCAGGTCAATGCCGGCGAGATTGAGGTCGCGGGCGGAGTCTCCATCACCGGAGCCGCGAGTACCAATCCCGCTCCCGTCACGGGCATTGCGCAGGTGGCCGATCCGTTCGCCTCTTTACCCGCGTTAACGCCAGGCTCCTGCGCCACCCATCCCACCAATTACAGCCCTCCGACCGGAACCACCCTTCAGCCCGGAACCTATTGCGGTGGAATTTCGGTGGGCGGCGTCGCCAACGTAACATTTGCCGCCGGCGACTACATTATTAACGGCGGAGGCGTCACATTTGGCAACTCGTCGGTGGTTACCGGCAGTGGCGTGATGTTTTATCTCACGGGCACAAACACGACGTACGGCTCTTTTACAGCCAGCGGCGCGACAACCGTTACTTTATCCGCGCCGACCTCCGGCTCCTACCTCGGCGTCCTTTTCTTTCAGGATCGATCGATCACCTCCAGTAACGGCGCGTCGATTGGCAACAGCGCCAACGTCTCGTTGACCGGCACTTTGTATTTCCCCACCACTGCGGTTTCGTTTTCCGGCGCTGTCGGAACTTCCAGCACTATGGCGGTCGTGGCGGATCAGGTCTCGTTTTCGGGTTCCGCCAGCATCCAGCACGATTCCACCGGTCTGAAAACCGGGCTCTTCTCTACCGGCGCGGCACTGGTGCAGTAGACCGCCCGCCATTTACATTTTTTCTCAAACGGCCTATCTCCATGAACACGAAGGTGTTGCTCATGGAGATACTCCCATGTCGCCGTCAACTTCGCAAATTTCTCGATTGTTAGCGAAATTTAGCCGATAAGTTCTCTATACATTTCTGAATTGCCAATTTCTACTATGCCCGAAACGCCGGATTTCACCAAATCGAACGCGCTCTCCATTGCGCTGATCGTGCCCGATGCCAAACCGCGACGCGCTCTCTCGATGGCAATGACGGGGCCCGATTCCATCGTCGTCCGGGAACTCGAAGACTACCCGTCGCAGAGTGGCCTCGATGAGCTGGCAAGACTGAACTCGGACGTCGTCGTCGTGGATCTCGATGCCAACATCGGTCGGGCGCTCGCCGTCATCGGAGATATCTCCGGCCGCGGTCCGGCGTCGACCGTGATGGCGTACTCCCGCCACAACGATCCCACCCTGCTGCGACAGTCCATGGAGGCAGGCTCGCGGGAATTTCTGGTCGAATCGCTCCTTTCAGAGACTGTGGATGAGGCTCTGGCCCGCGCTCTCTCGCGCCGCCCGTCCCGCAAAAAGGATCTCGGTAAGGTACTGGTGTTTACCCCGGCCAAAGGAGGCGTAGGCGTCACCACGCTGACCGCCAACTTCGCAATGGCTCTGACGCGGGAATCCGGTGCGCGGGTCGTCGTTGCGGATATGGATTTTCAATTAGGACAGATCGCCCTCAGCCTGGGCGTCAACGCCTCGTTTTCCACAGCGGACGCTCTGAAAAACGCCAATCGGCTCGATCGCGATTTCCTCTCAACCCTCCTCGTTCGCCACTCTTCGGGCCTCGCGGTCCTGAGTTCTCCGGAAAAATACGACTTCGCCCACCTCTCCACCCACGAAGGAGCCGGCAGACTGTTCCGCATCCTGCGTGAGGAATTTGACTATGTCGTGGTGGATACCGGAACTTATCACGGCCATGTGCAGGAAGCTTTGTTCGAAATGGCCGATAAGGTTTATCTGGTGACTGAATTGACTCTCCCTGCGCTGCGAAATACCCACAGGCTGCTCTCCTACCTCGCCGACGGCGACCGGAGCCAGGCTCTCGAAGTGGTCGTCAGCCGCTTCGATTCGCGGCATGCGGATATCGATGAAAACACTGCGATGAAAGCGATGGGCCGGTCCTTCACCTGGAGAATCCCGAACGACTACGCGGCCGCGCGCACCGCCCAGGCCAACGGCGTTCCGCTGGCAACCGAGAGTTCACCCATCATGAAAGTTCTTGTGAAGATGGCCCGGGCGGCCTGCGGCAAGCCCGTCGAAATTGAGAAAAAAGCCGCCGGCAGATTCAGCTTCTTCAGCTCGAAACAGCTGGCTGCCACTCTGGAAGCCTGAGATAGAAAGCCGGAAGCCTGAAAGAGATAAAGTCCCGGGCACAAGGGGGCCCTGCAAAATGCTGCTGATCGTTCTTTCGATCTTCCTCTGTATCTTCGCCGCCGCGATCCTGCTCCTCACGTTCAGAACAGGGATCTCGGAGCGTCTGAATCTGAAGGTTGCCGCGCTGGCGCGGAAACCCGAGCCACCCCCCGCTGGAGAAGCACTCGCTGACATTCGGCGGAAAAAGCAAAGTCTTGACGCCATTCCCTGGCTGACTCCCTGGCTCAACGGAACGAATCTCGCTTCGCGCTGCGGTTTGTTCCTGCAGCAGGCCGGTGTGACCCAGGCTCTGCGAAGTCTCCTCCTGATAGCGGTCGTGGGTTCCGCCTCTCTGGGCTTCCTCGTGTATCTCCGCTTCGGCAGCGCTTTCCCGGCGCTGCTGGCCGCCGCCGGATTTATTCCGCTGCCATTCTTCTACGTGCAACGCAAGCGGAGGCGGCGTCTGTTCAAGCTGGAACAGCAGTTGCCGGACGCGCTTGGCGCCATCTCCAGCTCTTTGCGCGTGGGCCACAGCCTGGCGGCAAGCATGGGCTCGGTTGCACAGGAATTCAAGGATCCGATCGCCGCGGAAATCCGCAAATGCGTTGAGGAACAGAACTTCGGCATCGATTTTCGCGTCTCCCTCACGAACCTGACGGACAGAGTTCCCACCCAGGACTTTCGAATCTTTGCCGCCGCCGTGCTGATTCAACGGGAAAGCGGCGGAAGTCTCGCCGAGCTTCTGGAGAAATTAGCTCAGACCACGCGCGAAAGGTTCAGGCTGAAAAAACAGATCAGCGTTCACACCGCGCAGGGACGGATGACCGGCTGGATCCTGACATTTTTCCCGGCCGTCCTCGGCCTGGCTCTGTACGCGGTGAATCCGGGCGGCATGAGTGTCCTCTGGACAAGTTCTATCGGCCAGAAAATTCTCTACGGCGCCGTCGGGATGGATATTGTCGGTGCGCTCATCATCCGGAAGATCGTACAGATTCGTGTCTGAGAGGTAAAATTATGGGCTTCGCCGTATTAGCGTTCCTTGCGTCGTTTCTGCTGATGACGAGCCTCGGCACGTTACTCTTTTACCGCCATGCGGCTCTGCGGAAACGGAGATTGATGCAGACGGTCTCGGCATCGGCCGAGCCGGCGATTCCCCTCACCCCGAAGCTGGCCGTGCGGTCGATCCTCGAAGACCTGATGAAGCCGTTTCAGAATCTGGTGCCGCGGAGTCCTGAAGAAGTCTCCACCATCGGGAAGCGGCTCAGCCGCGCGGGCTTTCGCGAAAAATCCTGCGTAAACACTTTTTACGGCGCCAAGGTTCTGGTTCCGGTCGTGCTCTGCCTTCTGGCCACTGTGACAGGGGCCTACACCTTGAGTCCGCTGTTCATATACGCCACGGCGGCCGGACTCGGATTTCTCGCCCCCGATTTCTGGCTCGGCAACCGCATCTCGAACCGCCAGCTGGAACTACGCCTCGGTCTTCCCGACGCCCTCGATCTGATGGTGATCTGCGTGGACGCGGGCCTCAGCGTGGACAAAGCCACCATGCGCACTGCGGAGGAGTTGCGCAAAAGCCAGCCCGCCATTGCCGACGAACTGAATCTCCTCTATCTGGAACAGCGCGCCGGGTGTCCGCGTATCGAAGCATGGAAGCGCATGGCCGACCGGACCGGCGTCGAAGCCATCCAATCCGTGGCGTCGATCCTCATTCAGGCCGATAAGTTCGGCACCGGTGTTGGCAAGCCCCTCCGGATTCACTCGGAAGTGATGCGCACCAACCGGCGTCAGGATGCCGAGGAGCAAGCCGCGAAAACAGCCGCAAAATTGGTCTTCCCGCTGGTCCTGTTCATCTTCCCATCGCTGTTCGCCGTGACCCTCGGCCCCTCGGTAATCGTCATGATGCAAAGCTTCAAACAGTATTTCGGGTGATTGGCGGAAGGTTTGGCTTTTTCTTATCCGTGTTCATCTGTGTTTATCCGTGGCCATATTCACCACGTACCATCAAGATGTGATCGATCGGCTCGCCGCCAGCCTCGCCGTATTCCCGGAATACCACCGCATCGGAGTAGCCCTCTCCGGCGGCGCCGATTCCGTCTTTCTCCTCACAGCCCTCCGTGAACTCAACCTCGCCTCAGCCGTCCTCCACGTCAACCACCAACTCCGCGGCCCCGAATCCGACGCCGACGAAGCTTTCGTTCGCAGCCTCGCGGAAAACCTCGGTCTCCCGTTCCACGCCGCGTCACTTCCCCCCGGCGAAGGCAACACCGAACAGGAAGCCCGCCGCCTCCGCTACCAATTCTTCGCCGATTGCCTCGCCAACGGCTCCTGCGATTCCGTCGCCACCGGCCACACCCTGGACGACCAGGCCGAAACCGTTCTCTTCCGTTTCCTGCGTGGCTCCGGCACCGCGGGCCTGAGCGGCATCCGCCCCGCAACCACGAACCATATCCTCCGCCCACTCCTGCTGCTCCGCCGATCCGACATCCGCGACTGGCTCACCGCCCGCAACATCGCCTGGCGCGAAGACGCCTCCAACGCCAACGTGGATTACCAGCGCAACCGCATCCGCCGCAACATCCTGCCGGAACTGGCCCAACTGAATCCCTCCCTCCCCGCCGTTCTCGCCTCCACGGCCGACTGGGCCCGCGCCGAAGAGGACTACTGGACTGCCGAACTGGATCGGCTCGAACCCGCTCACCTGATCCCCGCCCCGGAAACCGTCCTGATCGATATCGAGCCGTTCGTCCGTCTCCCCGTCGCGGTCCAGCGCCGTCTGCTCCGCCGCGCCGTCGAGCGCGTCCGCGGCGATCTGCGCGCCATCGGATTCCACCACGTCGAGGCTATCCGAGCCCTCATGGCCACCCGCGAGGGCAGCGGGCGCATCCAGCTCCCCGAACTCGACGTATTCCGCTCTTTCGACCGCCTCCGGCTCGCGCCCCAGCATTTCGACGCGCGCCAGGAACGTGATTTCGATATTCCGATGATGATTCCAGGCGAAACCAGCCTTCCCGAGCGTCTGTTATCCATAGGGATGGAACTCGTCGCGGGTTCCGGCGTATATAATGGTGACGTGAATGCTCTGGACTCGGCGAGATGTCGCGGTTCATTGCACCTCCGCAACTGGCGTCCCGGGGACCAGTTGGAGAGAAACCAGTTAGAGCGGACAGCGGCAGTCAAGATCAAAACTCTGTTCCAGGAGTACCGGGTGCCTCTTTGGGAACGACGCAGATGGCCGGTAATCGTATTAGACGATTCGATTGTCTGGACCCGGCGGTTTGGAGCGGCCAGGCAGTTTGCAGCCTCGGCGGCAAGCGACTCGGTCCTGCTGGTGCGGGATCGAGTCTGACGGGATTTAGAGTCGAATTGGCCCGGCGAAGCGTCTATACGGGTGAGGGCGTGTCTTTCGGGGTTGTCGAACGGATGAGATCGGTAAATGAGGCTTTGTGAACTCCAACGTTAAAGCAATTATCTTCTGGGTCGTCGTGGTCTGCATGGCAGTGCTGCTGTGGGCTGTGGTCAATCATCGCGGGGCAAAGATCAACCACACCCTCAACTTCACGGAGTTTCTGAACGACGTCGATGCCGGCAATATCAAAACTGCCACCATCGACACCTCCGCGGTCAAAGGCGACTACGTCGGCAACAGCACCTACAGCACTACAATTCCTTCCACCTATCCGGAGCTCTACACCAAGCTGAAGGATAAGGGCGTGACGATGACGATCAACGATTCGTCCGCCAGCGGCTGGTTGTCGATGCTGGTGAATTTCTCGCCCATTATTCTCGTCGTCGGCTTCTGGATTTTCATGATGCGCCAGATGCAGTCGGGCGGCAACAAGGCCATGAGCTTCGGCAAGAGCCGAGCCCGACTCCACTCCACGCAGCAGCGCAAAGTCACATTTAAAGATGTCGCCGGCGTCGAAGAAGCCAAGGAAGAGCTGCAGGAGATTATCGACTTTCTCCGCGAGCCCCAAAAATTCCAGAAACTCGGCGGCCGCATTCCCAAAGGCGTTCTGCTCGTAGGTTCGCCCGGCACCGGCAAAACCCTGCTCGCGCGCGCCATCGCCGGTGAAGCCAGCGTTCCGTTCTTCTCCATCTCCGGTTCGGACTTCGTCGAAATGTTCGTCGGCGTCGGCGCCAGCCGTGTGCGCGATCTGTTTGAACAGGGCAAGAAAAACGCCCCCTGCATCATCTTCATCGATGAAATCGACGCCGTCGGCCGTCATCGCGGCGCGGGCCTCGGTGGTGGTCACGATGAACGTGAACAAACCCTGAATCAGCTGCTCGTCGAAATGGACGGCTTTGAATCGAACGAAGGCGTCATCCTCGTCGCCGCAACCAATCGTCCCGACGTGCTCGATCCCGCGCTCCTTCGCCCCGGCCGTTTCGACCGCCGCGTCGTCGTCGGCCGTCCCGATGTCGGTGGCCGCGAGGCAATCCTCAAAGTCCACACCAAAAAAGTTCCGCTTGGCGACGATGTAGATCTCTCCGTTCTGGCCCGTGGGACACCCGGTCTCGCCGGCGCCGAACTTGCCAATCTGGTGAACGAAGCCGCGCTTTATGCCGCCCGCCAGAATCGCAAAGTCGCGATGATGATCGATTTCGAACTGGCCAAGGACAAAATCCTGATGGGCGCCGAGCGCCGATCCCTGATTCTGACCGACGCCGAAAAGCGCACCACCGCCTATCACGAAGCCGGTCACGCCGTTGTCGCAGTGAAGGTCCCGAACGCCGACCCGCTCCACAAGGTTTCCATCATTCCGCGCGGCATGGCTCTCGGCATCACCATGCAGTTGCCCACGGACGACAAGCACAACTACAGCAAAACCTACTGCGACGACCAGCTCGCCATCCTGATGGGCGGCCGCATCGCCGAGGAAATCTACCTCAACCAGCTGACCACCGGCGCGGGTAATGACATCGAACGCGCCACCGAAATGGCGCGCAAAATGGTCTGCGAATGGGGCATGAGCGAACTCGGGCCCCTGAGCTTCGGCAAGAAGGACGAGCAGATTTTCCTCGGCCGCGAAATCGCCCAGCATCGCGACTACAGCGAAGAGACCGCCATCCGTATCGATGAAGAGGTCAAGCGCATCATCTCGAACGGCTACAACCGCGCCCGCGCCATCATCGAAGCGCACTCGACGGAACTGGTCAAGGTTGCCGAAATGCTCCTCGAAAGGGAAGTGCTCGATGGCGCCGAAGTCCGCACGATCATGAGCGGTGGCGATCTGCCTCCCTCCGCGGGCGCCCGCGACACCGCCGATCACGATACCCAGCAGGTCATCCGCCCCGATTCCGGCGGACGGCGTCTGCCCGGTCTGAACGAAGGCGAACAGACGGCCTGATTTGCCTGTACCGGAATTTCCTGTTTACATTTTCGACGTAGATGGCACCCTGCTGGATTCTGCCGCTGACATTTGCGGCGCAATCCGGCAGGTTCTGTCTCCGCACGTCGCCACGCCGCCCGAATTCGATTACCTGCGAAACTTCATCGGCTACCACCTCGATGTCTGCTTTGAGGATGTGATTCCAGGCCTTTCCCGTGAACAGCTCGACGGCTTAATCCAGGAATACCGGACGATCTATCTCGGTCGCGGCCACGCCTCGACGAAACTCTATCCCGGCGTGCAGGAAGCTCTCGCCGCGTTGCCCGGCCGCAAATCCACCGCGACCACCAAGGGCACGCCAACCACCCGCGCCGTTCTCGAAATGTTCGGCATCCTGCCTTATTTCGATCACGTCCAGGGCACGGACGGTTTCCCCTGCAAGCCCGCGCCGGACGTGCTGCTGCGCTCCCTCGAAGGCTTGGGTGACCCAGCCATCCGCCCGGAAGATTGCCTTTTCGTAGGCGATTCCGCCGCCGACATGGAAGCAGGCCGCCGCGCCGGCATGCGCACCTGCGCAGTGCTTTACGGCTACGGCCAGGCCGAAGACATGGCCCGCTGGTCGCCCGACTACTGGATCTCCCACCCAGGCGAGTTGCTTCCAAAAAACCGATAGCCCGCTCTGGAGCTGTGGGGCAGGCGGTTCCGCCTGCCCTTTGATGGAGCGAAGCTCGAGTGCGGGCATCGGCCCTGTTCACTTCCCGGGATGAATCTTCAACTCAGGAATCGCGTCATCGAACGCGTCATCGATCAACTGCCGATCGAAATACTCCGTCCCGTAGCCCGTAGACTCGCATAGATACTCCTGCACAAAATCGTACGACGTTTTCACCCGCCGCTCCTCCTCCGGAAACGCCCGCGAAATCCGTTCGCACTCCGTAGCCGGAACGCGCGCGGCCTCGTCGATCAGCATCAGCGACACCGCCGAAAATCCGCGCACGGTCGCCTCCGTTCCCGGCAGTCCCACAATGCGCGGAACCATTCGGCAGCGGCAGCGAAATCGCATTATCGCCATCGCCCTTCGGAAGAATATCCAGCCTCCACACCATCTCGGACGCCGTCCGCAAAAACTCCCGCTCTGCCGTTCGCACGGACTCGCGACAAGCACCGGGCATCCCGGCCGCGCATAAGCCCGATGCACCGCCTTCGCCGCCGACACGGTCGACTTCCCGCACTGCCGCCGATTACGGTCTGGTCGCGTTTGTACTTCAGCCGGTAGAGTAATTCTCCAATCTCTGACCTCTTCGTGTCGAAGGTCGGGTGCCGTAAGCATTACTGCCGATCATTACGCTGCTAAGCGTATGGACATCGAGCGCTAACCCGTTGGTCCACGGGCCGTGCGACACGCGGGGGTGAATTTCATTGCTCAAGTGGCTCTTGCCGGTTTATCGTCGATTACACTGCCCGGACCCTGACCGATTCGTTGCCGCGCCAAGTGGACGCTGACTTTGAACGAGCGGCGAAGACACTTCAATCGGCAGCAAAGAAACGCCCCTGAAGGTTTTTCTTATCGGCGTTCATCCGTGGCCGTTTTGCCTTTTCCCCAAAACGTGCAACGACCCGGCGATACCACCGCCGGGTCGGCACTCATCACTATCAGATATTTCTTATCGGATAACTCCGACTATCAGTATTTACCCGCAGCCTGCACCCGGCTCGCCGCAGTCTGCGACGCCACGGGCATACGCTCCACAAAGAACGACCGTGGCGGCTGCCAAAGCGGCGCGTTTTGTCGTTTCGCTGCCGCGACACTCGAGGCTTCCGTAACCCTCGAACCTGGTGCCAGATTCCTCAGCCCATACAGCGCCAGTTCGAACCGGTCCTTCACGCCAAGCTTCTGGAACAGCCGGGACATATAAACCTTCACCGTGCCCTCCGAAATACTCAGCTGATACGCGATTTCCTTGTTCTTCAGCCCCTGCGAAAGCAGCGCCACCAATTGGCCCTCCCTTCTCGTCAGCGAGTAGCTGTGCGCCGTCATAATGCTGTCCGTCAGGGCTTTCTCGAACCATAGTTCACCCTCGTTGACCCGCATCAGGCATCGCACCAGCGTCTCCACGGGCAGCGTTCGTCGCAAAATGCCGCGAACCCCCAGGCTCATCGACTGTAGAGCCAGCTCCGTCGAGATCGCGTGTACCCAGAGCACGATTCTCGATGTGGACACCGCCTCGCGGAGCCCGCTCAGAACGGAGAAAGTTACGTCCGCCGTCAGGTCCACCAGCAGTATGTCTGGCTGGAGTGTCTCGATCTGTTCCCGAAGATCCTCCAGTCGGGGGCAACAGCCCACCAGGTCCAGTCCAGGTACGTTCTCAAGAATCCGCCGAAGTCCTTCGGCCAGAATCGGTTCGTCAGCGCACAGCAGCACATTCGACATAGGATAAATCTTATCATGCGATAACGCGTACTCCTAGTACTTTCTGCGTTCTGACGAAAAGTATTTCTCTTTATTAACCAAAGAGAACTACACTTGGCGGGCGGCCCCTTCAAAACATTGGGCCAGGGCCGTGGCGCCTTAATGTTCGGACACTTCCGCTTTTCTTGAAATGTTAACAAAGGTAATATAAACATATACTTACATTAAGTATCGTCCACCGGATAACGGCCCCTGGCACACCGTCGATAGCATTCGAATGCAACCCATATTGGGTATTGTTACCTGCGCTCCGAACCGATAGATTCGAGCATAGATGAATTCCAAAATGGATCGCCGAACCAAGTCCCGTGTCGAGGTTCGCCTGAGCTGCCGGATCGTTGGACGCAACCTTATATCGGATAATTCCGGTGAGACTACGGAAAATATCAGTAGAAACGGGTTGCTGCTCCGCTGGACCCGTCCTTCGGCCGTCCCGGAAGCTGGTTCCCCCCTGCGGGTTGAAGTGGAACTGCCCTCCGACGGCGTGTTCGCCCCACGCCTCATCCGCTGTGATTCCACCGTGATCCGGGTCATTCCCGCGGAAAACGGTCAGACCCACGTTGCTCTCAAGGTTAATACCATGCGCTTTGTCGATGACCCCGCGAGGTCATGGCCGGACGACGCCGGAACGTCTGCGTCTCGCTTGGTGAATTGAGAATCGCGAACTGAGACAGCCATGCTGATGCCGACATCTGAAATCGAAAAAGTAGCCGCGCGGGCCCCGGAGTCTGTCGCTCCCGCCGCCGTGGCGCCTACAGCGGCTTCCGTCCCGGCGATAGCGCGCTTTCTCCCGTCGCTCACCGACGTCGCGTTTCTGATGCCGCTTCTGTTCATTTTCCTGAAGCTGTCCGGAGCCCGCAGTCTTCTGGGCGATGGCGATACCGGCTGGCACATCCGCACCGGCGAATGGATTCTCAACCATCATCAGGTGCCCTATACCGATATGTTCTCCTTCTCCCGTCCCGGCGCGCCCTGGTTCGCGTGGGAGTGGCTCTGGGACGTGACGTTCGCTTTGCTGTTCAGGAGCGGGGGGCTTGCCGCCGTTGTCCTCGCCAGCACCCTGGTGATTTGCCTGACATGTGTTGCGCTGTTCCGCCTGATCCGTCGGAAATGCGATAACGGTTTGGTCGCCATAGCCGTTACCCTATTGGCGACCGGGGGCTGCGCTGTTCATTGGCTGGCGCGGCCCCATCTTTTTACCATCCTCTTCTTTGCCGTGACCCTCCATATAACGGACCGGGCCAACGACGGCCGGACGAAACTCCTCGCCTGGCTGATTCCCCTGACCCTCGTCTGGACCAATCTCCACGGCGGCTTCTTCGTGGTCTTTCTGGTTCTGGCCTGCTACATCGGCGGCAATCTGCTGAACGCCCTGATCGAGCGTGACCCCGTCGAACGCCGCGCCTTTCTTTCCCGCACCGTTCCGTGGGCCCTGACGTTCGCCGGTTGCCTGGCCGTGACTTTCATCAATCCGTACGGCTGGCAACTCCACTGGCACGTGATCGCTTATATTGCCGACCCGTACTACCTCCGGCATATTTCGGAGTTTCAGGGCATGGACTTCCATTCGCCCTCCACGGTTTATTTCGAACCCCTCATGATCGCCACCCTGGGCGCCTCCTTCTGGGCCGCCCGGCAGCGACGCTTCGCCGAAGTCTTCCTGGCCCTGGGCTGGATGCACCTCGCGCTCATCGCGCAGCGGAATCTTCCGCTGTTTTCCGTCGCCTGCGCGCCTCTGATCGGCCAGGGTATCGTCGCCTTGATCCGCAACGCGACCTTTGCCCCGCTGGCCGAACGGATCGGCAAAGTTGCCGGCTGGTTCCGCGGCGCCAGCGCCGGCGTCGAAAAAATCGACCGCATCCGTCGCGTTCATCTCGTCAGCGCCGCCGGCTTCGCCGTCGTGGGGTTGCTCCTGTTCGCCCCCAAACCCCTCAACGACCGCTTTATATCCTCCTTCGACCCGAAAGTTTTCCCCGTAGGAGCCATTCCGGCGCTCCAGTCGCCCGAAACTCACCGCATCTGGGCGCAGGACCAGTGGGGCGATTACCTCATTTACAAGCTATACCCCGCAACGAGGGTCTTTATCGACGGGCGTAGCGACTTCTATGGCGATGACTTCGGCGAAGAGTACCTTCGCCTCCTCGATGTTCAGGTGGGCTGGGATAAGACCCTCGACAGGTATGGCATCGATACCGTCGTACTCTCCCCCGCGCTCGCTCTGAGCTCGACCCTGAAAATTTCCCGGGACTGGCGTGTCGTCTTCGACGATCACAATTCGATCGTCTTCCGCCGCAACACCCCCGCAACGAGATCCTTCCCCTCCGATGAGGAAGGTAGCAGCCGTGATCGTGTGATCGCGAAAATCAACAACTGAAAACCAAACAAACAAAGAGGACAACCAAAATGAAAAATATGTTTATGCGTTTCGTAAAAGACGAGCAGGGCCAGGACCTGATCGAGTACACGCTTCTGATGGCGTTCATTGCCCTGGCATCGGCGGCGATCTTCATCAGCGCCGGTACGAGCGTCAGCAAGATCTGGAGCAGCGCCAGCACGCAGCTGTCGAATGCGGCCACGGCAGCGGCTTCCTAAGCAGCAGGTACTTGAGACGAAACGAATCGCCGCCGGCCCTTCGGGCCGGCGGCATAAATCAAAGGAGAGAAACAGTGAAGAATTTTATCAGGAATTTCTGGCGCGAAGAATCGGGCCAGGATCTCATCGAGTACACACTTTTAATGGCGTTTATCGCTCTGGCATCGGCGGCCGTTTTTATCAGCGCCGGTGGAAGCGTCAGCGCGATCTGGCAGACGGGCAGCAACCAGCTGGCCAATGCCGCAACAGCCGCAGCCAGCTAACCGGGTCCCGGAGCTGGTCTGAGGCCACTCCGGGAGTTTCCCCCGGCCGGATTATTCGTAAGAGCTAAATCAAATGAAAAAACGATTGATAAGCGTGTTCGTATTTGCCCTGACGGTATCGGCTGGAGCTGCGTTCGTGCTCTATCAATTGATTTCCTCGAAGGTAACGACGGCCGGCGCGTCGAACAACAAGCCGGTCACGAAAATGGTTTTCGTCGCGGCACGGGATCTGGCGCCCGGAGCTTTGATCACGGAACGCGATATCACGAAGCAGGAATACGTGAAGGTTCCCGAAGGAGCGATCACGAAAAAAGAAGACATTCTCAACCGCGGCGTGATCAGCGCGATTCACCAGGACGCTCCGTTCTTCGGGGGAACGCTGGCGGCGCCAGGGGAGGGAGCCGGATTCGCCACAATCATTCCCACAGGCATGCGGGCGCTGGCGGTGAAAGTTAACGAAGTGGTGGGGGTGGCGGGCTTCGCGGTGCCAGGAATGCACGTGGACGTGCTGGTAGCGGGCACGCCGCCGGGGTCGGGGCAGGCAGAGGGCGCGGTCAGCCGCACGCTGCTGCAGAACATCACGGTTCTTTCGGCCGGACAGAATTATCAGAAAGACGCCGAAGGCAAGCCCAGCATGGTGCAGGTGGTGAATCTGCTGGTCACCCCGGCGCAGGCGGAACTTCTGAACCTGGCGACGGACGAGCGCATCCAGCTGGTGCTGCGCAACCCCACCGATCAGGTCATCACGGATACACCGGGCGCAGCCACAGCGAATCTATTTGAAGGCAACGTGATTCACACCCGGGTGGCAGTGGCCACTTCGGACGGGCCGGCAACGCCGAGGCACCGCGCCGAGGCAGTGGCCCCGGCACCGCCGCCGATGCCGGTGGCGCCACCACCGGCCCCCCGCACGTCCACGATTGAAGTTTTGTCGGGCGGGGTGCGGACGGAAGTGGTGGTCCGCAGGCTGCCCGGGAAAGATACGACGGAGGTCGCTCAATGAAACGCCGCGTAATCGAGATGGCATTGCTGGCCGGACTGGCTATGTGCGCAAGTTCCCTTCGGGCGCAGCCGGCTCCCACGAGCGCGCGAATTGTCATCGATACAGGCAAGACCTACCTGCTCGATTCCGCCATCGATATCGAGCGCATCTCGATCGCGTCGCCCGAAGTGGCGGAGTCGGTGCCGGTCAGCAACCGGACGGTGATGATCAACGGGAGAGCGCCCGGCGAAACGAGCGCGGTTGTGTGGCTGAGCGACGGAACGAGAAAACAGTATGACGTCAGCGTGATGGCCGGAGCCTCGCGGATGGAAGCAGCGAAGGAACAGATCACAAAAGAGTTTGGCGATGCCGTGCAGATCTACGGCGACGCCACGGGGGTTTATCTGACGGGGACGGTCAAAAATATGTTCGCCTCGCAGAGAGCACAGGCAATTGCGGCCAACATTGGAAGAGTCGTGAATCTCTTGAAGGTAGAGATCCCGGCGGAGGAACAGCAGATCCTCCTCAGAGTAAAGTTCGCCGATGTCGACCGTTCGAAAGCCTTTAGTCTCGGAGTCAACATTCTCGGCACACCGGGGGGATTTCCGATCAATGTCACGACGGGAGCCACCAGTCCTTCGCGGTGGACGAACGTAACAGGAACTGCCACCAGTCCTGCCACCTACACTCTGTCGGATGCTCTGAATCTTCTCATGTTCGATCCGCACGCGAACCTCCTGACGACGATACAGGCTCTGGAGGCCACCAATGTGCTCGAGATTCTCGCCGAACCCAATCTGCTCGCCATGAACGGCCACACGGCAACCTTTGTATCGGGCGGCGAATTTCCCTACCCGACGCTACAGGGCGGAGGCGCGGGAGTCGGCCAGGTGACGATCCAGTTTGCCGATTTCGGGATCAAGCTGAAATTCACCCCCACCATCACGCCGAGGGGAACGATCCGTCTTCACGTGGCGCCGGAGGTGAGTTCGCTCGACTACGCCGATGCGCTGTCGATCGGAGGTGGGACGGTTCCGGCTCTGACTACGCGCAAAGTCGAGACGGAAGTGGAACTCGAAGACGGTCAGTCGTTCGCGATCGCGGGCTTGCTCGACCGGCAAACGACGGACACCCTGAGCAAAATCCCGGGGCTGGGGGACATTCCGATTCTGGGAAAACTCTTCAGTTCCAAATCCATCACGAAGTCCAACTCGGAACTGGTGGTGATCATAACGCCGGAACTGGTGGCGCCGATGCAGAAGGGCCAGCCACTGCCCGATCTTAAGATGCCGGAGAAATTTCTTGAAGGCCCCGGCGTGATGACTACCGCGCCGCGGACTCCAGGGATGGACAAGACAGGTCCGCCACCGGAAAGACCGACACGGGAGATTTCCGTTCAGGAGATGGAGAAAATTCAGCTCGACGAACAGCGTCAGGCGCTGCTGAACGGGTCGATTCCGGTGACCTCGGGCAGCAGCTTTGGGGTTGGGACAGGGAGCGGAAACGGAGAAGTTACCGCGCCTCCCCCGATCGTCACCCTGCCGGCGCCAGCGGTTCCGAATACGCAGCAGGCGCCAAACCGATGACCATGAACTCCCTCAGCGTCGCTCTGGTGGTAGCGGACCGCACGCTGCGCGAAGAGGCGCTCGCCTGCATCGACAATCTGCCGGTGCGGGTGGTGACGGACCATCGGGCGCTGGACGACGTGGAAGAACTTCTCGACCGCATCGAGCGGCTGCGGGTGGATGTCCTGCTGCTGGAAGGCGGGCTGCTGAAGAGCCCGCTCGACGAGTTCGCAAAGCGCTTAAAGCTCACGACCTCGGAACCCGTCATTTTCGTTCTGAACGGCCAGGCGGTCGCGGAGAACATCCTGGCGGCCATGCAGGCAGGCGCGCGGGAATATTTGTGCCCGCCGCTGGGGACAGCGCTCAAAGAAGCGTTCGAGCGGCTTTCCGCGACGCGCGCGGAGCAGGTTTCGACGCAGAACAGAAAACTGGGCAGAATTTTTGGCTTCCTTTCGGCCAAGGGCGGCTGCGGGGCCACCACATTTGCGAGCCATGTGGCGACGATCGGAGCGGGCAAGACGGACAAGCCGGTGTTGCTGGCGGATGTTGATTTTGAAGCGGGGCTGCTGCGATTCATTCTGAAGGCGAAGCCGCGGTATACGCTGCGCGACGCGCTCGACAACATGCACAGGATGGATTCGAACTACTGGAACGCGCTGGTTTCGAAACACGGCGGCCATCTGGAGTTCATTGCCGCGCCGGAGGAACTGACGGAGCGGACGCTGCCGGATCCACGGCAACTGGGACGGCTGCTGCGGTTCGTGCGGATGACGTATCCGGTTGCGATTCTGGATTTCGGGCGGTGCCACAATGCGGCCGCGCTCGAAACGCTGCCGGAACTGGAAGCCCTGTTCCTGCTGGTGACCGAGGACCTGCACGTTCTTGAGAACGCCAAAGACTTCATCGCGCTCGCGGGCGAACGTGGTAAAGGTCCGGAACGGATCCAGGTGCTGCTGAACAAAGTTTCCGCGAAGCAGAAGCCGGATCTGGACAACCTGGGGAGCTATCTGGGCGTGCGGCCGACGGGCGTTTTCAGCGACGACACCGAGGCGCTCTACGAGACGTGGTCGGAAGGCCGGATGCTCGGCGGGGATTCGGTCCTGGGACGCCAGCTCACGGCGCTGGCGAAATCGGTGGTGGAGCCTGACGCGGCACAGAACACCGGCAAGAAGGCCGGCGAAAAAACGGGAACCGACGCGAAGCAGGCAGCGGCATCGGGGAAGGCCGGCGCGGCGGGTCTGGGACGATTATTTTCTTTCATGCGAAGCAGCCGGGCATAGCCCCGATCGGACAAAATGGCAACGATACCAATCACACCAGACGCAGGAGTCAACGGAGCCCGCCAGGAAGCCGGATGGGTGACGCGGATGGCGAACCGCGATAACACGGGCGCGGAGTATCAGGAACTGAAGTTCACGATCCACCGCAAGCTGATCGACCGGATCAATCTGGAAGCCCTGTCTTCACTGGCCGGCGAGAGGGCGCGCGCGGAAATACGGACCGCGGTGGCGAAGCTGGTAGAGGAAGAACGGACGCCACTCAGCCTGGCGGAAAAAGAACGCGTCATCGAAGAAGTGCTGGACGAAGTCTTCGGGCTGGGGCCGCTGGAGCCGCTGCTGCGGGACTCGACCATCTCGGATATTCTGGTGACCACGCCGCGGCTTGTGTATGTGGAACGCGGCGGTAAGCTCTACCGCACGTCGGTGGAGTTCAAAGATAACAACCATCTGCTGCGCATCATCGAAAAAGTGGTGGCGCGGGTGGGACGGCGCGTGGACGAATCGTCGCCTCTGGTGGACGCCAGACTGCCCGATGGCTCGCGCGTAAACGCGGCGATTCCGCCCGTGGCGGTGGACGGTCCGCTGCTTTCCATTCGACGTTTCGGGCGCGATCTGCTGCAGGGCGAAGATCTGGTGGCCAAGCTGGCTCTGACCGACGGCATGCTGGAACTGCTGAAGGCCTGCGTTCGCGCGCGGCTGAACATCGTCATTTCCGGCGGCACCGGCAGCGGTAAGACGACGCTGCTGAACGTTCTATCGAGCTACATTCCGGAAAACGAACGCATCGTGACGATTGAAGACGCCGCCGAACTGCGCCTGCGGCAGACGCACGTGGCGCGTCTGGAAACGCGGCCGGCCAACATTGAAGGCAATGGCGCGATTAAGATCCGCGACCTGGTCATCAACGCACTTCGTATGCGGCCCGACCGCATTATCGTCGGCGAAGTCAGAAGCGAAGAAGCGCTGGACATGCTGCAGGCGATGAATACGGGTCACGACGGCTCGCTGACAACCATCCACTCCAACACACCACGCGACGGCGTCGCGCGTCTGGAAGTCATGGTGGGCATGGGTAACGCGAACATGAGTCCGCGAGCGATCCGGCAGCAGGTATCGAGCGCAGTGGACCTGATCGTTCAGGTTTCGCGTTTCAGCGACGGCTCGCGCAAGCTGACGCACATCACGGAACTGGTGGGTCTCGAAGGCGAACAGGTCACGATGCAGGACATTTTCCTGTTCGAGAAATCGGGCGTGGCGGAGAGCGGGAAAGTCCTGGGGCGGTTCCGAGCCACCGGCGTCCGTCCGCGCTTCTACGAAAAACTTCGGTCGAGCGGCATCCAGCTGCCGACGTCTCTGTTCCAGACCATTGTGGAGATCGGCGAATAAATGATCGCGCTGGCCGTCATCACGTTCCTGGTGGTACTGGGCGCGATCATGCTTTCCGTCAGTTCGGGCCTGCGGTATTTCGAGGCCAAACGGCGCAAGCAGCTGGTAACGGTACTGCGCACGGTTTCGGAAGCCGAAGAGGAACATGTCGACCTGCTGATGGACCCGGAGTCGCGGAAGAAAGACTCCGCCGGGCTGCCGGGACGGGAAGCTATGGTCGCGAAGCTCAATGTGCTGCTGGCGGAATCCGGAGTCGAATGGAACATGGCGCGCCTGACGGGACTTACCGGCGCAGGCTTCGTTTTAGGCTGCGTGATCGGCGCGTTCATTCCGTTCCAATCGCCGATGGTGGTGCGTTCGCTGGTGGTGGGGGTGGTTCTGGCGTGGTTGCCCCTGAAATACATACGCAAGCAGCGCACGAAGAGACTGGACGAGATGGAAGCGCAGTTGCCCGACGCGCTGGATTTTCTGGCGCGCTCGATGCGGGCGGGGCATGCCTTCACGATCAGCCTCGAAATGGTGGGCGAAGAGATTGCGGATCCGCTGGGGCAGGAGTTTCGGGCATTGTTCAACGAGCAGAACCTGGGAGCGTCGCTGGACCGCTCGCTGGGGAATTTCGGAAAGCGGGTACCGCTGCCGGATGTTCGTTTTTTCTCGTCGGCAGTGCTGTTGCAGCGGCAAACGGGCGGCAACCTGGGCGAAGTGCTGGGAAGGCTTTCGCACATCATCCGCGAAAGGTTTCGCCTGAAGGGGCAGGTGAAAGCGGTGAGCGCGCACGGCCGGATGACGGCCACGATTCTGACGCTGCTGCCGCTTGGAACGCTGGCCGGACTGATGATTCTTTCTCCCAGCTACCTGGCCCCGTTGCTCAACGATTCCACGGGCCGGAAGCTGGTGGTGGGCGGCGTAGTTTGCCAGGTTTTGGGGAATTTTTTTATCCGGAAGATTATCAGGATTCAGGTCTGACGACCCGATGACGAACCGCTTATGATACCGACTTTATTAGCTGCGTTTCTGTTTATGCTGCTGCTGAGCGTGATTACGACTTACGGGTACCGCGCGTATGTGCGGCCGAGCCGGATTTACGATCGCGTGGGCGGAACCGCGGATGCAGGACGAGAGGTGAGCGCGAGCCCTCAGCAGAAAGTGGCGCGCATATTCGAACAGATCGGCGAAAAAATTCCCCTGAGCCCGAGTGAACAGACAGTGACGCGCCGCGATCTGACGATGGCGGGCTACCGCTCCGACGCTTCGATCGCGATATTTTACGGATCCAAAGTCATTGGCGCCGTGGTGGGGCTGCTGATCGGGCTGGTGCTCCGCAATGCGCTGACGAGCGCCACTGTGCCGGGCATCGTGCTGGTTATCGGGGGAGCGGGTTTCGGCTTCTATTTCCCGACGATGGGACTGGAAAAGATGGTGAAGAAGCGGCAACTCAAGCTGAAATGTTCGCTGCCGGATGCGCTGGACATGCTGGTGGTCGCGGTGGAAGCCGGGCTGGGGCTGGACCAGGCGCTGCAGTATGTGAGCCGGGAAATTCAGAACGGACACGTGGAACTGGCCGATGAAATGAGTCTGGTGGGCCTCGAGATGCGCGCCGGCAAGAGACGGGCGGAGGCGCTGCGCAATCTGGCGACGCGCACAGGAGAAGGCGAACTTCGCAAGCTGGTGGCAATTCTAACGCAAAGCGACCGCTTCGGCACCAGCATGGGCGAGAGTCTGCGCACGCATTCGGATTACATGCGGATGCGGCGAAAACAGGAGGCGGAGGAACGGGCGGCCAAGGTCGGCGTGAAACTGGTGTTCCCGATTTTTCTTTTTATTCTGCCGTCGATGATGCTTGTGGCGGCGGGGCCGGCGCTGTTGAAGATATTTGAGGACTTGTTCCCGATGATGCAAAACTTCGGGAAATGAGAGGGAGCAAACGAGGATGAGAGTGGAAATGCTGGGTTACGTGATGCTGGCTTTTAGTCTGTTCGCGTTGTCGATTGTGGTTTATCGACGGCGGATGAAAAGGCAAATGGCCACAGATGAACACAGATAAACACAGATAAGAGAAATGCACTGACAGAGTTTACCGGCGGCGAGCGCGGCGTGCGACGGACGGCGATTTAAAGCCGGAAAAGACTGCGTGGCAAAAGAAGAGAACACCAAACAAAGGAGAACACAACAATGAGCGGAACACTGATGCAGGCGGCACTTTGGGTATTTGCGGGACTTCTGTTGACGGTCCTGATTATTCGTCGCGGTAAGCGCAAAGCGCGCGGTTAGTCGAGGGCGTGATTCGGGGGCATGATTCGGGAGCTTGCGCGATCAGGCGATTACAAATGACAGACTGGAAAACCAGACAAAACGGTGATGGCGGCTGGGCGTACAGCCGGGGATGTTCGTGGACCGAACCGACAGTGTTCGTTCTGCTCGCCCAGGCCGCCAGTACACCGGATCGCGAAAGCTTGCTGAAGGGAATCAGATTTTTGAGTTCGATCGGGCGCCGGGATGGCGGATGTAGTCCGCAGCCTGGCGTCGAGGAGAGCACGTGGGTCACGGCTTTGGTGGCGCTGTTGCCGGAGGATGCGGTAAACGGGCAGCAGCGCCGCCGGGCGATCGATTGGCTGAAGTCCAGAACGGGGCAGGAGTCGGGTTGGAGTTATAAGTTGCGGCAGAGGTTGAGCGGCAACAAAGATGAATTTCCGGAGGGATGGCCGTGGTTTCCGGGAGCGGCCGCGTGGGTGATTCCGACGTCGCTCGGAATTCTGGCTTTTGAACGGGCGATACGGCGTCAGGATCCGGAGACGGATGAATTGCAGAAGCGGGTGCAGGAGGGGAAGAGATTTCTGTTGGGGCGCATGTGCGCGGATGGCGGATGGAACCACGGGTCGAGCCGGGCTTTGGGGCGGGACGGCGATTCGTATCCGGAGACTACGGGGATCGCACTGCTGGCTCTGAGTGGTGGGGTGGTGTCGGCCCGGGATGCTTCGCAAATGGAACGGGCGAAGGCTGCGGCGCATCGGCATCTGGCGAATTGCAGGACGGCGGAGGGGATTGCGTGGCTGCGGATGGGTTTGGCTGCACATGGTGAGAATGCGGCTGGGGCTGTGGAGCCGGTTCGGCGGACCAATATGGATGAAGCGTTGATGACGCTGGCGGGGGCGGAGCGGAATCCGCTTTTGGCATGAGGAATAAAGTCCCTATGACCCGACGCGAAATGCTGCTGGGGACGTCGGCGGCTGCGGCCGGCGCGGCGTTGTCTGGTTGCGGCAAGGCTGCGCGGAAGTTTCCGGTCAGCAATGTGTCTATCGTCAAGGCGAGCGGTTACACGATGGACGTGTACGACACCGTTTATCGCATGGTGGCCGGGCACAACCTGAATGTGCGCGGCAAGCGGATTGTGCTGAAACCGAATCTGGTGGAGTACGACGCGCGCACCTCGATCAATACACATCCGACGATTGTGCATGCGGTGTATGAGGCGTTTCTCAAGTTGGGCGCGGGCGATGTGCGGATCGCGGAAGGGCCCGGGCACCGGCGGGGCACGCTGGATCTGGCCGATGCCGCGGGGTACTTCAGCACGATCGCGAAGTTCGAAGATTCGTTTACGGATTTGAATACGGATGCGGTTGCAAAGCGCAGGATTCCGCAGCCGCTTTCGAAGCTGAGTTCGCTTTATCTGCCGCATACGGTGCTCGATTGCGATCTGCTGGTTTCCGTCGCGAAGATGAAGACGCACCACTGGGCCGGCGCGACCCTATCGATGAAGAATCTTTTCGGGCTGGTGCCGGGGGCGGTTTACGGCTGGCCGAAGAATGTGCTGCACTGGGCCGGGATTCCGGAAACGATTGTGGATCTGCATCATTTGTTTCCGAAGCAGTTTGCGATTGTGGATGGGATTGTGGGGATGGAAGGCAATGGGCCGATTCAGGGGACGCCGAAGTATGCGGGCGTGCTGGTAGCGGGGCGCGATCCGGCCGGTGTCGATGCGACTTGTTGCCGGGTAATGGGGATCGACCCGAAACAGATTGAGTATTTAAGGTTGGCGCGCGGTGAAGAGAATTTGGTGGAAGGGGCGTTCCGGCAGGTTGGGGAGAATATTCGGAGCGTGCGGACGGATTTTGCGTTGGTGGAGGAGTGGAAACAGATTCGGGCGGCGTAGCGGCGGAAAAAGGCCAAGGCAGAATGGCCACAGATGCACACAGATGAACACGGATAAAACCCCGATTCAGTTCGCCGTCGGCTTTTCAGCGTGGTCAATTACCAGGACGGGGACGGGGCCCGGCTCAGCTTTCAACTCCAGGCCGAATTCGTCGCGCAGCAAGGCGGAGAGCGAAGGGAGCGACGAGCCGGCGCTGTCGTCACCAGCCCACTTCAGGACGCCGAAATAGTAAGAGCCGGTCAGACCGGTCTTGTCGATCACCGGCCGTCCCATTGCGTGGGTGAGCGTTCCCGTCAGGACGGTTATCGTCGTGGACCCGCAACAGAAGCCAATGTGGCAATGAGCGTCGTCAGGCGGGCAGCCGATGGAATGCGGTGGAATCGGGGGATCCTTGCCGGGATCGGATGGCTTGAGCTTAGACTTGCCGGACGCAATCCTCAGCGCGTACGCCGGCAGTTGTCTGGTTTCCCAGTGGGCGACAAGCCTGAATCGATCGGCCAGCAGAGTCTGCATCATCTGGCTCGACTGAGCGGGAGTTGTGTTGGGCGGCATGGTGGCCTCAATCACGAAAGTGCCGCGGGAGTCAGGATAACCGCAGGAGGCGTTGCCCCATTCCGGCATACCTTCAAGCGGCTCAGACCCCGTGAGCTGGTACGCATAAGAGACGATGCTGTGCAGATTGGCGCACTGCGAGCGAACCCGGCCGGGTGAGGATTGAACGCCGGCAGCAAACGGCCCCGACGGCCCTTGTCCCGGTCCCCATTCATGAATCGAGGCCGCATCGAAGGTCGGTTTCGAAGATTCTTTTGACGGTTGTCCATAGGCCAGCCCCAAAACGATCGGGGTTACGACGGCCGCAACTGCAAGCGCCGCCAGACCCGCCCGGATCCAGGCATTGTCACGTCTGAGGCCGAATCGCATGATGGCTGCGATGCGCCCCCTGAGATCCGCACCGGCGACCCCGGCGAGAGAAGGCTGCGGAGCGCATGCGTAGTAGCGGCACACGGCCAGGATACTCGCAGCGTAACCCTCGGCGTCCGCGCCTTGTGCCAGCACCGCTTCGTCGCAGGCTTGTTCGCGCTCGGCAACAAGTCGTCCCCCCATCCACCAGACCAGAGGATTAAACCAGAAAATCGCCTGCACGATTGCGTGCAGCGCCGCCCACAGATTGTCGCGCCGCCGTACGTGGACCAGTTCGTGGGCGACCACGGCTCGCAATTGATCCGGGCTCAGCCTGTCAGCGATGCCGGTGGGCAGTAACAACACGGGGCGGAAGACTCCGAAGACGCCTGGCTCTATGCTGGTGTCGGTCAACAGCACCGGGATTGGCAACTGTCCGAGGACGCCGTCGGCTCGCCGAGCTGTGGCGCGCGTTTCGGTGAGTCGCCGTGATTGTAAGAGCCAGCGTCCGAGGATAGAAGCGAAGCCAGGCAGCCACAAGACAAACAATCGTGGCGCCCAGGTTTCGGAAGAGGATATCGCGGGCTGTCCGCTCAGAGGAGACAATTGCGTGACCGTTGCGTTGGACGAGACGAACGGTTGCGCCAGTCTGGTGAGCGTTTGCGCCGGCGGCGCCGTCATCCGCGGCGCTGCGCGCCAGGACAGATGGCTGCCAAGCACAGTCAGAACTGCGAGGGGAATCAGAAATTTCAGCGAGGCGGACATCCAAAGCCAGAAACGAACATTCGCCGGATATCGGCGGAGAGCCAAGGCCAGCAAAGCTACGATGCCGGCAAAAGCAGTCGATTGCCAGATGTGGTTGAGAGCGAAAGAAATCACGGTTTCTTCCCCTTCCGGTTGGCTTTGACTGGCTTACGCGCGGCGAGCTGCCGCAGGAGTTGTTCGGCATCTTCCACATCCTGCGCGGTGAGGTTGCCCGATTCGGCCCAGTGCGCCATTACCGGCTGGATTCGGCCTCCGAAGAGGCCCAGCACGTGGTCGAGCAGCCGGCGGTGGACAGCGTTCCGATTGACCGCGGCCTCAAAGATGTGAGCGTTTCCGATCTTACGCACACGCCGCACCGCGTCCTTGGCCTCCAGGCGGTAGATCGTCGTCTGAACGGTCGTGTAGGCGGGTTGCGGCGCGGGGAGCGCCTCCTGCACTTCGCGGATAGCGACGCTGCCGCGCTGCCAGAAGACTTCCATGATCTGCAACTCAAGCTTTGAAAAACCGGGTAATCGCATACAGTAGTATTGTTTTACTACTACAGATTGTATGTTGTCAAGAGAAAGCACAGCATCTCATCGTGTCTCTCGTTAACCTGCGAAGAGACCTGAGTAAAATGCGCATCCCTCGGCCTTATCGATCATGACCGCGTCCTCTGCCTGGCATCATTTGACGACGAGCCGGAGTGATTTCGGGAGGCTTCGGCTGCACGGACGGCAGAAACGCTCGACTTAGTTCGCCGTCGGCTTTTCAGCGCGCGAGCTAAACGTCCAGAGCAGCTGATGCGAAGCCCTGGATGCCCCAGGAAAAAGAACTACCGGTCGCCAAAGCCGGTTTCAAAATAAAACATACTTAGGTATTTACAAAAGTATTCCGCCACCGTAGAATCAGATCAGATAGCCCGAGCATTTGGATGGTGTCGCAAATGGTTCAAGCCGCAGCCGCTGACGAAGTCTTTCACGCCTTGTCCAACTCGACCCGGCGGAAAGTGCTGGAGCGACTGTCTGTGGGACCGGCCAGCGTCAGCGAACTGTCGGCGTCGTTCGACATGCAGCTTCCGTCGTTCGTGCAGCACCTTTCGCTGCTCGAACGGAGCCGACTGGTGAAGTCGGAAAAGCGCGGGCGAGTGCGGACGTATAACATCGCACCCGAACGGTTCAAGGTGGTTGACGACTGGCTGATCGCGCGTCGTCAGTCGTGGGAAGCCCGGCTGGACCGGCTCGACCAATACGTCAAACAACTCAAGCAGAAGGAATCAGACTCATGAGCGGGCAATTCACGATCAATCCAAAACTTGACTTCGCGATCGAACGGTTCATCGACGCTCCCGCGCGGCTCGTCTGGGAAGCGTTGACGAAACCGGAGCACCTCAGGGAGTGGTACATGCCCAAACCCTGGGGGCGTGTGGCGCGAACCGAAATGGACGTGCGACCGGGCGGCATCTTCAGCATCGACATCGCAATCGGAGACGGTCAGGAGTCTAACAATCTCGGCTGTTTCCTGGACGTTGTTCCGATGGAGCGGCTTGTCTGGACCTCCATGTTGTTTCCTGGCTATCGTCCGGCTGTCTTTGACGACATTCCGATTACCGCCATCATTACGATGGAGCCCGTGGGAACCGGCACCCGGTACGTCTTCACTGCGCTGCACCGGGATGAAGCGGACCTCGCGAAAAACAAAGCATCGGGTTTTTACCAGGGCACCGAGATCGCCGTCGATCAGTTCGTGGAGCACGTGATCGCGATGAAGTAATTCCGGGCTTTTCAGCCTGGTCGATTACCAGAACGGGGACGGGTCCCACCTCGACTTTCCCGAAATTAGAGCAATTTCACCGATTCTATAGACGGAACGCGCCCGGTAGAGCTCGGTCAATTGTGGGTACGGACTTCAGTCTGTACGGCCGAGCATCGCTCGGCCTCGTGGCGTTTCGCCGCGTCCTGAGAGCCATGGAAACGTCTACGTTAACTCCGAAACTGCTCTAATTGTCGGTGGGGGTCCTCTCGATGTGGTCGACAACGAGCATTTCCACCTGGTCCTTTTGCGGCTCCAGTTTCAGGCCCATTTGCTCAACCGCCTGGAACATCGGATTGGCACGCGGCGCCGCAGCCATGGGCGCTCCGGCGTCTCCCCCTCCAGGCGGTGGTGGAGGAGGAGGCCCGTCTATCGCAATATCAAACGATGCCTCATACGAACCTTTGAGGTTCGTTTTGTCGATAACGAACCGGTCGCCATCCGTCGACAGGAGCTGAGCGAAACGAAGAGTCGTCAGGTTCGACATCTCGATATGTACCGCGACACCTCCGCCCGGCGCGCTCTCTTTCAATGTGCCTATCCCTGGTATGAAGGCGACCATCCCCTTCCCCGGCACATCGCGCCTGGTCATCTTGCCAAAGGGTGTGGTCTGCGTCACGTCGCCGGGCATAGGCTCCAGTGCGATCTCTTCCGTTGTCGCCGGCTTCATCTTCTTCGGGTTCAAGCCATTTTTGCCCACGACCAGGGCATAGATCTGAACTTCTTTCTTCTCCCGATGAAGTGTGAGCCCGAAGCGCTCCGCAAGGAGCGCCTGCATCATCTGCGGCACCTGCTCATCGGTAGCGCCAGCCGGCAATTTGGCCACGATGTCGAAACGCGCGGTCTTCAGCATTTCCGGGCCGGTCAGTTGGGAATCCGGGACGCCGTAAGCGAATTCTATGAGCGCGTTCAGCGGCTGGTAGGCAAATTCGGCGCGGCCCTTATCGACCGTGATGCCGGTGCGCGGCCGCTGGCCCGCTTTAATGGCAGCCATGAATTGCTCCTCCGACGAGGGTTTGACGGACGCGACGTCAAACTGCAGCGATTGTGCCAGCGCGGCCGGGATTGCTATCGCCAGGATAAATAAGGGAGCGATCTTCACGTCGGTTGAACCTCACAACTACGATACAACCAGTTTTTCAGCTGGTGTGTCACGATGCGCTGCAATAACATATTTGCGGAGGAACCCGCCAATTGTGGGTACGGACTTCAGTCTGTACGGCCGAGCATCGCTCGGCCTCGTGGCGCTTCGCCGCGTCCTGAGAGCCATGGAAAACGTCCGCGATAACTCCGAAACTGCTCTAGTTTTCGGTGGGGATCTTGTCGGCGGTGTCTACTACTACGACATCGAGCGGGAGTTTGGTTTTCACTAATTTCAAGTTGAGTTGATCTTCGAGGGCCGTTGGGATACCGTGGGGCGGGGTGAGTTCCGTGGGATCGGCGTCGGGGGCCAGCACGAGGTTTACGCCGTCCGGTATCCAGTCCAGCGTGAAATTGAACTTTCCCAAGAGACCCGTCTTATCCACGACGTGAGTGTGCATCACCATGCTCAGCATTTTTGCGATGTCCGCGGGAGTCTGCTCGCGGGCGATCAGGTGGTTGGCTGTCGCTCTGGTCCCTTTATAGGGGGAAATGATGAAACCGGCGCGGACCAACTGCGGATATTCGCCCACGGCGCCGAACTTCAGGAGCGGTCCCGCAGTGGGCTCGGCCGCATCGGGTTCCGGCGACTGGACGAGTTTCGGCTTGCCCTTCCCCGCTGTGAGTTCGTAGCCCTGGAGGTCTCTGGTTTCGTGATGCACGGTGACGTGGAAGCGCTCGGCTGCCAGGTTTTGCAGCATCAGGTGGAACTGGTCGGGCGTTGCGCCGGGAGGAATTTTTGCGTCAATATCGTAGCGGTTCAGGTGAAGCCAGGCGGGCGCGATGAGTTGATCGCATTCCTCGACCTGAGCCTGGCAGCCAGAGCCATAGGCAGTGATCAGGAGGGTTTGGAGAGTGACGTTGGCGTAGGAGATTCGGCCGGGGTCGGCGGTGCCGGGGCCACCTTTCAGTGTGGCGCTCGCCTCGGGCGATGCGTTTAGCGGTGCGGATTTCGGGTCGGCGGGTTTGATGGACGCGGCGTCGAAGGTGGGAGTGGTTTGGGCTGTGAGGACCGCGATGCAGGTTAACGCGAGGACGGAGATTTTGGGGGATCGCATTCGGAAGTGTTGACGCCTGAGGGCGGAAGAGCGTGCAGTGTGGAGAAAGAGAAATGCCGATCCTTAGAAAATAGCCGCACCTATCTCCCTGACTGGGAAAGGGTTCCCCGTTCGACCGCATGCCCTGCGGAACGCGCCACGAACTCGCGTTTTCATCCCCTGCTGTGGCCAAACGTAGT
>Ga0182024_10000777_pt1 | contig 83737 bp, 70 predicted proteins | sample P32metaG_FD_120480 | JGI IMG/M metagenome (GOLD analysis project Ga0182024, IMG submission 120480) | Permafrost microbial communities from Stordalen Mire, Sweden - P3-2 metaG (Illumina Assembly) | ecosystem: Environmental > Terrestrial > Soil > Wetlands > Permafrost | place: Sweden: Stordalen... | reverse complement strand
TTATGCTGGTCGGTGTTCACGTCCTGCATCCCTGGCAAGCCCTTCATCTTCGCCAGCAGGATCGGCCCCCACTTGGACAGGTCACTCACGTTGTCGGCCTGGATCGTGTACTGGTACATCGCGCTGCTCGAGCGGCCGCCGATGCGCAGATCCTGAACGGCTTGGAGGAACGCCGACGCGACCGGCAGACGGCTCAGTTGTGGGCGAAGCCGGTTGATGATTTGCGCGGCACTGACGCCTCTGCGCTCCGCCAGCGGCTTGAGCGCCACGTAGAGGTTACCGGTGTTGGTGGCGCCATTGCCCCCCGTAAACGCAATCACGTTCGCGACGCCAGGATCCGCTTTAATCACCGCGCCAATCTTCTGAACGGCGTCGTTCATGACGGGGAAGGATGAATCCTGCGGCCCTTGGACGCCCCCGCTGATCGCTCCGGTATCCTCCGTCGGGAAGAAGCCCTTGGATATCTTGTCGATCAAGAGCACATTGAGCGCAATGGTGAGGGCGAGCACGATGAGAGTCGGCGCCGGATGGCGAAGCACCCACGGCAGCGTGCGGCGATACAGGGACAGGACCCAGTCAAAGGCCTTTTCGCTGGCCATATAGAGGCGCCCATGTGTGGCTGCCCGCTCGTTCTTCAGGAGGTACGCGCACATCATGGGCGTCGTGGTGAGCGAGATGACCATCGACACGAGAATGGCGGTTGACAGGGTGATGGCAAACTCGAGGAAAAGACGGCCCACGATGCCGCCCATCAGTAACAGCGGGATGAACACGGCAATGAGCGAGATGCTGATGGTGAAGACGGTGAACCCGATTTCCTCGGCGCCCTTGAGCGCCGCGGCGATGGGCTCCATGCCGGCTTCCAAATGCCGCGTGATGTTTTCCATCACCACGATGGCGTCGTCCACCACAAAGCCGGTGGAAATGGTCAAGGCCATCAGCGACAGGTTGTCGAGGCTGTAGCCGAGCAAGTACATGATCGCGAACGTTCCGACCAGGGACGCGGGCACCGCGATGCCGGGAATGAGCGTGGCGCGGCCGTTGCGCAGGAAGACAAACACCACCGCGACCACGAGGCCGATGGACATCAGCAGGGTGCGTTCGACGTCGCTGACGGCCGCGCGAATGGTGGTGGTGCGATCCAGCACGATCGTCGTGTCGATCCCGAGCGGAATCGACGCCTGGATGAACGGTAGTTGCGCGCGGACCTGGTCGACCGTCGCAATGATATTGGCGCCGGGCTGGCGAAAGATGATGATGGGAATCGCGCGCTTGCCGTTCAGGTAGCCGCCACTGCGAACGTTCTGCACGGAGTCGGTCACCTGCGCGACGTCGGCCAAGCGGATCGCCGCGCCGTTGTGGTACCCGATCACGAGCGGCTTGTAGTCGGCCGCCTGCGAGATCTGATCGTTGGTGATGATGTCCGCGGTGACCATGCCATCGGAGATCTGGCCGACGGCCGTGTGGGCATTTTGCAGACTCAGCACGGACCGCAACGTCGCCAGGGTCAGTCCATAGCTGGCCAGTTGCGTCGGGTTGGCGTCGACGCGCACGGAAGGCAGCGCGCCGCCGCCTACCGTGACTTGGCCGACACCCTGGATCTGCGACAGCTTCTGCTCGATCACGGTCGACGCTTCGTCATACAGCTTGTCTGGGCCGAACTTGTCTGACGTCAGGCCGAGGATCATGATCGGCGAATCCGCGGGATTCACTTTGCGATAGGAGGGATTGGCCGGCAGGTTGGCGGGCAGGTACGTGCGGGCCGCGTTGATGGCCGCCTGCACATCGTGCGCCGCCCCATCGATATCGCGGCTGAGATCAAACTGAATGGTGATGGAGGTGCTGCCGAGCTGGCTGGCGGAGGTCATCTCGGTGACCCCCGCAATATGCCCGAGCTGCCGCTCGAGCGGCGTGGCCACGGAGGAGGCCATGATGTCGGCGCTGCCGCCCGGGAGGCTCGCGCTGACGGAAATGGTCGGAAAGTCGACCTCCGGGAGCGGCGCCACCGGCAGCGCCAGATACGCAATCGCCCCGGCCAGGACCACCCCCGCCGTGAGCAGGGTGGTCGCCACCGGCCGGCGAATGAAGGGGGCGGAGATGTTCATTCTTACTCTTTCGCTTCCGCGCCCCCGGGTGCCGGCTGGGTCGATGCTTTGCCGAAGCGGCGCCCCACATTGTCAAAGAACACATAGATGACGGGCGTGGTGTAGAGCGTGAGCGCCTGGCTGACCAGCAGTCCGCCCACCATGGCGATGCCGAGCGGCCGGCGCAACTCCGAACCGAACCCCGTGCCGAGCGCGAGCGGCAGCCCGGCCAGGAGCGCCGCCATCGTGGTCATCATGATGGGGCGGAAGCGGAGGAGGCACGCTTCGTAAATCGCATCCGTCGCACTCTTGCCGTGGTTCCGCTCGGCGTCGAGCGCGAAATCGACCATCATGATGCCGTTCTTTTTCACGATGCCTATCAGGAGGACGATGCCGATAATCGCCACGACGTTCAAATCCTGCCGAAAGAGGATCAACGCGAGGAAGGCGCCAACGCCCGCGGACGGCAACGTGGAGAGAATCGTGATCGGATGGACAAAGCTCTCATACAACACGCCGAGCACGATGTAGACGGTGACGAGTGCCGCCAGAATGAGCAAGGGCTCCGTGGATAGGGAATTGGTAAACGACGCCGCGGTGCCTTGAAAGCTCGCCTGGAGACTGGCCGGCATGTGCATCTCGGTTTGCAGGTGGTCAATGGCCGTGATGGCATCGCCCAGCGCGGCATTCGGGGCGAGGTTGAACGACGCGGTGATGGCCGGAAATTGGCCCTGGTGGGTGATGACAAGCGGCTCCGTGGTCTTCTGGAAGCGGGAGAACGCGCTCAGGGGCACGGCGGTCGCGTAGGTCGACTTCGGGGTGCCCGCCGAGCCAGCCCCCATGCTGGACGTGGCCGTGGAGGTGCTCGCCGAGAGGGCGTTGACCGGCGGCGCGAGGGTATTGGCGGCCGGGGTGTAGAGCGCCGAGTTCGTCAGCGCACTGGACCCGGCCGAGGACGACCCGGACGAGGCGAACGAGTTGGCGGCCGCGGCGCCGCTTTGGCCCGACGAGGCATTGGACTGGATGTAGAGCTGGTTCAGCTTATTCGGGTCTTTCTGGAACTGCGGATCGCTCTCGAGCACCACGTGATACTGATTCGTCTGCGTATACATCGTGCTGATCTGCCGCTGGCCGAAGGCGTCATAGAGGGTGTTATCGATGGTCGTCGGGGCGATGCCCAATCGCGAGGCCGTCACCCGATCAATCACCAGCGAGACGGCCAATCCGCCCAACTGCTGATCCGTCGCGATGTCTTCCAATTCCGGCACCTGCTTCAGCCGATCGACGAAGCGACTGGTCCACGTGTTCAGTTCGTCGGCATCGGCGTCTTCGAGCGTGTACTGGTATTGCGTGCGGCTGACCCGGTCATCGATGGTGATGTTCTGCACCGGCGACATATAGAGCTCAATGCCCTGCACCTGGGCCAATCGGGTTTTGAGCCGGCGGATCAGATCGGACGCGCTGATCTTGCGCTGGGCGAGCGGCTTCAAATTGATCGACAGGCGGCCGCTGTTGGTCGTGGTATTCGTGCCATCGGCGCCCACAAACGACGACAGGCTGTCGACGGCGGGGTCCTCGAGCACCGCCTTGGCCAGCTCCTGCTGCTTTTCAGCCATGGCGGTCGAGCTAATCGTGGGCGGCGCCTGCGAGATGCCCTGGATGACGCCGGTGTCCTGGACCGGGACAAATCCCTTCGGGATGATGATGTACAGGAAAATCGTGAGCGCGAGCGTGCCCAGGGCGACCAGCAACGTAATCGGCTGGTAGCGAAGGACCACTTTCAAGGTCCGTCCGTAGAACGCGATCATGCGCTCGAACATCCGTTCCGAGGCCTGATAGAAGCGGCCCTGCTGCTCCTTGGGCTTGTGCCGCAGGATGCGCGCGCACATCATGGGCGTCAGCGTCAGCGAGACCACGGCCGACAGGATGATCGTGACGGCCAGGGTGACGGCAAACTCCCGGAATAGGCGCCCGATCACGTCGCCCATGAATAACAGCGGAATCAGCACCGCGATGAGCGAGACGGTGAGCGAGAGAATCGTGAAGCCAATTTGCTCCGCACCCTTGAGCGCCGCTTCGAGTGGCGGATCTCCGGCCTCGAGGTACCGGGTGATGTTCTCAATCATGACGATGGCATCATCCACAACGAAGCCTGTGGAGATGGTCAGCGCCATCATCGATAAGTTATCCAGGCTGTAACCCAGCAGATACATGGCTCCGAAGGTGCCAACCAAGGACAGCGGTACCGCCACACTCGGGATGATGGTGGCGGAGAGACTTCGCAAGAACAAGAAGATGACCATGACGACGAGTCCAACGGTCAGCAGCAGTTCGAACTCCACATCGGAAACAGATGCCTCGATGGAAGTGGTCAGATCGGTGAGGGTCGTCACCTGGATGCCCGCGGGCAGATTCGCCTCGAGCTGGGGAATCAGCTGCTTGATGTTTCTGACCACGCTGATCGTGTTGGCCCCGGGCTGGCGTTGCACGTTGACGATCACGGCCGGGGTCTGGTTCATCCACGCGGCTTGGTTGTTGTTTTCCACGCCCGTCACGATCCGGGCCACGTCGGTCAGCATCACCGGGGCGCCATTTCGAAACGCGACCACCACGTTCCGATAGTCGTCGCTCGTGACCAGCTGATCGTTGGCATCGATCTGGTAATCCTGGCGCGGACCATCGAAGTTGCCCTTGGCGGCGTTCACACTGGCCGAGGTCAGTGCCGTGCGCACGTCTTCCAGGTTGATGCCGTAGGAGGAGAGCGCTCTGGGGTTCGCTTGAATGCGCACGGCGGGTTTTTGGCCGCCACTAATGCTGACCAGGCCCACGCCGGTGAGCTGGGAGAGTTTGGGCGCCAGGCGCGTATCGATCAGATCCTCGACCTGGGACAGCGGCATGGCATTCGAGGTGACGGCCAGCGTCAGTACGGGCGCATCGGCGGGATTCGTCTTGCTGTAGATCGGTGGCGAGGGCAGCACTGACGGCAAGTAGCTCTGGGACGCGTTGATGGCGGACTGCACCTCTTCCTCGGCAACATCGATGGACATGCTGAGGGCAAACTGCAGCACGATCACGGAGGTGCCCCCGGAACTTGAGGAGGTCATCTGGCTCAAGCCCTGTAGCTCGCCAAATTGGCGCTCGAGCGGCGCCGTCACCGTCGTCGTCATCACCGTCGGGCTGGCACCCGGATAAAACGTCAGGACCTGAATCGTCGGATAGTCGACCTCCGGGAGCGCAGAGACCGGCAGTTGCGTATAGCCGACCAGGCCGACCAGCAGGATCGCCGCCATCAGCAAGGAGGTGGCGACCGGCCGCAAGATGAATGCGCGGGAGGGGCTCACGGCGCCTTACTCCCGCCGGCGGTGGCGGGGGTCGGTGTGTTCGCCACGGTCACCGCCGTGTTGTCCTGCAACTTGTCGAAGCTACTGTTGGCGACGATCTCGCCGGGGTTGACGCCTTCGACTTGCGTATTCGCGCCATCCGCCACGCCTGGCTTCACGGTGCGCATGTGGGCGAAGTTGCCTTGAATCACGTACACGAACGAGGACTGCGCATTCTGCTGAATGGCTGAGGCGGGAATCAGCGTCACCCCCTGCAGGGTCGTGACCAGCAGCCTCGTATTGACGAACTGGTTCGGAAATAGGACATCGTTCGTGTTGGCGAAGCGTGCCCGGCCCTTGACCGTCCCGGTGGTGGTGTCGATCTGGTTGTCCAGCGTCAATAGCACGCCGGTCTCGATCTTCGTTTGTGCCGCGCGATCATAGGCATCGACTGGCAGCTTGGCACCCGTGCGGAGCCGAGCCTCGACCTGGCCCAGACTGTCTTCGGGCACGGTGAAAATGACGGTAATGGGCTCCAACTGCGTAATGACGGCAAGCGTCACGGTTCCGGCCGACTGCACCACGTTGCCCGGATCCACCAGCCGCAAACCGACGCGGCCAGCGATCGGGGCGGTGATGTGGCAGAAGTCCACCTGAATCTGGTCGTATTGCACCGTACCCTGATCGTTCTTCACGGTGCCTTCGTCCTGCGCCACGAGCTTTTCCTGATCGTCCAGAACTTGCTTGGCAATGGCGGTGCCCGCGGTGCGGTAACGCTCGAGATCCATCTGGGCTTGCGCGAGCAGATTCTGATCGCGTTCCAGAACGCCTTGCGCCTGTAAGAGGGTGGCCTCGTACGGGCGCGGATCGATATCCACCAGCGGATCACCGCTCTTGACCCGTTGACCCTCCGTAAAGTGCACGGCCAGCACCTTCCCGGTGACCTCGCTGGTAATCGACGCGGTATAGACCGGCGTGACCGTCCCGATGGCGTCGAGATAGACGCCGATGCTGCCTTTTTGAGCCGTCACTGTTGTCACCGCGATCTTCGCGGGCGCGGGAGGGGTTGGTTTCGCGCGAAAGTGCAGGTAGACGACCAGCACGACAGCAAGCACGAAGACCAGAAGCACCAGACTCCAGATCACGGTCCGCCCAACCTTGTGCCGGGGACGCGCCGCAACAGGAGCCGAAGATTGTTTGTCAGGGCCGTTGGCTGAAGGCTGGTTCATGTCATCTGCCAAGCGGAGGCTCCTGCTTAAGATCGTGACAGTTCAGGGGGGGCAGGACGCCGGCCGGTGTCGAGCGCGTCTCGATCTTGAGGTCGCCTTTGTGCGGCCCGTTCTTGAGGATCGCGAGGACCTGCCGTGTGACCACCGGCACCCGAGTGCCGCGCTGATCGATCGTGCCGCTTATCGTCAGCACGAGGCTGTCACCGTCCCAGGAGAGAGTGGACGCCCAGTCGCCGGCGAGAGGCGCCGCGGTGTTCACGCTCTGGCCGGTGAGCGCGAAGTCCAGGCGACAGAAGAGGTGGCCCACGCGGCGGCCAAGGCGAGTGCGGAAATGCCAGCGACGACCCGGGTGACGCGCATCATGTGGTACCCCGATGAGAGTTATTCTGGAGCCACCCCTACGGAAGGTCAATGTGCCGTTCGGCATAGCGGGATCTATGCCGAGCGGCTCCGTCAGGTCCGTGCCTTGCGGTTGGCCGTCCCGGATCGGCACCCTTATACACCAAGGCCCTCCGCGGGCGCCAGAGTGTGTTTCGTCGGCCATTCCTGAGGCTCCCGAAACCGCCAGCGATTTCTGCGACCGGGCTGCGATGATCCGAAGGGATGAACGGCGCGCGGACGGAAGCGCGATTTCCCGCGCCGGCTCCCTGAGCCCGCGCCACGCGCCACCGAACTGAACAACGTTCCACCGGCCTGTGGTGTGCAGCTATAGATGACGAAACGGCGGCGGGCCGCCTTCCTGCGGGCTTTCGTCCGGCGGTCGAGAGCGTGACCAGTCCGCGAAGTCCTTCGATCGAAGACCGACGGCGAGCGCGAGCGCGAGCACGACGCCGCCGAACAGAATCCCAAACGCCAACTCGACGATCCGGCCGATGCCGAGATAGTCGAGGGCCATGGCGAACGAGACAAGCAGAACGAGCCACTTCACGCCAAGGCTGAAGAGCCGCGCCTGCTGCACGTTCATGTTGACGAGGCTGATGAGCACGCTGCGCGAGAGGAAGCGCGCGAGGACATTGCCGACGACCAGCACGATCAGCGCCATGGCCAGATTGATCGCCGATCCGAATAGGCGGTTCGCTAACTGCGACGTCAGCGTGGGATCGAGCGCCGCAAGGCCGACCAGGAACCCGACGAAGATGACGCCCCACGTGACGAACCGCGCGAGAAGCAACGTCGGGCTGGCCGCGCCCGTCCATGGAGCGAGGTCCGACCAGGCGTGGGCCGAGACCCGCCGGTCGAAGTCAAGAGCGCGAAGCGCGAACCGTAGCAAGAATCCGAGGAGCCATCCCAGGAGCGCCGCGAGCACCAACGAGGCGATGAGCGCAATCGCGCCCGGCAGGATACTCGCGGCCTCCGTCACGACGTTGGTCGCCGATTGATTCAGGGCTTGCTCGACTTGGCTCCACATGACGGTCTCCTCATCCGAGGCGTTAGGGACTGAACCGATCGGGCCATCGCCACCGCGCGAGCAGGTACGGCTTCTCCGCCTCGTAGGAGAGGCACAGGCGCTCCAGCCGATCCTGCGCCGCCACATGGCCGGCCTCGCCCACTTCCATGACGAACGATGCCACCCACGCGAGGTAGAGCGGGGTCATGGCCCGGAGCAGATGGTCGCGGCTGATGACGCGGAGCCGGTGCCCCAGAGCGAAGTCGAACACAATCCGCGCCCAGAGGGCGTCAGGTAACCGGAACCGGTCGAGCGGCGCGCGAGTCAGTCGGCCGAGCTCAATGAGCGAGGCCGGCGGCAGGACGCGAGCCCACACTTCTTGAAGATTCCGGAAGCCGAGCTGAAACGATTCCACCATGGTGCTCACGTCAATGGCGCGGTGCTCGTTGGCCTGCGGGGCCGCGTCGCCGAACGTGCGAATGGGTTGCGACCCGCGGACGCGCTGCCACATCGACGCGTGCCGGTCCATGTCCTCGAACAAGGAGCCCAACACGCGCGCGATTGCGGCGCTGAGGTCGTCGTCCGCCTCGACCGGCGGAAGAAACGTCCCGACGTGCGCCTCGCAGACCTGAAAGTTCCGTTCGAGAGCCTCGGTCAGGAGCCAGATCGGCGGGCCCTGCCCGCGGCCGTTGTCCCTGTCGAAGAGACCGGACATCATCCGGGTCGAGAACCCGAAGTCAATGCCGAGCTGGCCGTTCGCCCGCTTGCCGAACAGCGCCCTCGTCAGCGGATACACGAGGCCCCGGTTGATGAGACCGTCGAACGTGTGCCGCGCGTAGGAGGGGAGGACGAGATCGAACTGCGACTCGAGCACGGGATGAAGCAGCGCGTGGATCGTCGCGGGGAGAATCCCCTCGGGTAGCCCGCCGACAAGCGCAAACGCCCTGGCGCCCACTTGGCCGCCGACCACCGACATTTGGCGGAACAGCATCCGCGCATCCTCGGTCGTCAACGGGAGTCCGCTTACGCCTGGCAATCGGCACGGCAGCGCCTGCAAAACGGCGCTCCCGGCCGGGCCTTTGACCGCGTCGGGATCGTCGACCGTCTGGGGATGCACGATCACGGCTCGCAAATTCGGCGCCCCGCTGCGCGTGGCCTCAGCAGCCGTGCGTACGCCCTCGACCGTGCCACACGCAGGAACGACGACCACGATGTCCGCGGTCTCGAGGCCGTCGACCTGGGTCTGGGTCTCCGGGGGAAAGGGGCCTGGGCTCATGCGGCGGTCACCGCTCCTGCGCCAGTATCGCGCGGAGTGGAATCCCGACCCACGCGGGACGATGGTTCAACTCGTACACCACCTCATAGAGCGCCTTGTCCAGGAGAGAGGCGTCGAGGAGCATTCGAAGGTCCTCGACGTCAGTCGGAAGGAACGATCCGTCGGCAGCGGTGTCGCGATAGGCGCGGAGGAAGACGGCCGACGCGGATTGCTCCCAGAGCCGCGCCCAGGGTTCGAGCCGGGCAAACCCTTCCGGACCACGATTGGTGAACTGCAGAAGGCTGGCCCAGACGGCGTAGCTGAGCGATCGCAGCATGCCCGCCACGTCCTTGAGCGGCGACTGTTTGGTCCGCCGCTCAGCCAGCGGCCTCGAGGGCTCCCCCTCGAAGTCCAGGATGAAAAAGTCGTGTTTGACGAGGAGCACCTGGCCGAGATGGTAGTCGCCGTGCACGCGCGTGCGCAGGCCGCCGATCGGCCGGGTGCCGAGACTCTGAAACGCGTCGAGAATCCGGCGCCGCTGACTCAGCACGAGACCGGCCGACTCGACGACCGCATCGGGCAGCGCGGCGAGGCCTTCTCGCAAGCCCTCGAAGGCGCGAATCCCCGTCTCGCGGAACTCGTCCCGGAGGCGGACGAGATCTTCGGGCGTCAACGGTTCGGGCGCGAAGGCGGGGTCCACGGCAGGCGATGCCAGAGCCAGGTGCAACTCGGCTGTGCGTCGGCCCAGAGTGGCGGCGAGCTCGAGATAGATGCCGATCCGATCGCGCGTGAGCGGGGCAACCGGCTCGTCCGAGAGCTGCACGAGGTTCAAGGGTCCGGCGCGGACCTCTTCTGGGGGCGAAGGCAGACGCGAGCAGGCCTCGTAATAGCGTTCGAGCTCCTCGAGGGTCCAGGTCCAGCCGTCCCCTTGGTTTGCCACGAACGCCTGAAGGAGAGCGAGCGTGGCCGGCTCGCCCTTGTCGGGGACGTAGCCGATCGTGCCGGCGACCGCCGGAACGTAGGGGAACTTGACCTCGCCGGTCAGATAGGCCCCGACTTCCACGTCTGGATTGATGCCCGTTTGCTGCCGCCGGAACAGTTTGAGGATGAGCCGATCGCCGTAGACGATCGACGAGTTACTCTGCTCGGTGGTCGCCCGCGCCGCCGGGAGCGGCGTGTCCTGCGGGCCACGCGCCTCGGCGAACGCCAGGCTCTTCTCGCCGCGAATCTCGCCATGCCGGGCGCGAATGCGCCCGCCGCGCTCGATGCACGCGAGGAGGGCCGCCCGAGTGTCGTCATGGAACGCGCCGTCGTACAACACGCCAGGACCGCTCCTGGACGACAGGGCGCAGAGAACCGCGGCTGGCGGGACGTCCGGCGCGTCCGCGAAGCTCGTCGCCAACGGAACGACATAAGTCTCGGGCGTGCCGCTGGCGTACTCGACGTCCAGGAGCACCAGCGCCCCCTGCGGTCCGGCGAACTCGGCCCAGTCGCGGATCGTGGTCCTCTGGATGCTGCGTGACTTGCCGCCAAACCAGCGCTGGAGTGGCAGGTAGTGCGGGAGTACCTCGGCTTCGAGGCGCTCCCGCTGGCTCCCGGTGAACAGACTGGCCCAGCCGCCGTCAGCCGAAAGGACGTCCCCGGCCGTGCTGACGGCGACGGACTCCGCGGTGCCTTGAAGCTCGAACCACATGAACGCGTACGGACCCGGCGTCAGCGCGAACGGCCGTCGTCCGATGAGAGGGAACTCGACGTATCCGAGCATCTCGACGGGGCGCATCCCTTCGAACGCCGACAGATCCAGCTCGGCCGGTTGCGCGAAGCGCGACAGATTGGCGACGCAGAGGACCACCTCGTCCTCGTACCGCCGCAGATACGCCAGGACCTTGCGATTAGCCGTGTCCAGAAACTCAATTGAACCGCGGCCGAACACGCGGAAGAGCTTCCGGAGCGCGATTAAGTTGCGCATCCACAACAAGAGCGATGAGGGATCGCTCTGCTGCGCGTCGACGTTGACCGTCTGATAACCGTAGACCGAATCCATGATCACCGGGCTGTACAGCCTGGCGGGCGTGGCTCGCGAGAATCCGGCATTGCGGTCCCCGCTCCATTGCATCGGCGTGCGAACGCCGTTGCGATCGCCCAGGTAGATGTTGTCGCCCATGCCGATCTCGTCGCCGTAATAGAGGATCGGCGTGCCGGGAAACGAGAAGAGCAGGCTGTTGAGCAGCTCGATCCGGCGGCGGTTGTTGTCCATGAGCGGCGCGAGGCGCCGCCGGATGCCGATGTTCAGACGCATCCGCGGATCCGCGCTGTAGGCCAGATACATGTAATCGCGCTCGTCGGCGCTGACCATCTCGAGCGTCAGCTCGTCGTGATTCCGCAGAAAGAGGCCCCACTGACAGGACTCGGGAATCGCGGGTGTCTGGCCCATGATTTCCGTGATCGGAAGACCGTCTTCCAGACGAAGCGCCATGAAGATGCGCGGCATCAAGGGAAAATGGAAGGCCATGTGGCATTCGTCGCCATCTCCAAAATACGGCCGCACGTCGGTCGGCCACTGGTTGGCCTCCGCGAGAATGACGCGATTCGCGTAGCCTTCGTCCATGGCGCGCCGGATGTGCTTGATGACCGCATGCGTCTCCGGCAGGTTCTCACAGGTGGTCCCGTCGCGCTCGATCAGGTACGGGATGGCGTCGAGTCGAATGCCGTCGACGCCGAAGTCGAGCCAGTACCGCATCACGTTCAGGACTTCCTCGACGACCGCCGGATTGTCGAAGTTCAAATCAGGTTGATGCGAGAAGAACCGGTGCCAGTAGTAGGCCTTGGCCACAGGGTCCCAGGTCCAATTGGACTTCTCGGTGTCCGTGAAGATGATCCGAGCGTCCCCGTACTTCTGGTCCGTGTCGCTCCACACGTAGAAGTCGCGCTCAGCCGATCCGGGAGGAGCCTCGCGGGCCCGCTGGAACCATGCGTGACGGTCGGAAGTGTGATTGATGACCAGTTCGATGATGACCTGTAGGCCGCGCTCATGCGCGCCATCGAGCAGGGTCCGGAACTCCTCGATCGTGCCGTAGTCAGGGTGGATGCTCAGGTAGTCAGAGATGTCATAGCCGTCGTCGCGCAACGGCGACGGGAAGAAGGGGAGGAGCCAAAGGCAGGTGACCCCGAGATCCTGGAGGTAGTCCAGGCGTTGGATCAGGCCGCCGAAGTCGCCGATGCCGTCGTCGTTGCTGTCGGCGAAAGCGCGGACGTGAAGCTCATAGACGATCGCGTCCTTGTACCAGAGCGGGTCGGACGCGCTGGCGGGGCCTTTCATCGCGTGAGCCTGGCGTCGGAACCGGGGCCGGACACCGGGCGCGCGCGGCCCGGCAGTCGGAGCACGTGGGCGGGCGCCACAGCCGGCGCGAGCGCGATGAACGCACGCGCGCCGCGCCACACGAACCGATGGTCGCTGAGCAGGTCGTGGACCTCGTAGGTCTCGTCGGGTGTCTGGGCGAGCGCCGAAAGATCGAGGGTGACCCAGCCCGACTGCGGGTTCGCGGGGTCGAGATTGACCACGGTCAGGATGATATTAGCGAGACCGACGGACGACTTGCTGTAGCAGAGCAGGGTGGGATTGTCCGTGTCGTGGAAACGGAGCGACGCATCGGACTGAAGGGCAGGGTTTTCCCGGCGAAGGCGGTTCAGGCGGCCGAGGAAGGATCGCAGGCTGACCGGCGAGTCGAGATCGCGGTGCTTGAGTTCGTACTTCTCCGAGTTCAGGTACTCCTCGCTCCCTGGCTCGCGTGCCTCGCGTTCGCAGAGCTCGAAGGCCGGACCGTAGATGCCGTAGTTGGCGCCGAGCGTCGCCGCCAGCACGCTGCGCACCCTGAAGGCGGGGGGACCGCCGCGCTGCAGAGACTCATGCAGGATGTCAGGGGTGTTCGGCCACAAGTTCGGCCGGAGGACATCCCGAATCTCGCGGGTGGTCAGCTCGCGGAAGTACTCGGTCAGCTCCGGCTTCGAGTTCCGCCACGTGAAATAGGTGTAGGACTGCGAGAACCCGAGCTTGGCGATGCGATAGAGAACGGACGGACGCGTGAACGCTTCAGCCAGAAAGAGGAGATCGGGATGCCGTGCCTTCACGTCGTCGATCACCCACTCCCAGAACGCCAGCGCCTTAGTGTGGGGATTGTCCACACGAAAAATGCGCACGCCCTCGTCGACCCAGAAGAGGATCACGTCTCTGAGCTCCGTCCACAGTTCCCGCCACGCGGCACACTCGAAGTCGAACGGGTAGATGTCCGGATACGTCTTCGGCGGGTTTTCCGCGTGCTGAATGGTCCCGTCCGGACGATGCCGGAACCACTCGGGGTGGTCGCTCACGTACGGATGATCGGGCGCGCACTGAAAGGCCAGATCCAGGGCCACCTCGATCCCGAGCCGCGCCGCCTCGCCCATCAGGCCGTGGAAGTCGTCGATCGTCCCGAGCGCGGGGTGAATCGACTTGTGGCCGCCTTCGCGTGCGCCGATCGCCCAGGGGCTGCCGACGTCGCCAGGGCCGGCCTCGGACGCGCCGTTCCTGCCCTTGCGGAGCGTTCGGCCGATCGGATGGATCGGCGGAAGGTACAGAACGTCGAAGCCCATCTCGGCGAGAGCCGGAAGCCACGCCGCGCAATCGAGCAGAGTGCCGTGCTGTCCCGGCTGGGGCGCACACGACCTTGGGAAGACCTCATACCAAGTCGAAAACCTGGCCCTTTCGCGATCGACCACGACGCCCAACTCGCGATCGTATCGGCAGGCGCTGGTGCGATCTGGATAGAGACGCGCCAGGGCGATCAGATCCTCGCCGAGCGCCAGCCGGTCGCGGTTGGCGGCATCGGCGGCGCCGCCCAGTTCGCGGGCCCACGCCCGTAGCTGCGCCGCGTCGTCGCCGGTCGCGCGGCTGGCCGCGGCGTCGACGAGTGCCACGCCCATGAGGACATCGACGCGAACATCTCGGCCAGCGGCGATCTTGGCCGCGATCGTGCGCTGCCAGGTGCGAATCTCGTCGACCCAGCCCTCCACGGTGTAGCGATACCGGCCGAGCGCCGTGGCCTGGAACTCACCCCGCCAGCGGTCGTTGCCGAGCGCCGTCATGCTCGCCTCCCGCCAGTCGCGATCGTCGCCGGAGCGGTAGAGGAGCCGGCACGACAACTCGTCGTGACCGTCAGCGAAGACACTCGCTTCGACCACGACGACGTCGCCGATGATGCGTTTGACGGGAAATCGGCCGCTGTCAATCTCCGGCTCGACACGTTCAATGACGACGCGCGGCGGCGGAGGCTCGTGAACAGCTGGCAGGCGAGTCATGGGGTGAACCGCTAAAACAAGATAGCATCACCCGTGGAGGGCTTCATGGCCACGATGGTGATTACCTGGATTGCCAATTCCCTCGCGATTTATGCCGTGGCGTACCTCATGCGCGGCGTGGACGTCGCGTCGTTCCGCGACGCGCTCCTGGCCGGCGCGCTGCTCAGCATCGTCAATGCCCTCGTCAAGCCGATCGTCGTCGTGCTCACGCTGCCGCTGACGATCGTCACCCTCGGTCTGTTCTATTTCGTCGTGACGGCTTTCTGTCTGTGGCTGACCGCGCAACTGGCGCCGGGCTTCATGCTGCACGGCTTCTTCACGACGATCGTCGCGTCGATTCTGATCAGCATCATCAGCGCGGTCCTGCACAGCGCGCTCAAACGGGCGGCCGACGCCTGATTCCGCGTCCGCCAGGGGTTCGGGCCGCGCGCGCTGCGCGACCGGGCGTTCGTTGAAACGACCCGCCGCCCTCGGAGTATTTGCTAGGGATGGCCGTTCGCCTCGGGGGCAGGGTGTTCCTCGGCGGCTTGGTCGGAGTGGCCATTGCTGCCGCCCTGTCCGCGCGGCTGGTTTCGCCCGAGCCCAATCCGATCGACGACTGGCATCTGGTGGTCCTGGGCATTGCCCAGGACGGAGGCATTCCCCAACTCGGCTGCGAGGAGCCCATTTGCGTGGCGATTCGCAGCGGCCTGCGAAAGCGCGAGCGGGTCGCCTCGATCGGCTTGGTCAACCCGACCTTGAAGCGGGCGTACCTCATCGATGCGACGCCGGACTTCGTCTCTCAGGTTGACACGCTGACCGGCGGACGCCTGCCGGACGGGATTCTCCTGACGCACGCTCACATCGGCCACTACACGGGCCTGATGTACCTCGGTCGCGAGGCGGTCGACGCGAAGCACGTGCCGGTCTGGGGGACGGAGCGCATGCGGGCGTTTCTGACCAACAACGGACCCTGGAGCCTGCTGGTGACGCGCCAGAACATCGACCTGCATGACCTCAGCCTCGGACAGCCGACCTCCCTCGGCGACGGGCTAACCGTCACGGCGTATCCCGTGCCGCACCGCGACGAGTTCACGGACACCGTCGGGTTTCTCATCGAAGGACCGCACAAGAAAGTCCTGTACATCCCGGACATCGACGGGTGGGACCAGTGGTCACGTGACATTCGTCAGATGGTCGATCGCGTCGACGTCGCCTTCCTCGACGGCACGTTTGCATCCGCCGATGAGCTGCCGGGCCGGCCAATGGCCGATATCCCGCATCCGCTGATGCCCATTACCCGCGAGTTGCTGCGGGGCACCCGCGCCCGCGTCTGGTTTATTCACCTGAATCACACGAACCGGGAGATCGACGCTCCCGACGTGGCCAGGGACGGCATGTCCTTCACGATGTAGAACAATCGGTGTACCATCCGGCCTGCACGAGGTCTGGCCCCGCTTGGCGTGAGCCGGCCCTGATCGCCTACTACAGGAGACCTATGACAGGCAGCCGACGTTGGTCGATTCGAGTGAGCGCGATCGCCGTTGTTGGACTGTCGCTGGGCGTCGCGCAGCCGTGGCGCCTCATCGCGCAGGCGCCGGAGCCGGCCAAGGGCGTGAAGTACGCACAAGTCAGCTCGACCGACATGAAAGAGTGGCTGACCTACCTCTCTTCCGATGAACTCCAGGGCCGCCAGGTCTTCACTGAGGGCTACGGGCTGGCCGCGGCCTACGTCGCCGACCACCTGAAGCAGTGGGGCGTGAAGCCGCTCGGCGAAGACGGGACGTACTTCGAGACCGTGAAGCTGAAGGGCTACCGCGTGACCCGAAATTCAAGCGTGGGCGTGACGGCCAACGGCGACACTAAGTCGTTCAAGCAGGGCGATCACGTGACGTTCGGCGTTAACTCGGGGGGCAAGCAGTCACTCTCGTTCACGGGCGTCGAGTTCGTCGGCTACGGTCTGCCTGCCGATCTCCAGGGACGCGATCTCAAGGACAAGCTCGTCGTCATCGTGCCGAATTCGGCGCAGCAGGCCGGAGGCGGCCTTCGCGCGGGGCGTGGTGGCGGACGCGGCGGCGCCGCGGCGGTCCTCGCGATCGGCGCGAAGGCCGTCGTCACTTTCGCCCCGGCGCCTCCCGCACCGACCGCGGCCGAGACGGCCCTCGCCGAGGCCGAGGACGCGCTGACGAAGGCACAAACGGCCGTGCAGCAGGCACAGGCAGACGTCGCGGGCCGCGGCGGCGCGCGGGCCGGGGGCTTTGGCGCGGGCGGCCGCGGCCGCGGAGCGTTGCCAACCGCGGACCTCACGACCGTGCAGAAGGTCGATGGGATCACGCCGCCGTCCCTCACCGGCGACCAGACGTTCTTCGACGCACTCTTTGGCGGTGGCCCGGTGAAGTTCTCGGACATTCTGGCCAAGGCGCAGGCGGGCGATCCGATTCAACCGATGACGCTGCCCGCGCGCGTGACGATCAACATCGACAACACATTTGAAGTGATCACCGAGCAGCTCAGTCGCAACGTCGTCGGCATGGTCGAGGGCTCGGATCCAAAGTTGAAGGACACGTACGTGATGATTGGAGCGCACCTCGATCACATCGGGTACAGCCAGACGGGCGGCGGCAACCCGCCGAGTCCGAGCGGTTGCCGCTCGCGCAGCCAGGCGGCCCTCGACGCGCTTGCCAAGGCCGGCAAGCAGGCGCAGAAGCCGGCCCGCGGAGCCGGCGGTGGCGCAGGCGGGCGCGGAACGGCCCCGGCGGCGAACCCGGTGCCGTTCGATCAGCGCGACTTCATCAATAACGGCGCCGATGACGACGGCTCGGGGTCGACCGCCGAACTGGCCATCGCGAAGGCCTTCGCGACCGGACCCAAGCCTAAGCGCTCGATCGTGTTCGTCTGGCACACCGGCGAGGAGGCGGGCCTGTACGGCTCGCGGTACAACGCGGATTTTCCGGTCGTGCCCCTCGACAAGGTTCAGGCGCAGCTCAACATGGACATGGTCGGCCGTGACGACTGCGACGACTTGGAAGGCGACTACACCAATACGGTCTTCCTCGTCGGTGACGACCGCATCAGCACCGATCTCCACAACATCATCGTGGAGACCAACAACGTGACGCCGAAACCCCTGACGTTGGACTACGAGCTGAACGACCCGGCCGATCCCGAGGGGGTCTACACGCGGAGCGATCACTACAGCTACGCCGCCAAGGGCATTCCGATCGCCTTCTTTACGACCGGACTCCATCCCGACTACCACCGTGTCTCGGACACGGTCGACAAGATCATCTTTCCGAAGATGGCCCGAATCGCGCAGCTCGTCTACGAAACGGGGTTTTCGATCGCCGACACCGAGCATGTGCTGGTCCGCGACAACAAGGGACCGCAAACGGGATTTGGGTCAAAGGCGGAAGTAATCAAGAAATAGACTCGGTGTCCGTCCCCGGCCTTCTGAACGTCCGGCTAAACCGAAGGCCTGCCACACTTTAGGGCACCAGTAGCCCTAACTTATTGATTTATCAGCATTTCCATTGATTTCTGAGTGCACATCCGTGTAAGATTGAAGGACGGTCTTACGCCTAGCCAGCCAGCCTACAGGCGTTCCTTCACTCGGGGGTCACGTGGCATTCGAGATTGGCGACAAGGTCATCTACCCGAATCATGGTCTCGGCATTGTGGAGCGGATCGAGACGAAGACGATCATGGGCACGACGTGCGGCTTCTACCAGCTCCGCATGGCCAATGAGACGACGGTCTTCGTCCCCGTGGACAACGTCGATGGCGTAGGGTTGCGGCGGGCGATTAGTGATTTCGAGGTGCAGCGCCTGTTCGACCTCCTCGGGAACGGCAAAATCGACAGCCACCAGAACTGGAAAGGCCGGTTCAAGGATAACTCCGACCGGATGCGGACGGGCTCGGTCCACGATGTCGTCGAAGTGCTGAAGAGCCTGACTTTCCTCAGCAAGTCGAAGAGCCTGTCGTTCCGCGAAAAGCGCATGCTCGATCGCGCCAAGTTCCTGGTGGTTTCCGAGATTACCGAGGTCCTCGCGGAGAAGACGCCCGTCGTCGAAGGGAAAGTGGAGCATGCCCTCGAACGATGCTTCGCGACGAAGGCGCGCAACGCCGCTCGCGCGAAGGCAGCTAAGGTGGCGCGGGCGACCAAGGCGGCGGCGCCGGTCGTGGCCGCGCGCGTGGCTCCGGCTCGACGGGCGGCGCGGGCTTCGTGATTGTCGCCGTCCTCCGGACGGCGGCCACGACCCTGATTCTCTCGCTCTACATCCTGATCGCGGGCCCGCCCACGCTCCTGTGGACGATCCTCACGCGCAACGCGCGCGTGTTGTACGCCGCTGGCGCGCTCGGGCTTCGCATCGGCCTCGGCCTCGCGGGGATTCGCGTCGACGTCAAGGGCGCGGAGCATATCCCGGCCGGCCGGTCGGCGGTCTACGCCGCCAATCACAGCAGCAACGTCGAACCGCCGGCAGTGTTCTTCGCCTTGCGGAGGCTGTTCCCCCACTTGCGCGTGCTCTACAAGGCAGAGCTGCGGAAGCTGCCCGTGCTCGTGTGGGTATTCGACGCGGCCGGTTTCGTGGCGATCGAACGAGCCAACCGGGAGCAAAGCTTTCCGGCGGTTGACCGCGCAGCCGACGCCCTCCGCACCGGCGCGTCGTTCTTGATCTTTCCAGAAGGCACGCGAAGCCGGACGGGTGAACTCCTGCCCTTCAAGAAGGGCGGATTCATCATGGCGATTAACGCCCAGGTCCCGGTCGTCCCGGTGGCTGTCTCGGGAGGACGCGCCGCCATGCGAAAGGGCAGTCCGCTCATTTGGCCGGCCACGGTGACCGTGCGGATCGAGCCGCCGGTCGAAACGACAGGGCTGTCGATGGACGCGCGGGATCGCTTGGTAGCGGGCGTGCGAGGTTCAATTGCGCGGGCCCTCGGGGACGCTGGCGCTGCGAGTCCGCAACCGCTGTAAGATCGAGCGCTTGTGACCGATCGGAACAAGCCGCGGAGCGCAAGTGAACAAGTGTCGGAGCTGACGGCCGGTCGGCTGTCCGTGTACTTGCGGTGTCTGAATACGCTCGACGGCGCCGGTGTGAAGACCATCTCCTCCAAGGCCTTGGCCGAGCAGTTCCATCTGAACGCCGCGCAAATTCGCAAGGACCTCGCATACTTCGGCGAGTTCGGCGTGCGCGGCGTCGGGTACTACGTGAAGGAACTGAAGCGCGACCTCCGGGTCATCCTCGGGCTCGATCGCACGGTCCGCGTGGCCATCCTCGGCGCCGGCAACCTCGGCCTCGCCTTGGCCGACTATCCCGGCTTCCGGCAGGAGGGGTTTGCGATTGTCGCGCTCTTCGACACCGAGCGTACGAAGATCGGCCGCCGCTCGAGGGGCGGCGTGAAGATCTACGATATCGGTGAGTTTCGCCGGGCGGTGAAGAAGGAGACGATCGACATCGCCGTGGTCGCCGTGCCCGCCGAGTTCGCGCAGACGGTCGTGAATGCCGTGGTCGCGTCGGGGATTCGCGCCATCCTGAACTTTTCGCCTGGGTCGCTGAAGGTTCCGCCCAAGGTCAAGCTCAAGAACGTGGATCTGACCGTGTCGATGGAGAGCCTCTCGTTCTTCCTGGCGCGGATCGAGGAGCACAACGATGCCGTCTGACGACGGCCGGCGGGCCAGGCGGGTGTCTGCCCGCTCCGCCCGGGTCGCCCGCTTCGCCCGGTTCACCCGTTTGTCCCATATTGACGAGCGCGGGCGCGTGCAGATGGTCGACGTCGGGGGCAAGGCGGCGACCGTCCGCGACGCCGTGGCGGCCTGTGACGTGCGGATGAGTGCTGCGGCACGACGCGCGATTCGTACACGCGCCGTAAAGAAGGGCGATCCGCTGCAGACGGCCCGCATCGCAGGCATCATGGCGGCGAAGCGCACCGCCGAGTGGATTCCCCTCTGTCACACGCTGGCCCTGACGTCCGTGGACGTCTCCCTCGAGCCCGGCCCCCGGGGCTACCGCATCACTGCGCGCGTGGCCACGGTGGCTCGCACGGGTGTTGAGATGGAAGCGTTGGTGGCGGTGAGTGCCGCTGCACTCACACTCTACGACATGCTGAAGGCCGTCGACCGCGGCATCGTCATCGATCGCGTGCGGCTCCTCGAGAAGCGCGGCGGGCGAAGCGGCACCTATCGTCGACGCGGGCGCCGATGAGGATCGTCGTGTCCATTCACGACCTGCCGGTGTGGTCGATCCCCGATGCCGAGATCGACCGCGTCTCTGCGGCGCTGCCCGACGACGAGGTCGTCAGTGCCAGGGAGGCCGATGCCCGCCGGCGCGAATTCCCCTTCGCGGACGTGCTGTTCGCAACCAAGATCCGCAGCGAGGAGTTCGTGGCCGCGCCGAACGTGCGATGGATGCACAGCTCCGCCGTCGGCGTAGGCCCGCTCCTGCCGCGCGAGGTCGTCGAGAGTGCCGTTCTCGTCACGAACTCGAGAGGCGTGCACAGCGAGGCGATCGCCGAACACGCCGTCGCCCTCCTCCTCGCGCTCAGGAGAGGCCTCCATACGGCGCGAGACCGGCAGCATGACGCGGCCTGGGCGCAGGAGGAACTCCAGGCGCGCCGAGTGCCCGTGGCCGAAGCCACCGAGGTGCTCGTGGTCGGCCTGGGGTCCATCGGCCTCCGAATCGCCAGGATGTGCGCCGGCTTGGGGATGCGCGTGACGGGCGTCCGTCGGGATTCGGCGAGATCCGTGCCGCCCTTCATGAGGAGTGTGCTGCCGCCCAGCCACCTGCACGACGCGCTCGCGAGCGCTGACGCTATCGTGCTGGCCGCGCCCCAAACAGATGACACGCGCGCGCTCATCGGTCGGGAGGAGCTGGCCGTGATGAAACCAACCGCCGTGCTCGTGAACATCGCACGCGGCCGCTTGGTGGATGACGACGCCCTCGTCGAGGCGCTCGAAGCCGGACGGATCGGTGGCGCGGGGTTGGACGCCTTTCGGCGTGAGCCGTTGCCCGCCGAGAGCCCGTATTGGCGCCTGCCGAATGTCCTCGTCTCGCCGCACACGGCGTCGTTCGCCGGCGACTATTGGGCGCCGGTCGTGGATCTGTTTCTCGAGAACGTCCGCCGGTTCAAGGCCAGGGAGCCCCTTCTGAACCCGGTCGACAAGCGGCTGGGGTACTGACGGATGGCGGACCCGATCGTCGCGCCGCTGCCCCTCACGATTGCCGCGTTGCCGTTTTTCGTGAGCGGTCGGTATCCGAAGCCGGACCTCATTGGACGCTGTAGCGCGGCCGGCATCGCGGGCACCAGCGGCCGGGACCTCGTCGACCGCGTCCGAGACCTGGGGCTGGGACTCGCGCATCTCAACATGGCTCGTGGCGATCGCGTGGCGATCGTCTCCGAGAGCCGGCCCGAGTGGCTCTTTACCGATCTCGCCATCCTGACGAAGGGCGCCGTCACCGTGCCCATCTACCCGACGCTCTCCGTCGAGCAGGCGGCCTACATCCTGAGAGACAGCGAGGTCCGGCTGGCCGTGGCGTCTACCGCCGCGCAAGTCGCCAAGCTGCAGGCCGCCGCGGTGCTGGCGCCGGGGCTGACGACGGTCGTGTGCATGGACCCCGCGCCCGCCGACACCGGCCGGGCCGAGATCCTCGCGATGGCCGACGTGGTCACCGCCGGGCACCGGCGGATCGTCGATGGGTGGGGCGTCGCCAAGACCTTCCTCGACGAGGCCCAGGCCGTGGCGCCCGATGATCTGGCGACGATCATCTACACATCGGGCACGACGGGCGAGCCGAAGGGCGTCGAGCTGACCCACGGCAACCTGGCCACGAATATCGCTGGGACTCAGGACCGCTTGAGGCTCGACGAGACGGACGTGGCGCTCTCGTTCCTGCCGCTGTCCCACGCGTTCGAACGAACGGCCGCCTACCTGTACCTGGCGACCGGCGTCTCGATCGTCTTTGCCGAGTCGCTCGACACCATCTCCCGTGATCTCCTCATCGTCCGGCCGACGCTGATGACCGGAGCGCCGCGCGTCTTCGAAAAACTCTACGCCCGCGTGGTCGAGCGCGGCCACGCCGGCGGCGGCCTTCAGCGTCGGCTGTTCGACTGGTCGATGCAGGTGGCGGCCGCCGCTGGACGCGCCGGCGGTAGACCATCGGCGTCGTGGTCGTGGCGCCTGGCCGATCGTCTGGTGTTGGGTCGGATCCGCGAGGGCGTTGGTGGCCGCGTGCGGTTCTTCGTGTCAGGCAGCGCGCCACTCCGGAAGGACCTTGCGGAGGTCTTCGCCGGGATCGGCATGCCGATTGTCGAGGGCTACGGCATGACGGAGGCGGCGCCGGTCGTGAGCGTGACACCGCCCGGCGCCATTCGTGCCGGCGCAGTCGGGCCGCCGCTGTCGAACGTCGAAGTCCGCATCGCCGAGGACGGCGAGATCCTGGTCCGCGGACCGTCGGTCATGCGCGGTTATTACAAGAAGCCCGCCGAGACGCTCGAGGCGCTGAGAGACGGCTGGCTGCACACGGGCGATATCGGTGCACTCGATGAGGCGGGCTACCTTCGCATCACGGATCGCAAGAAAGAGTTGATTGTGACCTCGGGCGGCAAGAAGATCGCGCCCCAGGCGATCGAAGCGACCTTCCGCGAGCATCCGCTCGTGGCCGAAGTCGTGCTGGTGGGAGACGGCCGCCGCTTCGTGTCCGCGGTGATCGTGCCCGACCGCGCCGCAATCGCGCGCCTGACCGGTGCGACCGGATCTTCAGCGGCGACCTTCGCCGCCGACCTCGAACGACCCGACGTGCTGACGGCGTTTCAGGCGATCGTCGACGCGGTCAACGCGCCCTTGGCGCAGTTCGAGCGGATCAAGAAATTCAAGCTGGTTTCGGATGAATGGACGATCGCGTCCGGCATCCTGACGCCCACGCTCAAAGTGCGCCGGCGCAATGTCGAGACGCAGTACCGGGAGGTCCTGGAACGTCTGTACGCAGAATGACGCGCAGGGCCCTTACTTCCACGCTTCGAACAGATGCGCGTGGTTGATCGGCCACCAGCGGATTTGCACTTTGCCGATGATGTACTTCTTCGGCACGAAGTCCCACGACCGGCTGTCGGAACTGTTGTTCCGGTGGTCGCCCATCACGAAGTAGTAGCCCTCAGGAATGACACGTGGCCCCCACGTGTCGTGCGACCGGAACTCTTCCGGGATGAAGTCATCGGGAAGGGGAACGTCGTTCCGGTACACCCGGCCATCGACGCTGCGGAGCGTGTCGTTCGGTTCGCCCACGACCCGTTTGACGAACGACTTGCTGGGGTCGACCGGGTAGTACAGCATCACGATGTCGCCAATCTGGTAGGCCAGCTTGTTGACGATGAGCCGGTCCTGATCCTCGAGCGTCGGGGCCATGCTCTGGCCTTCGACGCGCGCGACCTGAAAGCCGAACGTGACAATCAGGAGGGCGTAAACCGCCGCCGAGGCGAGCGTTTTGAACCATGCCACCAGTTCTTCGACCACCCGGCCCCAATGAAACACGGGCTGATCGACGGGCACGCCGGGCGCAGGCAAGGTCAGAGCGGAAACGCCGTCTTGATGGAGGCTCGGCTCGGCAGACTGCACGGCCGCACCGTACGCGTGAATCTCGCCGGACTCGGCCGTGGCCGCGACCGGCACCGGAACATCGGTCGGTACGGCCGCCCAAGGCGTGTCGGCTGGAGAAGGCGCTGGGGTGGCGCTGCTTGTCGGATCGGAAGAATTCGGGTCGTTCATGGTCGGTGATCGAACACTCGTCAGAGTTTGAGGTAATCGCGAAGGCGCTTGGTCTGGGCCCGGCTGACGGGAATCTCCGTCGCCTTGGCGTCCTTCATCTTGAGCACGTAGTTGCGACTGAAGAGCGGGACAACCTCCTTGATATTCCTAATGTTAACAAGATGTGACCGGTGCACGCGCCAGAAAATGGCGGGGTCCAGCCGGGCCTGTAACTCATCGAGCGTCCTATAATTAGACTGTCCTGTGATCGTCTGAGTTGCAACGATCAGGGTCTCGTCGGCCACAGAGGCATGGCTGATTTCGACGGCCGGCACGAGGAGGTAGCGCTGGCCGACCCGGATGGCCACCTGCTCTTGACGCGTCTCGAGGGCGGCGATCGCCCGTTCGACCCGCTCGAGATCCGTCGGCGTGAGTTGGGCTTTCTTTGGATGTTCGGAAGCGAGCCGCCTTCGGGCCCGCTCCAAGGTCTGCTCCAGCCGGCCCGAGTCCACCGGCTTCAATAGGTAGTCAACGGCGTTCACGGAGAACGCGTCGACGGCATACTGGTCGAAGGCCGTGACGAAGACGAGGGGGCGAAGGATGTCGGCCTGGACCAGCCGCCGCGCGACCTCAAACCCCGTCAGGCCCTTCATTTGCACATCGAGAAACACGAGATCCGGCTCCAGCTCGCCGATGAGCCGCAGGGCGTCCACCCCGTCGCCCGTCTGTCCCACGACCTCGACGTCACCCGCTTGTCCCAGGAGGAAACACAGATCTTCCCGCGCGTGTTGCTCATCATCGACCACGAAGGCTCGGATGGGAGACATGACTTAGGCCGAAGCGGCGACGACGAGCTCCGGAATCTCGACCCTGACGGAGGTGCCCCGGCCCGGCTCGCTCGTGAGTTTGAGTTGGTAGTTGGCCCCGTACACCACGCGCAGCCGCTCGTTCACGTTCTTGAGTCCGATCCCGTGATCGGCCGAGGGCTGCGGCTCGTTGGCCGACAAGCCGACGCCGTTGTCGATGACCTCGAGGATGGCATGTCCGGCGCGCCGCTTCGATCGAATCGTGATCCGTCCCTCGCCGCGCTTCTGGCCCAGCCCGTGCTTGATGGAGTTCTCCACGAGGGGCTGCAGAATCATGCTCGGCACGACGATGTCCAGGCTGTCCGCGTCGATCATCATTTCGACGACAAGCGACGGCCCGAAGCGGATGCGCTCGATGTCCAGGTATTCGCCGACGGCCTCGAGCTCTTCCCGGAGCGTCACGAAATGTTCCTGGCTCCGCAGCAGCCGGCGAAGCAGGCCCGAGAGTTTGACGATGAGCAGTCTCGCCGTCTCGGGCTGTGATCGGATGAGCGACGAGATCGACGTCAGCGTGTTGAACAGGAAGTGCGGGTTGATCTGATTCGCGAGCGCCTCGACCCGGGCCTGCATGAGCAGCTGTTCCTGCTCGGCCAGACGATGCTCGATGCGGGCGCTGTTCCAAATCTTGATGGGAATCGCGACGCCGAGAACCGTCGCCATGACGAGCAAGACGCCATCGCCCCAGCCCACCCACGGGCGGGCGGCATTCAGCGCCCCGACGCTGCTCGGGAAGATGAAGATGCTGGTCGGGTATTTCTGCCAGATGACCAGCCGCAGCACTTCGAGGAGCACGGGCGCGGTCACCAGGATCATCTGCCAGTCGAGCGTCAGGTTGCGCACGAGGCGCCAGAGCGACTGGGGCAGCTTCGTCACGAAGAACGGCGAGAACTTCCAGATCTCTTCCTTGGGACAGATTTCTCGCAAGCCGCCGCCCGCAAACCCGCAGCCGATCGCGAAGGGCAGCGCGGCGTACTCGTGGTTGAAAAGCGCGGGCAGCCCCATGGCGCTGCCGACGATGGCGCCCGCATACGGTCCCGCGATCAGCCCCGCGAGAAAGGAGCCCGACAGCGTCAAATCCGCCGCCGCGTAGTTGAGCAGGAGGCGGGCGGCCACGCCCGCGACGAGGGGGATGCCCAGGTAGACCGCAAACGTCAGGCGCTCGGGCCAATCCCGCCGTTCGGTGAGCAGGATCCGCCGGAACCAGCGAAATCGAGCCAGCATCGTCGAGAGCAACGCCGCAATCGCCAGCTTGACGATGAGGGTCACGAGCAGGAGCTGCTCAGATGTGAGGGTGAGCTCGTGCGGCTGCATCAGCCCTGGCGCTAACTATAGCAGGGCCGCCAGAAGCCCCTTCGAGCCGGCTGGCGACCGCCGACGGGAGGGAGCCCGCGCCGAAGGGCCGCGAAATGGAGTCGTTTGGTATGATGAACGTCATGATTCGGCCGTTTCTTGTCGGGTTCGCGACGACGTTCAAGCACATGTTTCGGAAGCCGATCACGGTGAACTATCCGGAACAGAAGCTCCCGGTGTTTCCCAAGTACCGAGGGAAACAGGTGTTGATGCGCGACGAGAACGGCCTGGAGAAATGCGTCGCGTGCGGGCTGTGCGCCGTGGCGTGCCCAGCCGATGCGATCTACTTGGAGGCGGCCGAGAACGACGGCACGGTCCAAGCCGGCCCCCGGTACGCCTCCGTCTACCAGATCCACAAGACCCGCTGCATTTTCTGCGGCTACTGCGAAGAGGCGTGCCCCGTCGCGGCCATCTTCATGGGCAAGGATTACGAGTTGGCCGTCTACAGCAACAAGGACTTCATCTGGGACAAGGCCGATCTCCTCGTTCCCGCCTCGACCTCACCGGCGCCGGCGGCGCGTTGACCACCTCGTTTCTCGAAGCGCTCGACGCCCGCGTGCTCGTTTGCGACGGCGCGATGGGCACCGTGCTGTACGGCCGCGGGGTGTTCCTCAATCGCTGCTTCGACGAGCTGAATGTGACGCAGCCCGATCTGGTGGCGGGCGTCCACGAGGGCTATGTCCGTGCGGGCGCCGATGTGATCGAGACGAATACCTTCGGCGCGAATCGCTACAAGCTCGCGAACTTCGGGTTGTCCGACCGGGTCGGGGAGATCAACCTGCGCGGCGCGGAGATCGCCACGCAGGCCCGCCGTCGCCACGTGTGGGTGGCTGGATCGGTTGGTCCCCTCGGCGTGCGGATCGAGCCCTGGGGCAAGACGGCCGTCGAAGAGGCGGAAGCGGCGTTTGGCGAGCAGGTCGCCGCGCTCGTGTCCGGCGGCGTCGATCTCATTCTGTTCGAGACCTTCAGAGACCTGAATGAGCTGACGGCCGCCATACGAGCGGCCCGCGCGATCACGTCGCTGCCCGTCGTCGCGCAGATGACGACCGAGGACGACGGCAACAGCTTGGATGGCACGCCGCCCGAGGTGTTCGCGCCAGCCCTCGAGCAGGCCGGCGCGGACGTCGTCGGCGTGAATTGTAGCGTTGGGCCGGCCGCGATGCTCGAGACGATCGAACGGATGGCTCGCGTGACGACGGCTCGCCTATCCGCGCAGCCGAACGCGGGGCGGCCGCGTGATGTCGATGGCCGGAATCTGTACCTCTGCTCGCCCGACTACATGGCGTCCTATGCGCGACGATTCGCCGCCGCGGGCGCGAGGCTGGTGGGGGGCTGCTGCGGCACGACGCCGGATCACATCCGACAGATCAAGAGCGCGCTAGGGCCGAGCATGCCCTCGGTCAGCCGCACGGCACCGGTCGTGACCGTCACGAAGACGGCGCGCGCCGAGCGCGTCAATCGACGAGAGAAATCGGCGCTCGGACGAGCGTTCGACGAGGGGCAGTTCGTCGTGGTGTCGGAGATCGCGACGCCGCGCGGCCTGGACCTGTCAGGGGCAGTCCGACAAGCCGCCGAGTTCCGAGAGGCCGGCGCAACAGCCGTGAACATTCCTGACTATCCTCGGAGCGGCGCGCGCGCGACCGCGTTGGCGCTCGCGACGCTCGTTGAGCAGCAGGGGGCCGCCGAAACCGTGCTGCACTACGCGTGCCGTGACCACACGTTGGTCGCCATGCAATCGGATTTGGTCGGCGCCCACGTGATGGGCGTTCGCAACGTCTTGCTGACGACGGGCGTGCCGCCGCCCCAGGGAACGTACGCGGACGCCACAGCGGGATCGGATGTCGATGCGGTCGGCTTGACCAACATGGCCGTCCGGCTCAACCAAGGACTCGATATCGCGGGTCAGCCCTTTGGCGCGCCAACCCGGTTCCTCGTCGGCGTGGGCGTTAATCCGTTTGCGCCAAATCCTGAAGCCGAGTGGCGCCGCCTGCGCCACAAGGTCGAGGCCGGCGCGGAGTTCATCATGACGCCGCCGGTGCTCGACGTGGCGGCGTTCGAGGCGGCGCTGCCAAGACTGCGCGAAGCCGGCTTGCCCATTCTCGCTGGCGTCGCCGCCCTCGAGAGCCTGCGGCAGGCCGAGTTCCTGGCCGGAGAGGTGATCGGGGTTCCCGTCGCCGACGCTGTCTTTGAACGCCTGCGGAGCGCCGCCGATCCTGCCGCCGAAGGGCGCGTGCTGTCTCTCGAGATCGTCGAGTGGCTTCGCTCGCGCGTGGAGGGGATCCAGATCACGGGGCTTCATGGCTCGCCGGCGAGTGTCCTGGCGCTCGTTCGGGAACTTCGCGGGCGCGGCATTCGTTAGAGGGCACGATGACCGATCCCGGTCCGACGGTTCGGGATCATCTCCAACTGCTGGGTAAGTTCTTGCGTCATCCGAGGACTGTCGGTGCGGTGGCCCCGAGTTCCGCGGTTCTGGCACGAGCAATGGTCACCGGCGTCGGCGAGTGGGAAGGGGAGCGCATCGTCGAGCTGGGACCCGGCACCGGATCGTTTACGCGTGCAATCGTTGACCGCTTGGGATCCCGCGGCCGGCTGCTCGCGGTCGATCTCGACGCGGCGTTCGTCGAAGGCATCCGCCGCCGCTGGCCCACCGTGGAGTGCGTCTGCGCGTCGGCCGAAGCGTTACCCGAGGTGGCCGCCGCGCGAGGCTTCCTGCCGGTCGATCGGATTATTTCCGGTCTGCCGTTCGCGAGCCTGCCGGAGGCGATCACGCGAAAGATTCTGGATGGGATCGAGCAGACGCTCCGGCCAGGGGGCACGTTCACGACCTTCCAATACGTTCACGCGTACGCATGGCCGCCGTCCCTCGCATTTCGGCGCGACCTGAGCCGGCGGATGGCGGCTGAGCCAAAGGCCACGCTCGTGATGCGGAACGTGCCGCCCGCCTGGGCGCTGACCTGGCGCCGGCCGCCAGCATGTTAGGATGACCCTTGATGCAGGAGCGCGATTTCTTCACCGAGAAGCCTGAGATGAAGCCGATGTCGCTGACGTGCCCGCAATGCCGGCATCGCGATGACTATCAAATCAAATGGCTGAAGCGCACGAAGAAGGAGCGGCTGCCGCCCGGCGCCGACGAACGCGAGCGCGCGATGTTCGGCAAGCTCCGCGATCATCTGTTTCGGGTCGACGACATGGTGAACTGCACGCGCTGCCGCCGCCGGTTCGAAATTCCCTCCCACCAGACGATGGTGTTCTTGTAATTTCCTTCAAGCCTTCAAGCCTTCAAGCCTTCAAGCCTTCAAGCCTTCAAGCCTGTACGTCTGCCCTAGTACACTCCCGGCACGATCCGCCATCGCACCCGACGGCTGTAGTCGGTGTACGCCGAGCCAAAGAGACGACGGAGATCTCGCTCCTCGAACGGGACCGCGACGACGAGATAGGCCGAGCTGAGCGCCGCGAACGCTACCCGGGTGCCGGTCATGACCGGCGCCGTCCAGACCAAGACGAGCCACGCCAGGTAGATCGGATGCCGGACGAACCCATAAAGACCGGTGGCGTCGAGAGTAGCTGCTGCGCCCGGATCGCTGGCCGCAAGCACCTGCTGCACACCCGCGAGCCGCAGCATGCCGAGCTGGCGAGCCGCGACCAGCGTGACGACGCCCGCCGCGAGCTGCAGAGCGAAGCCGGCGACCCTCCACACGCCCACGAGGCGCCATGCGACACCGGCGATCGGCTGCCACCACGCGCAGACGCCGATGAACAGCAGACTCGCGATCCAGACGTAAGCCGACCGCTCGAGCGTCGCCGGCAGGACCCGAGCGACGGCCGCTTTCAGACCGGTACGCGCAAAGATAGAATGGTGCAACGCGAAGGTCGAGAAGAGCGCAGCGTCCACGGCGAAGGGCACCAGCGGGCTGCGTGAGTCGGTCGGGCTGAAGTCGACGCCGTAGCGTCCGGCGTAACTCAGGCCGAAGTACACGAGCGACGCGACGAACGTGAGTCCCCCCAACGTCGCGACGGCGAGATGACCGGTGCGCTGTGCCTCGGGCAGCCGCGACATCGCGCCTATTATAGGAACAGGTGAACGGTGGCTGAGCCGCGCGTCGCGATCACGGGCATCGGGGTCGTGTCTCCGTTCGGCGTCGGCCGGGAGCTGTTCTGGTCGTCCATCAGTGGCGGCGTCAGTGGCACCCGCGCCGTCACGGAATTCGACGCGTCCGAGCTGAACTCGCGCGTCCTCGCCTCCGTCCCCGATGCCGCGCTTGTCGGTGCCGGGACCGATGCCGGAGACCTCGGCGGAGAGGTCGAGGGCAACGGCCACGGGCGGGCGGACCCCCGCCGCTACGCCAAGGTGTCACGGATCGCCGTGCTCGCAGCGCGTGAAGCCTTCCTGGACGCCGGCATCGCCCCACGTACCGACGGCATCGGCGTCATCGTCGGCAGTGGCGCCGGCGGGATCGACGTGGCCGAGCGCCAGTATGGCGACTACTACCGCGGCGATCGTCATCGCGTCTCCCCCTACGCCATTCCCGTCTCGATCGTCGGCATCGTCTCGAGTGAGATTTCCATCGCCCTCGGCCTCCGTGGCATTAGTCACGTGCTCTCGACCGGGTGTACCAGCTCCACGGACGCCATCGGGTACGCCGCTTCAATGATTCGACACGGCGAGGCCGAGGTCCTGCTCACGGGCGGCGCCGATGCCTGCGCGACCCCCGGGATGCTGTTCGGCTTCTGCCGAATGCGCGTGGCGTCGACCCGGTACAACGATCGACCGGCGCAGGCGTCTCGACCGTTCGACCGGGGTCGCGACGGATTTGTTCTCGGCGAGGGCGCCTGGCTCATGACCGTCGAACGCGAGGATCGCGCGCGGGCGCGCGGCGCGAAGGTCTACGCGACGATTGACGGCTACGGCTCGACGTGCGACGCGTATCACCGCGTACAGATGGATCCCGACGGCACGGAGATCGTTCGGGCGATGACGCTGGCGCTGGATCGCTCCGGTCGGTCCAGGGACGAGATCGGCTATGTCAACTATCACGGCACGTCGACGATGCTGAACGACGCCGTGGAGGCGCGGTGCGTGCGGCGGGTGTTCGGCAGTCGCGCCGATCGGATTCCGGGTTCCTCGACCAAGTCCATGATCGGCCACCCCCAGGGCGCGAGCGGGGCCGCCGGTGTCGTGACCGCGGCGCTCGCGTTGTCCCACGGTCGGATGCCGCCCACCATCAACCTCGCTGATCAGGATCCGGACTGCGATCTCGACTTCATTCCGAACATCGCGAGGATCGGGGAACCGGCGGCCGCGCTCTGCAATTGCTTGGGCTTCGGATCCAAGAACAGCGCGCTCGTCATCGGTCGTGCGGCCGGATAGCAGAGCAGCCCCATGCTCGATGTGCTCATTGCGGGCGCCGGACCGGCCGGATCGGTTGCCGGTTGGGTGCTGGCGCGGGCCGGGGCACGCGTGCTCATCGTCGATCGCGAGACGTTTCCGCGACCGAAGCTGTGTGGCGACACGCTGAACCCTGGCGCGATCGCGTTGCTGGCCTCACTCGGTCTCGGTGACGGACCCTGGCATCAAGGCCCGGCGTTGACCGGCATGCTCGTCAGCGGGCCGCGGACGAGCGTTCGGACGTCGTATCCCGCCGGCGTCGTGGGGCGATCGATCGTGCGGACGGACCTCGATGCGTGGCTGCTCGAGCGCGCCGTCGGCGCTGGCGCACGCTTCGAGTCCGGCTGGATGGTTCGGCAGCCGCTCTTGAGCACCGGCGCCCCTGGCCGGCCAGGCGTCCGTGGCGCCGCGATGACGAGACGGGGGCAGTCCGTGCCCTTACGCCTTCCGGCGTCGATCACGATCGCCGCCGATGGGAGTCGGTCCGCGCTCGCGCGCGCACTTGGCCTGAGCCGTCACCCGAAGTCGCCCAGACGGTGGGCCTTCGGCACGTACGCGTCAGGCGTGTCCGGCGTGACGGATGTGGGAGAGATGCACGTCCGGCCGGGCAGGTACATCGGCATTGCGCCGATCGCCGACAATCTCGCGAACGTCTGCGTGGTCACGGGGCCGCGGCCGGGCGGACCGACCCCTGCAGACGTCATCCTCAGGGCTATCAAAGGCGATCGGACGCTGGCCGACCGGTTTGCTCGCGCCGCGCTCGTCCGCGGCGTGCGCGTGCTCGGACCGCTGGCCGTGGATGTGGGCCGGGTTGAGGTCGACGGCTTACTGCTGGCCGGCGACGCCGCCGGGTTCGTGGATCCCATGACCGGCGACGGCCTGCGGCTCGCGGTGACGGGCGCCGCGCTGGCCGCGCATGAGGTGCTCGCGACCTTGGAACGGGGCGATCTTCGTGGCGCCGCGGCCAGGCTGGCTGAAGCGCGGCGCCTGGCGCTCGGGCGAAAGCTGCGATTCAACAGGGTCCTACGGGCGACCGTGAGTTCGCCCTGGGCGATGACCGCCGCCGGTCTGTCGGCCGCCGTCCTGCCGTCAATTCTGAACGCGGTGGTCCGATACGCGGGAGACGCGTCGTGAACGCCACCCTCACGCCGCTGGCTCAGCTCGATGCCGTCACGCTTGGCTGTATCGTCGGATTGATGCTGGCCGAGACGAGGCGGTCGCGGGCGAACGAGATCGCGCTGGCCTCGCGCGGGGCCCTCAGGCCGGACGGCGATGTCTGGACCTGGATGGCCGCGCTCTATCCGCTCTCGTTCCTGGTCATGGGGGCAGAGGGCATATGGCGCGCCCAACTCGCGCCGCTCGCCGGCGGCCAGCACTGGTTCGTCGCGGGCCTGATGCTCTTCGTCGTCGCCAAGGCGCTCAAGTACTGGGCAATCCGAACCCTGGGAGGCCGATGGTCGTTCCGCGTCATGATCCTGCCAGGGCTGCCGCTCATCCGCAGCGGTCCGTACCGATATCTGGCGCACCCGAATTACGTCGGCGTCGTGGGCGAGCTGGCTGGCGCAGCTATGATGATGACGGCGGCGTTCACCGGCCCGCTCATGTGTGCGGCCTTCGGCGTCGTGTTGTGGGGGCGTGTGCGGTTCGAAAATCGCGTGCTGGGTTCACTGGCGCCCCGGTCTGAGGCAGGCGTCTGATGTCTACGCGCGCGTTGACTGTCCTGGCTGTCGTCTTGCTCGCAGGCGGTGTTCGTGCCGATCAGGGCGCGGCCCCCCTCGCGGCGCCCTCTGGGCTCGTCGCCGACGTGCGCGCCGCGCTCGCGCACGGGTCCGTCCCCGAGGCCCAGCGTCTTGTCGACACGTCCCGCGAGGCCGCACCCGCCAAGGAGTTCGCGACGGCCTTGGTCGAGATATACCAGGGCAAAGACGACGAGGCGACTCCGCGCCTCACGAAGTTGGCTGACGCGGCGCCGATCGGCGACGCGGCCCTCGAGCTGGCGCTCGTCGATATGCGCCACGGCCGCCGCGCGCAGGCGCGGGACCGGTTTTCGGCGATCGAAAATGCCAAGGTCCTGCGGACCACCGGCGACTATGTCCGCATCGCGAAGGCCGGTGAGATGCTGGGCGACACCCTGTTAGCTTTTGATGCCTACGTCGCCCTCGAGGCCGTGGCGAGTGCGGACATTCAAACGCGCGAGGGCGACTTCCTGGTCGGTCGCCACAAACCCGGCGATGCCGTCGTCTGCTACGACCGCGCGTTGGCGCTCGATCCGCGTTGGGTTCCTGCGCTGGTTGGCCGGGGGCGCGCCTTTGAGGACGACGACCCGGCGCAGGCCGCCAAGGCGCTCGCGGCGGCGCGAACCATCGCGCCTGACGATCCAGGTGTCTTGATCCTGGCGAGCGAGATGGCTCTGGAAGATGAAGATTGGTCCGGGGCAGCGAAGGCGTTGGATCGGCTCGCGGCGGTGAAACCCAACACGGTCGAGGAGCCCGCCGGACGAGCCGCGCTCGACTATGCGCAGGACCGGCAGAATGACATCGAAACGGAAGCCGCGCGCGTCCATGCCATCGATCCAACCTCAGCCATCGTCTATGTCAGAGCAGGTCAGGAGGCCGCGCAGCTCTATCACTCCGACGACGTCGTCCCTCTGGAACTGAAGGCGGTCGGTGTCGACCCGGCGGATCGCGACGCGCAGTTCGAACTGGGTCTGGGTCTTCTTCGGACGGGCGACGAGAAGGGCGCACGGACGGCGTTCGAAGCCTCGTGGAAGCTCGACAACAGCAATCGGCGCACGTTCAACCTGCTCATGATGCTCGACCACCTCGACCAATTCGAGGTCGTCCCCGATGGCGATTTGATCTTCAAGTTTTCAAAGAAAGAAGCGCCGGTCCTGAAGCTCTATGCGTTGCCTCTTGGCGAAGAGGCGATGCGGACCTTCGAACAGCACTACCAGTTCAAGCCCAAGGGGCCGATCCTCGTCGAGATGTTCCCGATACATGACGACTTCGCGGTCAGGACGATCGGCCTGCCGGGCATTGAAGATGCCCTCGGCGCGTGCTTCGGGCGTGTCGTGGCGATGGACTCGCCAAGCGCCAGGAAGCCCATCGACTTCAGCTGGCAGGCGACGGAGTGGCACGAGCTGGCCCACGTCTTCACGCTTCAGATGTCCAACTATCGAGTGCCGCGCTGGCTGACCGAAGGCATGTCGGTGTTCGAGGAACACCGCCGCAATCCAGCCTGGGGCCGCGAAGTCGCGCTGCAATACGCGGCGCAATGGAGCCAGAACAAGACGTTTGGCGTCAAGGGGTTGCCCGACGCCTTCAAGGATCCGGAGAACTTCGGCATCGCCTACTTCGAGGCCTCGCTGGTTGTCGAACACCTGGTGGCGCTGAAGGGTGACGCAGGGCTGCGCGATCTGCTCCTGGCGTACGCGGCCGGTGCCACCGATGAACAGGCGTTCACAAAGGCATTTGGCGAGGGCGTCGATGCCGTCGACGCGTCGTTTCGGCAGTTCGTCAACACGCAGTACGGCCCGCTCGCGGCGGCGTTGAAGCCGCTGGCTGGGCAGGTCAACCCGAATGACGTCGGTGCCCTGAGATCTCGCGCAACGAGTGCCCCCGGCAACTACGTCGCGCAGTTGGAACTCGGGCAGGCGCTTGTCGCCGACGGTGACGACAAGGGCGCAGTGGCGCCCCTCCAACGCGCCGCCGAGTTGGCTCCGCCTGCCCAGGGCGAGGCGAGCCCGCACGCGCTCCTCGCGCAAATCGATATCCGGGCTGGCGACAGCGCGGGTGCGCGCCGGGAGCTGCGCGCGCTCTTGACGTACGACCACGACGCGGTGGCGGCCGCGCGAGAGTTGACGAAACTCGCGACGGACGCCCACGCGGACGCCGACCGCGACTTCGCGCTGCACTTGACGACCGACCTCGATCCGTTCGATGCCGACGCCCATGTCGCGTGGGGCCGGCGGGAGCTGGTCCTGAAGCAGAACGACGCCGCGCTCGTGGAGTTCCGCGCCGCCCTGGCCCTTGGGCCTACGAATCGGGCGGAATCTCATGCCGACATCGGCGAGGCGCTTCTGGCGCTGAATCGGCGCGACGAGGCGAAGCAGGAAGCCCTGCTGGCGCTCGAGGACGCGCCGACCTATGCGCGCGCACAGGATCTCCTGTTGACCGCGGCACCGCCGGCCGCCGGCGCGACGCCCGGCTCGGCGACGGCCGGACCGGCACAGTCCACCGCGCAACCGGCAGGAGCCGCCGCGGCGTCATCGCGCTACGCAGTCGTAATCGAAGGCGTATCCGGCGATGACACCTACGCCAAGCTGCATCGCGAATGGCTCGACGGCATGGTCGGGGTCTTGAAGAACAAGCTGGGGTTCGACGCGAGCCACGTGACGGTATTGGCCGAGACACCAGGTGTCGGCGAACAGAAATCCACGGCTGAAGTCGTCAAGACCGTCCTTACCCGGCTGGCGAAGACGGTCAAACCCGACGATCTCCTGTTCGTCATGCTGATTGGCCACGGCACCGGTGAGGGCGCCGACGTGAAGTTCAATCTCGTGGGGCCGGATCTCTCGGCCGAGGAGTGGAACGCGTTGCTCTCGCCCATTCCGGGCCGGTTGGTCTTCGTGGACGCCACGAGCGCCAGCTTCCCGTTCATCAAAGCCCTGGCGGGCCCGGGCCGGGTGATCGTGACCGCGACGCGAAGCGTCTCCGAGCGATATCACACCGTGTTTGCCGAGGGCTTTATCCAGGCGTTCTCGACCGATGCGGCCGACCTCGACAAGAACGGACGGATCTCGATCTGGGAGGCCTTTGAATACGCGTCACGCCAGGCCGCCGATTACTACCAGCAGGCGGGCCACCTTGCGACCGAGCACGCGCTTCTAGATGACACCGGCAAAGGCACGGGTCGCGACGCGACAGTGGAGGGTCAGAACGGCTCACTTTCGGGCTTGACCTACCTCGACGCGGTCCCGACGCCCACGACCGCGGATCCTGCCCTCCAGGGACTGTACGATCGTCAGCGTGCGCTCACGGATCAGGTGGACGAGCTGCGTCGTCGCCGGGACACGCTGCCGCCCGCCGAGTTCGATCGCGCATTCGAGCCCCTAATCCTGGACCTGTCCGCCGTGTCGCACGAGATCCGTCGCAAGAGCGGCAGATAGGCACTCACGAGCGCGTTTCAAGACTCGCCGCACGCGGTGACGCCGAACGGGGTCGCCCGCCCGGCGCGGAGCCCACAGCCGTGACCGGCGGACGTGGGGCGAGCACAGACTAGCCCCACCACTCGACGGTGCGGCGCTCGGGTCGGGCGAGAAGCCAGGCGCCGATGAAGCCGCTGACGAAGCCGACTAAGTGGGCCCAGAAAGCCACGTTCTCGCTCGAACCGGACGACCCTAACTGGCCGACGCCGCCGAAGATCTGCATCAGGAACCAGAACCCGAGAAAAAACACCGCCGGCACCTCGACGATGTCGATGAAAATGAACAGGAAGATCAGCACGAGGATGCGCGAGCGCGGCAGCAGGAGGAAATAGGCGCCCATAACCGCGGCGATGGCGCCCGACGCCCCGATGATGGGCACCGTGGACGACGGATCGGCCCACGTCTGGCCGAGCGCGGCGAGACCGCCCGCGACCAGATAAAAGGCGAGGAAGCGGAGGTGCCCCATGCGATCTTCGACGTTGTCGCCGAAGATCCAGAGCGTGAGGAGATTGCCGCCGATGTGGATGTAGCCGCCGTGCACGAACATCGAGGTGACCAGCGCGACCCAGGAAAACGATGCCGGCACGAGTCCCGCCGTAAAGTAGAAGTGCCGCAAAGCTGCCGGTGACAGCCGTAGCTCGTGGACGAAGACCACGACGTTGAGCGCGATGAGCGCGATTGTGACGACGGGCGTCGTTCGTGACGGGATGACATCCCGAAGCGGAATCACCGATTAACCTTGTATCACGGAGCCAGAGCGTGAAATGCCGGTCCTGTGGCCACGAGATCGCCGAAAACGCCATCGTCTGCTACCGATGCGGGGCGCCGACCACCGTGCCGGCCCCCGCGCGGCAGAGCGCCGTCCATCGGCCAGGCCCGAGACGATGGGTGCTCGTGGTCCTGGTGCTCGCGGCCGGGCTGTGTGCCGCGCTGATCGTGGGCCTCGCCCGGCACGTGCTATAAACTGACGCCTGCGCCCATGGCTGACCCCCGCCTGGAAGTTCGCGACGTCCTCGGCGAACGCGTGGTGACCGTCGATCGGAGCCCGTTCACAATCGGCCGCCGGGAAACAAATGGCCTCCGGCTTGGCGGCAGCGAGGTCTCCCGCGAGCACGCCGAAATCACGCTGGAAAACGGCCGCTACGTCCTGCGCGACAAACAGTCGCGCTACGGCACGTTCGTCAACGGCGAAAACGTCTCCGAATGCGAGTTGAAGTCCGGTGACACGGTGCGCCTGGGCCGCGGCGGGGGCGCCGACCTCGTGTTCATGGCGGCCGACGATGACCGCTTTGCATCGGGCCGATCGACCACTGGCGCACGGGACGACTTGCGGCAGATTACCGCCTTGCTCGAAGGCTTCCGCGCGTTGGGATCCGGACGCGTGCTCCAGGAAGTGCTCGCCCTCGTCCTCGATGCGGCGATCGACATCTCGAACGCCGAGCGCGCGTTCATCATGCTCGCCACGCCAGCCAACGAACTCGAATTCCGCCTGGCGCGCGGCCGGGCCAAGCAGACGCTGACCGACACGACGTTTGCGACCAGCCGGAAGGTGCCGGAAGAGGTGTTCCGCACCGGTCAGACCAAGGTCGTGGCGGATCTCCTCGACAGCAGCTTTGCGGATGTCCACATGGGCACGGTGGCGCTCGGGATTCGCAACGTCGTGTGCGTGCCGCTGAACCACGTGCAGTACCTGGAAGCCGCCGAGTCGCGCGGCGAGGACCGGCGCATCGGCGTCCTGTATCTCGACAGCCGCGAGCGCGGCACCCTCCTCTCGCAGACGACGCGGTCCGCCCTCGAGACCCTCGCCGCGGAAGCATCCGTCGCCATCGAGAATGCCCGGCTGTATCGCGAGACGCTCGAGAAGGCCAAGATGGAACAGGAGATGCGGATCGCCGCTGAGATCCAACAGGCACTCCTGCCCAAGGCGACGTCGGGCGTGACGTTCATCGAGGCCGCCGCCGCGAGCATTCCGTGCCGCTCGATTGGCGGCGACTTCTTCGACTACATCGATCAGGCCGGAGGCGAGTTCGGGTTCGCCCTGGGCGACGTGGCCGGCAAGGGGCCGCCAGCCGCGCTCATGAGCGCGATGATGCAGGGCATGTTTGCCGCCCAGGCCCATTTCACGGCCGGTCCGGCTCCCGCGATCGCGAACATGAACAAGGCGCTCTGCCGTCGGGGCCTCGAGTCGCGGTTCGTGACGCTGATGTATGGCTTGGTCTCGGCCGGGGGACAGCTGACCTACTGTAATGCCGGCCATAATCCACCTTTTGTCATCGGCAAGGCGGGCGTCCGGCGCCTCGAGGCGGGCGGCCCCGTCGTCGGGCTGCTCGAGTTCGCGCCTTACGAGCAGGAGACCGTGCAGCTGGATCCAGGGGACACGATCGTGATCTTCAGCGACGGCGTGTCCGAGGCATTGAACAGCGCCGGCGAGGAGTTTGGAGACGCCCGGCTGCTCGACGCGGTTCAGACCGCGGGCCCCCTCGGCGCTCAAGGGCTCGTCGAACGCGTCGTGGGCGCCGTGCGCACGTTCACGCGCGGCGCCGCCCAGAGCGACGACATCACCGTCATGGTGGCGCGGTACTCAGGTGCCGCGAGCTGACGTGCGACGCGCGCTGGTCGCGCTCTGGTTCGTCGTCGGTCTGGCGGTTTGGAACGGTATCTTCGATCTGTACGTGTCCCGAGGCGCCCGTGAATACGGCCAGAAGGCCGCGGAGGCCGACCTCGGGTTCGGCCCGCGCGTGACGATGGCCGACGTGATGGACCACGCCAAGCGCGACGGCGTGGTCGCCGCCTCTCTGTGGGCGGCCGTGCTCGGCGGCTGCGGCTGGGCGACGACGGGCCTCGCGGGCCGCGGCCGGCCGTCGGCCCCACCGACGCCACCCGGGCCGCCCAAGGCGTAGCGGTCGTGCATCCCCTCATCTACGACTGGAACACCGCCGGCACCGCGGAAGTGACGCCGGCCAGGCCCGTGATGCTCAACGACGAGACGCTGCGCGATGGCCTGCAGTCGCCGTCCGTGCGCGCGCCGGATATTGACGAGAAGATTCGCATCCTGCACCTCATCGACTCGCTCGGGATCGATACGGCCGACATTGGCCTCCCGGGCGCCGGACCGCATGTCGTCAGGGACGTCGATCGGCTGGCGCGCGAGATCGTCGACGGCCATCTGCGCGTCCAGGCGAACTGCGCCGCGCGGACGCTCGAAGCCGACATCGCGCCGATCGCCGACATAGCCCAGCGCACCGGACTGGCGATCGAGTGCTGCACGTTCATTGGCTCCAGCCCGATTCGCCAGTTCACCGAAGACTGGCCGCTCGACAAGCTGCAGCGGTTGACGGAGGCGGCGGTGAGCTTTGCCGTGCGGCAGGGCTTGGTGGTGATGTACGTCACAGAAGACACCACGCGCGCCGATCCAGAGTCACTGCGCCGGCTGTACACGACCGCGATTCGCGCCGGTGCGAAGCGCCTCTGCATCGCGGATACCGTGGGCCATGCGACGCCCGCAGGGGCGAGAGCCGTCGTCCGATTCGTCCAGTCGATCGTCGACGAGGGCGGAGGTGGGATCGGCATCGACTGGCACGGACACCGCGACCGGGATTTCGCCGTCGCGAACAGCCTGGCCGCCATGGAGGCCGGGGCCACGCGGCTTCACGGCGCGGCGATCGGCATCGGCGAACGGGTCGGCAACACGCCGATGGATCTCCTGCTCGTGAATCTCGTGCTGATGGGAAACCGTCAGGCGGACTTGTCGAAGCTCACGGAATACGCCGCGGCTGTGTCCGAGGCGTGTCGCGTGCCGCTGCCGTCGAATTACCCAGTCCTCGGCCATGACGCGTTTCGGACGGCGACCGGCGTGCATGCGGCGGCGGTCATCAAGGCGTTCAGGAAACACGATACCGCGCTCGCCGACGCCGTGTACTCAGGTGTGCCAGCGAGCCTCGTGGGGCGCGAGCAGGAGATTGAGGTCGGCCCGATGTCCGGGAAATCGAACGTCGTCTATTGGCTCGAGAAACGCGGCTATGCGGCGACGGAAGAGACGGTCGACCGGATTCTCGCGAAGGCGAAAGCGTCGGCGTCGGTGCTGACGCGCGAGGAGATCGAACGCCTTCTCTGAGCGCGCATGGCAGAACTCGCCTTCGCGCGTGACGCCAAACGTCACTTCTCGATGTGCTTCTCGATGTCCGGCGCGGCAGCGACGAGGACGTCCCCCACGATGCCGAGGCTCCCGGCCCCGACGTGCGCGAGGTCATCCTGAGCGGTGTGCCACTCCGGGTAGTCTCGCAGGTCGATGATGTCCAGGCTGGGGATGCCGGCCTGAACGAACGGCAAATGATCGTCGTCCACCGGGTACGGATCGTCGAGAAACGTGCTCCCGTAGCCGAGCTTCTTGGCCGCGGCCCAGACGATGTCAATGAGCCAGGCGGCCGAGTACTGCGTCTCGCGAAGGACCCTGAGATTTCTGGCGCCGATCATGTCGACGAGGATCATCGCCTTGACCGACGTGAGCGTGCCGGCCCGGCGGGCGGCGTCAACGTAGTACCGGCTGCCATACAGGTTGTCGGGCGCGCCCGGACGACTGCACTCGTCCCAGCCCTCGCAGGTGGCTTCTTCACCGTCGAACCAGACGAACTCGTAGGTGAATTCGCGCGGGCGATCCTTCAGCGCGCGCGCCAGCTCAATAAGGAGGGCCGCGCTCGACGCGGCATCGCTGGCCCCGACGAACTGGAAGACCTTCTCCCGCTTGGTGTCGTAATGCCCCGTGAAGAGGATGCGATCCGGCCGCCGGCCGGGCAGCCGGACGATGAGATTGACCATCTCGGTCGGACCGACGGTCGGCAGCTGAGCCGTGAACGTCTGCGTCGTCACGGAGAGCCCGGCCGACGCCAGTTGGGCGGTGATGTAGGCCCGCGTCTGCTTCAGCGCCGGTGATCCGGATGGACGCGGCCCGAAGGCCACCATCTGGCGCAGGTACTCGTAGGCCCGGCTGCTGTCGAACGCCGCGGACTGGTCCGCGTGCAGCGTGAGGGCCGCGCCGACAGCCAGCACGGCGACCGCGCCCATCGCCGCCGCTCGCGTGGTCCTGGTCATGTCCTGGCGCTCATCGGCACGTAGTCGCGGTGCGCCGCGCCGATGTACAGCTGGCGCGGCCGGGCGATTTTCTGGTCCGGGTCGCGCAGCATTTCGTCCCATTGCGCCAGCCAGCCGGCGGTGCGCGCGATGGCGAACAGCACCGCGAACATGTCGGCGGGGAAGCCCATCGCCTGATAGATCAACCCCGAGTAGAAATCGACGTTGGGATAGAGCTTCCGGCTGACGAAGTAGTCGTCTTCGAGCGCGATGCGCTCCAGCTCGAGCGCGATGTCCAGGAGCGGGTTGCGTCCCGTGACGGTGAAGACCTGGTCGGCCGTCCTCTTGATGATTCGCGCGCGCGGGTCGTACGACTTGTACACGCGATGGCCGAACCCCATGAGGCGCCCGTCGCCGCGCTTGACCCGCGCGATGAAGTCCGGCACGGCCTTCACACTGCCGATTTCCTGCAGCATGCGCAGGACGGCTTCGTTGGCGCCCCCGTGCAGCGGGCCGTAGAGCGCGCCGGCCGCGCCGGCGAGCGCCGTGTACGGATCGGCCAGGGAGCTGCCGATGCCGCGCATCGCGCTCGTGCTGCAGTTCTGCTCGTGGTCCGCGTGCAGGATGAAGAGAATATCGAGCGCCCGCTCGAGCACCGGATGCGGCCGATACTTCAGCTCGGTCATCTTGAACAGCATGTTCAGGAAGTTGCCGGTGAAGCTAAGGTCGTTGTCCGGGTAGACGTAGGGCCGGCAGATGCTGTGCCGGTAGGCGTAGGCGGCGATGCTCGGCACCTTGGCAATCAGCCGAAGAATCTGCAGCCGTCGCACCTCCTCGTCGTGAACGCGCTTGGCGTCGGGGTAAATCGTCGAGAGGGCCCCAGCCGTCGACAGGAAGATGCCCATCGGGTGGGCGTCGTACTGAAAGCCCTCCATGAACTTCTTGATGTTCTCGTGGAGCATCGTGTGCAGGGTGATCTTCCGCGTCCATTCCCCGAGCTCGGCCGCGGTCGGCAGCTCCCCGAACAGAATCAGGTACGCCGTCTCGAGGAACGTGCTCCCTTCGGCGAGTTGCTCGATCGGATACCCGCGGTAGAGGAGGATGCCTTTGTCGCCGTCGATGTACGTGATGTGACTGCGGCACGCCGCGGTGTTCTGGAACGCCGGGTCATACGTCATCAGCCCGAAGTCGTCCGGGCCCGTGCGAATCTGGCGGAGATCCATGGCGCGGATCGACCCGTGCTCGATCGGCACCTCGTAGTGCTGGCCTGTCCGGTTGTCAGTGATCGTGAGCGTGTCGGCCATGGCGGTTACGATTCGTCGAGCGCTCCGCCGTCCCGAGGCGGAGGCGACGGCGGCACGCCGTCGTCGGGAGACGGTCCCGGCACCCGGTAGTCCTCAGCCAGCCAACGACCCAGGTCCGCCATCTTGCAGCGGGCGCTGCAAAAGGGCCGCCACGCAGGCACGACCGGGCGCTGGCGGCAGGAGACGCACTGCGCGACACCGTCCATCCACGCAATTGTACAGTGTCTACACCGCCGGCTCGTCGGCGTGGTGCCGCACGTCCCGTGCCGACACCATGAAGATCACGTCCTCGGCGACATTGGTGGCGTGGTCGCCGATCCGCTCCAGGTGCCGTGAAATCAGGATCAGATCGAGCGAGGGTTCAATGGTCGCCGCATCGACGAGCATGTGGTCGAGGAGATCGCGAAACACGGTCGTCTTCAAGGCGTCCAGTTCGTCGTCCCGGTCGAGGACCGTCTGCGCGAGCGCGGTATCGCGCCGGACGTAGGAATCGAGGCTATCGCGGAGCATGGCCTGCGAGATCTCCGCCATACGCGGGATGTCGATCAGCTCCTTGACCGGAGCGTGCTGCAGGTACCGCCGGACGGCTTCGGCAATGTTCACGGCGAGGTCGCCGACCCGCTCGAGGTCGCTGTTGATCTTCGTCGCGGAGACAATGGCGCGCAGGTCGACCGCCATGGGCTGATGGAGCGCCAGCAGTTTGAAGCAGCGATCGTCGATCTCGATGTGGAGCTGGTTGATGGCGCCATCGCCGCTGAGCACCCGCTCGACGAGCGCCCGATCGCGGTCGACGAGACTCCGCACCGCGAGGCGCACCCGCTCCTCGGCGAGGCCGCCCATCTCGAGCAGGCGCGCTTTCACGCGGTCGAGCTCGTCCTGAAAATGGCGAACGTAACGGTCTGTCGTCATAGCGCGTCAGCCACCGGCTAGCCGAACCGGCCGGTGACGTAGTCCTCCGTGAGCTTCTCGCGTGGATTGGTGAAGAGTTGTGCCGTGGGGCCGAACTCGACGAGTTGGCCCAGCCAGAAAAATGCCGTCGCATCGGACACACGAGCCGCCTGCTGCATGTTGTGCGTCACGATGACGATGGTGTACGTCGCCTTCAGCGTGTAGATCAGCTCCTCGATCCGCTGCGTGGCGATGGGATCGAGCGCCGACGCGGGCTCGTCCATGAGCAGAATCTCGGGCCGAACGGCCAGCGCGCGGGCGATGCAGAGCCGCTGTTGCTGCCCGCCCGACAGCGCGAGCGCCGAGTCGTGCAGGCGATCCTTGACCTCGTCCCAGAGCGCCGCGGCGACGAGACTCGCCTCCACCTGCTGCTCGAGGTCGCGTCGATGGTCGAAGAGGCCATTGATCCGGAGACCATACGCGACGTTCTCGAAGATCGACTTCGGGAAGGGATTCGATTTCTGGAACACCATCCCGACCTGGCGCCGCAGCTTCACGATGTCGGTGCCGGACGCGTAGATGTCGCGGCCGTCGATCCGCACTTCCCCCTCGACGCGCGTGCCGGCCACGATGTCATTCATCCGGTTCAGGGTGCGGAGGAACGTGCTCTTGCCGCACCCCGACGGCCCGATGAGGGCCGTGACGACGTTCGCGCGGAGCGTCGCCGAGATGTGGGTCAGGGCCTGCTTCGCGCCGTAGTAGAAGTCCAGGTCCCTGACCTCAATCTTGACTGGGGTCTCCAGCACGCCAGAGGGGAGGGCCCGCGAGAGGGCAAGCGGCAGGGATTGGACGGACTCGGCCATGCGTACAGACTTGAGTCTAGAATCCACCGGTTTCACGCCCGTTTCTAGCCTGTAAATTCCGCGTAACAGGGGTGTGGCCCCGCTTGGCGCGAGCCGGGCCTGACCCTCTGTCAGGTTACGCCCCCGACGGGTCTATCCGTGCCGGGCCTCCGCCCTGAAGGAACTCGCCGATCTGACGTCGGAGGTCCTCCTGGATGAAGTTCACGGGCTTCCGACCGTCGAGAACGCGGAAGCCGAACTCGTCGGCCATCGCCGCGTACTCCTTGAGCAACTGCCGCTGATAGTTGCGGAAGTTGTCGAAGATGTCGTCGCCGGCCTTCATGTCCATGCCGGATTCCCAGTATTCCATGCCACCCGCCTCGAGCACGCGCCGCGCGAGGGCCTCGGCGTCGAGCTTCAGATAGAAGACCAGGTGCGGCGCAATGGCGAATCCATAGAGCCGCCGGATCCACTCGCTGTCGACGCCGCGCACGCCTGCCCGGGCGATCGCCGTGTAGATATAGCGATCCGCGAGGACGACGAACCCGGCTTTGAGCGCGGGGATGATCTCTTTTTCGAGTCGGTCCGCGAAGTCGCACGCATACAGCAGGACGAACGTCAGTTTGTTCAGCGTGTTGCTGGCCTTGGCCAAGTCGATCGTCGGCTGCATCAGGGGCGATCGGGTCCACCCCGTCTCGATGACGCCATAGCCCTGCACCTCGAGCCATTCGCGAAGGAGCCGGATCTGCGTGGACCGTCCCACACCGTCGGTGCCCTCGATCGCGATGATACGGCCCGGGTAGTTGTGCACGGGCAGATAGGGGAGTCCGTGGCCGTAGTAGTGGCCCGGCGTGACGCCGCCGTGCGCGCCGTGATCGGCCTCGGGATCCTCGCTCGTGTCGGTCATGGCGTGCCTGCTGGCGGCCCGTCGAGCCGCTCGGACACGAGGCGGCGGTAGACGCGCTGCTGATCGGTGATGCTGCCGGACGCATCGATGACCCCGAGGCCGTACTCGGGGACGATCGCGTCGTACTCCTGGAGCACCTTTGACTGGAACAAACGGAAGCTCTCGGTCACGTTCGTGCTCCAGCCCATGTCCATCCCGGCCTCGTAGAACTTCAGCTTGACACGTCGTGCCAGGAGCCGGTCAAGCGAGACGTCGATGGGCACGCGGAAATAGACCGCAAGATCAGGCCGAACCGCAAAACTGTAGAGATCCCGGACCCAGTGGCGGTCAACGCCGCGAGCGGCATCCCGCGCGAAGGCCGTGAAGGCATAGCGATCGGCCAGCACGATCATGCCGGCTTTGAGCGGCGGGATGATCTTGTACAGCAGCCGGTCCGCGAAGTCGGTCGCGTGGAGGAGGCTGAAGGTCATCGGCGTCAGCGCATTCTTTTTCTTTCCGGCCTTTGACGCGACCTTCACGAGCGGAGACGAATTCCAGTCAGTGACGAACACCTTGCGCCCGCTGGCGGCGAGCCACTTGGCGAGCAGGCCGAGCTGCGTCGTCTTTCCGGAGCCGTCGATGCCCTCGACGACGAACAGACGGCCGGGATACGTGTGCGGCGTGTTGAGCGTGTTGAGCATAGGGAACCTGGGCGGCGATGGCGCGGCGCCCGGCGCGGCCGGCGGCCGGCGTGACCTCGAAGCGAATCGGACGGCCGATCTCGGTGATGAGCGGCCGCGCGTGACGTTCCGCCGCCCAGAGTTCCAACTCGGTGTCGCCCGCGGAGCTGACACGAATGACCAGATCCCCGTGATCCTCGCGGATGCGGAGCCCGTCGATGACCTGCGCGTGGCTGCGATCAAGACCCTCGGCGAGGCGCAGCAGAGCGGCGAGCACACGCACCACGAGGCGGCCCTGCCGGTCTAGCGCAGAAAAGCCCGTGTGCGTCTTCCGCGGCGTGGCCTGTCGATGGTACCGGGCGACCAGGGCGATCATCCCAATTTCGTCGCGCTCGAAGCCGCGCAGGCCGCCGTTGCTGATCAGATAGTGGGAGTGTTTGTGGTGCCGCTCGTAGCTGATGTGCGCGCCGATGTCGTGAAGCAGGGCCGCGTACTCGAGCCACTCGCGCTCCCGATCGCCGAGTCGGTGGTCCGCCTTGGTCGCGTCGAAGAGCACTAACGCGAGCCGTGCAACCTGCTGCGCGTGCGCGGGGTAGTACCGGCACCGCTCGCCGAGTTCGATCACGCTGCGCCGGCGGACGTCCGGGTAGCGATCGACTGTGTGGATGTGGGCCCGGTTTCGCTGGATGTAGTCGAGGACCAGGCCTTCTCGGAGCGAGAAGTCAGAGAGCGCCACGTCCTCGGCGCCGAGTTCGCTGAGCAGCGTGTCGATGAGCACCGCGCCAGCGACCGCCAGATCGGCGCGCCGTGGGTCGAGCCCCGGAAGTTTGAGTCGCTCGTCGAGCGTGAGACCCGTCAGGCGTTTGCGAAGGCGTCGAAATTGCCGCGCCTCGATTCTGAGGTTCCGCACTTCATCAGGCACATGGCGCACGCCCATCGCCAGCGGACCGAGCGCCAGCATCGTGCCCGACGTGCCGATGACCCGGCGGAAGCCGCGCTTCACGACCTGCTTGACAAAACCTCGCACCTCCTTGCGGATGTGCTTGACGAGCCGCCGTTCGTCTCGACCGGAGAGCGGATCGCTCTTCACGAAGCGCTCGGTGAGACGAATGACGCCGAGCTTGAAGCTTCGGCCGAGCGCCATCCGGCGCGCCGTGCCGAGCGTGATCTCCGTGCTGCCCCCGCCGACGTCGACGACCACCGCGGAGTGCGCGCCGACGCCCGTCGCATAGGCTGCCGCCTGATGAATCAGGCGCGCTTCCTCCGTGCCGGAAATGACCCGCACGCGAAAGCCCAGGTCCCGGTGGACGGCGGCCACGAAGTCGCCGCCGTTCTCGGCCTCCCGGACCGCACTCGTGGCCGACGCGATGACCTCATCCACGCCGTGGGAGTCGGCCAAACGCCTGAATTTCGACAGGGTCTGCATCGCCGTGGCGATGGCGGGCACCGAAAGCGCCCCCCCGTCGAGGCTCCCCGCGCCCAAACGAATCATGTCTTTTTCGCGATCGACGACCTCGAACGACAAATCAGGCCGGATGCGGCATACGATCATATGGACGGAGTTGGTCCCGATGTCGATGGCCGCGATTCGCATGAGTTACAGGGACGTTATACGGGCTGGACGACGCAAGTGAGCCATGCTACCACGCCGCCTCCGCGCGATCTGGCGGAGGTGATCCGCTCGTTATCCGACGCGATGATGCGCGAAGCCACGCGGGCGTTCGCCGGCGAGCCGGAGGGCGTCCATCAGGCTCGGGTCGCGGCCCGCCGGCTGCGCGAGGCGCTGGCGCTGGTCACCGGCCCGCCGAAGAACGACGCGGACATTCTGCGCGCCGAGGCACGACGCTTGCGAAGTAGCCTCGGCCCCGTGCGCGAGGCGGATGTCATGCTGGCCCTGTTCGCCGAGCGGGCGCAGACCCATCGATGGCCAGCCGGCACCGTGGCTCGCGTGCGACGAGGTCTCATCGATCGGCGACAGCGCGCGGCCCATACCGCGCATCACGTCCTCTCGCGACTCGATCTGGTGAGCCTGCTCGGCCGGAGTGCGCGGGTGACGGCGTCGCTCGATCGAACGCCGCGCTTCCTGGCCTCAGCCCGTCGCTTCACTCGCCGTGCGCGGAGTCGTGCGGGAGGCCTCGTCGAGGCCATCCGCCTCGCGGGACCCTTTTATGCACCCGTACGGTTCCACGAGGCCAGAATTGCCGCGAAGAAGTTGCGCTACATCCTGGAGCTGAGCCGCGATGTCGCGCGCATCCGTGTCGACAAGGAGATTGACGCACTCCGGACGGCGCAAGATACTTTGGGGCGGCTGCACGACCTGCAGGACTTGCAGAGTGCGGTGGACGCCGTCGCCGCCGAACCGCCGGCTGACCGCGCCGCTCGTCGCGCCCTGGCGGCGATGTCGGGCGCCCTCGCGGCGGAGTGCCGAAAGCTCCACGCGGAGTTCCTGCTGACCGAGCCTCACCTCGCACAGGTGGCCCACCGGGCTCGCGTGCTTGGCGTGGCGACGAGAGCGGTCCGGGTCGGACGCGTGAGTGTGAGGTCGGGCGCGGCGCCTCGCGCCGCCGCTCGGCGGAGGACCTGATGCCGTCGAAGGTGTGCTCCCTCTACTTGATTCGACATGCCCTCGCCGAAGACCGCGGCGACGAGTGGCCCGACGACGCCAAGCGCCCGCTGACGTCGAAGGGCGCGGCGAAGATGCGCGAGGTCGTCACCGGCCTGGCCGCCCTCGAGCCCCAGATCGAAGACGTCTTGACGAGCCCCTTCGTGCGCGCGAAGCAGACGGCAGACCTGCTGCTCGAGGGCCTGACGCCGGCGCCGCGACTCTCGATCGTGCAGGCCCTCGCCCCCGGCGGCACGCCCGCGCAAGTGGCTGAGGCGCTGAGCGGGCACGCCGGCGCGGAGGCCCTGGCTCTGGTGGGGCACGAGCCCGGCCTTGGCGAGTTGGCGGCGTGGCTCGTCGGCGCGAAGGCCGCCTTCGCGTTCAAGAAGGGCGGCATGTGCCGGATCGATGTGCAGAAGCTCCCGCCGGCCGGCACGGGTCAGCTCGTGTGGCTCGCCACGCCGAAGATGCTGCGAGGACTGGACTGAGGCCAAGCTGAGGCGTCCCTACGCGCCGACGTTCGCCAGCGTCTTCAACGCCCTGTCAAATCCCGCGAGAATCCTTCGCCGGCCCATGAGCCGCAGCCCGAGCCACGCGCCGAACGATTGAGGCGTTTGCCGGGCCTCGAGCACCACGCGCGTGCCCGCGCCCATCGATTCCATCGAGACACGCATCGTCACGCCGCTCGAAAGGGGCGTGGGCGCGGGGCCGCGCCGTTCGTCGACAGCCGCCCAGGCGATGGTCTGATTGGGGCGATAGTCGATGACCTCCTGGTCGATGTCCGTGCGCAGGCGGCCCCAGGCCCAGGTGGCGCGCTGTCGGCGGCCGAGGCCTTGGCCGCCGAGATGCTGGATTCGAACGACGAAGGGCAACCAGGCCGGCAGCGCCTCCACAGGCTCGACGAGCTGCCATAACACGTCGACTGGCAGCATGACGATCCGCTCGCGACGGACGACGACTGGCGTCACACGACGGTGCCGGGTTTGACGACCCCGCCCTTCGGCACGACGATGATCCCGCTGCGGATGTAGTAGCCGTCCCCATCCGCGTTCTGTAGGCCTCGTTCGTTGACGAGTCGTGCGTCCTCACCGATGCGGGCGTTCTTGTCGACGATCACGCCGTCGAGGACCGCATTGCGGCCGATGCCCATTGGCAGTTCCGCGCCGGGTTCCTCGTAGGCGTCCGCGCCGAGCAGCACCGAGCGCGTGATCTTGGCGCCGTGCTGAATCGTCGTCCGAATCCCCACTACGCTTTGCCGCACCTCGCACGTGTCGAGGTAGGCGCCCTCGGCGATGAGCGCTTCATCGATGCGGCAATCGTGGAGTCGCGCCGCCGGAAGGAATCGCGGACGCGTGTAGATCGGCCGGCGCGGGTGGAAGAAGTTGAACGGCCCGCCCCGACGAGTCAGCATCAGATTGACGTCGAAAAACGAACGCACCGTGCCGACGTCGGCCCAGAATCCGCGGTAGAGATACGCGTGTACCCGCTGGGCCGCCAGCGCGTGCGGGATGACCTCCCGGCCGAAGTCCACGGCCATGTCGGCCGCGAGGATGTCGTGCAGGACCTCGCGCGAAAAGACGTAGATGCCCATCGACGCGACAAAGGGTTTGTCGGCCGAGAGCGGGACCGCTGGTGTCCCGGGCGGTGCGCTCGCGCCGATTTCCGCGAGCCGATCGGGCTTGGGCTTCTCCTCGAACCCGGCGATTTGGCCGCTGCCGGTGAACTTGAGGATGCCCATGTCGGGCGCGTCGGCGGCCGAGACGGGCTGCGCGGCGATCGTGATGTCGGCGCCGGTCTCGATGTGCGATTCGATCAAATCGCTGAGATCCATGCGGTAGACGTGATCGCCAGCCAGGATCAGGTAATACTCGGCCTCGACGTCGCGAAAGTGCCGGGCGGCCTGCCGCACGGCGTCGGCGGTTCCCTGAAACCACTGCTCGCCTTCCGGGGTTTGCTCCGCGGCCAGGACTTCGACGAAGCCTCCCGAGAACAAATCGAGTTGGTACGTCTGCGCGATGTGCCGGTTGAGCGACGCCGAGTTGAACTGCGTCAGAACGTAAATCTTCTTCAGACCGGCGTGCAAGCAGTTGCTGATCGGAATGTCGATCAGACGGTACTTGCCGCCAATCGGCACTGCCGGTTTCGAACGGTGGTGGGTGAGCGGGAACAATCGCGTGCCACGGCCGCCGCCGAGCACGATCGTCAGCACGTCATCCATGCGCGGGACTCATTGTATCTGCTGGAGTTCCGGCCGGAGGGTTGAATGTTACACAGAATTTACAGACCCCTCCCCCTGATTCGAGGATGATGGGCCCGGGATGCCATCCGGTCGTCTCCCAAGACCGCCGGGGCATCATGACCGTCTACTGCGTGACAACGGCGCGCCTGGCGCCGAGGAGCGTTCGATGTTCAGCAGCGAGTTGAGTCACGAGGGCCACACCCGACGATTGACGATCACACGGGGTGAGGCCGGCTGGGAGATTCGCGAAGAACATGACAGCCGCATCGTGCGATCGACGAGCTGTTCGGATTGGCACCGCGTGGAACGCGCTCGGCAGATGTTCGCGCTCGAGAACCGCCTACCTTTGGATCCGCCCGAGGCGCTCGCGATTTACTCGGCAAATCGATAGCCGAGCCCGACGACGGTCTCGATTTGCGCGCCCGCCGCACCCAGCTTCGATCGGAGCCGGCCGACGTGCACGTCGACGGATCGCGTCTCGATTGACTGGTCATATCCCCAGACCCGTTCGAGGAGTCGATCGCGGGACAGCACGCGGTTGCGGTTCTCGACGAGGTACCGCAGCAGTTCGAATTCTCGCCGCGTCAGCCTCACGGGCTGGCCATCGACCGCAACGGACACGGCGTCGAAGTCGGCGATGAGGTGCGCGCCCCGGTAGATCGCCACCTGGGCGGCGTTCGTGCCGTGCTTGCGCCGCAGAACTGCGCGGACGCGGGCCGCTAGCTCACGCAGGCTGAAGGGCTTCGTGACGTAGTCGTCAGCGCCGAGATCCAGCCCCGCGACGCGGTCGTCCTCGCTCGTCCGGGCGGTCAGCATGATGATGGGCAGCGACGCCGTCGCCGGTCGCGCTCGCACGAGGCGGCAGACCTCGGCGCCGTCGAGGCCGGGCAGGTTCAGGTCGAGAATCATCAGATCCGGCGGCTGCGCCGTCACCGCCGCCAGAGCGGCGCTGCCGTTGAGCACGATGTCGACGCGGGTGTCGGCGCGGCGTTCGAGCGCGTGCTTGATGAGGCCCGCGATGTCCGCCTCGTCCTCGACGACGAGAATCCTGGCCGCGGCTGAAAGAGTGGAGGATCCGTGAGCCACCAGCTCAGCTTAGAAGCGGATCGTTTCCCCGCCATCACGCCGCGGTTAAATGTGCGTTACGTTTCCTGGCGCCGACCGTCTGTTAATGGGTCATTCGCTATACGTTCGCCCATCCATGCCGTTTCATCTGGGCCTCCGTCGGCGGCGGGAGCCGTCTGGACGAGTGCTAGAACACGCTGTTAGACCACCCGCACGGCGAGCCCGATCAACGCCAGGCCGGCGCAGACGTCGAACACGCGACGGGCGCGCACGGTGCGCAGGAGGTGCCCGATCTGGTTGAACAGGCCTGCCCAGCCGTTGTGGCAGGCAAAGGCGCACGTGACGTGAATCGCGGCCAGCAGGACGAAGCGCGACGTCCGATCTCCCGGTCCGATGAAGGTCGGCACGACGACGAGGTAGAACGTCACGATCGACGGGTTCAGCAGGTTCGTCACCAGTCCTTGACCGAACGCCACGCGTCCGGCGGCCCCCCCGGCGGGAGGCCAGCCCTTCCGTGGCCGCGCCGCACGCCAGAGGCTCCGGCCGCCGAGCCAAATCAGGTACAAGCCGCCGGCGACTCGAATGACCGCCAGCGCCTGCGGCATCCGGGCTGTAAGGATGGCCAAACCCACGCCCGCCATCGTCGCATGGGCCACATTCGCGAGGGCGACTCCGACCGCCGTCGCGACACCCGCACGCCAGCCGTTGTCGACGGTCTGTTGGATGACGACGGCCGTGGACTGGCCGGGCGTCGCGGCAAACGCCAACGTCGCGCCGACATACGCGGTGAGCGTCGGGTCGATCATGGCGAGACCGGCTGGCGCGGCAACCAGACCGTAAATACCGACCCCCCTCCCTCGCGATTCGCCGCGACGATCCGACCGCCCAGCAACTCCACCAGATGGCGGACGATCGACAGGCCCAGCCCCGTGCCGCCCGGGTCGCGCGCGCGCGACCGATCGACGCGGTAGAAGCGCTCGAAGACGCGCGACAGATCCCCGTCGGGAATGCCAGGACCTCGATCGGAGACGGACATCGCGACGCCGCCAGCCTCCACGTGCGACTCCACCTCCACGGTGCCGCCTTCGGGGCCGTAGTTGCTCGCGTTCTCGATGAGGTTCCGGAAGACGTCCTGGAGCTTCGCCGGATCCCCGACGACGCTCTCCGCGCCGTCCCCCACGGTGAGCGCGAGGCGTTGCCCGCGATGGGTCAGCCGCGCCTCGAGGTCGTGCTCCACGGCGCCCACGATCGCGGCCACCGGACACACGAGCCGCTCGATCGTCTCCTGCCCGGCGTCGAGTCGCGCGAGTCGTAGCAGGTCTTTCACGAGCCGCTCCATCCGCTGCGTGTGCCTGGAGATGATCTCGAGGAACTGCGGGGCCTCCGGGGATGTCGGCTCGTCGCTGATCGCTTCGACGTAACCGCGGATCGCCGTGAGCGGAGTCCGGAGTTCATGCGACACATTCGCGACGAAATCGCGCCGGACCTGATCGGCATGCCGAAGGTCCGTGATGTCGTGCAGCACGAGGACGGCGCCGCCACCACGCTCCCGCGCAACCGGCACGGCCTGGGCGCGCCAGATTTGCCGGTGCCCCTCCGCGTCGAGTTGCACTTCGGCGGGCGCCGGAGTTTCGCCGGTCAGCGCGCGCGACAGTTGGGCCGAGATGTCCGGTTGCCGGACAACTTCGAGGTAGTGGCGATCGCCCGTCGCCGTCGAAAGGCGCAGCATGCGGCGGACGGTGGGATTGGTCAGCACCAGCCCGCCCGCAGCGTCGACCAGCACGACGCCCTCGACCATCCCGGTCAGGATGGCATCCGTATGGGCCCGATCGCGGGCCATCTCACGAATCCGCGCGCCCAGCTCCTGCGCCGTGTCGTCGAGCGCCGTCGCGACGAGGCCGATCTCGTCTCGACCGCTGTCCCGAATCGGCCGCGAGAAATCGCCCGCGCGGTAGCGCTGGGCCGTCTCGGCGATCGCTCCCAAGCGCCGGCCGATCGGACCCGACACGATCCAGAGCAGGACGAGGGTCGCCGCGACCCCGGCCGCCAGGCCGAGGAGTGCCTGCCGTCGCACCGCCGCGACGTCGTCCTCGACATGCGTGATCGGAAGCGCGATTCGGACGAACGCGACCGAACGGCCTCGAACGGCCGCGGCCGCATACTCCGTTTCGATGCCGGTCGTCGCGCTTCGGCGCTGCGCGGTGCCGATACCGGCGGCGCGAGCCTCGACGATTTCCGGCCGCGTGGCATAGTTCTCGACCGTGCCCAGGTTCTCGGGCGCGATGTCCGAGTCGCCAATCACGAGCCCGTCGGCGGCGATGAACGTCACCCGTTCGCCGAGCAGCCGGCCGAGCCGCCCGGCCTCGGCTTCCGGATCAGCGGCGTCGGGCCGGTCCGACAGCAACTGGCCGGCGAGCGTGGCCTGATGGACCAACCCCTCCTGAATGCTGTCCTGCATCGTGGTCCGCAACCGGGAAGAGCTGAGCCACGTCGCGACGACCAGCGCCAGTGAGCTGGCGATGAACGCGCTCACGAACGACTGCGTGCGAAACGTCACGGCGCCACGTCCTCGAGCCGGTAGCCGAACTGCTTGATCGTCGTGATGGCCGAGACCAGCATCGGCACTTTTTCGCGCAGCCGTCGCACGTGGACATCGACCGTCCGCGTCCCGCCCGTGTACTGGTAGCCCCAGACGTCCGTCAGGAGCAGATCCCGCGAGAGCACGCGGCCCCGATGCTCGATGAGGTACTGCAACAGCAGGAATTCCTTCGCGGTCAGCTTGACCTCACGGTCCGCGACCCGCACAAGATGCCGATCGACATCGATCGAGAGGTGGCCGTAGCGGAGCCGCTTCTGCGTGGCGGCGGATCGCGTCACTCGGCGGAGGAGCGCCGCGACCCGCGCCACCAGCTCCTTCGGGCTGAAGGGCTTCGAGATGTAGTCGTCGGCGCCCAGTTCGAGTCCATGCACGCGGTCGGCCTCGTCGGCGCGCGCCGTGAGCATGATGATGGGAATCGCGGCCGTGGCCGGGTCGTGACGCAAGGCCTGGCAGACGTGCAGACCGTCGAGGTCCGGGAGCATCACATCGAGCACGATGAGATCCGGCGCCGCCGCGCGCACGTGTCGGACGACCGCGCCGCCTGAGACGAGATGGTCCGTCGTGTGTCCTGCGCGCTGCAGATAGCGGACGACCAGATCCGCGATGTCGACGCTGTCTTCGACGACCAGGATGCGCGCCACGGCGCCGCTACGTCGCCATCAGACTGCGGCCTCGACCCGACAGGAGGAGCCCCGCAGCGACGATGGAAAGGATGACGCCGTTCGTGGCGAGTACGTGCGGCGCCGAGAAGGTGTCGGCGAGTTTGCCAGCGACGAGGCCACCAATCGGCCATCCGCCCCGCAGCGCGACCATGTAGATGCTGACGACGCGGCCACGCAGCGCGTCAGGAACGGTCAGTTGCACGAGCGAGAAGCTGATCGAAAAGAGGGCCATGAACGCCATCCCGGTGATGAAGAGCAGCCCCAGGCTGACCGGGTAGACGTGCGAGATCGCAAACGCCGCGATGAGCAGCCCCAGGGCGGCCTGTACGCTGAGGAGCACCGTGCCGTTGAACCGGCCCTGGCTGCCGACGAAGAGCGCGCCGACGATCGCGCCGAGTCCCTGGCTAGCCATCAGCGCCGAGAGCCGGCCGGCCGCCGTGCCGCTGCTCGTCAGCACATTGGTCGCGAACGCCGGCAAGAGCGTGAGCACCGGCATGACGAGGAACGTGCTGACGAAGACGAGCGCCGTCAACGTGAGCAGCACGCGGTTCCTCCCGACATAGGCGAGGCCGCTCCGCAACTCCGTGCCGAGGGCCTTGCGGTCGCTCGAAGGGGCATGCGGCGGCAGGCGGAGCATGGCTAGCGCGATGACGACGATGAAGAACGAGAAGCCGTTCACCGCGAAGCACGCGGCCGCGCCAATCCCGACGAGCACGAGGCTGCCGGCCAGCGGACCGAGCACGCGCGACAGGTTGAACTGCGTCGAGTTGAGCGCGATGGCGTTCTGCAGATCCTGCCGGGGCACGAGCGACGGAATCATCGACTGATACGCCGGCCCGCCAAAGGCCTGCCCGCAGCCGGTGACGAACGACAACGCGAAGATGCGCCAGATCGTGACGTGGTGAAAATACAGGAGCCCCGCGAGCGTGAACGCCGAGAGGGCCTGCACGTACTGCGAACCGGTCAGGAGTTTGCGGCGATCGTGACGGTCCGCGATGACGCCACCGATCAGCATGAAGAGCAAAATCGGCAACTGCCCGAGGAAGTCGTCGACGCCTTTGTAGAAGTTCGATCGGGTCAGGTCGAAGACCAGCCAGCTCTGCGCAAAATTCTGCATCCATGTCCCGATCGTGGAGCCGAGCGCGGCCAGCCAGACGAGACGAAAGTTTCGATGGGCGAGCGCACCCGCCACACGGTGGATCCAGGGTCGAGGTGACTCTTGGAGCACGGGGGGCGCCGGAGCGGCAGGTGGAGGCACGGTGGCCGCCGCAGCGGCGGGTGGAGACGTCGAATCGGCCAAGGTGGTCCATGGTAATCGACTCGCCTCACATTCGCCGCTTGATCGTCCATAAAGCCTTGCGTATACTCAACTCCGGACAGGCGAAAATAAAGCGAAACTGCCATGTCGTCCCTTGCTATCAAGCGCCTGGAATCGGCGCTGCAGGCCCGTCATTTCGATCGCACCCTCCTGAGCCACCGGCGGCCGGGCGGACGCGTCACAACGACCGGTTGGGCACCGCTCGATGCAGCCCTTGGCGGCGGCTGGGCTCGCGGCGAGCTGTCAGAAGCCATCGGCACCCGATCGTCCGGCCGGACGTGGCTCCTGCAAGCGACGCTGGCAGCTGCCACTCGCCGAGGCGAGGTTGTCGCGCTCGTTGACGCCGTCGACCGCTTCGATCCGCGATCGGCCGCCGCCGCCGGGATCGATCTCGCTCGGCTGTTGTGGATTCGCGGACCGGCGTTGACCGCGGAGCAGACGAGGCCGTCGCTGCTCGACGCCGCCGTGTCGAAGGCCGTTCGTGCGTTCGATCTCGTGATCCGCTCAGGCGGCTTTGCCGTCGTGGCGCTCGATCTCGCCGACATCTCGCCGCGGATCGTCGGCGCGCTGCCTCTGGCGACCTGGAGGCGGATCGCCCGCGTGAATGCCGATCGTGACACGTCGGCTCTGCTCATCGGCGAGGCGCCGATGAGCCGCAGCGCGGGAGGCGTCTCGGTGCGCCTCACGGCGGTTGGGACCTGGACAGGCGCGACCGCGCAGCAGCGGCGGCTGGCGCGGCTCGACCTCAGAGCCGACGTCGTGAGTGCCCGCCATGGACAGGGCGCCAAACAGGTGGGGGCATGACGCTCGTCACGTGCCTGGTGCGAGCCTCGTCGAGCCCGACGGTGCCGGGCGCGCTCGAAGCCGTCGCGCGCGCGTGCTCCCCGCGCGTGGTGCCCTGGCGTGACGACGCGGTGGTATTCGACGCGAGCGGCCTCGATCGCGCGATGGGGCCTCCGGCGCGAATCGCCAGCGAGGTGACGCGTCTGTCGGCCGAACGGGGTGTGCACGTGCGTGTCGGACTCGCAGGGAAGACGACGACCGCGTGGCTCCTGGCGCATGCGCAGCCCGGCATATCGATCGCCATGCCTGGCCGGGAAGCCGACGTGCTGGCGCCCTTGCCGATCGAGGCGTTGAAGGTCATGGCCGCAGGCCCCGCGGCGCCGATCGGGCTTCGCTTTGCACCAGACCTCGAGTGTCTCGAGATTCTGCGGCGATGGGGGCTCTCGACGCTTGGTGACCTCGCGCGGCTGCCTCGCGGCGATCTGCATGCACGGCTCGGTCCGGACGGCGTTCGACTGCATCAGGTGGCGTCGGGCGAAGATGAATGCCCGTGGGCGCCCGTTGATGGGGTCGTGCGCTACTACGAGCGGTGCGAACTCGAGTGGCCGATTGACGGACTCGAGCCGCTCGCGTTCGTCGTGGCGCGGTTGTGTGAGTCGCTCGAGGCCCGGCTGGAGCGCGCCGACCGCGGAGCGATCGCCGTCACGACCCGCCTTCGCCTCGTCACCAGGACCTCGCACGAACGCACGCTCCATGTGCCTGCCCCCATGCGCGAGGCGCGCGTCGTGCGCACGCTCATCCTGCTCGACCTCGAATCGCATCCGCCTGACGCCGCTATCGACATCGTCGAGATCGACCTCGATGTGGCGCCGGGGAACATCGTGGCGGGCGCGCTTTTCGACCTGACGGTGCCGTCGCCTGAGGACCTCGCGACTCTCGTCGCGCGGCTGGGCGCGTTGATGGGCGAGACGCGCGTCGGCGCGCCCGTGCTCATCGAAACGTTCGATGAGCGGACGCGGGCGATCAAGGCGATCAACACGTTCTCGGTAAAGTCGGGTTCGGGGCCGACACGCCGAAGCCCCACACCGGGATGGAGCTTGCGACGACTGCCGCTGCCGGTCGCCGCTGAAGTGATGGTCGAACATGGCCGGCCCGTTCGCGTGACGCCGTCCGCGCGCGGCCTGCCAGGTGGCCCCGTGAAGCAATGCGCTGGTCCGTGGCGGTCGTCGGGCGCGTGGTGGACGCTCGATCGACGCACGTGGGATCGCGACGAGTGGGACGTCGAGCTGCCGAGCGGTGTGTATCGCCTCGCACGCGATCGCACGACCGGCTCCTGGTCCATCGACGCAATTATCGATTGAGGTCTGATCGTCGCCTTCAAACCTCCCAACCTTCAAGCCTTGTATATAGAACTCCACACGTCATCCGCTTTTTCGTTTCTCGACGGCGCGTCGCTGCCCGAGACGATCGTCGCGCGCGCCGCGGAGTTGGGGTATCCGGCCGTCGCGCTCCTCGATCGCGACGGCCTGTACGGGGCGCCGCGGTTCTATCGCGCCGCCAAGGCCGCCGGCCTCAAAGCCATCGTCGGCGCGGAGTTGACTATTCAGGCGTCTGGCTCCGAGCCTCGGCTCCCCAGCTCCCAGCCTCCCGGCCTTCAAGCCTTCAAGCCTTCAAGCCTCTCGGCCTTCCAGCCTTCCAGCCTTCCAGCCTTCAAGTCCTCCTGGACCCTGCCCGTCCTTGTGGCTTCTCCAGAGGGCTACCGCAATCTGTGCCGAGTGCTGACGCGTATGAAGCTGCGATCGCCGAAAGGCGAGTCCGACCTGACGCTGGAGGATCTCGCGGGCCAGACGGCCGGTCTTGTGGCCTTGGTGGGTCGGGCCGCGCTCGACACGGAACGGCATGGCGTCGGGGGCCTCGTCGATCGATTGGTTGGCATGTTCGGCCGCGACAACGTCTGGATCGAATTGCAACGTCACCTGCGCGACGACGAGCCCACGGTGATCGATTCGCTCCTCGATCTCGCCGCGGCCTTTCGGGTGCCGGTGCTGGCGTCGAACGGGGTGCGGTTCGACACGCCCGCCGCGAGGCCGCTCTACGACGTCCTGACGTGCCTTCGACACAAGACGACGATCGGCCAGGCGGGGAGGCGCCTGTCGGTCAATGCGGAGCGGTATCTCAAATCCCCCGCCGTGATGGCGAGGTTGTTCTCGGACGTGCCGCAAGCGCTGGCCGGCACCGAGGCGCTCGCCGAACGGCTCGAGTTCACCCTGGCGAATCTGGGCTACCGCTTTCCGGACTACCCGGTGCCGACGGGCGAAACACAGGTGTCGTTCCTCCGGCGGATCGCGCACGTCGGCGCCCGCGATCGCTACCGGCCGTATCACGATCGCGCCAGGGCACAGATCGCCCGCGAATTGCAGCTCATCGAAAAACTCGATCTCGCCGGCTACTTTCTCATCGTCTGGGATCTCGTCAGCTTCTGCCGCCGGCAGGGGATTCTCGTGCAGGGCCGAGGATCCGCCGCCAATAGCGCCGTCTGTTACGCGCTCGGCATCACCGCGGTGGATCCGATCGGCATGGACCTCCTCTTCGAACGGTTTCTGTCCGAGGAGCGCGGCGAGTGGCCGGACATCGACCTCGACCTGCCGAGCGGCGATAGGCGCGAGCGGGTCATTCAATACGTCTACGAGCGCTATGGCACGCTCGGTGCCGCCATGACCGCGAACGTCATCACGTATCGCGGTCGGAGCGCCGCGCGTGAGGTCGGCAAAGTGCTCTCGCTCGATGACCGCGAGATCGATCGGCTGGCGAAGCTGATGAGCCAGTTCGAGTTCGTCGATCCCGCCGACACGATCGCGCGCCATCTCCGCGAAGCCGATCTCAATCCCGATGACCGACGCTACCAGCAGTTCGCACGGTTGTGGCAGGAGATGCAGGATCTTCCGCGCCATCTGGGGCAGCACTCGGGCGGCATGGTCGTGTGCCAGGGCCGGCTCGATGAGGTCGTGCCGCTCGAGAACGCGTCGATGCCGGGGCGCGTCGTTGTGCAATGGGACAAGGACGATTGCGCCGATCTCGGCATCGTCAAAGTCGATTTACTGGGTCTTGGGATGATGGCGGCGCTCGAGGAGGCGATTGCGATCATCAATGCGGGACGTGAGCAGCCCGAAGTGGATCTGGCGCATTTGCCCGCCGATGACACGGCCGTCTACGACATGCTGCAGCGAGCGGACACGATCGGCGTGTTTCAGGTCGAATCGCGGGCGCAGATGGCGACGCTGCCGCGCCTCAAGCCGGCGAAGTTCTACGACATCGTCGTGGAAGTCGCGATCATTCGGCCGGGACCGATTGTCGGCCAGATGGTGCATCCGTACCTGCGCCGGCGGCGGGGCGAAGAACTCGTGCAGTACGACCATCCGCTGCTCGAGCCGGTGCTCGAGCGCACGATGGGGGTGCCGCTCTTTCAGGAGCAGTTGCTGCGGATGGCGATGGTCGTCGCGAATTTTACCGGCGGCGAGGCTGAAGAACTGCGGCGGGCGATGGGCTTCAAGCGGTCGATGAAGCGGATGCAGCACATCGAAGCGCGGCTTCGATCCGGCATGGCCGCGAATGGCATCACCGCGGAGGCCGCCGATCGGATCGTCCGGTCGATTACCTCGTTTGCGCTCTATGGATTCCCGGAATCGCATGCGGCGAGCTTCGCGCTGATCGTCTACGCGAGCGCATACCTCAAGGCGCACTACCCGGCAGCGTTCTATACGGCACTGCTCAACAACCAGCCGATGGGGTTCTACCACCCCGCAACCCTCGTGAAGGATGCCCAGCGTCGAGGCGTGCGGTTCGCGTCGGTCGATGTGCAGATCTCGGGATGGAATTGCGCCGTGCAGACGGATGGCGCGATTCGCCTGGGCCTGCGTTACGTAAGAGGCCTTGGCGCGGAGGCGGGGCGCCGGATTGAGGCCGTGTCAGCAATCCCGCGGTTCGCGTCCATCGAGGCGCTGGTGCGCGTCGCCGGACTTCAGCAAGAAGACGTGCGGACGCTGGCCGAGATCGGCGCCCTCGCGTCGTTCGGCGCGGATCGCCGAACGGCACTGTGGCAGGCCGAGCAGGCCGGACGTCAAGGGGACGGGCTTCTGCTTGTGGAAAACTCCCCGGACATCGTAGATGCAAAGTCCGGGGAGTTTTCCATCAGCGGAAGCCCGTCCCCCTCTGTCACCACAAACAGAAACCCGTCTCCCTTGACCCCCATGTCCCTCGTCGAGCGCGTGGCCGCCGACTACGCGGGCACGGGCCTCACCATCGGTTCGCACCCGATGGCGCTCGTCCGCGCGTCGCTCGCGACGCGCGGCGTGGCGCGAGCCGCCGACCTCGCCCGCGGGCGTGCCGGGCGGCGCGTCCGCGTGGCCGGCGCGGTCCTCGTGCGCCAGCGGCCGGGCACCGCGAAAGGGTTCGTTTTTCTCTCACTCGAGGACGAAACCGGGATCGCGAATGCGATCATCACGCCCGACGTCTTCGCCGCGAACAAGCGCGTCATTGTCGACGAGCCCTACGTGATCGTCGAGGGCGTACTCCAAAACCAGGACGGGGCCGTGTCCGTGAAGGCCGACCGCATCGACGCCCTCAGGCACGACGGACCCGAGGTCAAGGCGCATAACTTTCACTGAGGCAGGTAACAATCTCCGTTCGTCGCTCTCGATCTCCAATCTTCAATCTTCAATTGTCAATCTTCAATCAATCGTCAATTTCAGATCGTCAATCTTCAATTCTTCAATGCGCCTTTCCTGATGCAATTGCCTCCATCGCGTCGCCGAAGAGATCGATCTCCTCGAGCGTCGAGTACACGTTGGGCGTGACGCGGATGCCTTGATACTCGGCGTGGCCGATGGGCGTCGCGATGATCCGCCACTGATTCCAGAGTTTGGAGGTGATGTCGCCAGGCGGCATGCCCGCGATGCCGATCGTGCCGATCGCGTAGGACAGCCCCGGATCGAGGCTCGTGTGCAGTTGAAACTTGGGTTGATCCTTCAGGCGTGTCGCCCACCGCTCGTTGAGATAGCGCAGCCGCGCGGCCTTGCGCTCGATGCCGATGCCGTGGTGGAACACCAGGGCCTCGGCGATCGCGTTGTGGTTCGCCGCCGGATGCGTGCCAATCTCCTCGAACTTCCGGATCGACGTGAGCGTTGCACCCGCAGCCTGCAGAGGCCATGTGCTCTGAATGCGCTCGTACAGAAAGCCGGTGCCGATCGGCGCGAGCAGCCACTTGTGCAGGCTCGTCCCGTAGTAATCGCAGTCGATGTCCGAGAGCCTGAACGGAAAGTGACCGTAGGCGTGCGCGCCGTCGACGATGATCGTGAGCCCGTGCTGGCGGCCGAGGGCGCAGAGTTCGCGACCGGGAAGATGTGTCCGGTGAGGTTCGTGATGTGGCAGAAGTGCAGCACCCGCGTTGCTGGCGTGATGGCCGCCTCGAAGCGGTGGATGATGTCGGCTCGTCGCGCGCGAGATCATTGACCGGGACCGCCGCGGCCGCCCGCGTGGCGGCAAAAAGCCGGTCGAGGCCCCGGGGATTGAACGCGGCCAGCGCGACCGCGCCGGCGGCACTCGTCTGATTGAGAAAGGCGCGTCGCGTCAGCGTGGGAGTCCTGAATCCGCAATCATCAATTCTCAATCCGCCAATCAATCGCCAATTGGCGATCGTCAATCATCACTTCTGCTTTTTCATGACCTGCCCGCCCTTCATCACGAACAGGACCCTCGAGACGGCCGTGATGTCCTTCGTCGGATCCCCGGGCACCGCGACGATGTCGGCCTCGAAGCCCGGCGCGAGCGTGCCAATCGTGTCCCCGAGGTTGAGCGAGGCCGCCGAGAGCGACGTCGTCCCGATAATCGCGTCCATCGGCGTCTGTCCCGCCTTGACCCGCGCGATGATCTCGCGGGCGTTCTGCCCGTGAGCGCCGGCGACCGCGTCGGTGCCCATCGGCATCTTGAGCCCGGCTGCGAGCGCCTTCCGGAACATGGGCTCGAGCAGCGGCAGCGCGCCCTCCATCGAGGCAAAGCCTTCCGGGTTGAAATTGCCGGAGCCCATGTACTTGTCCTTGTTCTCCAGGTAGTTCTGCAACACGAGCCCGATGTTCGGATCGAAGTACACGTTCGCGTCCTTCATCGCCTTGATGGCCGCGTCGTCGGCGAACAGGCCGTGCTCGATTTCCGAGCAGCCGCCCTTCACGGCCGAGATGATCGACTGTGGATCGTGCGCATGGACGAGTGAGCGCAAGCCGAGGGCCTTGGCTTCGCCGCAGACGGCGTCGATCTGTTCCTGCGTGACGTCCATCTTGCCGCCGTCACGGATGCTGCCGGAAGCAAAGAGCTTGATGAGGTCCGCGCCAGCGGCTTTGGCATCACGCACCCTCTGGCGCAACTGATCGGGCGTCTCGGCCGGCGTGGCGGGGATCGGTTGACCGCTGCGATCCGTTCGCGCTGCCTGCGCCTGCCTCGGCTGAATCTGCGACCACGACGTCAGCAGCCGCGGGCCGACCACGGTGCCGGCGGCAATCGCCGCGCGCAGCGGCACGTCGCCAGCCCAGCCCACTGACTGCACGGTCGTAAAGCCGGCCATGACGGTCTTCCGCGCGTTGTCGAGGATGGCATCGGTCACGTAGGCGGCCGTGTCGCCGCGCGCGCCGTATTGGCCGTTCGACCCGAAGTACCAGTTGAGATGCACGTGCACGTCGATCATGCCGGGCATCAGCGTGGCGTCGCCGAACTCATAGGTTGGCGTCTGGCCGGCAGCCAGGGGTGCGATGCTGGCGATCTTCGAACCCTGGACCGTGATCACGGCGTTCTCGACCGCGCCGCCCTTGCCATCGAGCACACGCGCGGCGTGAAGGGTAATTGGACCGCCGCGCCCACGGCCGCCGCCCTGTCCCTGGCCTCGACCCGCAGGCGTGGCCGGTGGCGCGCCTGCGCCCTGACCCTGTCCCAGGCCAGCACCCCCCTGCGCGGCGAACGCCACGAACGCGCTGGCGGCCAACGCAACGACGAATCCGAGGAAGACGGAGCGATGGGACATGGCGGGCCTCGCGGAGATGGACGAACGTAGGATAGATGCGAGAAAGCCTAGCACTCCTTCGGGGAGAATGGAGCGTGCCTTTGCCATCCCGGCGCTCGCCGCCGCACCTGGCCGCCGTCCGCCACGTCGTCTACCTCCACGGCTTTGCCTCCTCGCCCGCGTCCTCGAAAGCGAGCCGGTTCGCAGCCGAGTTCGCTCGCCATGGCATCGGATGGTCCTGCCCGGACCTCAACTTGCCGGCCTTTGAAACGCTGACCGTGACGCGGATGCTCGACCAGGTCCGAGCGGCGATCGAAGCCGCAGGGCCAGGACCCGTCGCGCTCATCGGATCGAGCCTGGGCGCGTTCGTCGCGGTCCACGCCAGCGCGCGTGACGCCACGGGGACTGTGGATCGACTCGTGCTCCTCGCGCCGGCCTTCGACTTCGGCGGGAATCGGCTCGAGCAGCTTGGCGACCACGGCATCGACGAGTGGGGGCGGCGGGGCGCCCTCCGCGTCTTCCACTACGCGTGGAACGAGCCGCGCGACGTCGGATTTCAGCTGTACGAAGACGCCGCCCGCTACGACGCGTTCGCATTGGGCGACCCCAAGCCGACGCTCATCGTGCACGGATCGCGGGACGCGTCGGTGGATCCGGCGACCGTCGCGCGCTGGGCGTACGCGCACCGCGGCGTCGACCTGCGAATGGTTGACGACGACCATCAGTTGGCCGCCTCGATGGATCAGATTTGGGCGGAGACCGAAAGGTTCCTCGGCCTCCGCCAGTCGAGCTGAAGCCCCGAACCTAGATTCGAGATCCCAGATTCTAGATTCGAGATTCTAGATTCTAGCGGGCTACTGCTTCTTCATCGTGAGGCCTGACTCGATGACCTCGAGGTTGTGGCTGATGCGAATGCCGTAGACGCCCTCGAGGGACTCGAGCTTGGCCGGCGCCACGATCTCGGCCTTCGCGTAGGTGCCGACGACCGTGCCGTTGATCGAGCACTCGGCCTTGCTGTCCGTGACCGACCACATGATGGTCTGCGTGACGCTGCCGTCAGCCGCGGGCTTCGCGACGGCGTTACTGGTCCCGCGGAGCACTTGGAACACGCCGCTCGGGGCGGTCGGACTGAAGCCGCGGACGAGGGAACGGCCGTCGCCGTAGGCCGTGCAGTAAATCAGCGTCTCCTTGTCGGTGCCCATGTTGTTGCCGGCGATGAAGAGGCCGTACGGGTGCGCGTGACCGTTCAACTTGAGGTCGGCGGCGAAGTTCGGCTCGACGAACTTGGCGCTGACCGTGTAGGTGCCGGTCGCTTTGTTGGCCGGATTCCAGTACACGGCCGCGGGCCCGATCGTCAGGTGGATCCCGCCGCCCTCCGACGCGAATCGAGAGTCGTTGATCGTACGGCCCTGCGCGGCCGACTGCGAATCGACCTTGCCTTGCCATCCGGTGACGAAGATGCCGCCGTTCGGCACGACGCGATCGTCCATATTCATGCCCTGCATAGCCTGGAACGCAACGCCGCGCGCGACAGGCACGGCGGCGGCCAGAGCGACGGCGATGCTGAACGTGTGAATCAGACGCATGGTTCGACTCCTCCGAGAGCGGCGAATGCGTCGATGAAGGTATCACGACCGCCCGGCGGCCTGCGGTAGGCTGGACAGGCATGCGCATCCGCGAGGGTCGACGTACCTGCTCGCCCACGGACCTCGCGAACTTCCTCGCCTGCAGACACAAGACGATCCTCGACTTGGCCGAAGAGAGCGGCGACGTGCGCGCCCCGGCGTGGGTCGATCCGCTGGCCGACACACTCCGTCGCCGCGGAGAGGCGCACGAGCGCCAGTATGTGGAAGCGCTTCGGGCCTCGGGACGGGCCGTGACGGACCTCTCAGCCGAAAGGGAACACGGACGCGCCGCGGCCCTGGCCGCCACGCGCCGCGCGATGGAGACCGGTGCGGATGTGATCGTCCAGGCCGCCCTCGGCAACGACGCATGGTTCGGCTACGCCGATGTGCTCGCGCGGGTCGATGGCCCGAGCGCCCTCGGAGTCTGGTCGTACGAGGTCCACGACACGAAGCTCGCGCGCGAAACGCGGGGCGGCGCGATCCTCCAGCTCTGCGTCTACACCGAGCTGGTCGAAGAGGCGCAGGGTCGCCGGCCGGACGCCTTCCGCGTCGTGACGCCCGCCGGCACGGACGTGTTCCGGACTTCGGATTTCGCGGCGTACTACCGGACGGTAAAGGCGCGGCTCCTGAGACAGCTGAGCGATCGGACGGCCTGCGCAGCCGGACTCGATGTCGTCCCGTCGCCCACGGAGCATTGCGAAATCTGCCGGTGGTGGCCCCGCTGCAACGCCGAGCGCCGGCGCGTGGATCATGTGTCGTTCGTGGCCAATCTCGGACGGACCCAGGAAGGGGAGCTCAATCGTCACGGCGTCGCCACCCTGGCAGCCCTAGCCCACACGCCCGTGCCCCTGACGTTCAAGCCCTCGCGCGGGGCGAAAGCCACCTACGAATCCCTGCGTGAACAGGCGAGGCTGCAGCTGGCGCAGCGCGAGGCGAAACAGCCAACGTTCGAGCTGCTGCCGCTCGAGCCAGGCTTCGGGCTGGCGGCCCTGCCTGAGCCGAGCCCAGGTGATCTGTTTCTCGATCTTGAGTCCGCACGGTTCGCACGCGACGGCGGTCGCGAGTACCTGTTCGGGTTGGGCAGTCTCGATACGAGCGGGCGATGGCAATACCGCGCGACGTGGGCGTTCGACGATCAGGAGGAAGCCGCGGTCTTCGAGGCGGCCATCGATGCCATCCGCGCCGCGCTGATCCGCGATCCCAACGCGCACGTCTACCACTTCGCACCTTACGAGCCGAGCGCCTTCAAGCGGTTGATGGGTCGCCACGGCACGCGCGTCGTCGAGTTGGACGAGTTGCTGCGGGGCGATCGGTTCGTCGATTTGCTCGCGATCGTGCGGAGAGCGGTGCGCGCCGGCGTCGAGAGCTACTCCATCAAACAGCTCGAGCCGTTCTACCACTTCGTGCGCGACGTCGAGCTCGGCCACGCCGGAGACCAGCGCCGCCTGGTCGAGCAGGCCCTCGAAGACGGGGACTCGACGGCCGTGGGCCCAGCGGTTCGGGCGGCGGTCGAAGGCGATAACCAGGACGACTGCCGGTCGACTCTTGAACTTCGCGTATGGCTCGAGCAATTGCGCGCCGCGGAGGTGGCCAGCGGTGTCGACATCGCTCGGCCAGCGCCCGTCTCGGGAGAGGCGAGCGCCAAGGTGAAGGATCGTCAAGCCCGAGTCGACGCGCTTCGGGCGAAGCTCCTGGCGCGCCGGACAGGGGCGCCGCCGGACGAGGCGGAGGCCCTCCGCCTGCTGGCCTATCTCATCGATTGGCACGACCGCGAGGACAAGGTCGCCTGGTGGGAGTACTTCCGGCTTCGCGAGTTGTCCGAGGACGACCTGCTCGACGAGCCGATGGCCGTGGCCGGTCTCCAATTCGTCGAGCGTCTGGGCGCGGTCGCCCATGCGAGGACGGGCAAGCCGACAACCGCCGTGATGGATCGGTTCCGGTACCCGCCGCAGGAAGTCGAGATCCGCGCGGAGGCTGAGCTCAAGCGGCCCCTCGATGGACGGAAGTTCGGCGAGGTGATCGCCGTCGATCGGGCGGCGCGCACCATTGACGTCAAGCGAACGTCTGGTCTTGCCGAGGTACAACCCACGTCGGCCTTCGTCTACAAGTACATCTCGTCTGACGTCCTGAGTGCGGCGATCGGCCGGATCGCCGAGGTCGTGGCCGCGCAGGGCTTCGAGGGCGCCGTCGGCTCCCGTGCTGCGATCGATCTGCTGCGGCGCCGCGCGCCGCGGGTCACCGCGGGCGATCTCCACACCGTCCCTCAGGGAGTTGCCGAATCGACGACCGCCTTCGCCGTCAGGATCGTCGTCGACCTCGACGAGTCGGTCTTGCCCATTCAAGGTCCACCCGGGTCCGGCAAGACGCGAGTCGGCGGGCGCATGATTGCGGAGCTGATCCGGCGCGGCCGACGCGTGGGGGTGACCGGGACGAGCCACAAAGTGATTCAAAATCTGCTCGCCGCCGTCCGCGAAGCGGCCGATGAGACGGGTCTGACCGTGCGGCTCGGACACAAATGGGGTGACGCCGACCAGGCGATTGTTGACTTCGTCGAGTTCGACGACAACGCGGCGCCGCTCGACGCGCTGCGCGCCAATCAAATCGACGTCCTCGGCGGCACGCCGTTCCTGTGGGCGCGTCCGGAATACGCTCGTGCCGTGGACGTGCTGTTCGTCGACGAGGCCGGCCAGATGTCGTTGGCCAACGCCGTCGCGGTCTCACAAGCGGCGTCGAGTCTCGTGTTGCTCGGCGATCCCCGCCAGCTCGAGCAGCCGCAAAAGGGCAGCCACCCGGACGGCGTTGGCGTCTCGGTCCTCGGCCACGTCCTGGGGGACCAGGCGACCATGCCACTCGATCGCGGCCTTTTCTTGCCAACCACGTGGCGCCTCGCGCCTCCGATTTGCCGCGCGACCTCCGAGCTGTTCTACGAGGGCAAGCTCTCGTCCGAGGCGGGAGTGGAGCGCATTCGGCTCTCGGGCGCCGGCCGGTTCGACGGCGCGGGCGTGTGGGTCGTGGACGTCGCCCACGAGGGCAATCGCAACGCCTCGGATGAGGAAGCGGAGGCCGTGGTGCGCCTGGTCGACGAGATCCGGGGCCCGGGCGCCACCTGGATCGACGCCAACGGCGCCGGGCATCCGATCGTCGACGCCGACATCCTGGTCGTGACGCCGTACAACGCGCACGTCAACCGCATCGACGATCGCCTGCGCGCCACGCGGCGATCCATCCGCGTCGGCACCGTGGACCGATTTCAAGGCCAGGAAGCGCCTGTCGTGATCTATGCGATGGCGACGTCGAGTCCGGATGAGGCGCCGCGCGGTCTCGAGTTCCTCTACAGCGCGAACCGGCTGAACGTGGCCACCTCGCGTGCTCGCGCCGCGGCCATCATCGTGGCGAGTCCGCGGCTCTTTGAACCCGAGTGCCAGACGCCGCGTCAGATGCAGCTGGCGAACGCCCTCTGCCGTTTCCGTGAACTGGCCGGGCGCTCTTAGTAGTATTTCTTGTACCTGCCGCGGCGGAAGATCCACCCGCCGAGGGGACCGAGCCACTTCAGCACGTGGTACATCTTGCCGAGGTCGATCATCTCGATGAGGTTGCCGTCGAAATCTCGCGCGAAGAAGAACGAGTGGCCTCGCGGCGACCGCTCGGGTGCGCTCAGGCATTCGACGCCCTTGCGCTGCAGGTAGTCGTACCAGCGGCGGGTGTTGCGGACGTTCATCGAGAAGTGGGTGAGGCCGACCCGGTTCCACGGCATGGCCGTCGCAGGCAGGCTCGGCTGGAACTCGAAGATCTCGAGCGTGGCGCCGCCCGGGACACGAATCCACCCGATCTTGCACGTCGGCGCCGGATCGTCCACGTGGAAGAACGATCGCACCCGATCGGGTGGCGTGTCGGCGACCCCGACGAGCGGGCAACCGAAGACCTCCCAGTAGAACCGGACCGCCCGATTGAAGTCCGAAACCGTAAGCCCGACATGACTGAAGGAACGCGCCTTCACGTGGATCTCCCCAATGGACGGTCGGTGACGATCATGAGGTGAGGTCCGTCGACAGGATGTGATCGGCCACCCGCAGGGCCTGCGCCACGATCGTGAGGCCAGGGTTCACCGCGGCAGACGACGGGAAAAACGAGGCGTCGACGACGAAAAGATTTCCGACGTCGTGCGTGCGACAGTACGGATCGAGCACGGACCGGCGCGGGTCCGTGCCGAAGCACAGCGTCCCGCACTGGTGCGTCGTATTCTGGCTGCCGTGCGAGTGCGTCATCACCTTCCAGAAGCCCAGCCGGTGCAGGATCCGTGTGGTCTCACGGACCAGGAGCCGGTGCGCGGCCAGGTTGTTCTGACGATAGCGCAAGTGGATCCGGCCGGCCTCGTCAACCGTCACGCGGTTGTCGTCGCGCGGCAGGTCTTCGGACATCGCAAGCCAGTCGACGCCCCGCGCCACCCACGCGTCGTACGCCCAGAGTGGGACCCACGGGACGACCGTTTGCGCCATCACGCCGTGCGTCCGGCCTTGTGACTGGATGTGTCCGAGCGGATGCGGCGTCCGCGGCCCGCGGAGGTAGAAATCGTTGATCGCCACCGTCTTCTGAAACACGATCCCGTTCTTCCGGAACGGATGAAACCCCTCCATCATCGTCGCCAGGTGCGCCATGTAGCGTTTGCCGACGAGCCCTGAGGAGTTCGCCAGGCCGGTCGGGTGCTGGTCGGTCGCCGAGGTGAGGAGAAGCGCCGCCGAGTTGACCGCGCCGCACGACACGATGACAAGCGCCGAGCCGACGCGAATCGCTTCGCCCCCGCGCTCCAGCTCGACGGCCTCGACGCGTGTGCCCGACGGATCCGTGACGAGCCGAACCGCCCGCGTGTCGCACCACAGCTCGACGTTCGCGTGCGCGAGCGCTGGTGCGATGCCGCACACCTCCGCGTCGCTCTTCGCGTGAATTCGACAGGGAAACGAGTTGCAGGTGTTGCAGAGGATGCAGCCGCCGGCCTCGCCCGGCCGAAGGAGCCCGAGGGGCAGCGGTGACGGGTGGAGGCCCTGTCGCGCGATCGCATCGACGATGGCGGCCATCTCCGGGGCGTGGGCGATGGGCGGGTGCGGGAACGGGCCGCGCGGCGGCGCCGTCGGGTCGCCCTCGTCGGCGCCGTGAACCTCGTACAGACGCTCGGCCCGATCGTAGTACGGCGCGAGGGTGTCGTAGTCGATCGGCCAGGCCGGCGACAGACCCTCGAGGTGCTCGACCGCTTGGAAGTCCTCGCGGCGCAGCCGGTAGAGCACGCTGCCCCAGAACTTCGTGTTCCCCCCGACGCAGTAGTGCGTGTAGGGTCGGAACGCGACGCCCCGGTCATCCAGCCAGCGCTCCGTCGTCCGATAGCGGAGGTCCCTCCAGACCGCAGCGGCGCTCCAGTTTTCCGCTTCCTGTGGGACGGCACGACCACGTTCCACGACGAGAATGCGCGCACCTGAAGACGCGAGTGCGCGAGCCATGGTGCCACCCCCCGCGCCGCTGCCGATGATGACGACGTCGTAATGAGGCGTCACGCGAAGATCTGATCCATGAGGCGCTGGTCGTCGCGCGCGCGCTCCAGGCTCATCTCGGGAGTGGCGCCCGTCCGGATCGCCGCGACGAAATCACGATACATCGCACGGTAGCCGCGGAGGTCCCGCAGGCCGGGGAACAGGATCTTGGGCGAGCCGCCCCGACGAACCACGACAAAGAGGCCGTTCGACTCGAAGGTGATGACGCCCTCGCGGCCGAAGATCTTCGACCAGCGGAGGCCCCGCAGAAGGGACGGCACCTCTCGAGAGTAGAAGATCGCGCCGGCCGCGCCGTTGTCCAGGTGAAACGCCACCAGCATGCTCTTCGCGCGCCGATCCGGTCCTTCGCGCGACGGCGTGGGCCGATAGCCGTGGATCGCCGTGATGCGGGGTCCGAGGCTGCCCGCCAGATGGAGCCAATGGATGCCCTCCTCGAAAAACGCATCGCCGCCAGCCATCCCCTCGTCGTTCCGCCAGTCGGCCGCCGTCTTGAGTCGCCGGGCTATCGTCACGAATTGCGCGAAGACCATATCGCCGACGGCCCGTTCGGCGATGAGTCGACGCAGGCACACCGCTTGTGGCTTGTAATGATCGTTCTCCCCGACCAGGACGACGCGGCCGGCGGCGTTCCTCGCCGCGAGAGCCTCGTCGTAGTCGGCGAGCGTTGGGAACGCCGGTTTCTCGACCAGGACATGCTTGCCCGCGGCGAGTGCCCGAAGCGCGAGATCGCGATGGAACTTCGGCGGCACCGCGATGACGACGCCGTCGATGGCGCGGTCGTCAATCGCCGCCGCGTAGTCGCCGTAGCTGGCCGCGCCACCGAAGCGGCGCTGAAAGGCCTCGGCCTTCGCGCGATCGCGGCTCGCATAGCTCGGAACGATCACGCCGCGAAGCGATCGGAGATGGCGGCTATGAACGTCGGTGATGAAGCCACACCCCAGGAAGGCGAGGCGAACCGGCTCCGGCATCGGCGGGATCATGATAGCAGCCGCGATGGTCCGCGGTATGCTGAGCGCGATGCACGAGGCGCCCGCGCCGCGTCGGGAATCAGTGGCGTCGTGGCTCGGTTTGAACCGCGCCACCGTGGCCGTACTCGTCGTCATCGGGTGCCTGGGACTGTCCGAGGAGGTCTGGAGCAACTTTCTGTCGCTCCACCTCGAGGACCGGGCCGCCGCCCTCCACGCGATGGACGCGGTTGCGACGGCCGCGTTCTACGTCGGCATCATCGGATGCGGGAAGAACCTGCTCGAGGGCTTCGGCTACATCATCGGCGGGACCGTGGCGCACCGCATGGGCCCTCGCGTGGCGTTGGCCGTCTCGGCCATCCCGATGGCGATCGGCTTCACGGTGATGCTGGCGGTCAAGGACCCGCGCGCCATCATCGCCGCCGCGTTCTTGATGACCAACTGGGAGCCGCTGTCCGTGCCGGCGACCTTTGACGTCGTCGGCAGCGAGGTGCGGAAGGAACGCCGCACGATTGCGTTTGCCGTCCAGAGCATCCAGAAGCGGCTGCCGAAGGTCATCGGACCGGTCATCGGTGGGTTCGTGCTGGCGGCGGTCGGCTACTGGCTGAATCTCACCATCGCCTTTGGATTGGTCGGGTTGTCCGTCCTGCTGCAGCTGGCGCTGACGAGGAAGATGCGGCCCAAGCCGGAGGGCACGCACGTCCGCCTGCGGACGATCTTGAAGGAGATGCCGCGAAGCCTGCGCTTGCTCCTCTCGGCCGAGATCTTCATTCGTTGGGGCGACTGGTTCGCGCGGGAATTCGCGGTGCTCTATGTCGCGATGATCCTGACCCAGCGATGGGCGTGGACCTACCCCCGGGCCGAGGCCGCCACCGGTGTCTTGCTCGGCATCACGAGTTTCACCGCGCTCGCGACGTACATCCCCATGGCGAAATGGGTGGATCGGTCCGCGTCGCCGCGGCCCTTTATTGGCATGACCTTTCTCCTCTTTGCGACGTTTCCCATCATGCTGGTCATGGTGCCGCGCGTGTGCGGGTATGCAGGCGTGCCGGTCATCGCCGGCCTGGCGATCGTCTATGTCGTCAACGGCCTCCGGGAATTGGGCGAGCCGGCCCGCAAGGCGCTGATCGCGACAGGCTTTCCCGCGGCCCATCGGGCCCGCGCTATCGGCCTGTACTGGGGGCTGCGATCGTTCGCGTTCTGCCCGGCGCCGCTCGTCGCGGCCTATCTCTGGACCCGCGTGGGGCCCGACATCACGTTCCTCATCGGCGGCGGGATCGGCCTGGCGGGCACTGTCTGGTACGCGATCAGCAACCGGCTGGCGATCGCGCCGACAGTGGGCAGCCGCTGATTCAAAGCGTCAATCGTCAATCAATCGTCAATGACTCGATCGTCACTCATCAATGTCCGTGGTCTTCCTTCCGATGCGCCATGATCTCTTTATCCATGGCGATGTTGTCCCGTCTGGCGACTCGTGCGGCCTTGGCGCGAGCGACCGAGGCGGCGGCATGGGTGCGGTCGGCCGAGCTCACCGCAAACGTCGCTAATAGCTTCTCGAGGTCGACGCCCTGGCACTTGGGGCATGGCGGCCTCGCGTGGCCGGGCCGGACGAGCACCTCAAAGACGTGATCGCAGGATCGACAGCGAAAATCGAAGAGCGGCATGGCGGCCTTCGCGGGACTACGGCGCGCCCAGCTTGAACACGTGCGGATGCGCCGTCTTGATCGCGTTGCGCGAGTCCACGATCAAGGGCGCGGACTTCGTGATGACGGCGTAGTCGAAGGCCCGATGGTCCGTCACGATGACCGCGCAGTCGGCGGCCGCGAGCGTGACTGGCGTGAGCGCGACAGACGAGAGGTCGCGGTCGCCTCGCCACTCGCGTGCCGGCAGCTCACGCACGTAGGGGTCGTGGTATTGCATCCGCGCGCCCTTGTCGTGCAGCACCGCCATCACGTCCAGGGCCGGAGATTCGCGCACGTCGTCGATATCGCGCTTGTAGGAGACGCCGAGCACCAGCACCGTGGATCCACGAACGGCTTTCGACCGGCTGTTCAGCGCTTCCGCCACCTTGTCGGCGACGTAGCGGGGCATCGCGCCGTTCACATGACCGGCCAGTTCGATGAACCGGGCTTCGAAGCCGACTTCTTTGACCTTCCACGAGAGGTAGAACGGATCGATGGGAATGCAGTGGCCCCCGAGACCGGGGCCGGGGTAGAAGGGCATGAAACCAAACGGCTTCGTCGCCGCCGCGTCGACGACCTCCCAGACGCTGATGCCGAGCCGGTCGCACATCAGCGCCAGCTCGTTCACGAGACCGATATTGACGGCCCGGAAGGTGTTTTCGAGAAGCTTGACCAGCTCGGCCACCTTCGGGGAGCTGACCTCGACGACTCGATCGACCGAGGCGCCGTAGAGGAGGCTGGCGAGCGTCGTGCACGCCGGCGTCAAGCCGCCCACGACCTTCGGCACGTTCTTCGTGTTCCACTTTTCATTGCCTGGGTCCACGCGTTCTGGCGAAAAGGCGAGAAAGAAGTCAACGCCTGCCTTGAGTCCGCGCTTCTCGAGAATCGGCTGGACCACTTCCTCCGTAGTACCAGGATAGGTGGTGGACTCGAGCACGATGAGCATCCCTGAGTGCAGATGCTCGGCGACGACCTCGACAGCAGAGACGACGTAGGAAAGATCCGGATCCTTGGTTTTTCGGAGGGGCGTCGGGACACAGATGTTGATGGTGTCGAGCGATGCGATGATCGACGCGTCACCCGTCGCCGAGAGAAGCCCCGTGCCCTGAAAGCGGGCGACCTCGGTGGCTGGGACGTCTTGGATGTAGGACTCGCCGCGATTGATGGCTGAGACCTTCCGCGCGTCGCGATCGATCCCGGTCACGGAAAAACCGGCGCGCGCCAGCTCCACCGCGAGTGGGAGGCCGACGTAGCCGAGGCCGATGACGCCGGCCCGGGCGGTGCGGGATTCAAGTTTGTGACGAAGCGCGTCGACGACAGTGGACCCGGGAGTATGCATGCGGAACGCCGGTTCCCTCGCCGGCATCAAAAGACCGTGGAGCTAGAGGCTTCGACATGTTACCACCATCAATTGGGCATCGAGCCGGGGGCCGCCCTCGAATTGTGATGTAATTTCCTGATGATTTTGAAGATCAAGACGTTAGCCGACGTGCCGTCTTCGGAGATCACGCCCGAGTGGGCATATCGATCGCGCCGGGATTTCCTGAAGACCGCTGCGGCCGGTGCGATCGGCATGGCTGCTGGAGGACGGCCCTTGCTGGCGGAGGCCAGGCCCGTGCCCCCGCCGCAAGGGTCGCTGGCGCCGCTCTCCGCCAAGCCTTCGGCCTACACAACCGATCCGAAAATCGACCCGGTAAACAGCTATGAGGAGCTGACGACCTACAACAACTTTTACGAGTTTGGCACGCGCAAGAATGATCCCGCGCGTAACTCCGGCGCGTTCAAGACCAAGCCCTGGACGGTCAAGGTCGATGGCCTGTGTGCCAAACCGGGGAACTACGGGATCGAGGACCTGGTCGACTTCAACCGGCTCGAAGAGCGGGTCTATCGCCACCGCTGCGTTGAGGCCTGGTCGTACGTCGTGCCGTGGATCGGCGCCTCCCTGTCCGAGACGCTGAAAAAGCTCCAACCGCAGCAGGGAGCCAAGTACGTCGAGTTCACGACGGCCGTGCATCCGGGGGAGATGCCGGGGCTCGAGAGCGCGGGTCTGCAGTTTCCATACATCGAAGGGCTGCGCATGGACGAGGCGATGCACCCGCTCACGATGATGGTCGTGGGGCTGTACGGCAAGGTCTTGCCGAATCCCAACGGCGCGCCGCTCCGAGTCCACATTCCGTGGAAGTACGGCTTCAAGAGCGGCAAGTCGATCGTGCGCATCCGCTTCACCGACAAGCAGCCCGAGAACACGTGGGCCGTTCAGACGCCGCATGAATACGGCTTCTACGCGAACGTGAATCCCACCGTCGATCACCCCCGCTGGAGCCAGGCCCGGGAATCCCGCCTGCCGAGTTTCTTCAAGAACCGCCCCACGCTGATGTTCAACGGCTATGGCGACCAGGTCGCCAGCCTCTACTCCGGTATGGACCTCCGAAAGTACTTCTGAACATGTCTGCGTCGAGTGGGGTCGACCGTGTCCTCAGGACGCGGTCCTTCTATTGGGCTGTCTTCGTGGCGTGCCTGCTGCCCGGCCTCGTGTTGGCCTGGAGGTTTGGTCAGGCGGCGACAGGCGTCGTGCCGGAGGCGCTCGGGCCTGACCCGGTCAAGGAGACCCTCCACACGACCGGGCGCTACGCGTTGACCCTGCTGTTGCTCGCGCTCTCGGTCACGCCGGCCCGCCGGTTCCTTGGCCTCAACGGCCTCCAGCAGATCCGCCGGACGCTCGGTCTCTGGTCGTTCAGCTACGCTGTCCTGCACGTCTCGACCTATCTCGTGTTCGACCAGTTGTGTTATTCGCCGAGCACGTGCCAGTTTCACGACATCTGGGTCGACTTTACGAAGCGGCAGTTCACGTTCGTTGGGCTCCTCGCCTTCAGCATTCTGCTCCTGCTGGCTCTCACGTCGACCAACGGCTGGATCCGCCGATTGGGGAAGCGTTGGCAGACGATTCACCGCCTCGTCTACGTGGCGGCGGTCGCGGCCATCGTGCACTTCATCTGGGGCCAGAAGTCGGACATCCGCCTGCCGCTCGAGTACGCCGCCGTGCTCGCCCTGCTGCTTGGCGCCCGCGTGTACCTCTCCTGGCAGAAGCGCTTCGCCCACAAACGGCGCCCATTCCCACCCCCAGGCGCCAAATCACCCCCCGAAATTGCCCTTTGACGACAATTTTGTAGCTGGCGCCTCGCGGGACCGGTACCCTAACTTGGTCACTTCTTTACCTGCCGTCAGGCGTGTCCGATCCCGGGATGCGTTTGGCGCTGGAGGGTTATGCACAAGCCGGTCAAGTACGTCGAGAAGGGCATGACGGTCGCCGCCAGAGGCGCGTGGACCGTGTTCAACGCTCTTAACAGTATCAAGCCGAACGAGTCGTTCACGCCGAAGTGGTCCGAGAAGCCGCTGCTGAAGTCGTGGCAGAAGGTCAAGCCGCCGCTCGGCTGGCCCCGTGAGACCGATTCGCTCTGCCCGACGTGTGTGCGCGAGGCCCGCCAGGAGATCCTCGACGGCAAACGCGACTACAAGGTACTGCTCACCGAGAAGATCGGCGAGATCAAAGCGCAGATCATCGAGCGCGACGGCAAGATCCTCATGGTCAAGGACTGCCCGATCCACGGTCACTTCGAAGACGTGATGGCCATGGATACCGAGTTCTTCAAGCACCTCGAGGAGTCGTTTCCCGGCTCCGACATGCGGGCGCACAACGACGAGAAACTGCACAACCACGGGTCGTCGACCATCAAGTACGGCCGCGGCTCCGTGCTCACGATCGACCTGACGAATCGCTGCAACATGATGTGCGACCCGTGCTTCATGGACGCGAACCAGGTCGGATTCGTGCACGAGCTCGACTGGGAAGGCATAAAGACGCTGCTCGACAACGCCATCACGATCAAACCCCGCCGGCAGATGTCCGTGCAGTTCTCGGGTGGCGAGCCGACGCTGTCGCCCTACTTTCTTGACGCGGTCCGCTACGCGCGCAAGGTCGGCTACAACTCGGTCCAGGCGGCGACCAATGGCATCGAGTTCGCGAAGAGCCCGGAGTTTGCCAAGGCCGCGGCCGAGGCCGGGCTGCGGTATGCCTACCTGCAGTTCGACGGCATCGGTAACGCGGCCAACGCGCATCGCCTGGTCGGCAATCTGTTCGACGTCAAGCTCCGCGCCATCGAAAACCTGTGGCGGAACGGCGTCGACATCGTGCCGGTCACGACGATCGTCAATGGCGTGAACAACGAGCAGGTCGGCCGCATCATCCAGTTCGCCCTCGACAACCCGAGGAAGATCTCGTTCCTCTCGTTCCAGCCCGTGTCGTTCACGGGCCGCGACGAGGAAATCACCGATGAGCGCCGGCACGCGCAGCGCTACACGCTCTCTCACCTGGCCCACGACGTGAAGAAGCAGACGGGCCTCGGCGAGCCCGTGCGCGACTGGTTCCCGATTTCCTTCATGGGAACATTCGGCGATTGGGCGGATCTGACGCACGGCCAACAGGCCGAATGGGGCCAGCTGTCGTGCGGCTGCCACCCGAACTGTGGCGTCGGCATGGCCGTGATGATCGACAAGGAGACCAAGGAGGCGGTGCCAGTCACCGCGTTCCTCAAGGGCGAGCAGCTCGCCAAGGACATCGCGAAGGTCAACGATGCGGCGCGTGGCAAGTTCCTGTCGGTCGTCGGTATGGCGCTCGCGCTCATGAAGAATTACGACCCGTTCAAGTCGCCGACGCACTTCAAGATGCTGGACTTGATGCGGAAGTTCGACAAGACGTTCGGCGCGTCCGGCAAGAATTACGGCAAGGTCACCGGCGACCGGACCGAAGCCGACATCGAGTTGCGGCGACAGGATCGATGGAACTTCCTGTTCATCGCGGGCATGTGGTTCCAGGACCTCTTCAACTATGACTTCCGCCGCACCGAGCGCTGCATCATTCCGTATGCGACGCAGGAGGGCGAGATCAGCTTCTGTGCCTACAACACGGGCATCGGCTGGCGGAACATCATCGAGAAGATGCACATGACGGCGACCCTCACGAAGTGGTACGAAGAGCACGGCCGTCACGAGATCTTCGCCGGCGGGAAGAAGGTCGGGCTCGACACGACCGAGCACACCCTGAAGCTCGATGCGGCCGCGGTGGCGAAAGGCGTCCAGCACGACCTCGACGAGAAGGGCATCGCCAAGACCGCTCGCGAGGAGAAACTGCGTGCGCGCAAGGCGCAGCACGAGCACGAGAAGATGGCGGAACTGTACCGCCAGACGGTCCTGAAGGAGCCGAAGCCGGAACTGGCGACGGGCCTGCAGATTCAGGGCCTCGGCAAGAGGAAAGCGGCGACCGAAGAGTCGAAAGAGGTCGTCACACACTAAGGTTCTCGCGGCCGTAGGGCAACGGGCCGGATGAGGCAACTCGTTCGGCCCGTTGTATTTTGGTCGGTAGGACGTCACGCTCGGCGGAGGAGCGCCATGCAGATCGGAGAGTCACCTTTTGAAATTGGGTCGCCCGACGGCGTGATCGACGGCGTCATCTGCACGCCGCCCGAAGACGTGCGACGCCCGGCCGTCCTGTTCCTGACCGACATCGGCGGCATCCGGCCGACGCAGATCGAACGCGGCAAACGCCTCGCGGCCGAGGGCTACGTCGTGTGCCTCCCCAACGTCTGCTACCGCACACGCCGGCCGCCGCTCTTCGATTTTGCGAGAGACATGAAAGACGAGCGCACGAAGCAGCGCTTCACGGTGCTCATCGCGCCGCTGACGCCAGAGGCCGTCGCGCGGGACGCGCAGGTGTACGTCGACTGGCTCGCGGCCCGGCGCGACGTGACGCCCCAGTCCCTGGCGGTCGTCGGCCATTGCTTCAGCGGTGCAATCGCCCTCCGCATGGCCGCCGCTCGGCCCGACCGGATCCTGGCCGCGGCGTCGTTTCATGGCGGGGGATTGGCAACCGAAGCGGCGACCAGCCCGCACCTCCTGCTGCCGAAGGTTCGCGCGCGGCTGTATTTCGGTCATGCGGTGAAGGACTCCAGCATGCCCGTAGACGCAATCGCCCGGTTGGACCGGGCGCTCGAGGCGTGGGGTGGCCAGTTCGAGAGCGAGACCTACGAGGGGGCGTTCCACGGCTGGACGGCCTCCGACAGTCCGTCGTTCAACGCCGAACAAGCCGAGCGCGCCTTCCAGAAGCTAAAGGATCTGTTGCGGGAGACACTGCACTAGCCGGGTTCCCGAAGTTCGCCAGGGGCCGCTAGCCGCCGCGCGTGTGCATCTCGAGGTGCGCGTCTCTCTTCAGGGCGGCAAGCGGAATGTACGCGCCGCGCTCCCGCACGGCCAGCCGCTCCTCGGCACCCCGGTCGGCGCGGCTCTCCCAAACCGCACGGATCAGACGTCGAAGCGTGTCCGGCGACGCCCCAGCCCGCAGCGGGCGCCGGAGGTCGGTGCCGTGTTGCGCGTAGAGGCAGAGGAGGAACACGCCGTCGGCCGTAAGCCTCGCGCGATCGCAGGACCGGCAGAACGGCTGAGTCGTCGACGAGATGATGCCGATGACCGTGCCGTCGGGCAACCGGAACCGCGCGGCCGGCGCGGACGACCCTTCGTCGATCGGCTGGAGCCCGCCGTGCCGGGCTTCGATGGCCGCGATCATCTCGCGACGCGAGTAGACCGCGTGCGGGCGCCAGTTCGTGGCGCCGCCGACGTCCATATATTCGATGAAACGAATTTCTGCGCCGAGGTCTCGGGCGAACGCGACCAGATCGCCGACCTCGTCGTCGTTGTCGCCGCGCGTGATGACGGCGTCGAGCTTCAGACCGGTGAAGCCGGCCCGCCGCGCGGCGTCGAGGCCCTCGAGGACATCAGCAAGAGCGTCCATGCGTGTCAGCCGATGGAAGCGATCGCGACGAAGGGTGTCCAGGCTCACCGTCAGCCGATGCAGCCCGGCGCGCTTGAGATCCGCGGCGACGTCGGCGAGCAGCACGCCGTTCGTGGTCAGAGCGAAGTCTCGAAGCCACGCGCGACCGGCGAGCGCCGAGACGAGATCAGGCACATTCCGCCGGAGCAGGGGCTCGCCCCCGGTGAGGCGCAGGCGGTCGACGCCGTGCTCGGCCACGAGGTCCGCGATCTGGCCGATCTCCTCGAACGACAGGACGTCCTCGCGCGGCAGCCAAACGTAGTCCGCCTCCGGCATGCAGTAGTGGCACCGAAGGTTGCATCGGTCGGTGACTGAAATGCGAAGGTTGCGGAGCGGCCGGCCGAGCGTGTCGAGCACCGCCATTTCGATCGATTATGGCATCTATAATGAACGCGTTACGGGGACGGGTCTCGGCCGTGGGAAACTCCCCGGGCCCGTCGCATCAGCGCCCGGGAGTTTTCCACAGCCGAGACCCGCCCCCTATGCTGCGTCGGTTCAAAACCAAACTTCCTGATGTCGATCCGTCCGCCTACGTCGACGAGAGCGCGCAGGTGATCGGCGATGTCACGATTGGCGCCGAAAGCAGCGTCTGGATGAACGTCGTCATGCGCGGCGACGTGCACTTTATTCGACTCGGCTGCCGGTCGAATGTCCAGGACGCGACGATCGTCCATGTAATGCGCGATACGCATCCCACGGTCATCGGCGACGAAGTGACCATCGGGCACGGCGCGATCATTCACGGCTGCACGATCGGCTCGCGGGTGCTGGTCGGCATGGGCACGCTGATTCTGAACGGCGCGGTCATCGGAGACGACGTGATTCTGGCGGCTGGTAGTCTCATCACGGAGGGCGCGGTGATTCCGCCGCGCTCGCTGGTCATGGGACGGCCAGGCACGGTCAGGCGTCCGTTGACCGACGCCGACGTCGCCTCGATTCGGGGCTACGCCGAGAACTACGTCCGCTATCGGAAGGACTACGCGTAGATGATCCATGCGTTGAGAGGCACCCGCGACATCCTGCCCGGCGAAGTCGAACGCTGGCAGCACGTCGAGCGCGTGGCCCGCGCGCTCTGTGAGCGCTATGGCTACCTCGAGGTGCGTACCCCGATCATCGAGCACGAAGAGCTCTTCGTGAAGGGCACGGGCGAAGCCACCGACATCGTCCACAAAGAGATGTACAGCTTCACCGATAAGGGCGGTGACCGCGTGACGTTGCGGCCCGAAGCGACGCCGAGCCTGGTGCGGGCGTATGTGGAGCATGCGCTGGAGCAGGCGCTCCCGGCCGCGAAGATCTATTCGCTGGGTCCGATGTTTCGGTATGAACGGCCTCAGAAGGGGCGCTACCGGCAGTTTCACCAGCTCGACATCGAAGTCTTCGGCCTGAACGACCCCGCGATCGACGCCGAAGTCATCGATGTCGCCTGGTCACTCGTCGAGGAGCTCGGCATCCGTCATGCGGATCTCGTCATCAACTCCGTGGGGTGCGCCGAGTGCCGCCCGACGTTCCTCGCGGCCCTGATCGGCGCCCTCGGGGACGACGTGACGAAGCTCTGTCAGGATTGCCAGCGCCGGGCCAAGATCAACCCGCTACGGATCTTCGACTGCAAGGTGCCGGCTGACCAGCCCATCATCGACCGGCTGCCACACGCCTTGGACTATCTCTGCGAGCCGTGCGCGGTGCACTTCGCGGGCGTGAAGGCCCAGCTCGACGCCTGGGGGATCCCGTGGCGGATCTCGCATCGGCTGGTGCGGGGGCTGGACTACTACACGCGCACGACGTTTGAGATTCTCGAAGCGGCCTCCGGTGAAGGGGCGGACGCCGGCGGCGCCCTCGGCGCCCAGAACGCGCTCCTCGGTGGCGGCCGGTACGACGGACTGGTGAAGCAGTTGGGGGGGCCGGATCGCCCGGGTATTGGCTTCGCGGCGGGACT
>Ga0182024_10000776_pt1 | contig 83755 bp, 51 predicted proteins | sample P32metaG_FD_120480 | JGI IMG/M metagenome (GOLD analysis project Ga0182024, IMG submission 120480) | Permafrost microbial communities from Stordalen Mire, Sweden - P3-2 metaG (Illumina Assembly) | ecosystem: Environmental > Terrestrial > Soil > Wetlands > Permafrost | place: Sweden: Stordalen... | reverse complement strand
GGAACGGAAGTCCAGTTTCACCTTATTTCGACGTTTCCTGCGCAGGAAAATACTGTCAGGAAACGGCCAGATGAAGGACCGCTCCCTGATTGGAAACTAGCACATGGTGTCAAGAAATCGGGGGTGCAAACGGAGTGCTCCGCAGAGCTTAGCTGCAGTTAAGTGGCGATATTTCAGATGGATACGGCTGCTAAAAATAATTTTTAGATTCTTGTGACTGAAGATCGCGGGCTTCACGGTGTTTATTGCACAACATTTCTGTTGTACGGTTGAAAGAGAGGAAAAATGTTACGGTATCCCGTCATTCTGAAGCTGTGCGATAACAAGAAAATGAGCGTCAGGTTCCTGGATGTGCCGTCGGCGGTGACCTACGGATCTGACGCGGCCGACGCGCTGCATAACGCAGCCGGCGCGCTTCAGACCGCCTTTATGACCTACATTCAGGATCGCCGCCCTATCCCGTATCCGTCCCCGTACCGGAAGAAGAAGTGGCTCGTAACACTGCCGGTTCTCAGCCAGGCGAAGATCGCTCTCTACCGGGCGATGTTTGCGGCGGGAGTGGGGAAGGCCGACCTTGCGAGGCGGCTCGGCGCGCATATGCCTCAGGTCGACAGGCTTCTCGATCTCAGCCATGCTTCGAAGATCGAGCAGATCGAGGCTGCTCTTCGGGCGGTCGGGAAAGAGTTGACTATTAAAGTGCTGGATGTGGCTTGAGGCGACAATTGAGGAAAGGAGAGAGAACCCCATGCCCATGGAAAATCCGTCCCATCCCGGCCGCGTCGTTCGACATGATTGCCTTGAGCCTTTGGGTCTGTCCGTGACCGAAGGTGCGCGAATTCCCGGCGTTACGCGCCAAGCGCTGAATAACGTCGTGAACGGGAAGTCCGGTATCAGCCCGGAGATGGCCATCCGCCTGACGAAGGCATTCGGCAGCGCGGAGGAAACGTGGCTGCGGATGCAGGTCGCTTACGACCTTGCCGCGGTGCGCGGGGTGATGGGTGGGATCAATGTGCGTCGACAGCGTATTCCGCGGGAATTGCTCGCGTGGTGAACGCGTGGTGGCAGCTTAGATTGATTGAGGTCGCCGCAGCCATGCGAGAGCGAGCGCCAGGCCCAGCAACGCGGCGGTAAGCCGGGCCAAAACGGGGATGTGCAGGATAAATAAATTTGTGACCGTCGCGCCAACCATGACTGCCGCAATCAGCAGCGCCGCCCAGAAGCGGATTGTCGGGATCAGGACCCCAACAGCGCCGCCGACTTCCAGAATGCCGGTGAAGTAGCGAAACCATTGACCAATTCCGATTTGCGCGAACTCCCGAACCATGCCGGGGTTGCCGGTCAGTTTGGCGCCGCCGACATATATGAATAAGCCTGCCAGAAGAACTGCGAGAATCCAGGCGAAAGTGCTCCCGAAGATACTGGCTTTACTCACGAGCGGCCCGCTTTCATGACGGGTCGCCATTGCCATGCGAGAGCGAGTACGAGTGCGGTCAGCGCAGCGGTGAGTCCCGCCAAAACGGGGATGTGCAGGATAAATAAATTTGTGACCGTCGCGCCAACCATGATCGCCGCGATCAGCAGCGCGGCCCGGAAACGGAGTGTCGGGATCAGAACCCCGATAGCGCCGCCGACTTCCAGAATGCCGGTGAAGTAGCGAAACCATTGCCCGATTCCGATTTGCGCAAACTCCTGAACCATGCCCGCATTGCCGATCAGTTTGGCTCCGCCAGCAGCCGTGAACAGGATCGCCACAAGAAGGGTTATCGGCCCCGCCATCGTCAGCCACTCGTAAATTGGAAAGCTGAATTTCATGCCATACCCATCAGAGTGCTTTTGCGCGGCATCTTAAATCCCGATCCTTTCAACTGCCCCCAAACTATATCATCATTTCGACGAGCATACAGACCCGTAGTTTTCGCGTTCGAGCGTACGGCTGTGCGCTGTGCGGCCCCGATAGACCAGGCGCGGTTGCAGCGATCTGGCCGTCGGGCACGTGGCGTGGCTTCCTGTCCGGCAATAACGCGCGGGCGAAGCCTCAAGCCATGTGGTAACTTTCGCGTCACCATATAACGGGTGATTGAGGTTCGCGGCTACATCGACGAGTGCGGCCTGGTCTGAAGTGGATTTCAATAATGCCTCTGACTCACGATTTCAAAGAAACGATCCGGGCGCGGGCTCAACGCGACCCGAAGTTCCGCCGTGCGCTTCTATGCGAAGCGGTCGAGTGCGTCATCAACGGGGATTTTACAACCGGCAAGGCAGGTCTACGCGACTATGTGAATGCGACGGTCGGGTTTCCGGGGCTCGAAAAGGGCACACAGATCCCCGCCAAAAGCCTGATGCGGATTCCGGGACCAAAGGGTAGCCCTTCCGCTGCGAATCTTTCGAGCATCCTCACCGTATTGCAAAAAGCGGACGGCGTCCATTTCGAGCTTTCGCTCAGGCGTTAAACGGCGCACCAATTTAGAGATTCTCTTAGAGCTGCCGCGGAATTATCGTAAGCCTGACATGCAGCGATGGCGGTGTTTTCCCATGGATATCAGGACGCGACGAAGCGCCGCGAAGCCGAGTCCTGCTCGGCCGTACAAGCTGAAAGCATGTACCTGCCTCGGACGGTAGCCCGGTTTGGCCTTATCGCTGGACGCGGCCGCTGCCGCCGTCTTTGAGAAGAGAATTTACTTCGGCCAGCGTTGCGCGGCTGTAGTCGCCATAGGTCGAATGCTTCAGGCAACTGAGCGCTACGGCAAACTCGAGGGCCGCCGCGTCATCGGGCAGCATCTGCATACCGTAGATCAGGCCACCGGCGAAACTGTCGCCCGAGCCTACCCGGTCAACGATGCTCGTGATGTCATACGCGCGGCTCATCAAGAATTGCTTCCCGTTGTTCAGGCAGGCCGACCAGCGGTTCCACGATGCGCTTTTCGATTCCCTGAGAGTGACCGCAACCGCCCGCAGATTCGGATAAGTCTTCAGTACGAGCGCGGTCAGATCCTCATACCGCTTGTGATCTAGCACGCCGGAGCTGACGTCCATTTCGGCGTTCAGGCCGAGACACATCTGGATGTCCTCTTCGTTCGCAATCACGACATCCACGAATTTCACGATCTCGCTCATTACCGCCGGCGCGGGCTTGCCCCACTTCCAGAGCAGCTTGCGGAAATTCAGGTCGCAGGAAACAGTGAGCTTGTGCTCACGCGCCTTTTTTACGCCTTCGAGCGCGAGCGCGGCCGACGATTCGCTGATCGCGGGCGTGATGCCGGTCACGTGGAACCAACCGGCGCCGGCGAGGGTCTTGTCCCAGTCGATGGAGCCCGGTTTGGCAATGGCAGCGGAACTTCCGGCGCGGTCGTAAACTACCCGCGAGGCCCGCTGGTTGGCGCCGGTTTCGAGGTAATAAACGCCCATGCGGCCCGCGCCGCGAACCAGCTTCGAGGTATCGACGTTGAAGCGGCGCAGTTCGGCCACGGCGGCGTCGGCGATGGGATTGTTTTCCGGCAACACGGTCACGTACGCCGCGTTGAGGCCAAGCGTGGCGAGCGCGACAGCTACGTTGGCCTCGCCGCCGCCGAATGTCGCGTTGAAATTCGGGGTTTGCAGGTAGCGCTCAAAGCCGGGCGGGGTAAGCCGCAGCATGATTTCGCCGAATGTTACGGTTTGCGGTTTCATGATTTTGCCATCTCCGTGCGGGCCGCGCGAATGTTGTCCACCAGTTGGCGGGCGAGCTTCGTGATCGACTGGTAGTCGCCCGTTTTCGCGCCTTTCGTGAGGTTGCCACCGACGCCGAGCGCGACGCAGCCGGCTTTGATCCATTCGGCGGCGTTTTCGGCGCTGACTCCGCCGGTCGGCATGAGCGGCGCGTGCGGCAGTGGGCCACGGAGCGCCCGCACGAAGGCCGGACCCAGGGCTTCGCCGGGAAAGAGCTTGACGATATCGGCGCCCTCTTCCATCGCCGAGACGACTTCCTGCGACGTGCCGGCACCGGGCATGTAGGGCACCTGATAGCGGCGGCACATGCGGGCTACGTCGGCGTTGCACGACGGGCTGACGATGAACTGCGCGCCCGCGAGCAGGGCATGGCGCGTGGTTTCGGGGTCGAGCACGGTGCCCGCGCCAATCAGAATCTCGCCGGATCGGTAGCGCTTCGCCAGTTCGGAGATTGCCTCCACGGCGCCGGCAAAGGTGAAAGTAACTTCCATTGCCGCGACGCCGCCTGCGGCGCACGCTTCGGCGATGCGGCACGCCTGATCGGCGCTATCGGCCCGAATGACGACGACGAGCCCGGAATCCACAATTTTGTTCAGCCAGGTGAGTTTTTGCATTGAATTCTGCATTATACGTCGCGGGCAAAACCCGCGCGCCACGCGATGAGAATCGCCACGCATTTTTTCGAAAAAATCGGGCCTCGTGTAAATCCGAACCCAATCCCCCGTCGTATGGAGAGCATGAAGGATGACTGGAAGCTATCGGGCCGGTTACATTCCGGTGGCGTAACGGGCACTCTTCGTAAAACTCCGAAACTTAATTCAGGGAGAACTGAATGCGTCAAATACTTCACAGAGCTGTAACAATTACAGCGGCGCTGTCTCTGTTGTGCGGGCAGACCTTTGCCTCCAGCCACAGCGACGCACCGCTTATCAAACAGGACCCGCAAGCCAACCTGACGGACGTATACGCGTTCGTCGGGGCCGGCAATGTGCTGAACATCATCGTCAACTGCCGCCCGTTTTCCGAACCGGGCGACGGCTCCATGTATGACCGTTTTGCCGACGACGCCCTTTACTCGATCAACATCGCTAACCCGGTTGACGGCGCTCTTTTGCGCAGTTACAACTTCCAGTTCAGCCCGGTTGCTTCGGATGGGGGCGGCTACAAGAACCTGAATACGATCCTGTCGTATGGCCGGGGCACCACCATCGGCGCGATCCAGACCATCGGCGACGGCGCGCAGAACTTTACGCAGACCTATTCGGTCAGCCAGGTGGACGGGATCACCGGCGCCAGCGTGACATTCGGATCGGCGTACATCGTGCCGCCGCCGAATACGGGTAACGGCGTAACGCCGGCGTACAACAATGCGAGCGGAGTGCCCGTGTCGGGCGCGGCCACCAATGCCGCTCTCGATGCCTACACAAAACAGGCTATCTACACGGCCACAACGGGTGAGAAGGTTTTTGCCGGATCGCGCGACGACAGCTTTTTCGCGGATGCGCCAGGAATCTTCGACCTTCTGAACGCTCGCATCGTCGGCCCGGACGGCCACGGACAAACGGGAAACGGCGTGGATGGTTTTAAGGGGTACAACGTGCTCACTTTCGCCATTCAGATTCCGCTGGCGAATTTACCCACCCCCATCCTTTACAACGACGCGTTCACGGGCGCTTCGCATGGCGTTGGCGTTTACGCTACCGTCAGCCGTCCGCAGATGACGTTAAGGTCGAATCTCGACAACATCAACTCAGGCCCGTGGATTCAGGTGAACCGTCTCGGTAACCCGCTGTTCAATGAGGTTCTGGTTGCGATGAAGGACAAAGACCGGTACAACCGGGACGTTCCGACCAGCGATGGTGTCCGTTATCAGAATTACGCCTACACTCCGGAGATTGCAACGCTGATCAATGCGGTCTTTGGAACGAATATCGCGACCTCGGGTCGCTCGGATCTGCTGGCGGTTTTCATTCCCGACGTGCTGCGTGTTGACCTGACCACGGGCGCGGTGCCGCTGATCGGTCAGGGCGGCAATCGCCTGAGCGGCCTGGGCGGAGATACCACGGGCGGAAAGTGGAGCGGCTGGCCGAACGGTCGACGTCTCGGTGACGACGTGGTCGATATCGCGCTGACGGCTGTTGCCAGCGGTCCGGGATACAGCAGCATCTTCCTGCTGGGCGACAACATCAACGCGAACGACGAGAGCTACAACTTCGTGTTTCCGTATGCGGCAACACCGCATGCCGGGACGACGAACAGGAAAGATCCTGGCGTGATCGAAGGGGCTCACTAATGAAAACCTCACCAGTCAGCGTTTCGATGATGATGCGCCTTCTGGTGGCGGCTGGCTTGATTGGGCAGGCGATAGCGCCTGCCCAGCAGCTGGCCACCGCTTCGGCGATTCCGGGTGCAGCGATTTCCGCTCCGACCGCGCGACACGCCCCCACCAGCGATGAAGAAGTGGCAAAAGCCGAAGCCGCGGCGAAGACCGAAGATTCCAAACCTGCCGACGAAAAATGGACCCGCCTGGGCGATGCGTTCATGCAAAAGGGCCGCGAGACCGCCGACGTGACTTACTACGGACGCGCCGAAAGCGCCTATCGCAAGGCGCTGGCGTCGAATGCGAAGGCGGTTGACGCCATGGTCGGTATGGCGTGGGTGGATGGCGGTCGGCATGAGTTCGAGCTGAGCGTCGAATGGGCGAAAAAGGCTCTGGCGCTCGAACCGGATCGCGCCGACGCCTACGGACTTCTCGGCGACGCCTCCGTGGAGATGGGCAACTACGAAAACGCGTTTGAGAACTACCAGAAAATGCTCGATCTGAAGCCCGATATTTCGTCCTACAGCCGCGGCGCTCACTTATTGTTTCTGGCCGGCGATCTGCGAAAAGCCACGCTGCTGATGACGAAAGCGATCGAAACGGGCGGGCCCTACGCGGAGAATACGGCCTGGTGCCGCGCGCAATGGGCGCTGATGCAGTTCTCCGTCGGTTCTTACCTCTCGGCGGAGCAGATGTTGACTGAGGGTTTGCAGGCGTCACCGAACAACTATCACCTGCTGGCGGCCATGGGCAAAGTGAAGGCAGCCTTGAAACAATACGACGCCGCGATTGAATATTACAAAAAAGCAGAAGCGATTGTGCCGCAGCACGAAGTGGTGGTCGCTCTGGGCGATATCTATACGCTGCAGGGGAAAACGAATGAGGCCGCAGCCCAATATGCCCTGGTTGACGTGATCCACAAGCTCAATCGGGCGAATGGAGTGATTGGCGATATGCAGATGGCGCAGTTCTTCGCGGACCACGACCGTAACCTCGACGAGGCGGTTCGGATGGAAGAGACCGAGTATGCCACGCGGCCCAACGTCTATGTCGCCGATGTTCTGGCCTGGTGCTATTACAAAACCGGAAGAATGGCAGACGCGCAGAAAATGATCGGCAAGGCGATGGCCCAAAGCACGCCGGAGGCTCTGTTTCTTTATCACCAGGGCGCGATTCTGGCGGGCGCGGGCGATACGGCACACGCGAAGACGGCGCTGTACCAGGCGCTCAGCATCAATCCGAACTTCCATCCGCTGGCTGCACGCGCGGCCGAGAAGATGGTGCAGGATCTGGGCTCGGTCAACGAGTAAAAGGTGGCTATGAAACATCCACAGGCGGGCGGCGCGGTCAACACCGGAATCATGGGGATCGCCGTCGCCCTGCTTTTTTCAGCGCAGGCCTTCGCCCACCCTATGGGAAATTTCAGTATCAGCCACTATGCCGGTATTCACGTGCAGGCGGATTCGGTTGAGCTGGAATACCTCATCGACATGGCGGAAATCCCGACGTTCCAGGAGATGCAGCAAAGCGGCATGCCGGCGGAGAGCGGCGATCCGCTCGTCGCGAAATATCTCGCGTCGAAGGCTGGCGATTTTGCGCGCAACCTGTCGCTGACGGTGGATGGCCATCTGCTCGATCTGCGGCCGGTCTCGCAGAATGCAATTTTTCCGCCCGGCGCGGGGAACCTTCCCACTATGAAGATGGGCTTCGTCTATCGAGCGAAGCTTCCGGATGGTTGCAGCGTGGCCGCATGCGAGCTGACGTACGGTGACGCGAATTTCGCGGGCCGCTCAGGCTGGAAAGAGATTGTCGTTTCGCCCGGGCCGGGTGTCCACATCAGCAGCGAACTGGGCGACGCCCCGTTTTCCATTGATCGCAGTTCGCATTTGACGGACTACCCGACGGAACTGGTAAACAGCCCTCCGCAGGATGTCGCGGCGAAAATCGGTTTCACGATCACCGCACCTTTGCCGATCATGCCTCTATTAACAGCTGCTCCAGCAACCGTTCCAGTACGGAGCGCGGCTTCGGAGAGGGAGCCGGAGAAGGCTGTCACCGTTCAGCAAAAGCCGGTCGAGTTGAAAGCCAATCGGCAGACGCCGCCGCGCAACGCGTTTACGGAATTAATGACCCATAAGGAAATCAGTTTCGGCTTCGCGCTGATCGCAGCGCTGGTCGCGGCCGGGCTGGGCGCGCTGCACGCCATGGAGCCAGGACACGGCAAGACCATTGTGGCGGCTTATCTGGTGGGCTCGAAAGGCACCGGGCGTCACGCGTTGCTGCTCGGGCTGATCGTCACCGTCTCTCATACGGCGGGTGTCTATCTCCTGGGCGCGGTCACGCTGTATGCGCAGAAATACATCATGCCGGACCGGCTCTATCCATTTTTGAGCGTGATCTCCGGGATTCTGATTGCAGGCATGGGGATTTACATTCTGCTGAAGCGGTTGATGGGAGACGATTTCTCCCATAGCCATGTGCATGGTCCCGGTGGCCACAGCCACGGGGTCTTCTGGCATTCTCATTCACCCGAAGTTGGGCATGATCCGGATGAGATTGTAGTGGAACCTGCAACGGAAAAGAAATTCGGCAAAAAACAACTGCTGGTCCTCGGCATCACAGGCGGTATGGTTCCCTGTCCCGCGGCGCTGGTCGTCTTGCTGAGCGCTGTCGCGCTGCATCGGGTAGGCTTCGGCCTCTTCCTCATTGTGGCCTTCAGCATAGGTCTCGCTGCTGTGCTGATCGGTATGGGCCTGGTAGCGGTTTACGCGGGCCGACTGCTGGCAAAGGTGCCAGTGGAAGGCAAGATGATTCGGCTCTGGATGCCCGCGGCTTCGGCTGCCATGATCACGATTCTGGGCTTAGGCATCGCGGTTCGCGGCCTGATGGCGGCGGGAATTCTGGAGATTCGAATCTGATGAGCGGGCTGTCACGTAATAATAAAAGATTGAACGATTTCGCGAGGCTGGCATGATTTCCTTTATCGGCATTCTGATTCTCGGATTCTTTCTTGGCATGCGTCACGCCACAGATCCCGATCACGTGATCGCGGTGATGACAATCGTCAGCAAACAACGCGGCGTGGCGAAGGCCGGCGTGATTGGCGTGCTCTGGGGCATGGGCCACACGCTGACGATCTTCCTGGTGGGCGCGGCGATTATTCTGTTCAAGGTAGCGATCCCGCCGCGTCTGGGGCTGTCGATGGAATTCGCGGTGGGCCTGATGCTGATCCTGCTGGGAGTACTCAATCTGACCGGCGTGTTGCGCTGGCTGCAAATGAGGTTCACGCCTTCCATGCTGAAGCCAGTTGCCAATGAGCAGATGCCTGAAGTGGCAGTCGTTTCGCCCAACAGTAGCTGGCTGGACCGGAATCTTCGCGAGCTCGGTCTCTATAACTCGCTGCGCCCGCTGGTGATTGGCACGGTTCATGGGCTCGCGGGTTCCGCGGCAGTGGCAATTCTGGTGATGACGACGATCGCCGATCCGTGGTGGGCTATCGCTTATCTGCTGCTGTTCGGTTTGGGTACAGTTGCAGGGATGGCGGCGATGACGACAGCTATGGCGTTCCCGATCGTGTATACGGGGCGGAAGATGTTCCGCTGGAACCAGGCGATTACTGTGGGTTCCGGTTTACTGAGCGTCGCCTTCGGAATGTTTATCTCTTTTCAGATTGGAATCGGCGGCGGGTTGTTTACAGGCAGTCCGCACTGGATACCGCGATAGGCGTGAACTTTTGCGGATCGGAATGCGTAGTATAGGCGCATGCGAAGATTCCGCCAATTACCGGTTTCGGGAGCCCTGCTGCTCGCCCTCGCCTGCACATGCGTTCGTGCGATCCATGCCCAGGCGGTAAGCGGACCGTGGCTTGACTCAACGCAGGAATCGGCAATCGATCGGCTGTTCTCCACGCCTCCCAATTCTCCTGGCTACGCGGTTGCTCTGATTAAAGACGGTGACTTCGCGTTCGTCCGAGGATACGGTCTCGCGAACCTGGATGACGGCATCCCCATCACGCCCGCGACTTCTTTCCATCTCGCTTCGTTGTCCAAGCAGTTCACGGCCGCGGCGATCGCGCTTTTGATTCTGGATCGTAAGATCGCACTGGACGATCCGGTCGAGAAGTACCTGCCTGAAGTTTCGAAGTACGGAGATGGCCTGCGCATTGAACATCTGGTTTACATGACGAGCGGCCTCCACGAGTATACGGACGAGCCACGTCAGAATGGCACGCCGTGGATGGCGTTTTATTACTTCACCCGCGATGAAGCAATCGCCGCGGCGTTGAAGCCGGACCAGCTCGAATTCGCTCCCGGAACGCAGTGGGCTTACCGAAACATCAACTACATGCTCCTGACGAGGATTGTGGAGGCGGTGAGCCATGAGCCCTTCGCCACTTTCATGCACGATCGGGTCTTCGCGCCGCTGGGAATGCCGCACAGCGAGATTAACGACGACAGCACGGAGGTCATACCGCATCGGGCAACGGGCTACGCTCTGCGCTCCGATCCGCGAGTGCTCAGCGAATTTGCAAAAGCGGGGGTAGCGATCAAGCCCGGTGACGGGTGGGCGCGGCTGGTCCGCGTCGCGCCGCACTTCGGGGGCAGCGGCGTGTTTACAAACCTCAATGATCTTTTGTTGTGGGATAGAAATTGGTACACGGGCACTTTAGCCGGGCCGCAGTTCACGGAGCTGATGAACAAGCGGATGAAGTTCGCGCACGACAAGGACAATGACGCGCTGGGGCTGGTCTGGCGTTCAGAATATGGCCATCCCCTTCTCGATTATTCCGGGGGCGACACGGACACTTCCACTTATATGGCGCGATACCCGGACGAGCATTTTACGATTATCTGTCTCTCGAACATGCCGCTTGGAGATGCGGAAGGCAAGGCGCACGCATTGCTGGATCTTCTGCACAGTTGGGGCAAGATTTAATTAAAAGCGCAGGCGAAAACGCCTACGCTACAAGAGTTTCGGCACGATCATCCAGCGCAGCACGCCGCGCGGAACCGGCCCTAAACTGCCAACGTCAATCCGCAGCATCGCCGATTTCTTCATATCAACGATCAGCCCCGGCGCGTTGAGCAGATAAGCCGCCAGGTTTGCCATCAGTGGCTCGTGACCCGCCAGCAGTACGGCGGTTTCACCGCGCAGATCGCGAATATCGCTCCACACCGCTTCGGGAGGTCCATGCGGCACCAACGACGGGAGCTGCTGTAAATCGCCCTTCCAGCCGAACTCCTTCGCCGCAACCTCCGCCGTCTGCACCGCGCGCAAATACGGACTCGACACAATCAGCGACGGCACGACTCCGGCATTTCGGGCCATCTTTACGACGGCGGCCGAGCGTTCGCGGCCTTCGGCAGTCAATGCGCGTGAAGAGTCCGGACGGCCTGAGGGCGCGTCTTCGGCAATGCCGTGGCGAAAGAGGTAGAGTTCCATACGCGTCGTGTTAGAACCAGTCGTATCATAACCATGTTATGGCTCGCTACGCCGCCGTCGATATCGGAAGCAACTCAGTCCGGCTGGAAGTGGCCGAAGTCATTGGCGGCAATGCGCCGCGGGTGCTGGCTTCCGATCGGCAGGTGACACGTCTCGGCGCCAGCGTTTTTCGCGAAGGCCGCGTGAGCGCAGAAGCGCTGGATCTGCTCTGCGGCGTGCTGGCGGGGATGTCCGTCGTGTGGAAACGCCATGACGTTCTCAGCATTCGCGCGGTGGCCACGGCCGCGGTGCGGGATGCGCGGAATCAGGCGGAGTTTCTGACGCGGACTTCCGCGGCGCTGGGTACAGAGGTTGAAGTCATCTCGGGGCAGGAGGAAGCGCGGCTCATCCATCTGGGCGTGCAGAGCCGCTGGCCGCATCCCGAAGAGCGGTTTCTGGTGATCGATATCGGCGGGGGCAGCGCCGAAATCATCCTCAGCGAAGGTGCCCGCGTCTGTGCGTCGTTTTCGAAACCGCTGGGCGCAATTCGCCTTCAGGAATTATTTCTGCGCGGCGACCCCCCATCCAGCGCCGAGTTGCTGCGGATGGAGGAATACATCGCGGAGCGGATCGCGCCCGCCGTGCGCGAAATCGGGCGCAAGCGCATCAACCGCGTGGTGGGGACATCGTCAACCGCGGCGGCAGTGGTCAGCGCGGTCAGCCGGATTCCCCGCGCGCGCCGCGACGAAGCGGACCGGCGGCGCGCTTCCGCCGCGCAGATGCGTCGACTGTACAAAGAACTCTGCTCGATCGATTTGAAGCGGCGGCAGAAGATTGTGGGCATCGGCCCTCGACGCGCGGAAATTATTATTCCGGGCACCGCCGTTTTGCTGCACGTGCTGGAGGCTTTCCATATGCCGTCGCTTTTCTATTCCGCGGCCGGCGTTCGCGACGGCATCATTGCGGATCTGGCGGCGCGGGGCGCGGGGCGGGAACTCAGCCGCCTGACTGCCGAACAGCGCACGATGGTGGAGGAGATGGCGGAACGCTACGGCGTCTCGCTGCGGCATGCACAGAAAGTGGCCCGCCTGGCGAACGACCTGTTCCACGATCTGCAGAGTGTCCACCAGCTTGCGCCGCCATCGGGCTGTCTGCTCGAAGCCAGCGCCTACCTGCACGACGTGGGGCACTACATCAGCGATACGCGCCACCACAAGCATTCGTATTACCTGGTCGCGAATTCCGATATGCCCGGTTTCAACCTGACCGAGCGAGGCATTATCGCGAATCTATGCCGGTATCATCGCAAGAACATGCCCGCGCCGGAACACGATAGTTTCCAGTCGCTGGCCCTGGAAGACAGGCACGCCGTCAACGTGCTGACGCCGATGCTGCGTCTGGCCGACAGCCTGGATCGCGGTAACGGGCAAAAAGTTCAGTCGGTGGAATGCATGGTTGACGAAAGGGAGATTATCGTCAATCTGCGTGCGCCCGCCTCGGCGGGAATTGAGCTGGAAGTCTGGGCTGCGGGAAGACTGGACGGGTTGTTCCGGCAGATATATGGCAAAAGACTGACGATCCAGCGCGCAAGTTAACTCCGAGGTCTCAGATCACCTTCAGGATTCCTTCAGGCCGCGGTGCTGTAATCGGTCTGGTTCAAAAAAGGAGACCTTATGCGCAGAACCATTCTCAGTTTTATTCTGGCTACAGCTTTCTCCGCCGCTCAGACGGGTGGCGCTTACCGCATCGCACAAACCTATGCGCTCGGCGGCGACGGAAGCTGGGACTATGTCGTGCCCGATCCGCCGAATCATCGTGTCTTCATCGCCCGCCAGACCCGCGTCATGGTGGTCGATGAGGACAACGGAACTCTGCTCGGCGAAGTAACCGGTATTCAGGGCGCGCACGGTACGGCGATCGCGCCATCCACAGGACATGGATTCGCGACATCCGGCAGCGATCAGATGGTTGTCATGTTCGATCTGAAGACGTACCAGCCTCTCAGCCGGATTCCCGCCGCGCCCGATACCGATGCCATCGTCTACGACAGCCCTTCGAATCGGGTGTTCACGATGAATGGCGACGGCCATTCATCAACCGTGATCGAGCCGAAAGCCGGAACGAAAATCACCGACATTCCGCTGGGCGGCAAACCGGAATACGGCGCTTCAGCAGGTGACGGCAAGGTGTACGCGAATCTGACCGACACGAACGAAGTGGTCGAGATCGACGCGAAGACCGCGACCGTATCGAGGCGCTGGCCCACAGCCCCTTGCGCACAGCCTGTTTCGCTGGCGCTCGATACGGCGCACCACAGGCTGTTTAGCGGATGCCGCAGCGGCGTGATGGCGGTTTCGGATTATCAGGCAGGCAAGGTGATCACGACACTGAAGATCGGAACCGGAGTGGACGGGGCTGGCTTCGATCCGGCATCCGGCAACGCGTTCGCATCGAACGCCGATGGTACGTTGACCGTGATTCATGAGGATACGCCTGATCAGTATCACGTGGTTGAGAACGTCGTAACACCGCAGAACTCGCGCAACATGGGCCTCGACCCGGCAAACCACCGGATCTTTATGGCTTCGGCTAAGTTCGGCGCCGCGCCTGCCGGCGGTGGCAGAGGCCGACCGCAGGCGTTACCCGGAACGTTCGCTGTGATCGTGATTGAGCGGGCGCCCGGACGCTGAATTTCGTTCGTTCGCTTAGTAGCGCAGCGCGGGCTCCAGAAAGCGCTGGTCAATAGCGGCGTCCACTGTTTGGCCGAAAGCTTCGAGGGAACAGGAATAATCCGGTTTGGCTCCGCTGCAGCCCGGGATAAACACAGGGGCGACCGCAGGCTGCCCGGAGTCCCTGAGCGGCTTCAGGAAACGTATCTGATCGAGCGTCTGGCTGACGAAGAGCGGGCGCACCGAATATTCGCCGGTAGTCCGATTCCTGTGCAGTTCGAACACGATCGCGCTGCCGGGAGTTGTCGCATTGAATGTTTGGTCCGGCAAAAGCCAGTCCATTCGCAGCAGGCCACCCAGCCATGTGAGATTGGAGTCGTGCCCGGCGAGCAAAATGAGGCCGTCTTCGGGTTTGCCCAGCGCGCCCTGAATTTCGTGCCCTGCCGCAGCCTGCTGCAGCGTCGCTTTGATCCGAAACGCGAGGTCGGAGCCGGCGATCTGAGCATAATAAGGCGTTCGCAGCACAAAATCGTGATACCGCGTGTTCATTTCCATCAACCGATCGAGCACCGGTCGCGAGACTCGTCCCCAGCCTACCTTTTCCATCGGGAACCCCTCGGCGTACTGGAGCAGGAAATGTTCCGCAAAATCAGCGCCCATGGCTACGGGTCCATCCACGGTTACCAGTCCACGGCCTGTTGCGGCTGCGACGACGGCGGGCGCGGATAGCAGACTCACTTTCGATTTGTCGCAATCGGGGCCGGCGCAATCGAGCAGGACATGTTTCATTTCATTCAGCGGCCCGGCGAAGGCGTTCGTCCACCAATCGGGCTGATCGCCCAGCCTTCCGCGAATTGCATTGGCTAGTTTTTCGGGGTCCGCCCGACCGGCGACTGCGTTGGGCCCGAACAGGGAATTCGTCTGGCCGGTGGGCTTCACCGTCACTTCGACCTTGCAGCCGAGTCCCTCCAGCAGCGATTGCGCCGATGCAACGGTCCGCTGACTGGTGTTGGCTTCGGCATAGACCTTCTGTGGATCGCATGCGCCGTCCTGCCGGGAAAAGATGCCGCCATAGCGAGTCCTGTACCACGCGCCCATCAAACGGAGCGCCGCGCTTCCGTGTTCAGAGAGTACTCCGGTCGCTTCAGACCACGCCGGCCACGGCTGAGCGTTGTATACGCTTCCTCTGATTTCACTGGCAAGGGGAGCGCGAACTCCGTGGCGGCTCAGGATGACCACGGCGCGTATTTCGTCATTCGTGTCCTGAGCGAGCAGTAGCTGCCCGATGGCAAGAAGCAGCAGCCCTATGGTCGGTTTCATAAGCCTGGTCAGAACCGGAAGCGAATCGCCATCTGAACGATGCGCGGAGTGCCGGACGAGGAGATGACTCCGAAAGTGGAAGATCCGAACGATGTGCCTGGATTTCCGAAGTTCGTGTGGTTCAGGGAATTGAACGCTTCGAACCGGAATTCGAAGGACTGCCTTTCCGACACGACGATCCTCTTTGCAAGGCTCAGGTCGAGATTGACGAGACCCGGACCCAGCGCGACGTCGCGGCTGGCGTCGCCGGGCGTGTTCAGAGTTTGCACCTGAAAAGCCGCAGTATTGAGAAAGTCGTTGCGGTTTACCTCGGGGCTGATGCCGGTCTGAGGATTACCGATCAGATTCGGACGCAGCGTGCCGCCGTTGAGGTTGAGGAACTTGTAAGTCTGATTGGTAGCCGGATTCGTTCCGCTGCTCGACAGGGTGACGTTGAGCGGCAAGCCCGTCCGGTCGGTCAGGATGTTGGAGAGATGCCACCCGCCGAGGAAGCCGTCGGTGATTCTGTTCCAGTCGTGCCCGAAATTGTGGCCGTGTCCGATCGGCAATTCGTAGACGTTCGACAGAGTGAAATTCTGGCGGGGAGTCTGCGCCTGCGGACCCTGCTCGAGATTGAAGTCGGCGCCGATCTGCGGTGTGGTGTTGGCGCCCCAGGCGCCGGCTTCGTCAATCGCGCTGGCGAATGTATAGGAAGCCAGCGTGTACCATCCGGCGGACAGACGTTTTTCGTATTTCAACTGGAGAGAGTTATACCAGGACCGCGAAACCTGCGAACCTACTGTGATACCACTCCACTCCGGATAGGGACGGTTGGCCGCCACACTGCCATCCAGACCAAAAGCCACCTGATTGCCGGCGTTTTCGGCAAACTCGTCAAAACCACGGTTGCCTACATAAGCCACTTCGAAGGTGGACTTCAGAGGCAGAAGATACTGGAGAGCCGCGTTGAACTGGTAGACACGGGCTGCACGATAATCCGACTGACGCGCCGTCAGCGAAATGATACTTGTGTTGTTCTGCCAGTTACTCAACAGATTGGACGCTACCGCCTGAGACAGAGGCTGCGGGGAAGGTCCGCCCGATACTTCGACCAGCGTAACCGGGGTGAGTTGCGGTGGGTTCGCGGCAAGATCCACGTCCGAGCCCGAAGGATCTTCGGGCGAGTAGAAAATCCCGAAGCCGCCGCGGAATACGAGCTTGTTGGGAACGATCTGCCAGGCCGCACCGACACGGGGGCCGAAGTCTTTATGATCGGGATGGACCATGTAGTCGGTGGCACTGGCGCCATAAATGAGCGCTCCTGTCTGAAAGTTGAAACCTACGTTCTCATAGGGCGCTGCGCCGTAGAACGGCGTCACATACTCATAGCGCAGGCCGAGGTTCAGCGTGAGGGCACGGGAGATCTTCCAGTCGTCCTGGAAATAGCCGGCGTAGCCTTTTTGCAGGATATCCTCCACTTCCTGATTGTTCGCTTCAAAGCTGTAAGTCTCGCCCATCATCATGTCGGCCAGCGCGTCGCCTGTGAAGTTGCCGTTAAAATCGTACTCCGGCACGGTGCGGCTGGAGTTCAGATTCACGTTGCTCTTCTGGCGGGTTTCGAAACCAATGCGCATGTCATGTTTGCCCCGGATGATCGAGACACTGTCGAGCACCTGATAGAGAGTCGGCTTTTGGTATTGCGGCCGGAACGCGCGGGTGCCGAGTTCGTTATAACCGCTGGGGTTGATGAGCGGCAGCCCCCCGTTGCCCGCGAGGACGGTTGCCGCAGGTAGCTGGAACCCGAAGGCGGCGGCCCCCTCGCCACCGTCCGAGGCCTGCGTGAAGTTGGCATTCGTATAGGTGTAGCCGAAGCGTAACGAGTTCACCATGGAGGGATTCAGGATGTGGGTCCAGGTCCCACCGATACTGGCGTTGGTATTGAATTGTCCACCCTGATTTCCGACACCGTCGGCAAGGCCCGGGAAGATACCGTCGTTAAAAATGTTCTGGAGCGAGTAGCTGAACCGCGCGGAGAGGGTGTCCTTCGCGCTGATTGTGTAGTCGCCTTTTAAATCACCTTTGTGGTCGTTCTCGGTGCCGGGCGCCTGAAATCCATAGTTGTTGATGTTCTGGCCGCTGGCCGAAATTGTTCCCGGGGTGTTCGCTGCCGGGTAGAGAGCCAGGAGCTTCATCCCGAGCGGGTCCTGCAGAGACGCAGGAATCGTGTTGTTCGGAATAGGGGTTTTGGTGAGCGGGAAATCAATTGTGCGGTAGAGGATACCCTGCTGCTCAGGGGCCGTGGGCACTGTCTCGATAAACGGTGTGCTGTAGCTTTCTTTGAAGCCTTCGTAGTCGGCAAAGAAGAAGAGTTTGTTTTTGCGGATGGGGCCACCCAGGGTGCCGCCAAACTGATTCCAGCTGAGATTCGACTTAGCCGCCCCGACAAGATTGGAGGCCCACGCATTCGCCGCAAAAGCCGAATTGCGATTGTAATACCAGGTTGAGCCATGCACCTCATTGGTGCCGGATTTCAGAACCACATTGACTACCGCACCGGCGGAGCGCCCGAATTCGGCCGAATAACTGTTCGTCTGAACCTTGAATTCGGCGATGGCATCGGGCGAGGGAGAAACTACCTGCGCGGAGAGCGACTGCGCGTTATTGGTGCCCTCATTGTTATCCACACCTTCCAGAATGAAGTTGTTCTGGGTCTGGTAGTTGCCGTTGACGACGAACCAGCCAACGCCGCGCGTGGTGGAGTTATCGAGCGTACTGTCCGTTGCGCCGGGAACCAGCAGGGCAAGCTGTGTATAGCGACGCGCAGCCAGCGGCAACTCGACCGCAACGTCGCCCTGAATCACCTGACCGAGCGAGCCTTGCTCCGACTGAATGATATTCGCGGAATCGGAAACTTCGACGGTCGCGTTCACGGACGCGAGCTTCAGACTCACGTTCACCAGCTTATTTTCGTCAACGTTCAGAGCGAGATCCGTGACCCGCGTTTTCTGAAAGCCCGGCTTCTCGACTTCGAGGGCGTACTCGCCGCGAACAACCGGTGAGAAAGTCACGTAGCCATCGGTCGCGGTCGTGCGTGTCAGCGATACGCCGGTGGCGACATTGCTGAGGCGGACCGCAGCCTCACCGATCTGTGCCTCACTCGGATCGATCACCAGAACGCGGATGGAGCCAGCGTCGGTCTGGGCGAAAGCCGCGGAACACGCCGCAAAAAGTGTTATCAACAGACGTTTTTTCATTTGTAATTGTGCTCCCGCATAAAGGTTCCGAGGTCTTCGTACTGATCCGTGGCGATGAAGTTGACGCCCGCATCGAGAGCGGCTTTCCAGCGCACTTCCGCGCGCTCGCGAGTGCCGAAGTTGTAGCCTGCGTCCCAACCCTGGTTATCGGCAGAGGTAAATCCGTCAAGGGTGTAGAAACGTATCCAGTAGCCCATGCTGTGCGCGCGGTTCACCAAAGCGCGAAGCCGTGCGGCGCTCGCGGGGGTCCATTCGCCGGCTTTGGTCTGGCCGCCCTCTTCAACCGCGGCCCACGAGTTATTCCACCAGCGTCGGTAGTTAGTCGGCTTGTCGACGAGCAACTGCTCCGGCGGGAGAGTCGCCGCCAGGTGAGCACGGTCCTCACGCGAAGTTGCGGCGATCTGCGCCGAATGGGCTGAGCCGAATACGCGCAGCAGTGCGCCCTTCGGAATGTCGCGGAAGAAGACTTGTTCCTGAGCGTCTGCGTCTTCTGTCACAACCAGAATCGGTTTGGGATCGAGGGGTGCAAGCTGAGACGGATCCGAGGTTTGCGGCGCAGTCGTGATCCAGCCCTGATATTCACCGAGCAGATCCCAAACGGCGCGCAGCAGCGTCGGGTCGAGCGACTTGAAATCGAAATGCAATACGATCAGTGGCCAACTCGCGCGATCGTTTTGTGCCAGCGCCTTTTCGACGATTGGCCGAACGCGTTCGAAGAAGTAATCGCGCAGCGCGGGCTCCGTGCCGGTCGTTTTCGGCGTATGCGTCACCACCGGGCGGCCTTTGCCTGTCGCGGGATCGACGGCCCAGGCGATATCCTGTTCGATACTAACGGGGGAGCCAGCCGTCAGGGCGCGGTCGATTCGGTCAGTCCACTGACCGTCGTACGGATAGCAGTTGTGGGCGTCCAGCACGGGCCGGTTGTGATTTAAGAAATCCAGTTGCGGGGACTGGGCGCACAGCGAAACCGCAGTGGCGGCAGCGAGGCAGCAAAGCAGAAGTTTCATCAGATAGCTGATGTTACGGCCTGAAAATGAATCTGTAGTGGCGGGAGTGTGCCGGAAAAATGAATGTTTAATTGCTGCGCGGTTACTGCGACACTTCTGTCACGAAGACGTGACGTGCGGCGGGCAGGGCGCGGCGAAACGCCACGACGCCGAGCTTCGCTCGGCAAGAGGCAGGCGGTTCCGCCTGCCCCACATTAGACTGCAAAACCGATGGGATTTCTGACGCAGCCCACTATCGGCTCAGTTTCAAAACCCAGGCTGGCTGCGGACGCAGGTCTTCCGATAACTCCGGAAGCCGGATCGCAACACCGCCGTTGGCCGAACTGAACTTCACGGGCGAGGCAGAACCCATCAGCGTCACGGATTTGACGCCGGGCACGTCCTTCACGATGAAAGTGCCGCCGGGCCATCGCGGAAGAATAGCGTAAACATCTTTCCCCTTCGAGGTGAAGAAGGCTTCGATGCTCGCCTTCCCTGCTTCGGGTTTAGACGCGAGTTTCGTCACATCGTAGGCCGTTTCGAATTCCTTGTTGTAGTCGATCTTCGGAACCTCGCCGGTACTCCATTGACGTGAAGTTTTCCACGGGCGGGTGCCGTAAATCGCATCGCCATTGATCTTCAGCCACGCGCCCATCTGCGTGAGCCGCTCTTCCATAATCACGGGGATGGTTCCATCGGCGCCGGGCCCGATATCGAGCAGCAGGTTGCCGCCGCGACTGACCAGATCCACCAGCATGATGAGAAGCTCGCGGCTGGAGTGATAGTCCTCGAGCTTTTCCGCACGATTGTAGCCGTAGCTGTAGCCCATGCCACGGCTCTCTTCCCACGGGTGATCCATGCCGCTCATGCCCGGCGTGTATTCGGTTGTCCAGTAGCCGCCGTGCAGATGGCGCGTGTCCTTGCCCCAGCGGTCGTTGATTACGACGTTGTCCTTGACGGGAGATTCGTTGAACAGCCAGGCCAGCATTTCGGGCGTATGCCATTCCGCGGAGGTCAGATCCCATTCGCCATCGCCGAAGATGATATCGGGCTTGTAGCGCGTCACAACATCCTTAAACTGCGGGGTCATGTGCTGACTGATGTAGCGTGGCTTGTCGGTGAGCCAAAGCGGGTTATACCACTCATAGAGCGAATAGTAAAAACCCATGTGGAGGCCTTTGCGCCGCACAGCGTCCGTGAGATCGCCCAGCAAGTCGCGCTTCGGACCGATCTCGACCGAATTCCACGGACGCCCCCACGTCGCGGACGCCTCTTTGCTGGGCCACAGAGCGAAGCCCTCGTGGTGTTTGGAGGTGAGGACTACGTACTTCGCGCCGGAGTGCTGGAACACGTCGGCCCAGTGATCGGGGTCGAACAACTCGGCATGGAACTGCGAGGCGAGGTCCTGATAGGGGACATTGGCGCCGTACTGTTTCTGGTGATAGGCCCACGTGCCGGTCTGGATGGCGGTCGCTTTCGGGTTATCGCGGCCGTTGGTCATGGAATTCCAATACCACTCGGCGTAAGCGAGTTTGCCGGGGATCACAGGAGCGTAAGCAGGCACGGAGTAGACGCCCCAGTGGATGAAGATGCCGAATTTGGCGTCGCTGAACCAGGCGGGAGTGGGGCGCTTATCGAGGGAGTCCCAGGTCGGTTGATAAATCTGGGCCGTGAGGGCGGCGGGGGCGAGCAGGAAGATTGCCGAAAGAAGGAGTCGCGTCGGTTTCATAGTTGCTCCGGTGACGGTTGCTCTGGCCATTATTTCACTTGTCTTTGCTTGCCGTGCGCTCGCCGTCGGCCCGCCGTCCGACGTTAAGGATCGGGGTACTGGCTATATCTGCCCATACCTTTCGTGGTACTGGTCCGCTGAATTTAGTTAACGTTGCGGTACTGGGCCTTGTACCGGGACGCCTGGTAGTACTAGACTTCTCTTGTGTGCCTGGTTCGGAGGGGGCCGGCGAAACTGTAGCCCAAACCGCCAATTCAGAAAATTGGCAGGATGCTTCGAGAGGTGAAGCTTAATGTCGAACGTACTGCTATATGCGGATGAACCCATCCTGGCCGCAGGTATACACCGGGTTCTCGAAAACGCGCCCGGCCTGAAATTTGCCGGCGTCTGCTCCCGTCCGGAAGACCTTGACCAACAACTGGAATTGCACCGCCCGGATATCCTTCTGGTGGATCTGACTTCCGAGATCACGTTCGGAGCACTCAGCGGCATGCGAGGGAAGGCTCCAGGAGCGAAGATCGTCCTCTGGGTGCAGGAGATTTCGACAGAACTGGCGATGCAGTCGGTAAGTCTGGGTGTGCGGGGTATAGCGTCCCGAACGCTGCCGGTTGAGACGCTGATCCATTGCCTGACGTGCGTGGACGGAGGCGAGCTCTGGTTCGAAAAGGCGCTGACCGACAGCATTCTGACGGCGCAGCGCTATTCTCTGACGCGCCGGGAAGGTCAGTTGGTGGCGCTGCTTTCACAGGGTCTCAAGAACAGGGAGATCGCTTTCCAGCTGTGCATTTCGGAGGGAACGGTCAAGGTCTACATGTCCAGGCTCTTCCAGAAGCTGGGAGTGAACGACCGATTTGAACTGGCGCTCTATGGGCTGAGGAATCTGGCGCCAGGTTCGCGGGTGACGGAGGCGCCGAATGTGGCTGCGGCAAAACTGGGCGCGACACCGCTCGCGGAGCCGCCGCGTTCTTTCTTTCTGGAGCGCCTGCCGGTCACCTCGGAGCTCGCCGGAACCCGACCGTCATTTCAGGCCGCGAGTTAGGTTTTTGGTTTCATTAACCCGCGCGCGTATTCACAGGGCCGCCCCGGGGGGCACAGCTGCGGTTTGGGTCAGATTGCCTCCCTGCAAGGTTAGCGGCGGCAGGATACCAATCTGCCCTGCATTTGGGACGTCGAGTTGCGCGGAGGTTGGTTAGTTGGTTGGTTAGGCGCACTCGCGGACGGCAAGAGCGGTACATGCGCGGAGGTTAATGCACGCTCACGGATGGAGCGGCCAGCAGAGCGAGGCAGCCGTGAGCGACCTTCTCGGGTCCGCGTGCGCCGCCCGGCGTTACGGCGTCCTGTATGGCGGCTGCCAGCGCGTTGCTGCGCCGCTTGTTGGAGTACATCCTTCTGTCCGCCTCGGCAAGGATGGCATCCGCATCCACATCGTCCTCCTGCGGGACGAAGACAACCGCGCCGATGCTGGAGGATAACCCGGCATAGCCAAGGCGCACGCCGGTCATTTCGACGGCATCGCGGAACCGCTGCGCATTCTCTTCGAGAGATGCCTTTTCGATGTCGGGCGCCAGCACGACGAATTCATCGCCACCCATTCTCGCCACGTAATCGTAGCCGCGGCAACATTCGCGCAACGCCACCGCAACTGCCTTCAGAACGCGGTTCCCTTCAAGATGCCCGTGCTCGTCATTGATTCGCTTAAAACCGTCGAGATCGCAGAGGAACACCCCCAGACACGCATGGCGGCGGCGACATCTTGCCATTTCCGCGTCGAGGTGCAGGTATAGCGACCTGGAGTTTGGAAGTCCGGTCAGGTAGTCGGTTACGGCATTATCCTGGGCCTCGGTCAGCTTACGGCCATTACTCAGCGCCGCTCCGAGGCGCGGCCCCAGCGCGTGCAGTATCCGCAGGTGGTCACGGCTGAAGGCATTTCTCTGGCGCGAGTAAAGCGTCAGAACACCGATGGCCGCGCCGTCTTCTTCGAGCGGAATCGCGAGGGCCGACTTGAGATTGGTGATCATCGCCGGATCGTTCAGATAGCCTGGCTCGGCCGCGGGATTTCCGTTGACCACCGGGGAGTTATTCTCGGCAACCCACCCGGACAGACCCTGGCCCATTGGAATTTTGAGCGACGAAAACAGCACCTGCTCGCTGCCGTTGACGTACTCGGGTACGAGGGCGTTCTGGCGGATGGTATAGATGCAGAGCAGGTCGTGCGGAATCATGAGCTTCAGCTTGGAGGCGAAGATCGAGAGGGTGTTGCTCTGGCAGAGGGATTGACCGAGATCGTCGGAGAGTTCGAACAGGGTCTGAACTTCCTGACGGGCGGCCGCGATCGAAGTCAGGAAGCCAAGCTTGTCGCTTGCCGAAGCGCCCGGGCGAGCGTTCTGCGCGCCAACCGCCGGTTCCTCGCCGCGCGCGGCTGGGGCATTCGTGGACAGGCCGATGACCTGGACCGGCTTTCTGCGCGCCATGCTTTCCAGTTCCCGGTAACGGCGCCGCAGAATCGCGACGATTTTCGGATCGAAGGCCGTGCCCGACTGCTCCGAAATGATGGCCATGGCCTGATCGAGCGGCACAGCCTTCCGGTATTGGCGCTCGGCTGCGATGGCGTCGAGGCAATCGACCACGGAGAGGATGCGGGCGCCAATGGGGATCTCTTCGCCGGCAAGGCCTTCGGGGTAGCCCGTTCCATCCCATTTTTCGTGGTGAGAGCGAACGATGTCCGCAACGGGGTAAGGGAATTGAACACGCTCGAGAATTTCGGCGCCGACAACCGGGTGGATCTTCATCTTCTCGAACTCGTCCGGCGTCAGCTTGCCGGGCTTCGATACGATGTGTTCGGGAACGGCGAGCTTGCCGATATCGTGCAGCATAGCGGCGGCCTGGAGCGCTTCCATCTCAAGCTCGGTCAACTCCAGTTCTTTCGCGATTTCACGGGCGTAGACGTGGACGCGCTGCAGGTGAACGTGCGTGGTCTGGTCCTTCGCGTCGATGGCGAGAGCGAGAGCTTCGATGGTGCGAAGGTGGAGCGCGGCAAGATCCTGAGCGTGTTCCTTTTCTTTCGTCAGGCGGCCCAGATAGAATCGATAGGCGGCGTACAGCATGTAAACGCCGGGCAGCGCCAGCATAGCGGGCTGCCAGCCGAAGTGGGCAGCCAGCCAGTGGTATCCCCACGCCAGACCGGCTCCCATAAAGAAGAACGGGAAGACCCAGAGGTAACATTCCCGCCACACGCGAAGGAAAGATTTCGATTCCGTCAGCGAGATGATGGCCGTGACCGCGAAAGTATTCAGGGCGAAATAGGTAATGGCGGCAAATGTCAGGCGCATCAGAAGCCCGATGCCGTGGGATAGCAGATACGGCGAAGAAAACACGGCTCCGCAGGCCACTATGGCCAGGGAGGTATTTGCCGTGTTGAACATGACCTGGTCGGCGGTGGGGCGCTTTTTCGCGTGAACGAGGCATTGGACAATCGCGGCAAGAGTTCCTGCAATCAGACACTCCGGAAGGCTGAGATCGGCCAGTCCGATCAGGACGAACACGTAATTGACCGTCAGGGTACCGCTGATTCCCGGCAACTGGATCTTCAGGGTGGCGGCAATCAGAGCGAGCGTGCAATAGCAGGCGAATCTCACTGGCTCGGAAACAGACAGATCGGCCACGGTCCACGCGAAGACGGCCGCGCCCGCGATGAGGACGCCGTAGAGAAATAGTTTGGTCGCTATTGTTTTTCGCATGGTTTCCCTGTTACAGCCAGGTTATAGCCTAACGATGAACCCTACCGGATAAGGAAGCAATTGAGGAAGTACTGGCGGGGAAGCGGGAAAACAGAGGCAAAAACGGGAGCGAAAGGGGTCAGGAGCTTAGATCTGTAGTGAAAACATTGGGGATTTGAAGGCAGGCCTGAAAATAGCCAACGAAATTCCGATGCCAGCATGGGGTACCGCGTGGTCGATAGTTACAGTCGCGTTGTTCCCTAACGGTGGGACGTTCATCGGGAGTTGCGAATTGTGCCCGGGAAATCGAAAAAAAGTGGGACAGACCGACGGCCTGTCCCACTTTTCGAAAACCAATCTGGAGATTTCTGAGAAGTTACGCCTTCTTCGCGCGTTTGCGAAGCAACCCGACGCCAACCAGCGCCGAACCCATCAGGAACAAGGTAGCCGGTTCCGGAGTACTCGACGGTATTGAGTAGGTGTAGGTGACGGTAGCGAATACATCAGCAGTTGTAACCTGAGAAAGATTAATATTACCGCCAGCGTTGCTGAAAGTCGTGCCCGTGTCAGTCTCCGCAGTTTCCGTAAAGTTGCCCGAACCGATATAGCAGCTAACACATGTGCTGTTAATCGAACCGGTGGCGGTGCCGATGACGTCGGGTGGCGTATAAGCCACGGAGCTACAGGTACCACTTGGCGTTCCCTCAGGGCAAGCGCCCAAACCGGTGGGACCCAAGACGATCGTGCCAGTGTTGAAAAGATGGATCGTGTTCAACGTGATCTCGTCGGAAGAATCAACTGATGTCCCGGCCGGGGGTGGAGACAAAGAGTCGATTCCATCTGTATCGATATCGACTGTTCCCTTGACCGAGAATGTTTGCGGCGCACCCGATATATTCGATAGGGACAGGGTTGAAATATCATCCGACGCTGCCAGCGTCAGAGTTACACCTGTCAGGACATCGCCAGCCAAGGGACCGGTAAGGTTGTTGAATTCCGGCAAACTCAGGACACCGTTCGTGAAGTCGGTACTATTTGGCCCGAAAGACGTATTGTAAGAAATGCTGGCCGCTGCCGAAACGCCAGCGTAAGCCAGTGCTAGGGCCGCTACTGCCGTTAATCTCCGTAGGTTTTCTATTTTCATTTTGATCTCCGTTAAACTCGGGAGTCGTCATGGTTCCTCCACGACTTGACCGATGTTCTCAATAAGAATGCTAACAGACACCCGCAACCAGAGCAAGCTTTTTTTGAGCTACGCATTGCTAAACCAAGACAGTCCCGCGACAACAGTACCAGTACCAGCACGGCAGCTGGCCGCTCCGTCACCCAGGAACGGCTAGCACTAACCAATTATGGATAAACGGTTTAGCCAGGCGTACTCGGGGTGAATCACCTCGCTCGGCTGGGCTGCCGACGCGCGGCCAAGCCCCCCGTACCCTCTCTTGATCTCGTCTAATCTATTAGCTGTAGTGCGCCGAGGAAGGCGTATGAAGCGACGTCAGACGTCACGAACCGCGAAAACCGAGTCATGCGCTGTGAATGTCGCAGACCCATCCCAACATCACCTTATAATTTAATTATCCTACCCGTGACTAGCCAGCCACAGCGGGGCTGAGGACACGGCTTCGGCGATGCGATAAGGTAGTTTGCCCACGAAATTCGGTGCCCCTGCGGCAGTTGGCAGGCAACCGCAACCGGCGTATCATTAAAGTAAGAGGCGGCAGGGATTTGAAGGATGCGAATAGTCGGGGCTGGATGCCTAAGGCAACAATGCGGGGCCACGAATCTGCTAGGCTAGTGGAGAGCGTGAAAGTATTATTCCATACGTCGCCGTCGCGGCTGAGGAGGTTTTTGTGGGCACCTACCCTGCTTGCGACGATGTGGCTTTGTGGCTGCGGGAGCGGCGACCCACCCCTGCTTGCGACCCTAACGTTCAAGGGCGATGGCAGCCATTTTTCGGGCACTGTCGTACGGAGGGAGCCAGCGTCGATTACAGTGACGGATTCGCACGGCGAAACGCGTACCTTCCTCTACAGCGAACTATCCAACATCAGCTATCCGACGGTTGATCCGCACCCTCCCGTCAGCACTCCCGTGGTCAGTTCCCGAAATGTTCCAGGCTCAGCGGCTGCCGGTCCCGGGCCGGTTGCCGCCGGCGACAGCCTGATCCGGCTTCCGGAGGGTACTGAAATACCTGTGAGAAACAATGGTGTTCTGGACGCCTGCTGCCTGACCGACGGTGCCATGTCATTGGGATCGATCGATGCGGACGTCAAAAGCGCGGATGGCAAGGTCCTGATCCCGGAAGGAGCCAGCGTGACGATGACTACGCTGCATCACTCCATGGTAAACGGGCGCGTTACCCTGCAGTTCGAACTCGGTTCGGCGGATTTCAACAGCAGGCATTATTTGGTTTCGTCCGCTAAGAGCGCACTGGATGAAGGCGCCGTCGTAACATTCACGGGACCTGCCCAGGGAACTCCCGAAGCGAAGGTTCGGGGAATGTGGTTGCATCTGGACGATCACACCTACATGGGATTTAAGGCCGCGACACCAACGGTCTTCAAATTGTCGCAGTAGCGATTACGGCGATTTTTGGTATTTGAGTGGCCCCGCGGCGCATGAAAAGCCAGCTCCCGGCCGCGCCACTCGGTTCGGGTTTCCTACCGGCAATCGCCCGTGAAGTGTTCCGATTTCCCCGTTGCTTGCCCCATGAGGGGGGGCCGCTCAAGCTCAAGGCGTTGCGCCACTTCGAGATGCAGCGTCCCTTCGAAGGCGGTTCCAGGAGTCTTCAACAAGACCTTGCCAAGGCCATAGTGTGACGCTGCATAGTTCGGGTCAATCGCCAGAGCTTCCTCAAAGCTGTGTACGGCTTCGGGTGTCCGCGAGGGGACATCGCTCAGCGCGTTCCCCAATTCACACCGGGCAACGGCATTCGCGGGATCGAGCTGTACCGCTCGTTCCAGGTGTTTGACGGCCTCATCGGGATTGCCGGGCCGACCTGCCTCCGGTTTTTCCAGTGCAAGACCAAGTGCTAGTTGTGGCGGCGCTTCCTGCGGATCGAACCGTACGGCGTCCCGAAAATGCGGGATGGCTTCCGCAATGCGGCCGAGCTTCACCAGAGCATTGCCCAGATCAAAGTTAACCCGCGCATCGTGGGGTTTTTCCCGCAAAGCCCGATCGAACTCCGATAAGCCCTCAACATCGAGGCCCGCGGCGCACAGCGCGACCGCCAGGTGCTCGTGGGCGTCGAAGAAATCGGGCTTGATGCGAACCGCAGTCTCCAGGTCCCCGATACCAGCCATTCCCTGGCCCGGAATGGTCAATAAAACACGGCCCAGATAATACCAGGCAGCATAATTCAGCGGGTTTTCCCCGATCGCATGTTCAAATAAGGTTTGCGAATCCTGCCAGTAGCGCGCCTGCGACCAGGAGCGAACCGAGAGGACGATCAGAACGGCGCAGGCGAGCGCCGCGGCGGGGCGCCGGGCCGACGGTCTTGAGGCGAGGAACCCGGCTGCGCCACCGACGATCATCAGACTCAGGCCCACCATCGGCACGTACATGTAACGGTCGGCGCGCGCCTGTTCGCCTACCTGGACAATTCCAATAACGGGAAGAATCGTCACCAGAAACCAGAACCATCCGACTGCCAGCCATGGGCGTTGCCGGACAACGGCAAGGACAGCGACCGAAACGACGAGAAGCGCGATGCCACCGGCGACCGGCTGCCACAGAGGAAACGACTCCGGCCAGGAATAGATCGCGCTGAGACTCGCGGGCCATACGGTCTTACCGATATAAATCCAGGGAGTGACGACAGCGTTTTCAATGCGCAGAGAAAGGCTATATGCGGCGAGGGAATGGACGGCGCCGCTGCCGCGCTGCGCTAGCCAGGTCAGATATGTGTCCATCGACGAGAGGAGGAAGAACGGAAGTTTCTCCCGGATTGGAACCCAGGAAAGGCGCGCTGCCAGCGAAAACGGACGGCGGAGAGGCCATATATCCAGTAGCAGGAGCAGGACCGGAAAGGTCACGATCATGGGCTTGGACATCAGCCCCAGGCCGAACAGCGCCAGCGAAAGGAAGTAGCGGCGCTCAGAAGGGCGCTTCACCCACTCGACCCACGCCCATAACGCGGCAAACCAAAAAAACGCGCACAGAACGTCTTTCCGCTCCGACACCCAGGCGACGGATTCGACGTGCAGCGGATGAACCGCAAAAAGGAACGCGACGAAGGCGGCGGCCCAACGGCCAGCAGCAGGGTTTCTTCCTTCGAAATCGTGCGCCAAGGTAGCCTGTGGGAACGCCATCTGCGTGCTCCGGAGAAAGCCATACAGCAATACGGAGGCGCACGCATGGATGAATACGCTCACGGCGTGGTAGTATCCGGACCGATCGCCAAAAAGCGTGTAATCAACCAGATGGGATAGCCGGGTCACGGGAAACCAGTTATCGGGCTGGAGAGAAAAGAGCACCCATTTCAGACTTGCGAGCGTGAATCCTCCACGAATGTGGGAGTTAGCGCCGACATAGATCATGTCGTCGTAGTTGACAAGTGCGAACCGCCAGACTTGGGCGCAGATCGCCACCGTCGTCAGGATAAGGCTCAGGCAGACGAGGAGATCCCTGGCTGGAATTAACGCGAGGCGCCGCAACGCGGGATTTTCACGGCTTTCCGGAAGCTCAGGAACGGGCTCAACCATCGGCACCATTGTACTTGCCCTCTCGGCTGCCCTGGCGATTGATCGCCTTTCCGGCGCGAGAGCCGGTTTGCGCAGTTCGTGCCGCTTTTCAGCGCACTCTTCCCCGCGCCGCTTCCAACTCAAAGCCCGCCAGTGCCGGAGGGTCAAAATCAGGTAAATCACGGTGTCGTGAACTATACCGGCGTCGGATCCGGTGTGTACGCCGTTCCGTGGGTTTCGTGAACTGGCCCATTTTTCTCCGCGAAGCGCGGCTATCGTTGGGCTCCCCCCGTAAGAAGAGCTCTTGGGCGCATCGGCGCACTTACAAGCGGCGGTAGACGATCATGTACGCTGGCCAGACTGGCTTATAAGTGGTGGCGGCAGAGCCCCACACATAAGTGGCGGGCTCTCCGTCCACCAGATCCACGACACCGACGACTTGATAATACTGGCGGGTATAATTCGCCATCCAGTAGAAAATTGCCGTGGGGGAGGAGGCTTGGCGCATCCAGGAAGTCGGGACGCAGACGTCGACCAGATACTCGGGTCTGGCCGACTCGATCTCGCTTATCATTTCCAGTTGACCCTGCAACGCGTACGGATGCGTTTCCATCAGCCCGTAGGCAAAAAGGTACCCGGTCGCCGCCCGGCGCTGAGAATAGAAGTAGATCTCCGCCTCAGACCCAAGCACGGCAATACGCGCACCAGGTTCGGAATTCGACCGAATATAATCCGCGACTTTTACCGCCTCGGGAAATGGATTCAGGCCATAGGAACTGCGCTCAAACTCATATGGGCTCATCTGAAACAGGTATGTATATTGCCAGGCGATCGAAAAGAGACACGCCAGAGCAAAGCCCGACAGCGCAATTCTTCCGGCGAGCCGCTCCAGGCGGCCTCCGGGCGTCGTCTCAACTGCCCGGCCCGCAACCGAGTCCGCCACCGCTACCGAAGCGCCGCATGTGAGCGCGACTGCCGGAAACATGATAATGAAATAGTTAGGATTGAAGGAGCCGCCCGCAGAGACGGCGAGAAAAGAAAATGCCAGAAGTGTCCCTATGAACATCCCGGCGCGACGTGTGGCCGGATTCCAGCAAGCCAGCAGCAGTCCAATCCCGGACATGAGCCACAAAAAGAAATTGGCGTCCACAACCCGAGGAAAATTGAACACAAAATAGGTGAGTTCCTGCCGCAAAGACACCTTAGCCGCGTATGCCATGGCGAGTGTGACCGTCCAGAACCAAAACCGGTCAAAAGTCCCGGCTCTCCAGAGTGCGAGGCAAAGCAGCGCATAGGGTAGAGCAACGCCAAGACAGAGAGCGGCAAGTCCCTGGAAGGCCTGCAAAAAAGGCATGCGCGCCTGTCGGCAGCGCCACGCCGCGTAGAGTATCCCAAAGGCCGCGAAGGCGATTCCCGGCTGTTTAGCCAGAAAAGCCAGGCCATAAGCCAGACCGCTGAGGAAAAGGAGCCCTGGGTTGGCGCCGGATCTCAGCAACAGAAGTGTCCCAATCACAGCGAAAAACCCAACAAAGTGGGTGGAGTGGGCAGCGGTCCCGACAACGCCCTGGCTGCATGCCAGGAGGGCATAGGCGGCGCCCGCGACGGTACCGCCGATCATCCCGAGGAGTCTCTTGCCCAGCAGCGCGACCAAAAAATCGTAGCAGTATTTACGATCAACAGCCCCACACGGATCGCAATCGCCGTCTGGCCGAATACCATCATGAAGACCGCGTACAGCAGATCGGTTCCTGGCAGTTTCAGGTTGTAGGCCATTTGCCACGGAGCGGAGCCGCCGAGTAACGTCTGGGCAATGTAGCCGTGCTCGCCTTCATCGCGCTCAAAAGGCGCGTCCAGCAGTCTGATCCGGACAATGATACTGACGAGAAGTACCAATACCAGGATCAACGTCGGCGCGAGACGAGTGAGCCGAGCCGTCTCCCGGGATTTTGCTGACACGGTCATCACTCGGCGATCCTCATCTTAGCAGGATCGAGGGGTGCCGGCTTTCGCGTAACTCCGGAGCACTGCTACAGGCCCAGCGATTCGGAATGCATCACGCTTCGAGCGCAAGACCCGGCTTCCGCGGTTCGTGCCGTTTTCCGCCGTTCTCTGCCGCACGCCGCTTGCGACGCCGGGCCCACCAGTTCTGGAGGCGGTCGAAATACAGGTAAATCACGGGCGTCGTGAACAAGGTCAGCATCTGGCTGACAATCAGGCCACCGATGATCGCGATTCCGAGAGGCCGCCGCAATTCGGAGCCGGTCCCGCCGCCGATCGCAAGCGGGACAGCGCCCAGGATGGCGGCCATCGTTGTCATGAGGATAGGCCGAAGGCGCAGCATGCAGGCTTCGTAGATGGAATCCCGCGAGTTTTTGCCTTCGTCCCGTTCGGCCGCCAGGGCAAAATCGATCATCATGATGGCGTTTTTCTTGACGATACCGATCAGCAGAATCACCCCGATGACGGCGATGATCGTGAGGTCCGTATGGGTCAGGTAGAGCGCAAGGAGCGCGCCCAGGCCAGCGGAGGGGATGGTGGAAAGAATCGTGATCGGGTGAATGACGCTCTCGTAGAGAATGCCAAGGACGAGATACACGGTAACCAAAGCCAGGGCAATCAGCACCGGCTCGCCCGCAAGAGAGTCCTGATAGGCCTGCGCCGTTCCCGCGAACAGAGTATGGATGGTCTTCGGCATGCCGATCTCCGTGGATGCCGCCTGAATCGCGGTCACGGCGTCGCCGAGCGAGGCATTGGGCGCAAGGTTAAAAGAGATTGTTACCGCCGGGAAAAGACCCTGATGGTTGACGGTCAGCGGAGCGGTCTCCGGCTCGTAGGCGCTCAGAGCGCTGAGCGGGACTTCGCGGCCGTCCGGCGCGCTGACATAGACTTCGCGGAGAAACTGGGGATCCTGCCAGAACTGCGGTGCGGCCTCCATCACGACGTGGTACTGGTTCAGCGATGTGTACATGGTGGAGACCTGGCGTTGGCCGAAAGCGTCGTAAAGCGTGTCGTCGATGAGTTGCGCCGCGATATTGAAGCGCGAGGCGGTGTTTCGGTCGTAAGTGATCATCGCCTGCAGGCCCTGATTCTGCAGGTCGCTGTTCGCATCCGTAATGATATGGATGGACTTGAACTTCTCCAGCATTTTGGGAGAATAGGTAATGAGATCAGGCAGGTTATCTCCCTGCATGGTGAACTGGTACTCGGCGCTGCTGGCTCTGCCGCCGACGCGGACATCCTGCGAAGCCTGCAGAAAGAGACTGGCTCCGGGGACCTTCGCGAGTTTGGGACGAAGACGGGCGATGATCTGTTGCGCGGTGGCTTTTCTGTCGCTCAGGGGCTTGAGGGAAATGAACATTCTGGCGGTATTTCCGCCGCCGGTGAAGCCCAGGGCGTCCGCAACGCCCCGATCGGCCTTTACGATATCGATCATCTGCAGCAGGATTTTGTCCAGCGCCTGGAACGAAGTGTCCTGATCGGCGATCACAGACCCCGAAACACGGCCGTTATCCTGTTCCGGGAAGAAACCCTTTGGCACCTTTATAAAGAGATAGACGGTAAGCGCGACAGTGGCCAGCAAAACCATCATGGTGACGGGGGCGAACCTGAGGACGACGGTCAGCATACGGCCGTAGGTTTCGACAACCCAGTTGAAGAACCGTTCACTGGCGAGATAGAACCGTCCGTGAGAGTGCTCCTGTTTCAGCAGATGGGCGCACATCATGGGGGTTGTCGTCAGCGAAATCACCATGGAGACGAGGATCGCGACGGAGAGCGTCACGGCGAATTCCCGGAACAGCCGCCCCACGATTCCTCCCATCAGCAGCAACGGGATGAAGACGGCGATGAGCGAAAGGCTGATCGTCATCACCGTGAAGGCGATTTCTTTGGCGCCCTTCAATGCGGCCTCGAATGGCTCCATGCCTTTCTCGAGATAGCGAGTGATATTTTCAATGACGACGATCGCGTCGTCGACGACAAACCCTGTCGAGATGGTCAGTGCCATCAGGGACAGGTTGTCGATGCTGTAGCCCAGCAAATACATTGCGCCAAACGTGCCTATGAGGGAGACGGGAACGGCGATGCCCGGAATGAGGGTTGCCCGAATATTCCGGAGAAAGAAAAACACCACCAAAACGACGAGCGCCACCGAGATCAGCAGCGTCAGCTCGACATCGCTGACAGACGCGCGAATCGTGACGGTCTGATCCATGGCGACAGTCAGTTTGATGGCGCGGGGAATTGCCGATTCAAGTTGCGGAAGAGCGGCGCGAATGCGATCGACCGTCTGAATAATATTGGCGCCCGGTTGGCGGAAGACGATGACCAGCACGGAGGGCTGGCCGTCCAGATATCCCGCCTGGCGAATGTCTTCCACGGAATCCACAGCCTGGCCAACGTCGGCAACCCGCACCGCGACGCCGTTGCGGTACGCAATCACCAGCGGCTCGTAATCGGCCGCTGTGAGGATCTGGTCGTTGGCGCCGACTTCCCACAGCCGGGGTCCGTCGGAGAAATGGCCTTTCGGCACATTCGCGTTGGAGCCGCCGAGGACGGTTCGCACGGATTCAAAACTGATGCCGTATTTATTCAGGAGTGTGGGATTCAGTTCGATTCTGACGCCTGGCAGGGCGCTGCCACCCACGACGACCTGGCCGACTCCCGTGATCTGGGATAACTTCTGCGCCATGACGGTGGAGGCTGAATCGTACATCTGGCCTTTCGTCAGCACGTTCGAAGTCAGCCCGAGGATGAAGATGGGCGAATCTGCGGGGTTGACTTTCCTGTAGGAGGGATTGCCCGGCAGGTTGGCGGGCAGGTAGCCGCGGGCGGCGTTGATGGCCGATTCCACATCGCGCGCCGCGGCATCGATGTCGCGGTTCAGATCGAACTGGAGCGTGATGCTGGTGGTGCCGAGGCTGCTCGAAGACGTCATTTCGCTGACCGACGCGATGTGACCGAACTGCCTTTCGAGAGGGGTCGCTACGGAGGAAGCCATCGTTTCCGGGCTGGCGCCTGGCAGCGAGGCGCCTACCGAGATGGTGGGAAAATCCACCTGGGGCAGAGGCGAGACGGGCAGCAACCCGAAAGCCACCACACCCGAGAGCGCGATGGCGACGGTCAGTAACGTCGTCGCGATCGGCCGGCGGATGAAGATTTCCGAGATGTTCATTCGGAAACCTCAGGCATGGCTGAGTTCGCCAGGCCCTGCGTCCGGCGTTGTTTTCGGGCCTGTTTTCTGGTCTGTCGCACGTTTCTTCTCCGGCGCGTGGGAGAAGCGGGCAGCCAGACGGTCGAAGAACAAATAGATAACAGGGGTTGTGTAAAGGGTGAGCAACTGGCTGAGGATGAGGCCGCCGACGATCGCGATTCCGAGAGGCCGGCGCAGTTCCGAGCCGGTGCCGGAACCAAGAGCGAGCGGCAGGCCGCCCAGCAGCGCGGCCATCGTGGTCATCATGATCGGCCGAAAACGGAGAAGCGAAGCCTGGAAGATCGCTTGCTCCGCCGGCATGTGCTGCTCGCGCTCGGCCTCGAGCGCAAAATCGATCATCATGATCGCGTTCTTTTTGACAATGCCTATCAGGAGGACGATACCGATCAACGCAATCACGCTGAAGTCGTTGCCGGTGATGTAGAGAGCGAGCAGAGCGCCCACACCGGCCGAAGGCAGCGTCGAAAGGATCGTGATGGGGTGGATGTAGCTTTCGTAGAGCACGCCGAGCACGAGGTAAACGGTGATCAGGGCCGCGAGGATCAGGATGGGTTCATTGGCCAGCGAATTACTGAACGCAGCTGCCGTACCCTGGAACGCGCCCTGAACGCTCATAGGCATCGCGAGGTCGGCCTGAACCTTATTCACTGCGTCGATGGCGGTGCCGAGCGAGGCTTTGGGCGCCAGATTGAACGAAAGGGTGATGACGGGGAATTGACCCTGGTGGTTGATCGTGATGGGAACCGAGGTGGTCTGCAACTGTGTGAAGGCGCTGAGTGGAACCTGGCCGCCGTTTGGAAACGCGGTCGTGGATGCCGTCTGACCGGATTGCAGGGGCGAGGCCGGCGCCGTCGCGGACGTCCCGCCAGCGGTGGTTCCCCCAGTACTGGCGGTGGGAGCACTGGTTGACGTGCTGGAGCCTCCCGAAACGGATCCTGCGGAAGCACCCGCCATCCCCGAGCGGATATAAAGATCGCTCAAACTGATCGGACGCTGGTCGAAATTCGGCTGCACTTCCAGAATGACGTGATACTGATTCAACTGCGTGAACATCGTGGATACCTGACGTTGCCCGTAGGCATCGTAGAGCGTCTGATCGATAGTGGACGCGGTAATGCCGAGGCGGGAGGCGGTGGGGCGATCGAAGACCAGTTTGGCCTGAATGCCCTGCGTCTGCTGATCACTGGCCACGTCGGTAATTTCGGGCAGTTGTTGTAGTTTGGCCAGCATCTTCGGCGCCCAGGAGTTCAGTTCGTCCGCGCTCGGATCTTCCAGCGTGTATTGGAATTGGGTGCGGCTGACACGGTCGTCAACGCTGAGGTCCTGCACCGGCTGCATGTAGAGGGTGATGCCGGAGGTGCCCGCCAGATTTTGTTGCAACTGCCGGATGACGTCGCTGGCGCTGAGTTTGCGCTGCGCCAAAGGCTTCAGGTTGATCTCGACGCGACCGCTGTTCAGAGTGGTGTTGGTGCCATCGACACCGATGAACGAAGAGAGGCTTTCGACATCCGGATCTTTCAGGATGATGGCGGCCACGTTTTGCTGGAGCCGCGACATTTCGCTGAACGACACGGACTGCGATGCTTCGGTGACGCCCTGGATCACACCGGTATCCTGAATGGGGAAAAATCCTTTGGGTATTTCGTAGAAGAGAAACACGGTGAGGATCAGGGTGCCGAGCGCGACGAGCAGCGTGATCGTCTGGTAGCGCAGAACGAATTTGAGCGTTCGGCCGTAGAATTCTATTACCTTATTAAAGGCGTTTTCGGAAGCGCGGAAGAGACGGCCCTGAGAGGATTCCGGGGTGTGTTTCAGCAGACGCGCGGCCATCATTGGCGTCAAAGTGAGTGAGACGATGGCCGACATCAGGATCGTGACACTCAGAGTGACAGCGAACTCGCGGAAGAGGCGGCCAACGATATCGCCCATGAATAGCAAAGGAATCAGAACAGCGATCAGCGACACGGTCAGCGAAATAATCGTGAAGCCGATCTGCTCGGCGCCTTTGAGCGCGGCCTGGAGCGGCTTCTCGCCCTGCTCGATATAGCGAGCGATATTTTCGATCATGACGATGGCGTCATCCACTACAAAGCCGGTGGAAATAGTCAGCGCCATCAGCGTCAGATTATTCAGGCTGTAGCCGAGCAGATACATGACTCCGAACGTTCCCACGAGCGAAAGCGGCACCGCCACGCTGGGAATGATGGTGGCCGAGACGCTGCGCAGGAAAAGGAAAATCACCATCACGACTAACGCGATGGTGAGCATCAGAGAAAATTCCACGTCCTTTACCGAAGCCCGGATCGTGGTTGTGAGGTCGGTCAGGGTGGTGACGTGGACCGACGCGGGAAGAGTGCTCGTCAGCAGCGGCAACAGTTGCTGGATCTGATTCACGACGGCGATCGTATTGGCGCCGGGCTGCCGCTGGATATTCACGATCACGGCGGGCACTTTGTTCATCCAGGCGGCCTGACGCGTATTCTCCACGCTGTCGGTGATGCTGGCGACATCGGTGAGTTTGACCGGCGCGCCGTTTTTATAGGAGATGATCAGACCGGAATAATCGGCGCTGGACAGGAGTTGGTCGTTCGCGCCGATCTGATATGACTGATGCGTACCATCGAAATTGCCTTTCGCCTGATTGACATTGGCGGCGACGAGCGAAGTCCTGAGATCTTCCAGGTTCAGGCCATAGGAAGACAGCTGCGCGGGATTCGCCTGGATGCGAACGGCGGGCTTCTGGCCTCCGGTGATGCTGACCAGGCCAACACCGGGCAGTTGCGATATTTTAGGCGCAAGCCGCGTATCGGCGAGATCCTCCACCTGCGAAAGCGGAATCGTATCCGAAGTCAACGCGAGAGTCAGAACCGGCGCATCGGCGGGGTTGGTCTTGCTGTAGATCGGCGGCACCGGAAGATCCGCCGGGAGGTAGGTACCCGACGCATTGATCGACTGCTGCACTTCCTGCTCGGCGACGTCGATGTCGAGAGCCAGACTGAATTGCAGCGTGATGACCGAGCTGCTGTCGGAACTCACGGACGTCATCTGCTGAAGGCCAGGCACCTGGCCGAACTGACGCTCAAGCGGCGCGGTGACGGAAGACGCCATGACGTCCGGACTGGCGCCCGGATAGAACGTCACAATCTGGACGATCGGGTAGTCAACTTCCGGCAGGGCCGAGACCGGCAATTGCCGGTAGGCGACAACTCCCGTCAGAAGGATTCCGACCATGAGCAGCGACGTGGCAACAGGCCGGAGAATAAACGTTCGCGACGGGCTCACTTATTTCGCCCCGTCCGCAGAGGGTGCGACTTTACTGCCTTCCTGTAATTTATCCACGCCTGTCATGACGACTTTGTCGCCGGGCGACAGCCCTGACGTAATCTCGGATTGATCGCCCTCCGTGGTGCCCACTTTTATAGTGCGGATGGTGACGGTATTATCCGGCTTGATCAGGTAAACGTAGGTGTCATTCGTGTTGCGCTGGATCGCAGCGGAGGGCAGGAGAGTCACTCCGGTTTTTTCCTGCTGCAACAGCCGGGCATTCACAAACTGATTGGGGAACAGGGAACGATTCTGGTTGTCGAAGGTAGCCCGGAGCTTCACCGTGCCGGTGGTCTGGTCTATTTCGTTATCCATGTTGGTCAGCGTGCCGGAAGCGATCTTGTTCTTCAGTTCCCGGTCCCAGGCATCGACAGGCAGTTTGTTGCCGGCGCGGATTTTCTGAAGGACGGGTGGAAGCTGATCCTCGGAAATCGGGAAAATCACGCTGATCGGCTGGATCTGCGCGATCACGATCATGCCGTTGGAATCTGTGGAGTGAACAATGTTGCCAGGGTCCACCAGACGCAGGCCGACCACGCCTGTAAGCGGCGATGCGATGTGGCAATACGTGACGTTGAGCTTCGCGGCATCGAGCAATCCCTGATCGTTCTTTACCGTACCCTGATACTGTTCCACAAGAGCTTTCTGTGTGGCGTATTGCTGCTCGGGAATCGCATTGGTCTTCACCAGATTCTGATAACGGGCGAGATCGACGTTCGCGTTGGCGAGCAGCGCCTGATCGCGAATCAGTTGACCCTGAACCTGTTCCACCACGGCCTCATAAGGACGCGGGTCGATCTCAATGAGCGGGTCACCCTGTTTGACCAGATCTCCCTCTTTGAAAGCGACACTCATCAACTGGCCGTCAACACGGCTCTTGACCGTGACCGTAAAGATAGGTGTGATTGCTCCCAAACCGGTCACATAGACCCCGATATTGCCCGTCTGGGCTGTCGTTGAGACGACCGGCGTTACAGCCGCCGCGCCGTTCTTTCCACCCTTCGCCGCCGTGGTGGCCGTGGATGACGCGCCCCGGCCGTGTAACCAGAAAAACAACGCCACAAGAACCACGACGGCAATGACCACATATGGCCATCGTCTCTTGTGGGGCACGGGATTCGCTTCCGTCGGGTTTGTGCCACTGCCCGGCGTGCCTGCGGGAGGCGGAAGGAGTTTTTGCGGATGTTCAGGCGCGGCAATCTCCAATGTCGGGTTGTTCATTCCGCAGCCATCGTGCACCTAAGGGGCCATTCCAGAGCCAGGTTCAGGCGCCAGTCAGAGATTGGCAGACTTCTTGCTCATAGTTCGACGTGGGGCTCGCGGGTGTAAAGGAAAAGCGGCTATTGTGCCGCCGATTTCGACCCGTCGCACGTTAACGCATCGAACAAGCTCTTAATGGAGACTCAGCGACCGTCCAGTCGCTGAATTCGAGGTTCTTATGCTGCGCTATTTGTACGCTTTCTTCTTTGGATGCTTTCACACAAGAACGACTTTCCCCATGACGATGTCAAGCCGGTCTCCCGTGAACGGCGAAGTCCGGCGGCGGACGTATGTCGCGTGCCTGACCTGTGGTGAAGAATTTGCATACAACTGGGACAAAATGAAAGTCGAGGGCCGCTCCAGCGCGCTTCGACAACCGTCGCCTGCGGTGGTGGTTTCCATCACGCGCGAGAGCCCTGCCCTGTATGAGAGGCTTTTGCCCGCAGACAACCGGGCTTTAACTCAGGCAGGACGCTGAATTTCACTTACTGTCCGGTAAGGTGAAGCAGAACGTGGAACCCTGACCGGGGGCTTGCACCCGGATGCCGCCGCCGTTCAACATCTTTTGCATTCCGGCAAGGGTGCGGCTCCGACCACAACCAGGAATCTGCCTGCCCCCCTCGCAGAAAACAAACGAAAAATAATTCTGTAACGCCGTCTTCCCTACGGGATCTAACTTGGTTTGGAGTGCGCTTTGGCGGGAATGGCAAGATCCGAATGCCACCCCCGGCGCCGAAAACTACTCACCGACCCACGAGGGGAGTCCTATCCATGCCAGCCACGAACTCAAAAGCTACGAAAACACGGAAAACCGCCCCAACGGGATCCGATAACCGCGAATCACACGTCCTGCTCAAGACGCTGATCGCATTCAAACAGGGGAACTTCCGCGTACGCATGCCGGTGGACCTTGTCGGGATGGACGGCAAAATCGCCGACGCCATCAATGACATCCTGGACCTCAACCAGAAGATGGCCAACGAGTTCGACCGGATCAGCCGAACCGTGGGCAAGGAGGGCAAGATCGCACAGCGGGCGTCGATCGGCGCCACCAGCGGCGATTGGGCGCGTTGCTTTGAATCCGTTAACAGCCTGATTGGCGACCTCGTCCAGCCTTCCACTGAGGTTGCGCGCGTCATCGGTTCTGTAGCGAAGGGCGATCTCTCCCAAACGATGTCTCTCGAAGTGGACGGACGGCAGCTGCGCGGAGAATTTCTGCACACTGCGCGTGTCGTGAATACGATGGTGGACCAGTTGAATTCGTTCGCGTCGGAAGTGACACGCGTCGCCCGCGAAGTCGGCACCGAAGGCAAACTCGGCGGGCAGGCGGTGGTGCGCGGCGTCGCGGGAACCTGGAAGGATCTTACAGAAAGCGTCAACTCGATGGCGAGCAACCTGACGAATCAGGTTCGCAACATTGCGGGTGTTACGACGGCTGTGGCCACGGGCGATTTGACCACCAGAATCACCGTCGATGCGCGCGGCGAAATTCTGGAATTGAAAAATACTATTAATACGATGGTGGATCAGCTGAGTTCGTTTGCGGCGGAAGTGACGCGTGTGGCCCGTGAAGTCGGTACGGACGGCAGGTTGGGCGGGCAGGCGGAAGTAAAAGGCGTGGCAGGCGTCTGGAAGGATCTGACGGATTCGGTGAATTCGATGGCCGGCAATCTCACGGCTCAGGTCCGTAATATTGCCGAAGTGACAACTGCGGTGGCGAAGGGCGACTTATCGACGCGTATCACGGTGGATGCGCGCGGCGAAATTCTCAGACTGAAAAATACGATCAATACGATGGTGGACCAGCTCAGCTCGTTCGCCGCGGAAGTGACCCGCGTGGCGCGTGAAGTCGGAACCGAAGGCCTGCTGGGCGGCGAAGCGGATGTTCCCGGCGTCGCCGGAACGTGGAAAGATCTCACAGACTCCGTTAATTCCATGGCCGGAAACCTGACAGCGCAGGTTCGTAATATCGCGGAAGTTACCACCGCCGTCGCGAAAGGCGATCTTTCGCGCAAGATCACCGTGCCCGTGCGCGGCGAAATTCTTGAGCTCAAAAACACCATCAATACGATGGTAGATCAGCTCAGCTCGTTCGCATCGGAAGTCACACGCGTGGCGCGCGAGGTTGGTACCGAAGGTAAACTCGGCGGCCAGGCGAAAGTGGAAGGCGTCGCGGGCACCTGGCGCGATCTGACGGAGAGCGTAAATTCCATGGCCGGTAACCTGACCAATCAGGTTCGCAACATCGCCGGTGTAACGACCGCCGTCGCCCGGGGCGATCTTTCTACGAAAATTACCGTCGACGCTCGCGGCGAAATTCTGGAGCTCAAAAACACCATCAACACCATGGTGGATCAGCTCAATTCGTTCGGCAGCGAAGTGACGCGCGTGGCTCGCGAAGTCGGCACGGAAGGCAAGCTGGGCGGCCAGGCGCAGGTCAAAGGCGTCGGCGGCGTCTGGAAGGATCTCACGGATTCCGTGAACTCCATGGCCGGCAACCTGACGAATCAGGTCCGTAACATCGCCGGAGTGACCACAGCCGTTGCGAAGGGCGACCTTTCGACCAAGATCACCGTCGATGTCCAGGGCGAGATTCTGGAACTGAAGAACACGATCAACACGATGGTCGATCAGCTGAATTCCTTCGCGAGCGAAGTCACGCGTGTTGCGCGCGAAGTCGGCACCGATGGGAAACTCGGTGGCCAGGCGCAGGTCAAGGGCGTCGGCGGCGTCTGGAAAGATCTGACCGATTCGGTGAACTCGATGGCCGGCAATCTGACGGCTCAGGTTCGCAACATCGCGGAAGTCACGACTGCCGTGGCGACCGGCGACTTGTCGCGCAAGATTACCGTCGATGTGCGCGGCGAAATTCTGGAGCTCAAGAACACGATCAACACGATGGTGGATCAGCTCAACGCGTTCGCCGGCGAAGTCACGCGCGTGGCCCGCGAAGTCGGCACCGAAGGCAAGCTCGGCGGCCAGGCCGACGTCAAAGGGGTCGGCGGCGTCTGGAAAGATCTCACCGACAGCGTCAACTTCATGGCCGGAAACCTGACCTCTCAGGTTCGTAACATCGCGCAGGTGACCACCGGCGTGGCGAAGGGCGATCTATCAACGAAAATTACCGTCGATGCGCGCGGCGAAATTCTGGAATTGAAAAATACCATCAACACGATGGTGGATCAGCTCAACGCGTTTGCTTCGGAAGTCACGCGCGTAGCCCGCGAAGTCGGCACCGAAGGCAAACTGGGCGGCCAGGCCGATGTACACGGCGTCGCCGGAACCTGGAAGGATCTTACGGACTCCGTCAACTCCATGGCGAGCAACCTGACCAGTCAGGTTCGTAACATCGCCGAAGTCACCACCGCCGTCGCCAAAGGCGATCTTTCCCGCAAAATCACCGTCGATGTGCGCGGCGAAATCCTCGAACTGAAAAACACCATCAACACCATGGTGGATCAGCTCAACGCCTTCGCCGGCGAAGTAACGCGAGTAGCGCGCGAGGTCGGCACCGAAGGCAAGCTCGGCGGCCAGGCAGACGTCAAGGGCGTCGGCGGCGTCTGGAAAGATCTCACCGACAGTGTCAATTTCATGGGTGGAAACCTGACTTCTCAGGTTCGCAATATTGCGCAGGTCACCACAGGCGTGGCGAAAGGCGATCTATCGACGAAAATCACCGTCGATGCGCGCGGCGAAATTCTGGAGCTGAAGAACACCATCAACACCATGGTCGATCAGCTCAACGCGTTCGCTTCCGAAGTCACGCGCGTAGCCCGCGAAGTCGGCACCGAAGGCAAGCTCGGCGGCCAGGCCGACGTACGCGGCGTCGCGGGAACCTGGAAAGATCTCACCGACAGCGTCAACTACATGGCGAGTAACCTGACGAACCAGGTCCGCAACATCGCCGGTGTCACCACCGCCGTGGCGCGGGGCGATCTGACTACCAAAATCACCGTCGATGCGCGCGGCGAAATTCTGGAGCTCAAGAACACCATTAACACGATGGTGGATCAGCTCAGCTCCTTCGCATCCGAAGTCACGCGCGTGGCCCGCGAAGTCGGCACCGAAGGCAAGCTGGGCGGCCAGGCCGAGGTCCGTGGCGTGGCAGGCACGTGGAAAGATCTTACGGATAACGTGAATTTCATGGCCGGAAACCTGACCAACCAGGTCCGTAACATCGCTGAAGTCACTACCGCCGTCGCGGGCGGCGACTTATCCCGCAAAATCACCGTCGACGTGCGCGGTGAAATTCTCGAACTGAAAAACACCATCAACACGATGGTGGATCAGCTCAGTTCCTTCGCGTCGGAGGTCACGCGCGTCGCCCGCGAAGTCGGTACCGAGGGCAAGCTGGGCGGGCAGGCCGATGTGCCCGGAGTCGCCGGAACCTGGAAAGATCTGACGGACAGCGTGAATTCGATGGCTGGCAACCTCACCTCGCAGGTTCGCAACATCGCGCAGGTCACGACGGCTGTCGCCAACGGCAACCTGTCGCGCAAAATCACGGTCGACGTGAAAGGCGAAATCCTCGAACTGAAAGACACCATCAACACCATGGTGGATCAGCTCAATTCGTTCGCGAGCGAAGTTACACGCGTGGCCCGCGAAGTCGGCACCGACGGTAAACTCGGCGGCCAGGCCGAAGTGAAGGGCGTCGCCGGCACCTGGAAGGATCTGACGGATAACGTCAATTCCATGGCCGCTAACCTCACGACGCAGGTACGCGGCATCGCGAAAGTCGTCACCGCCGTAGCGAACGGCGACCTCAAGCGCAAACTGGTTCTCGAAACCAAAGGCGAAATCGCGGAACTGGCAGACACGATCAACGGCATGATCGATACCCTCGCGACCTTCGCCGATCAGGTGACGACCGTGGCTCGCGAAGTCGGTATCGAGGGTAAACTGGGCGGTCAGGCGCGCGTCCCCGGCGCTGCCGGTATCTGGCGCGATCTGACGGATAACGTCAATCAGCTTGCCGCCAACCTGACGAATCAGGTCCGCGCGATCGCCGAAGTCGCCACCGCCGTCACGAAAGGTGACCTTACGCGTTCCATCGCCGTGGAAGCCCAGGGTGAAGTCGCGGCGCTGAAAGACAACATCAACGAAATGATTGTCAACCTGGCGGCCACCACCCGCAAGAACAACAATCAGGACTGGCTGAAGACGAACATCGCCAAATTCACGGGCATGATGCAGGGTCAGCGCGATCTGCTCGCCGTCGCGCAACTGCTGCTTTCGGAATTAACACCGTTGGTCGGCGCACAGCACGGCACTTTCTACATGGCCGAAAATACCGAAGACTCCGCGGTGATGACTCTTTTGACCGGCTACGCGATCGAAGGACGAATTCCCAAACGCTTCAAGTTCGGCCAGGGGCTGGTCGGGCAATGCGCACGCGAAAAAGAGCGTATCCTCGTAACCAATGTCCCGGCGGATTACGTAAGAATCAATTCAAGTCTCGGAGGCAGCACTCCCGTCAGCATCGTGGTGCTGCCCGTTCTGTTCGAAGGTGACGTCAAGGCCGCCATTGAACTCGCCTCGTTTGGGCAATTCAACGAAGTACACCTCGCTTTTCTCGACCAGCTCACGCAATCCATCGGCATCGTGCTCAACACCATCGCCGCCACGATGCGGACCGAGCAGCTTCTCAAACAGAGCCAGGCTCTGGCGGAAGAATTACAGAGCCAGCAGCTTCAGTTGCAGACAACGAACGAAGAACTGCAGGAGAAAGCTCAACTGCTCGCCGAACAGAAAACAGAGGTTGAAGCCAAAAACCAGGAAGTCGAACAGGCCAAGAAAGCCCTGGAAGAAAAAGCCGAACAGCTGGCCCTCACGTCTAAATACAAGAGCGAATTTCTGGCCAATATGAGTCACGAACTTCGCACGCCTCTGAATAACCTGCTGATACTTGCCCGGATGCTGTCCGAGAACTCGGATAAGAATCTGACTTCGAAGCAGGTCAAGTTCGCCGAAACCATCCATACGTCCGGCACCGATCTGCTGGCCCTGATCAGCGATATCCTGGATCTCAGCAAAATCGAATCCGGCAAGATGGATGTCGAGATCGGCGGCGTGCGGTTTACCGAACTTCAGGACTACTGCGAAAAGACCTTCCGGCATGTGGCCGAAGGTAAGAGTCTCGATTTCGGCATCGAACTGGGCGGGTCGCTGGTCGCCGAGGTCATGCATACCGACGCGAAGCGCCTGCAGCAGGTTCTGAAAAATCTTCTGTCGAATGCGCTCAAATTTACAGAACGGGGCGCCGTGCGGCTCACGATCGAAAAAGTCACCTCCGGCTGGAGCGCGGGCCATATGGTTCTTTCACGAGCCAAATCGGTCGTCGCATTTTCGGTCACAGACACGGGGATTGGCATCCAGACCGACAAGCAGCGAATTATTTTTGAGGCCTTCCAGCAGGCGGACGGCACCACCAGCCGCAAGTATGGCGGCACGGGACTCGGCCTGTCAATCAGTCGCGAACTGGCACGCCTGCTGGGCGGCGAAATCCGCCTGCAGAGCGCCCCCACCGTGGGCAGCACCTTCACGCTGTACCTTCCCCAAACGTATGTCACGCCCATGCAGATGCCGAAGAGCGAAGCGCTTCGGATTACCCCCATCATGCTGGAGCAGGCGGCAAATCCCAATGACAACGTGGATCTGATCCTCACCTCGCCGCTCGAAGGCCAGGTGCTGACCGAAGAACTGGTGCTCGATGACGACCGTAACATCATTCAGCCGGGTGACCCCTCCCTGCTGATCGTGGAAGACGACATCACGTTTGCCAGAATCCTCGTAGACCTCGCTCACGACCACGGCCTGAAAGCGCTGGTAGCGCTTCGCGGCAGCAGCGCAATATCCCTGGCCCGTGAATTTAAGCCTGGCGCGATTACCCTGGACATCGGTCTTCCCGACATGGCGGGATGGACGATTCTCGATCGGTTCAAGCACGATCCGACCACCCGCCACATCCCGGTCCACATCATCTCCGGCGACGAGAATCGGCGACGGGGACTGGGTCTTGGCGCCATCAGCTACCTGGAAAAAGCGGTTGATAAAGATTCACTCGCCGGAACGTTCGCGGCTATCGGCCAGGCCGCCCGGACCCGCGAAAAGAAGCTGCTGGTGGTATGCACCGATGACGCGGCAAGAAAGGACCTGACCGCGATGCTGGCGGCGCCGGATCTTGAAATCGTGGAAGCCCTGACAGGAAATGCCGCCCTGGGTCTGGCGTCGGGACAACCCCTCGAAGGAATCGTCATCCATCTGGACCTGGAAGACATGCCCGCGTTTCATCTGGCGGCGCGGCTTCAGTCCGGAAGCGGCGCGGGCGGCGTTCCGCCGATTCTGCTGCTGGCTACGCGCGCCTTCACTCTGCAGGAAGAACAGAATCTCACAATCCTGATGAGGAACAGCATTGTGAAACCGGTTTATTCGCTGGAACGGCTGCTTGACGATTCGGTGCTGCTGCTTCACCGGGACGAGGCCAGCCTTCTTCCCGCCCAGCGCACGATACTCGAACAGCTGCGCGAAACGGATACCGCATTGTTCGGCAAAACGGTTCTGGTGGTGGATGACGACGTCCGCAATATTTTCGCTCTCACGAGTCTGCTGGAAGAACACAATCTGAACGTCGTGCATGCGGAAAACGGTCATGCGGGCATCGAGCTTCTGACGAGTACGCCAGGCATCGATCTCGTGTTGATGGACATCATGATGCCTGAGATGGATGGCTACGAAACCATGAAGGCAATCCGGAATATTCAGAAGTTCCGGTCGCTTCCCATCATTGCGCTCACGGCTAAGGCGATGAAGGGAGACCGGGCCAAGTGCATTGAGGCCGGAGCTTCCGACTACGTTACGAAACCGGTGGACCTGGAGCAATTGTTTTCCGTCCTTCGGGTGTGGGTCAGCGGAGATAATGAACCCGTGCAAACCGCTGTTTCGGTGTAAAATAGAACTTTCTATAGGGTCCTGAATGACATCAGAAACGAGGGAGCGCCCGGAGGTCCCTCCGGCAATTTCGGGAAGGCCGGCCCGGCACGCGTCGAAAGTCCTGCTGGTGGACGACTCCCCTGACAATCTTGTATCTCTGGAGGCTGCGCTCGAAGGGCTGGAGGCGGAGATGGTTTCCGCGCGATCCGGCATGGAAGCGTTGCGGCATCTGCTGGAACAGGATTTCGCGGCGATTATCCTGGACGTGAAAATGCCGGACATGGACGGCTTTCAGACGGCCGAGATGATCCGCAGCCGGAAGCGCTCGCGCCACACTCCGATTCTGTTCCTGACAGGCTATAAGAGCGACGAGCACCTTTTCCGGGGTTATGACCTGGGCGCCGTGGATTTTCTCTTCAAGCCGGTAGTGCCCGAGATCCTCCGTTCCAAGGTAAGCGTATTCGTCAAGCTAAGCCTCAACACGGAACTGCTGCGACGCCAGGCCGAAACTCTGAGCAAGGCCGAGCAGAAGTTCAGGTCGCTTCTCGAAGCGGCTCCGGACGCCATGATTATCAGTTCCGAGGATGGCCGGATCAGCCTTGTGAACTCACAGGCGGAAGCTCTGTTCGGATTTCGGCGGGAGAAACTTGTTGGCGGCAATATTCAGACCCTGGTGCCCGCGTGGCGGGGTCTGCAAACAGCGGCCGGCTCGCACCAGGAAGTGAGGGCCACCCGGAAGGATAAGAGCCATTTCCCCGTGGAAATCAGCCTGAGCCCGCTCCACACGGCGGAGGGCCTGCTTGTAACGTCGGCGATACGGGATATCACCGAACGAAAACGGATCGATGAAGATATCCGCGAACTCAATACCCGGCTGGAACTACATGTGGCTGAGCGCACCAGGGAGCTTCGGGAGGCCAATGAGGCGCTGCGGCAATCGAATGACGACCTGAGCCAGTTCGCATATGCGGCAAGCCATGATCTTCAGGAGCCGTTAAGAATGGTGGCGTTGTACGGGCAGCTGTTCCAGAAACGCTACGCGGGCCAGCTCGATCAGGAGGCGGACCGGTCCCTCGGGTTCATGATTACGGGCGCCCAGCGCATGGAAATGCTCCTCAGGGATCTGTTGATGTACTCCCAGGCCGGGTCCGATGTCGATCCCCCCGGCCCCGTGAATTGCCAGGATGTCCTGGCTAAAGTTACCTTCAACCTTCAGACCGCCATCGAACAGAACGGCGCGGTAGTGAGCTGGACCCGGTTACCCGAAGTGAAAGCCCACGAGATCCGCCTCGTCCAGCTTTTCCAGAACCTCATCGGAAACGCCGTGAAATATCGCGGCGCCGAGCCGCCGGTGATCTGTGTGACCGCGGAACTCCAGGATACTCACTGGTTGTTTTGTGTGGAGGATAACGGTATCGGAATCAAGCCGGAGTACGCCCAGCAGGTCTTTGGCATTTTCAAAAGGCTGCACGGTCACAGTTATCCGGGGACAGGGATCGGGCTGGCCATTTGCCAGCGCATCATCGAGAGATATGGCGGACGGATCTGGGTGGAGCCCGCGGTCGGCTTGGGCTCGCGGTTCTATTTCACAGTGCCGCAAACCACCGGGGAGCAAGCGCGGGCAAAGACGGCAGCGGAAGGCCGCACCTACTCCGGACACCCCCCGGCCGTAGCCGCAGTCTGAACCCGGGTCCCCCACACCGCTAACGATCTTGTGGAGCCGCTCCACAAGTTAACTGGAGGATGTGGCGGATTGCGGGACCGGATGCCCGCTGTTCAGGACTTCACGCACAAGCGGGCCGAGCTTCATGAATTCCACCAGATCGAGAGGTTTCTGGAAGTATCGCGTTGCGCCCAGACGTGAGGCCTGAGACTTGTCTCCCGGCGAATCCGACGAGGTGACCACCACCACCGGAACGCGGGCGCATTTCTGGCTGTGCCGTATGCGTTCAAGCACCCTGGCGCCACCCTTGCGGGGCAAATTGAGGTCGAGCAGCACCACATGTGGACGATGCCATGTCTCGCCGCGATCCATAGCCTCAACTAATTCTATTGCCTTTTCGCCGTCCGGCGAGACCTGAAATTCACAGTCGAGGCCGTCCAGCTTCAAAGCGGCTCGCATCAAAAGCTCGTCCGCCTCGCTGTCTTCCACCAGCCAGACCTGTAGTCGTCCCGGGTTATGAATCACTTGAGCGTTACTGCTTTCCGTTGGTATCGTTGTCACTTGGATGACCGCCGTCGCTGGGGGGGATAGCACTTATAGCTCCAACCTGATCAGACGTACTCCGCAAGGGGTTCGCGGGAGGGATGTCAGGGCAGATATTGCACATCCGTGCGAAATTTGCCGCCGTTATTGTGGTCCCGGCGGCCGCGCCGCCAATATCCACGCCAGATTCGCCATATCGGGGATCTGGCCTTCCGAATGCAAATGCGGACCGTCAGGACATAAAACAGGACATAAAATATGACTCGGGAGAGCTATGGCCAGGCATACCAGCGGGGATTCGGACTGACGCTCCGCCTTCTGCGTTCACGCGGGGTGCCTTGGGAGCGCGCGAGCGAAGTGACCCAGACCGCCTGGGCCAAGGGGTGGGAACGGCTCGAACAGCTTCGCAATGAGAGTATGGTCGTCACGTGGGTGAATTCCATTGCACTCAACCTGCACAGCCGCATCGTTCGCACTGAGCCTGCGTGGCAGGTGCTCCCGGAAATCGCAACAACGTCGGCCATCAATCTGGCCGCCATCGATATGGCGCGAATCCTCAGGATCTGTTGCCCGGGAGACAGGGCGTTACTGAGACAACAGATGAACGGCCTTACGCCCTGTGAGATCGCGCGGATGCGTGGGGTACCGGAAAGTGCAATCCGGATCAGGCTGATGCGCGCCCGCCGCTCCGCCCGTCTGCGAATCGAGCAGATCGGACATTCGAAGCCCGGGAAATAGCGCCGCCACGCCGCCTTCAGGCCACTGCGGCGATAGAATCCGCGTCCGTCGGTGTTGTTCCGGAAGAGTACAGGGCTCGCAGCTGCATCTGCCTCGATCGCAAACCGGGTTGCATACTGAGCGGCATACCCGCCTGCGCGAGTGTGGCGAGAACGCGCTCCGGCTCCCCCAGATCGCTCCATCCCACGCTCGCGGCCATTCGGACGACGAGCAGTTCGGAACTGCAGCGCGAGAGGACCTGTCGGGAGAAATCGACCGGCGCCACCTCATCCAGGTACGCAGCCGCCACATCGCCACTCGATTCGAACCTCGAAAAACCGCGCAGCAGGCCGGGGACGGTCGATTCCAGCAAGCGTAAAAACGCGCCGGCGCGGCCTGCCATCACAAACGTATTCCACAGACACCCTTGCCGCTGCAACACCTGCGCCGTGCTCAACGACGGTTTCTCCCAGAACCGGACGACCTGGTGAAGGTGACCGGCGACGTTCCATGCCGGTGCCGGCCCTGGTTCGATCCAGCCATATCCGGTCTCCGGATGAGTGGCCTCCGCGCCCAGTAAGACCAGCGAGTCCGGACAAACGACCGCTGTCTCGACAGCCGACTCAACAGCCGCCAGGAAGCGGCTCTCGTCGGAATAGAAATGGTCCGATGGAAAAAACGCGACGATCGCATCCGGGTCTCGCTGCGCGATCCGAAGGAGCGCAAAAACGATCGCCGTACCCGTTCCCTTGTTCTGCGGCTGGACAACAACCTGGCCGGAACAAACGCCCCCCAGCTCATCGGCATAAAAAGACTCGTGGGCTCGGGTGACGACGAACATGGTTTTGTCCTCTTCGGTCACGCCGGCAAGTCTTTTCCTCGTGTGGGCGAGCAACGACCGGTCTCCAAATACAGGACAGAACTGCTTGGGGCGGTCATCTCCTGAAATCAATCTTGAAAGAGGCCGGAGGCGAACGCCGTCGCCTCCGGCCAGGATCACGGCCCAGGGTTTCTGACTGGACGGGATCCGAAGCTGACAGTTATTCACGTCGAGCGTATTGGTCATTTTAGTGTGCTCCAAACGGCGCAGCAAGCGAAGGACCACGAATTCAGAGCCGCAACCGGGAAGGAGTGCCCATGTTCCGCAACTTGGTTCACCCCCCGAAACGGCAGGGGACGTCTGGACCGGCGTCGGCCGCTGTCAGTTCCGAAATCCCCTTGTGTAGTGTCCGCAGACTGATGCTCAGATTCCCGCCCCGGCGGGACCGACGGCGGCGCCTCTACCTTCTTCGAGGGCCATTGCGTTGGTTGAATACCAATTAACAAGAGGCCGGAGCAACCCGCAAGCCGCTCCGGCCTCCCGTTATGAAACTTATCGCTGTAAACAGCTCGCTACTGGCGCACAGGCGACTCCCGGGTCAGCGCCCCTTCAAAGCGGTGTGCGGCCGCCGGAGTTCTGACGTCGCCCGCGAGAACTTCATGATTCGTGATGTCGCGGCCGTAGAGTTCTCTATCGGCGTCCCCGTCGGGACGAAGCGTAGCGCCCTCCAGCGAAACCCCGGCGAAGATTCCGTGGGAGCGGGAATACGACAGCATTTCCGCATGCATCATCGCGTCCGTTTGCGCGGCCGCATTCCGGCCAATCGGACCCGCCGCCACGCTGGCCTCTCCGCCGAGCGTAAATTTATCGGACAGCAGATGCCTCATTCCCCCGTCGTTCATGACAAGCAGGATAACGTCCGTATCCGAAAGGCCGATCTGAAAGCCCACACTGCCACCCTCTACGCGCATCGCTGCCGGTGCGCTCCAGCCTCCGCCGGGTCGGCGGCATGATGCAAAGCCACTCCCGAACTTCGCGCCCAGAATGAATCCGGCTTTTTTCATCCCCGGTATGACCACAACGCATTTCGCCTTGTCAAGTAGATCCTGCGGTATGCCCCTGTCGGAAGCGTGCATCATGTCGGTCAGCGTGTCGGCTGACGCAGCGAGGCGGTCGTCGACTTTCACTTCCCTGTCGGCGGCGAAAGCCGCGATACTCATCGAACCTGCGATTGCCAAAATGATTGGAAGTCTCTTGTTCATCCGTATGTCTCCTTCTCCCGCCCGACTGGGAGCACCAAAGATTCCAATGTGCCGTACCTCACCTTTATTCAGACGTGCGAAACTGGGCATGCGCGTGCACTGCCTTCAGGAGGAGGTTACGGAATCATGAAAGCAAGCACGAAAGATCAAATGCAGGGTAAGTTTCACGAAGCGAAAGGCGCAGTGAAAGAGAGCGCCGGGACAGCGGTAAATAATCCCGATCTGGCAGCCCGCGGACGCGACGAGAGAGTCGCTGGAAAAGTGCAGAACAAAGTCGGTCAGATCGAAAAGGTCATCGAGAAATAGCAGTTATCGAGCCCACGCGCGGAACGGGCTCAGGCGATTCCGTTCCGCGCGCAAATATGGTCAATCCGGCTACCGTATCTCGAAACAGTTCTCTCCACCCAGCGATCGACTTACCGGACAGCGACGAAGACTTACTGGATCGATATGAGTACGCCGCCTTTCGTTACTTTCTCGAAAATGTAGTTCCCGCGACCGGCTTAGTGCCGGACACAACACGAGTTGGTTCCCCGGTGAGTATCGCCGTCGTCGGCTTCGCCCTGTCTTGCTATCCGATCGGAGTGGAACGTGGCTGGATGTCCCGCGAACACGCTACAGCTCAAACGCTTGCCACCCTGCGGTACTTCCACGAGAGCCCTCAGGACGATACTCCCGATGCCACCGGCTACAAGGGTTTTTATTATCATTTCCTGGACGTGCGCACTGGCAGGCGAGTCTGGCAATCCGAGTTATCTCTGATCGACAGCGCGTTGCTGGCCGCCGGAATCCTGACCGCGCAAACTTACTTCAGCCGCAGCACACCGGATGAAGGAGAGATCAGACACCTGGCCGACGTCCTTTACCGGCGCATGGATTGGCAATGGGCACGAGACGGTGCCCACACCGTGATGCAGGGCTGGAAACCAGAATGTGGCTTTCTCCATTACGGCTGGGAGGGCTACAACGAAGCGCTCATCCTGTTCGCTCTCGCCCTTGGCTCGCCCACTTACCCGCTGCCCGCCGCCAGCTATGACCTTTGGACCTCGACTTACCAATGGGAAAATGTGTATGGCATCGATCATTTGTATGCCGGGCCGCTTTTCATTCATCAGTTTGCCCATGCGTGGATCGATTTCAGGGGCATACGCGATCCCTTCATGCGTGAGAAACGCAGCGATTATTTCGAAAACAGCCGAAGGGCGACCCGGATTCAGCGTGAATATGCGCAGCGCAACCCGCGCGGGTATAAGGGTTACGATCGGAACTATTGGGGCTTTTCGGCGTGCGATGGTCCCGGCCCCGGCGTCCTGCCCATGCATGGCGTCAATCGCCGTCTCTTCGGATATGCCGCTCGCGGCGTCCCCTATGGACCTGACGATGGAACCATTTCTCCGGCGGCGGTTTTCGGATCTCTGCCCTTCGCGCCCGAGATCGCATTGCCCGCAATACGGCAGCTTTGCGAGCTGGACCCGCGAATCGCGAAGGACTCCCGGGTCCCGAATGGTTTGAATCCCACCGTGACCGCCGACAGCCCGCTCGGCTGGATGTCGGAAGGTTACTTCGGCCTGGATCAGGGTCTCATCGTATTGATGATTGAAAATTACCGCTCCGGATTTCTCTGGAATCTGATGCAACGGTGCCCGTGGCTGCAGGCCGGACTGCGACAAGCCGGCTTCACTGGCGGATGGTTGCGTGCGGGTCGCCATGCTGACTGATCTGACTCCACTTGCGGATGCGGGCGAAACTCCCGCTTGCGCTTCGCCGGATAACCTCCATCCCGAAGCATGGAAAAATCCGCGCCCCGCTTCGAAATACAATCTCGTCGTCCTGGGCGGCGGATATGGCGGAATCCTGACGGCTCTCGAAGCTGCACGGGCCGGCGCCAGGGTGGCGCTGGTCGAACGGAACCTGCTGGGCGGCGTGTGCCTGAACACCGGCTGCGTCTCCTCGAAAGCGCTGCTTCGCACATCGCGGCTTTACGCGGAAATGAGGAACGCCTCAAATTATGGCGCCACGGCGCCGCAGGAAATTCATATTGACTTTGCCGCCGCGATGGAACGTATGCGACGCGTACGCGCGCGCATCGGCAGACGCCGCTCGGCGGAGGAATTGAGGGCGGCCGGCATCGACGTTTTCTTTGGCAACGGCTCTTTCGCGGGCCGGGATTCGATCACAGTCAACGGAACATTGCTGCGCTTCAAACGCGCCCTCGTCGCAACCGGGGCGTGCCCGGTAATTCCCCCGATTCCCGGCCTCGCCGAAGCCGGATACCTGACGAACGAAACTGTCTTTGAACTGACCGAACGGCCGCGTCGCCTGCTGGTTATCGGCGGCGGTCCATTCGGATGCGAACTGGCGCAGACCTTTTGCCGCCTCGGTTCGCACGTCGCCATTGTTCAGGACGAGCCGCTGTTCCTTGGCCAGGAGGAGCGCGACGCCGCCCAGATTTTGTCCGACTCGCTCGCCCGCGATGGAATTGAGATTCACCTGAATACTCAGCCCGTCCGGGTACGAACAAAAGGAGCGGAAAAGATCGTTGACCTTGTTTCCGCCGATAATAAGGCGTCGGTCACAGTGGACGCCATCCTTGTGGGTACCGGCCGCGCCCCCAATGTCCGGGGAATGAATTTCGAAGCCGCGGGAATTCAGTACGATGCCACCCACGGAATCCGGATCAACGATTTCCTGCAAACCTCCAATCGCCGGATCTACGCCACCGGCGATGTCTGCCTGGAGCACAAATTTGCGCACATCGAGGGAGCTTCAGCGCATATCGTGACCCAAAACGCGCTTTTTTTCGGCAGAAAGAGATTGAGCGCGCTCACGATTCCCTGGTGTACTTACACCGATCCTGAGATTGCCCATGTCGGGATGTATGTGACGGAGGCGCGCGAAAAGCACATTCCCGTGAGTACGATTACCGTCCTGATGCATGACGTGGACCGCGCCATTGTCGATGGTGAAGAAGAAGGTTTCGTAAAAATACACACTCGGGATGGAACGGATCGGATACTCGGAGCTACCGTGGTTGCGCGGCACGCCGGTGAGATGATCAGTCACATTTCACAGGCGATGACGGCGGGTAAAGGCCTCCGCAGCCTGGCTCGCGTCAGCCACCCGTATCCGACGCAGGCGGCTGCCATTAAGATCGCAGCCAACACCTATATCAGGGCGCATCGATCGCGGTTCCTGGGCTGGTGCGCCCGGAAATGGCTCACCTGGTAGAAAACGGAATCCGCACCACAACCTGGTGTTCCCCGCTCTGCCTGAGCAGCGGCACAACCCCGTCACGCAAAACCACACCATCCAGTTCCACGCCCGGCGATTCTCTCGTCCGGACGACTTTGACTTCATAAGTCGCGTTTCCGTAGCGATAAGACAGTTCAAACCCAGGCCAGTCCCCCGGTATCGCAGGCCGAATGACGAAAGACTCTCCGCGCAACTGAAATCCCAGAATTTCTTCCATCCAGACCCGGTACATCCACGCGGCAGACCCGGTATACCAGGTCCATCCGCATTGGCCGGTCTGCAGCGGGCTGGCATAGACATCGGCGGCCGAAACGTACGGCTCGCCCCGATAGCGCTCGACATCCTTCGGGTTTCGGCAATGCTCCACGGGATTCATCAGTTGCAGCAATCTGACAGCCTGATCGCCATTGCCGAGCCGCGCCCACGCCATTGCCAGCCAAAGCGACCCGTGCGTATATTGGCCGCCATTCTCGCGGATGCCCGGCGGGTAACCCATGATGTAACCGGGGTGCGGCTCGGAATGATCGAACGGCGGCGTGAAGAGGAGCACAACGCGCTCGGCGTCTTTCACCAGTTCGCGGTTAGCCGATTCCATCGCCGTCAGGGCGCGCGCGGGGTCGCCGCCTCCCGCGATCACGGACCACGATTGCGCCAGCGAATCGATCCGCGCTTCCGTGTTCCGATGAGAGCCCAGCGGCGACCCGTTGTCGAAGAATCCCCGCAGATACCACTCGCCATCCCAGCATGATGCGTCTATCGCGGACTGCAGTTTCGCCGCGCGATCACGACTCTGCGTCGCCTCCTCGGGGTCGCGCGAATCACACAGAACCGCGTATTCTTCCAACGTACCGGCGAAGAACCAGGCCAGCCAGACGCTCTCTCCTCGCCCCTGATCACCAACTTTGTTTAAACCATCGTTCCAGTCGCAGCCACCGAACAACGGTAACCCATTCACGCCCGTGTGCCAGGCGGCCTGCATCGCCCGCCGGCAATGTTCCCACAGAGACGCGGTCTCAACGGAGACCGACGGCGTAAAGAGATGCTCCATCTCTCCGGGCGTCAGAACGGGGCCCTCGATAAACGGGACCGATTCGTCCAGCAATCCCGTGTCGCCCGTGACCTGTATGTACCGAGCCACGCAATAAGGCAGCCAGATCAGATCGTCCGAACATCGGGTCCGGACACCCATGCCGGAACCGGGATGCCACCAGTGCTGAACGTCGCCTTCATGGAATTGCCGCGACGCGGCAAGAAGAATATGCGCACGGGTGAGTTCGGGGGCTGAATACAACAGTGCCATCGAGTCCTGCAACTGATCGCGGAAGCCAAACGCGCCGCTCGATTGATAGAGGGCCGACCTCCCCCAGAAACGGCAACTGAGCGTCTGGTAGATGAGCCAGCGATTCAGGAGCAGATCGACAGACAGATTCGGCGTACGCACCTGCAGCGTTTCCAGTCTTCCGTCCCACCATTTCCGGGCGTTGGAAAAGCCTTTTTCAATCGCGCCGGGAACGCGCAGGCCGTCGACGATCTCGCGGACTCTTTCAATGCGGGGGGCTTGCCCCAGAAGGAAGATAACCTCCACTTCTTCGCCGACTGAAATCGTCGCAGGCACTTGCAGCACAGCGGCGGGATCCATATCCGGACCGCAAAAATTATTCAGTTGAACTGACTTCAGCCCCAACGGATTCGCCCGCGATCCGTTCCGCCCCAAAAACGCACGGCGGTCTCCCGAGTGAGAAGCAGCCTGCGGAATCGACGCCGCAAATGCGATCTGGTCTACGCTGTCCGGCGACCAGTGCTGCCGGGCCAGAATCGCTCCGGATTCTTCGTCGAACGAGGTGACAACGTGAGCCGCCACCTCCTCCCGCCGGGTGCCAAGCACCCATTCCGCAAAGTAAGTGGCCGTCAGGCGGCGCTTCCGCGAGGAATCGTTGCGAAGACGCAGACGGAGAATTTTCACCGGTTCGCGCGGCCCATCGTCACCGAACGGAACAAACACCGTCAGCTCCTGGGCAATCGCGTGGCTGTTATGTTCAAAAACCGTATAGCCCTGGCCGTGCCTCGCGCGATAGGCGTCCTTTTCACGGATGGGAAGCGCAGTTGGAGTCCAGACCACTCCCGAATCCTCATCGCGGAGGTAGATCGCCTCCGAGGGCGGGTCTTTGACCGGATCGTTCTGCCAGGGAGTGAGTCTGTTTTGCTGGCTGTTGAGGTTCCAGGTAAATCCCCCGCCGCTCTCCGTTACCATACATCCGAAATCCGGCGTCCCGATGACGTTGGCCCACGGCGCAGGGGTCACCGTACCTGGCCCCAGATAAATTGCATACTCACGGGCGTCCTGAGAAAAGCCTCCGACGCCGTTGAAATAGGAAAGCTCCAGAAACGGCAGCGGACGCGACGGCTCTTCGTCGCCCGCGAACCCCGGAACGAACGGCATGGCTACCGGGCCCGGTTCGCGAACCCCAGGCAATTGCCGCGCCAGCGCGCCGCGAGACCCGGTCAGGACCACTCGCGAACTACTGAATATCAGGGCGCGCTGCGCGTCGTTCAGGACGGACCAGTCCCGCAGGAACGCGCCGCCGGGACGATCGGTACCGACTTCCCGCGTATGCGCATCCAGTACGCGCTGCAACTGAAAGTGCAGCGGCCGGTCATAGCTGGAAGCTTCCTGATTGAGAATGACCAGATCCGCCATAAACCCGCGCGCTCTCCAGTAAGAGTGGGCCGCAAGGACTTCGCGAACCAACTGAAGCCCCGTTTGTTCGCGTACCGTGACCGTCACGATCGGCAAATCTCCCGAGATTCCCATCGCCCATAAATCCTGCTGCCCCACGGTACCCGGAACCGGCCGCGAGCCCTGCTGCCGGAGCGGAGTACACGGGAATATCAGATAGCCGGCCAGTTGCTGATAGCTGTGGGCCACCTCCGCGCCGATCTGAAGATGCCGGAATTCGAGCTGCTCATGGGTCCATGCCAGATCCAGCACGCGCGCGGCGGATTCCGGGCGGCGGTATTTCGCGATCAGCCTCAACAGATCTTCGCGGGAAGACGCGGCTAAGGTGAGGAACGACAGTTCCAGCTTTCCGCGCGGCTCCAGAGTTTCCCGGCAGCGGAGACTCGCGGCTGCATCGAGCACCGCGCCCACGCTCCCGTTGAGCGATCTTCCCGATGCCTCGGCATCCGCGATCGAACGCCCGCGGCCAATGAACGTCCCGCGATCCGTTTCGACTTCCACATTTCCCGTGGCACCCACCAGCATGTGGCCCACCCACAGCGGAGCATCGTCCGGCGAGCGCAGCCGCCGATGGGCGACGATCGTGCCTTCGACGATTTCAGTCTCGACAAAGAGCTTGCTGAAAGTCGCATGCCCTGCGTCGGCTGCGTGCTCCGCCAGCGCCAACTCCGCAAAAGACGTGATCTCGAGATACCGGCGGCGCCTTGTGCGGTTCAGGATGGTGATTTTCCTGACTTCGACATCGTCGTCGGCGCTCACCACCACGCTCATGATGGACTCAATCCCGAGAAACACGCGGCGGAAATCGGCATGATTCGCCGAAAAGATGGCGGATGCCTCCTTGCGGTCTCCGCTCAGTGGCTGCGACGTTGCCGACCATGTCGCGCTCGGGCGTTCCTCGTGCAGCAACACGAATGTCCCCCGATCGTCGAGAGCGGAATCCGCTCTCCAGCGGGTGATGTCGAACTGGTTCCACCGGCTATAACCGGAACCGGAATTCGTCACCATCACCGAGTAACGTCCGTTGCCCATCAGCAGCGTTTGCGGCAGGAGCGTCCTCGACGGCAGCACACGTTCCGCCGCCTCTTCCACCGGCTTCGGCGCCACCACGGGCGCGGGCAGACGACGCTTCCTGACGCGCAGGCGCGCCAGCGGAATGCGCTCGAACAGCAGAGATTCCACAGCGCGAATACGCGGATCGGAATGGAAGCGCTGGCGGACGATGTCGCCGTGGAGCAGATTGTCCAGCGCCGCCAGGCTCATTCCCTGATGATGCGCAAAGTAAGCGTAGATCGGGATCGCGCCCTCGCGGCTGGAGGTTCTCGAATAATCCACCGCCTCGTAAAAACCCATCGGACCCTTCAGCCCGCCGCTTTTTTCCAGCCGTCTTAAATTCGCAAGAGCCGCACGCGGTTCGAACAGGAGCGCCAACATCGTGGCGTAGGGAGAAACCACCAGGCGGCTGTCTGCCTCGGGGTTCTGCGCCAGCGCCTCCACGCCGAACGCCCGGTATTGATATGTTTGCCGGGCATCGAGCGCGCTGTAGGCGGATTCTGAAAGCCCCCACGGCCCGCCCCAGTTCTCACCGAACAGAATCTGCCCCTTCACCGCGTTCCGGCAGGCCAGATCCAGTTGCGAATTCTCATAGCTGTTGGTAAACAGCATGGGCATGAGGAATTCGAACATCGTTCCGCTCCACGAGAGCAACTGCCGGCCCTGCTGTTCGGTCCGCATGGGACGGCCCAGCGCGTACCAGTGTTCGATGGGAATGTCTCCCTTGGCAATGGCCAGGAAACTTGTCAGGCGCGATTCGCTGGCCAGAAGGTCGTAATGACTGGTGAAAACCGGCGGCCCCTCGGCCACGTAACCTACCGCGAGGTTCCGCCGGCGTGGATCGTACAGCGTTCCGATATTCATCTCATCCGCCAGGCGGCGGATGCCCTGCTGTAGTTTCCGCATTTCCAGCGCGGTGATGGCGGCGTTCTTCTCCGCAGCCTGGATCTCGATCTTTAGCTGCGCGATCCACGCCGCTGCTTCGGGCGGCATCTCGGGAGAGAACGGCCGGTTGGTAATCGCGCGCAACGCGGGGATGCCCACTTCCAGCGCCGTGAGGGAAGGCATCGCGCTTAGTGCTTCCCGCCGCAGCCCCACCACGTCCCAGCCGAACTGGAGCAGAAATTCTTCGGTGGGGCGCGAGAGCGTTTCCACCCATCGAAGATTCCGTTCGATGACGTCAATCCAGGCGTCGATCTCCGCGACGAAGCGCGCGGCCCAGTATGCGCGATCGCCGCCGGAACCCGACTCCCATTTATTCACGTCGCGAAAGGGGTCGGCTGAATGAAAGACCAAACGAAGCCTGGGGATGAGCTCGTAGTCGCGAAGGTCGGATCGCAGCAGGCGGGCGGCCGCGCGGCAGGGCGCGCTCAGGTAGAGGTCTTCCTCTGCCTTCTCGCTTACGATGCCGAGCGTGGTCAGCAGGCCCCGGAGACACGCCCCCGTCAGCAGCGGCTGATTCAGCAGTTCGTCGATCGCCCGAGCCACGGTCCACAGGCTCGCCAGCAGATTGCCGCTGTCCGCCGAAGAAATGTAGCGGGGATTCAGCGGCATCAGCGTATCGATGTCGTACCAGTTATAGAAGTGGCCGTCCTGCCGTTCCATCGCATCCAGGGTCGCGAGCGTCGCCGTGCATCGCTGCGAGAATTTCGCGGGGGTGAGCCACCCGAAATCATACGCCGCCAGAGCCGAGGTAAACCAGAAGCCGATATTCGTGGGCGAAGTACGCCGGGCCACTTCCACGCGCAGCGCGAGCTGAGTGTTATCCGGCGGCAGCCAGTTGCTTTCCTGGTTCACCAGATCGTCGAAGAAGCGCCAGGTCATACGCGCCGCCTGATTCAGGTATTCCGTGTCGCCTTCCGCCAATTGCGCGGAACGCGGCTTCAGCGCGGGGCGATTCAACCAGAACAGAAGGAACGGCGAGCCCATCCACAGGCAAAGAAAGCCGGCCGTGGGCACCAGCCGGTGCGCATAGTACAGAATCAGCATGAGCGCCGCCGAAAGCACCGCAATAATCACCATCTGCCGTTTCGTGGAATCCAGATGGCGGTGGGCATCCCGTTGCGTGGCGTCCGCCGTTTGCCATTCGAGAAGACGCCGGCGGCTGACGCAGCGCCGGTAGCATGCCCGGACAATCGCGTCCACCGCCAGCCAGGCCTGATGCGGAAGAAAGGCCGTGAGCACGGCAGAGCGAATTAACTCGTCGCTCGCTCCCTGTCTGCCGTGGACCGTTCCTTCCAGTTGGCGCGCCCAGCGATCCAGCAGGGGAGCCAGGGCCGGGATTGCGATGGCGAGCGCGACGACCACGCTCCAGACGGAGGGCGCAACCGATGTCAGCCACCCGAACAGCAGCAGAAGCAGAGAGGTCACCGGAACCAGGCTTCTGCGAAGATTATCCAGAATCCGCCAGCGGCTGACCGCGCCGAGAGGGTTGGCGATCGGGCCTTTTGCTCCAGGGACGGCGCCAAACAGCCAGGGCGCGATCTGCCAGTCGCCCCGAATCCAGCGATGCTGCCGAAGGCTGAAGCTTGCATAATCCAGCGGGATGCTTTCCAGCAGTTCGATATCGGTGGCCAGCCCGACCCCTGCGTGCGCACCTTCGATCAGATCGTGGCTGAGCAAAGTCTCCGCCGGAAACCGCTCGCCCATGATCGCGTCGAACGCTGCGACGTCGTAAATAGCTTTGCCGTGGAACGTGCCTTCGTTGAAGTAGTCCTGCTGTATATCGGACACAGCCCGGCAGTAAGGGTCGAGGCCCGAGGTATCCGCAAAAGCGCGCGTAAAACGAGTAGCCGTGGCGCCAGGCAGGGCGATAGCCACGCGCGGCTGGATCACGGTATAACCTCGGGTCCGGATTCTCGAAACCGGATCGATCTGCACCCGATTGCACGGATGGGAGATCGTCTCCACCATCCGGCGGCCCGACTTGGGTGGCAGCGCGGTATCGGCATCGAGGGTAATCACGTAGCGGATTGTCCCTGCCAACCGGCCGACGCGCAGAATACCGGGCGGTCCGTGGCCCGCCAAAAACGAATTCAGGTCCTCAATTTTGCCCCGCTTCCGCTCGCGCCCGATCCAGCATTCTTCCGAAGCGGACCACTCGCGCGAACGATGAAACAGCAGAAAGTTGCCGCGCCGGTAGCGTTCGTTGAGCCTGGCGATACCTTTCGAGGCAACATCCAGCAGAGCCGCATCCGCCGGCTGGTCGCGCTCCGGAGCATCCAGAAAATCGGAGAAGAGCGCGAAGGAAAGATTTGCATCCTGGTTCGCAAGATAGCGAACCTCCAGCTTTTCCAGTTCGCGCTGGATCGCCGCTTCACCCGTAAGCATCATCGGCACTACGATCAGGGTTGCGCAGTCCGCCGGAATACCGCCCTCAAAGTCCATCCGCGGAAGTCTGGAAGGCGGAAACGTAGCGATGATGAACGCGTGCACAATCTGAATTGCCAGTTCGCTGAGCGGAAGAACTGCCAGCGCACCCAGAATCCAGAGCAGCCAGGGATTGCGCACGCCGGCCCCGTGCGCCAGTTCCAGAGCGACGGCATCCAGACTGGCGGTCAGCGCGAACACGCAGAAGAAATACAAAGAGACGGAGCGCTGGCGCGTGGCTCGCACGAACCGTACCCGAAGCGGCAGACGCGCGCCGGCTTTCTCCTCCAGTTCCGGAATCCCTTCCGCCACCAGGTAATAAGGAACCTGATGCCTGGGCGGCTCCGTTTGCTCCCTGGCCAGCGCCACCGCCATCCGGGCCACGTCCCTTTCGGGAGCCCCGCACCAGCGCGAAATTCTTTCCACGGTCTGGCGGCAGCGGTCGCGCGTTTCGAAATCGCTCGCTCCGTATATTCCGGACGGATCGTTACGCAGCTCTTCGTCGACGACGCTGACGCGCTCAAAAACCTTTCGAACGTCGATCCGCGCCAGCGCGCGCAGGCTTCCGAAAGCGCGCGCCGCCGCATCCGACCGGAAGACCTCGCGCATGTTCTCGGCGCGTACAATCTCCGTGACAGGCCGCCCGCCCTGCTCAACCGCGGTCTGAAACGCGGGAAGAGTGTCTTCCTCGCCCTGCAGGAGTTCCGCCAGAGCCGCCAGAAATGTCCCACTCGACGCGTAGGCTTCTGCCTCCATCGTCCGCAGCATTGCCGGCTGCGCTTCTTCGCCGTGCCTGGCGCTCACCATCAGCCGGTCTGCCCAAAGATAAGCCGCCTCGCGGTGTTGTTGCGCGCTGGCCGCGTCCGAAGCCAGTTGCGACAATTCCTCCAGGAGCGCGAGCCGAAGGATTTGCGTGAAACTCCACAATTCCGCAGTCGTCAGGGAGCGTACGGCCTGAAACTCCCGAAGAGCTTCGTGCATGCCATCTTCGGTGACCTCGTTTTCGTGGTGTTGCAGAAGACCGGCAGCCAGGGCGTGTACCTGTCCGTAATTCGCGCCCCTGTCCTCTTTCGAAGCGCTGCCTTCGAGGCCGGTGCGAATCTCCTCTACTTCGTTCTGGACGAGATATCCGTTTTCCAGAATCCAGTTGGCCGCGGGGCCCGGAGCGTGGCCGAGAGCCACGCTGGATGCCAGGTCCGCAATCGCCTTCTCAAAATCGATTTCGAGCGCCGCCAGCCGCAGCCGGATAAAAGAAGCTATCGGGATGGATGGCGGGGTCGGACGGCGAGCGGCGTCCTGTGCCCAGCTGAGATCCTGGCTATCGCCGTTGGAGTTCCGGTCTCTGGAATCGGTGAAGACCTCGGGTATGACGAAAACCGAAGTCGGATGTTCCCGCCGGATGCCCTCCACCGCCGCCTGAACAGCCGCCGCGGCCACTTCCGCCACCAGCAGTTGCTCTTCGTCTAACCGCAGGTTGAAATAACGGCCCGCACGATGATTCCGGTCCTGGCGATCGCCCGACAGCGTGAAACGGACCCCCGACTTCGTCATGCGCCTTCCCGCCCGCTCGATGGCCGGGTCGGCGGCTGCGAAGAACGCCAGAATCAGACGGGTATTTTGCCGCTTTGAAGGTTTTTTATCTTGCTGGGGAGGCTTATCGCCAACTAGCACGCGTCGCCTCTGACGGCCCTCGTGCACAAAGTAAGCAGAAACAGAAGACCGAATAACGCCGCGGCACAAAATGCCGCTGTCGACTGGACGGAACTACCCCATACTCCGCTGATCGTGGAGGTTGCTGCGAAAATAATCGACCACCCATTCATGTCGTCCCGCTCCTTATAAGAAATGCGCTGCTGAACTGAGCTGGTAAAACTAAGCCGCGGCGTCCCAGGGCATTTCGGCAGCCGACCTGTCAATGGCCTCCTGGCAGCGGATGCAGTATTTAGCCCAGGGCAGAGCGGCAATGCGCTTCGGACTGATCGGCTCATCGCATTCGACGCAGATGCCGTAGGTATCGCTCTCGATTCTCTGAAGAGCTTCCGACACGAGTGATCTCGTCTCCCACTTGCGCGTCAGCGAATCGAGTGCCATGGTGCGCTCGCCGCCCTGCTGTATCGCGTCCATTTCCTCCGCGTTCTTCTCGATTGCGATATCCTCGCGGCGAATCCGGCTGGAAGCCAGCTCATCCATCTTGGCGAAGAGGATTGTCTTAATTTCCTGGGTCTGCATCTTTTCTCCGATCCCGCCATATTGCGGCGGATGTGCCACCCACAGTGCACGCGCCGGGCCATTCGACAGACCTAACGAATACACTGACTTACCGGCACAGGCAAAGCAATTGTTGCCGACCGGGCGAACCGTTTTCGCATGTGTCGTCACCCCTGCGATTTGTGACAAAAATCACCGGGGTTTCAGCGGCAATTTCTGCCGAACCGACCTCCCGCCAGCCACGGACTTCGTTATAAAACCGCAGCGCGTCGCGAGTCGAAAAGAAAGTTATCGCTTTTGACAAATGAGGGACTTGCGCGCCGATCTGCCAGCCTGCATGACCACCCGGCGTCACCTCTGGCCACATTCGTGCAGAATCCCGCACGAGGTGTCTTATGAAAGCAGTTTCAGTGACTTCAATTGCGTTAGTCGCCGCAGCGGGACTTTTTGCTCAAGCGCCGAGTCCGGTACAGACGAATGTTGTATCGCCGTCAGACGGGCGCGTTCCCATTTTCAAAGTGGAAGTAACAACCAGGACCATCAGGGCGGTGAACTACCACCACCGTCAGGGTACCACGAAGATCGCCTTCCGTGGCACGGCGTTGATGCCGGATGCGCGGGGCGAAGCCGATGTGACGCCGAATGACGGCGCCACGCGGATCAACCTTCGCTTCGATCATCTGTCGAACCCTGTACAGTTCGGTTCCGAGTATCTGACTCTGGTTCTCTGGGCAATCACGCCGGAAGGCCGGCCGGAGCGGCTGGGAGAAGTCACGTTGAGGAACGCCGATAACCACAGCGCGGAACTCTATGCTACGACCGATCTTGAGTCGTTCGGCATGATCGTCACGGCGGAACCGTATTTCTCTGTAAGCCGGCCGTCGGATGTCGTGGTGATGGAGAATGAGATCCGTGATGACACCACCGGCACCATGGAAGACATTGAGGCCAAATATGAATTACTGAAACGCGGCGAGTACTCAGAAAACGTGAGTGCGAGTGGCGTGGCAGCGGTGACTTCCGAGCTGAACGTCCCGTTGCAGTTGCGCGAGGCGCGGCTTGCAGTGGCGATCGCCAAAGCCCAGGGCGCCTACACCTATGCCGCCGACACCATGCAGAAGGCAGATACCGACATGGTGAATGCGGAGGGTTACAACCAGAGCAAAGATTTGAAGAGGCTGGAAACTTCGGCGCGTGAAGCGACACAGATGGCCGAGGATGCCCGCCGCATCAGCATCCAGAAAGAAAACGACGCCACTGCCGCCGCGTTAGCGCAGAGCGAGTCCGACGCACAGGCCCGGGCTTCGGAGGCGCAGACGAAAGCGGCCGAAGAAGCGCGGCTGCGTGCCACTGCGGAAGCTGAAACTGCCGCCGCCCAACGCCAGAAGCGCGAAGCGGAAGTCGAGATGGCCAGTGCGAAGGAAGCTCAACAGAGCGCCGAAGCTGCCCGCGCCGCCGCTCTCGCCGAGGAGCGGACGCTCGCCGCGGAGAAGGCCTCCTCCGATACTGCCCGCGCCCGGTCCGAACAGGATGCGCAACACCTGCGTGAACGCCTGAAGGATCAATTGAACCTCATCCTGATGACCCGGGACACCGCTCGTGGCCTGATCGTCAACATGTCCGACGTGTTATTCGACACCAACGAAGCCACGCTCAAACCGGGAGCGAAGGAGAAGCTGGCGAAGGTTTCCGGTATCCTCCTGGCGTATCCGACTCTGCATTTAACCGTGGAAGGCCACACCGACAGCACCGGAACCGACGACTACAATCTGAAGCTTTCCGAACGCCGGGCCGATTCGGTGCGCGACTACCTCGTCTCCAACGGCATCGTCGCCGCCAACATCGAAGCGCACGGCTTGGGTAAAGATGGTCCGGTCGCCACGAACGACACTGCCGCCGGACGGCAGCAGAATCGCCGCGTGGAAATGATTGTGAACGGCGACGTGATTGGACAACCCCTCAGCGAAGCGTCTCCAGCCGCCCCCTACACCGGTCTGGATGCGAGCAGCCGCTGACGAACTAATTACCGGTTGTCCATCAGGCGGTGTGCCCCTTTACCCCGGAGGCGCACCGCTTCGCATTGAATTTCGTCACATTAACGTTCATTAGTTGACATACGCCAATTCCGTTCTATGCTGAACTTGCACAGTGTCACGCGTCGTCTTTCGCTGGCGGTTGGCGGCCCCGGCGATTTTGGTTTCCGTCGCTATTTTTTCGTCGTGGATTTGTTACCGGGCGCTTGCCGCGCGAGCGGAGGCCACGCGTGACTCTCTCTCGGCAGCGCGGATAGCGGTCGAGGTCCGCGAGCTCGACTCGCGCAATGCCGGGACTGCCGCACACGGCGAACCCATCGGTTCAGCAGTCGAATTTCGCGATGCCGCGGCCTTCAACGGACATCTCTACCTTTGCGCGCCGGATGGTCTCTACGCTTACGATGCCACCGGCGAACTGCTCCGGACATGGCGCTCAGGACGTGACCTCCCCGCCACCGAACTCGTTTCGCTGACCACTGCCCCCGGCCGGAGTGGCCTCGAACTGTTCATCGCAACCCGGGGAGCCGGTGTCCTGACTTTCGATGGGTCGCGCTTCCGCCAGATCCTGCCTGCCGATCCGAAGCTGCGGAATGTCAGCGCGATGCTCGGTCTCTCCACCGGGCGGCTTCTTCTCGGCACGCCCGGTGACGGGGTTTTGGTCTGGGACGGCGATCACCTGTCGCAGCTCTCGCCGCAGTTGAAAAGTCTTCACGTAACCGCGCTGGTCGGCTCGGATGCCGATCTATGGATTGGAACCCTGAACGCCGGCGTATACCGGTTCCACGCCGGCCAACTGGACGCGCTGGCAGACAGCCTTCCGGACCCGCACGTTCTGTCTTTAGCCTTGCGCGATGGCAAGGCATGGGTCGGCACACCCGTTGGAGTTGTGGAGTTCGAAGATGGCCGCAAAGTGCGAACTCTCGCCGAAGGCTACTTCGCCAAATCCCTCGACGCCGGTGACGACACGCTGGCGGTCGGCACGGAAGACGAGGGCGTCATCACGGTTCCACTGGCGCGCGAAACCAGAGCCGTCCGTGAGCCTGGCGCACAGGAGATGAACGCACCGGTGGAACGGATTTTTAGCCTCGACGACGGCGTGCGCTACGCGCTGGCCGGAACCTTATACCGGTCGGGAGGGCCGAACGCGACGGGTGAAACAGCCTGGACCCCGGTATTGGCTCGCGAACACGGGCAACTCGCCGACCGCGATATCGCGGCTCTCTCCATCGCCCCCGATGGACGAATCTGGGTTGGGTTTTTCGACCGGGGTCTCGACATTGCCGACGCGCAATTCGAAAACGTAACGCATCTCGAGGACGATCATCTGTTCTGCGTCAATCGCATCGCCGAAGAGCCCGGCGGGTTGCGGACCGCCGTTGCCACCGCGAATGGTCTCGTCATGTTCGACGCTGCCGGGAAGGTCCGGCAAATCCTGGGGCATAAAGACGGCCTCCTCGCGGACCACATCACGGACGTGGTTTTCCGCACGGGCGGGATGGTGGTCGCCACACCGGCGGGCCTGTCGTTCGTGGGCGCGGATGGTGTCCGGAGTCTCTATGCATTTCAGGGGCTGGTCAACAATCACGTTTACGCGCTGGCTGCCGCCGGAGACCGAATCGCGGCGGGAACTTTGGGCGGGCTGTCGCTTTTGCAAAACGAAGCCATTCAGGTCAGCTACACTACCGCTAACTCCGCCCTGAAGCATAACTGGATTTCCGCCGTCGCACGTGTCGGCGACGAATGGTTCGCCGGAACTTACGGCGCGGGAGTCATGCGGCTCGATGCCGCCGGGCAATGGCATACGTTTCCCGAATTCAGAGGAAATATCGAAGTCAATCCGAACGCCATGCTCGTCGAAAACGGCACGCTTTACGTCGGCACGTTAGGGCAGGGGCTCTGGATCGACGACCTCGCGACCGGCAGATGGACCAGCACCACGGCCGGATTGCCGTCCGCCAACGTGACGGCGATCGCTGCCGGCAACGGCTTCGTATACGTTGGCACCGATAATGGCCTGGTTCGCTTCCATGCGGAGGACTTGCGATGAAGTCGTGTCTCGCCTTTGCTGCAGCTCTGTTTTTGGGCCTGACGCCGCCTCTTTTCGCGGACGCGGGAGTTCTGGTTCCGGCCGGACACGAGCAGCCCGATCCCGCCATATTTTCGCTGAACGAGATGACCGTCGAGATCAAAATCGACAACGGGATCGCGCGGGTTCAGGTCCGCCAGATCTTCGGCAATCACCAGGCGGCAATTCAGGAAGGCGCCTGGACATTCGCGCTGCCTGCCGGCGCGAGCGTCTCCGATTTCGCGGTCTGGGATGACGTGGTGCGCATTCCCGGCGTGATTCTCGAGCGGAAACGCGCCCAGGAAATCTACTCACGCGTGCGGGCGATGGAGATCGATCCCGGCCTGCTCCAGATGGGCGAGCGTGACGCGGACGAAGCGGGCCGTAATGCGCTGTTCACCGCACGGATCGTTCCGTTTCCGGCGTTCGGAACAAAGAGAATCGAGCTGGAGTATCAGGAACGCCTGGCAGTAGAGAATTTTGAGTCGCTGCTGGCGATACCGTTGCGTCCCGACGTCTACCAGCAGCAGACCGCCGGACACCTGACGGTCACGCTGGAGCTGCATTCGGAGCACGCGATCGACGATTTCGCGATTGTGTCGAAAGCTTATCCGCTGCAAATCAAAGAACGCACCCCGAACACGATCAGGGCAGAATATTTCGGCGACAACGTACCGCTCAGTGAAGATCTGGACATTCGGTATCGCTACGCGGCAGCCGGCGCGAACACCGTGAAGGTGATCACGCAAAGCGAAGCCGGCGAAAACTTCTTTCAGGCGACCGCGCTGCTGGCTGCTGATGCGGCACGAAGGGGGTCGGCAGCCCCGGCCAGAACCGTCGTGGCGTTATTCGATACGTCGCTCTCGATGCAGTGGGAAAAGCTGGAGCGCAGTTATCAGGCGCTGGAGACTCTGTTGAAGCGCCTGCGTCCGCAGGATCGCTTTAGCCTGTTGCTGTTCAATTCCGAGGTGTCGCCGTTTCGTCCGGGGCCGGTTCCGGCCACAATTGCCAATGTGGAAGCGGCGCTTGCCTTCACACGCGCCAGCAGCATTCGCGCCGGAACGAATGTTCAGCGCGCGCTGGCAGATGGCCTCGGCCAGGCGGCGCACGGCGAGGGTGAACGTTATCTCGTGCTGATTGGCGATGGCGGGGCCACCGAAGGTGCTGTACGGAACGCCGGACTTGCCACATGGTACCGGACGGAGCGTGCGAAACTCGTGGAGCCTCTGCGTCCGCATACATTCGTATTCGCGGTCGGCGATGACGCGAACCTGCCGCTCGCGCGCCTGCTGGCTTCGAACAACGGCGTCTGGGAATCGGTCAGATCCACCGAGCCCATCGACTTCAAGCTGAGCGCCTTTCTGTCGAAGATCGGCGAAGAGCCTGTGCGGGGGCTGACTCTGACTTCCGCGCCCGCCGCAAATTTCCGCTACGTCTATCCGCTGGAGGCCGTTCATTTCGCGGGATCGGCGGCAACCTGGGTCGGGCAATACACAAATCCCGCGCCTGCGGCTACTTTCAGCGTCACGGGACTGCCGGCCGCAACCCTGCCTTTGACAACCACGGCTGCGGAGCATCCCTATTTGCCGCGCGCCTGGGCCCGCGCCCGCGTGGACGCTCTTCTCGAAAAACTCGATCGCGATGGCGAAGATGCTGCTTCGATCGACGAGATTATCCGGCTATCGAAGAAGTATAAATTTGTCACGCCCTACACTTCTTTTCTCGCGGTCCCGCACGCCTTGCTCCGGCCGCGCGTCATTCGCCCTGGCGACCCGGTCCTGCGCGTGAAAACGGACGATTCCATTGTGTCGGTGATTGCGATGTTTCCGTTCGGACTGGTCAAGCCGCTGCGTCATCTGAAAGACGACGACACATGGCAGACGCGTTTTCTCGCGCCGTCCGAAATGAATGACGGGACTTACGAGGTGCGGCTCGTCATGCGCGACCGCGACGGCCATGTTTACCGCGAGTCGAAGAGCTTTGTGATTGCCAGCAGCATTCCCGCGATTCGGGTCAGGCTCGGTCAGCCGAGAGTGAAAGCCGGCGGCGAGCTTTCCATCGCTGCCTTCGCATCGCCCGGCACGCGAACGATCACGGCGCGTCTCTATGGAGCGGAGCCCGTCAGCCTGCGATGGAATTCGGAACGGAAGGCGAACGTCGGAGTCATGTCGATCCCGGGCGCGCTGCCCGCCGGGACCTACAAGGTGGACGTGACTGCCGAAGACGTCGCCCACAACATCGCGAGCGCGGAGGTGACCCTTGAGGTCTGGTAAGTGGCTGCTGGCCTCTTCGTCAGCGCTGCTGCTTGCGGCTGCGGTTGGCCACGCCGAGCTTTCGAACTGGGTGCAACATCAACCGGCGGGTCCGTTGCTTCAGGTGTTGCTGCGAAGCGTGCCGATGCCGGGTGGCGCGATCCAGGTCCGTCGCCCTCCGTCCGAAACGCGGCCTGTCCTGACTACGATGATCGCGGCGGATTCCGGAAATCCCGCGCTCTACCGACTGCGAGCCCAGGAAGCAGAACTGCAACTTGACTTCGCGTCCGCGGAAAAGGATTGGCGAACTTATGCCGGTCTTGTGGCCGACCGTGGGGAAGGCTATCTGGAACTCGCCGACTATTTTCACCGGCGCGTGAACGCGCGCGGAGAGATTGCGGCTCTGGAGACCGTGGGACGCGCGCCGTCCGACGCCTACCTTCCGGTCACTGAACAGAGATCCTGGCAGGCATTCGCCCGCATGCTGCCGGTGATTAAAGATGCCGGCCTGCCGCCCCAAGCCACCACCTCGGCCTTTCGCGAATGGATCACCCGCTATCCCGGGGAGCAGGTTCCTCAGCGTGACTACATCGATTTCCTGATCGATCAGCGGAGTTTCACGGCGGCGGAAATTCAGATCGCCGCTTACAGGAAGGCGTTTCCCGCGGACGATGTCTATCCCGTGGAAGCGGAAGCTGGCCTTGCATCGCGTCGCGACTCGGATGAGGCTGCACTCAAAGTCTATGACAGGGAGTTTCGACCGCTCTGGCCAAAAGAACTGTTGCAGGCGTATTTCCGGCTTCTCGATCAAAGCGGGGAATTGCGGGACTTCGAAGGTCGCGCCCGCGTCGCGCGGCAAAAGGATCCTGGCGACATCAACGCTACCGCCCGTCTGTTTGCGTATGACCAGCACTCGGATAACATACTTGCGGCCCGGCGCGTGTTGCTGGAGTACCGGCTGGCTAAAGAATCGAACGCGGGCAGCTGGACGGCGGCGGAACTGAAAACCCTGGCAGGGCTCTTCGATCGGCTTCCGGATATCAACGAACAGGCGCGCGCATACTATGCGTTGTACAGTTTCCCCGGCGCGGCTGCCGAAGATCGCGAATCGGCGCTGGCGGGCCTGACTGCAGTGCTTCTCGATCACCCGGACGAGCCTGTTCGTTTTGGCTCCGGCGATCTTTCGCTTTATAAGGACATCGCGAGCGCCGATTCGTCGCCGGGATTTCTGAACGGAATCCTATCGCTGGTTTTGAATTCGACGTCGCCGCGCTGGCAGTATCAGGAGCAGAATGGCCGCTCCGCCGCATACTTCCATCGCGCGGCCGGAGCACAACTGCTGCTGGTGCTCGAAAGGGACTTCCCTGCTTCGCCCCACCGTTCGGCTCTGCGTGCAAGTCTGGTGGATGCTTACGCCGGCTACGGCGACGATGCCGACGCGATTACCGCCGGACGCGCCTTTCTCACGGCGTTTCCTGCCGCTCCGCAGCGCACTCACGTCGCCCTGGCGCTGGGGGATGCGCTCGCGAGACAACACCGTGAAGAGGAAGAGTTCGCTGTATACCGGCAATCACTGCGTGAACTCGCGATGCGTGCCGGGGGCGTTCCGCTGGGCGTACATGGCAGCGCTGCTCCGGCCGCCGAATCGAATGGCTTTCCAGGCAGGCTTCCAGGTAGTTTTCCAAACAGCTTTCCGGGGAGAGTCGGCGGCACGCAGGGCGCAGTCGCCGGTCCGCGTTCGCCGGACTATGCTGCGGTTCTCGATCGTTATCTCGCCCGTCTATCGGCGCTGAACCGGCCCATGGATGCCTTGCGCGTTTACCGCGATGAGCTCGCAAGCGATCCGAACGATCCCGGTCTTTACGAGCGGTTCGCGGGATTCCTGGAGCAAAACAACATCACGGCGGACGTGCAGGATATCTATCGCCGGGCGATCGCAAAGTTTCCCGATAAGTCGTGGTATCACAAACTCGCGCGCTGGTATCTCCGTTCGCGCCAGGAGAGCGCTTACACGTCGCTCACGCAGGAGGTCACGGGAATCTTCAGCGGCACGGAACTCGAATCGTATTTCAGCGAAGTGGTGGCGCAGAATGCCAGTCTGGCCCCGAACCTGTACCTCCGGCTGAATCTCTTCGCACACGAGCGTTTTCCGGAAGACCTGGTTTTTGTGCGCAATCTGCTGGGCGCTTATCAATCGGTTCCCAGTCGCAATGCAGCCGCCGCTACAACGCTCCTGCACGACTATTGGTTCTCCGATGACAATCTGAAGCGGCAATACTTCGAGCAGCTTGCCCAGGCGAATCAGCTCTATCCTCAGCTTTCGGAATTGAGGCGGGACCATCCGGAAATCGCTGGCGGCCAGTGGCGGCAACTGGAAACAGCGAACCCGGCGGTGGTGCAATTCAACGCCGAAGCCGAGGCGTGGCTGGGCCATTATGAAGCGGCCGCTCCCGCTCTGAAAGCGATTGCCGACGCTTATCCAGGCCGTGAAGAGCTGAACGCCCGGGCTGCGTCCCTCTATCGGTCTCTCGCGGTTTACCTGGGCGCGGACACGGATGTTTCCGTTGCCCTGGCCGAAAGGGTATACGATGCGGATCCGCGCGAGACGAAGAACCTCGAAACGATTGGCGACATTTATTCGGACCACGAGGAGTATGCGCAAGCCGCCGCAGTGTGGAACAAAATACCGGGGATCTTCCCCGGCAAACCGGACGGATATCTGGAATCCGCAACGGTCTTCTGGGATTACTACCGCTTCACGGATGCGCTCCGCCTCATCGGCGAGGCGCGTCTCCGGTATCACGACAACACGCTGTTCGCATTTGAAGCCGGCGCGATTTGGGAAGGCCGGCGCAATTACACGCGCGCCATTTCCGAATACCTGGCAGGTGGGGATAATGAGTCCGCCAGAACACGCATCGTCAGGCTGGCGAGCCGCCCGGCGTATCGCGATCTCGTGTATCGTCTCACGGCGAACGCCTATCCGGATCTGCGAATTGCGGTACTGGAAGCGCAACAACGCAGGCCGGAACTGGAAGCGTATCTCGCGAAGGAGATAGCCGCCACAACACGCGTTTCCGATATCGCGCCGCTGCTCGAAGCTGCCCAGTCGCAGGGCTTCGACGCAGTCCGGCAGCAGGGGCTTCAACGGCAGATCGCCCTGACCACCGATCCGGTGGAACGCCTGCGCCTGCGGATTCAACTGGCTAAAGATTTTGAGGGCCGGAAGGATCTGGTCGCGGCAGCGAATACACTCACCTCCCTCTACAACGATTCACCGCTGGTACTCGGCGTCATTCGGGCCAGGGTCGATTTCGACAAGCGCAACAAGCGCGATGACGACGCCATTGCCACTCTGACCGAAGCAGCCGCGAAAGCACGGCCGGAACTATCGGCGAAATTCCGGTTCGAAGCTGCGGTTGTGGCAACGGGCGCGGGAAAGATCGATCAGGCGCGCGTCCTGTTGAGCGATCTGCTCAAGTCGGACCCGTTGCGTGCCGACTATCTCGCCCAGATGGCCGAAACCTACTCTGCTGCAGACGACGATACCGGTTTCATTCAATATGCCCGCGCGGAGCTCGACGCGCTGAAGAAGGCGCCGCTCAGTCCGGATGACCGAAATGCGCGGGCCGCTTCACTGCGCCGGAGACTGATCGCTACTCTGGCGCGAAGAAACGACTTTGCCGGAGCTCTCGATCAATATATCGCGGTAATCGATAGCTATCCCGACGATCAATCCGTGCTGCGGGAAGCCTCGCGTTTCGCGTTGGCGCATAACCTGAAGGAGCAGTTGATTGCTTTCTACACGAAAACGATTGCCGATGCTCCACGGGACTGGCGCTGGCCGATTGTGCTCGCCCGGATTGAAACCGTTCTGGAGGACTATCCCGCGGCGCTGAACGCCTACGATATCGCGATGAAGGACAGGCCGGATCGCGCGGACATCGTGGAGGCGCGGGCGGATCTCGAAGCGCGACTGCTGCGCTTTGACGACGCGATCAAGAGCTGCACGCGCCTGTATGAGCTCACCTACAACGATCCGCAGTGGATGAACAAGGTAGCGGAGTTCCAGGCGCGTCTCGGGAGGAAAGCCGAAGCGATAGCGGCGCTGGAACGTGCCGATATCGGCGCGGGCGGAGAGACAGTCACCGCGTTGTTCGGGATCGCGGAGTCGCTCGATTCGTTCAAGATGTATGCCGATGCCGCCCGTTACGCGCAACGTGGTTTCGCACTGGCCGGAGCCGATCTCTGGACGAAGTACTCCTACGGAAACGTCTATGCCCGCATTATGGCGGAGAACAGGCACACAACGGACGTGTTGGCGCTCAGCCCTTCAGGCGCGAATGCGGCCCGCATCAACGCACTGCAAAGTACCGGGACAGTCGTCGCTTCGTTGTACACGCCGGAAGAAAAGGCAGCCCTCGCGACGCGTCTTGCAGCGCTTCCGGTTCAGTCCGACGACGGCTTGCTGCGCCTGGCCCAGGCCGCCGGATTAGAGGATATTGTTGCGCAGGCAATGCAGCGTCGAGGTTCCCGTGCCGCGGCGCAATACATTTCAAGGCAGTCACAACGCGGTCTCTATGAATCTCTCAGCCGGGAACTGGAGACGAACGCAAATACGCTTCAACAAGCTGCCACCGCAGCCCGCTCTGAGGGAGACACCGCAGCGGAGATACGCATCTACGACCGGATGCGGCAATTGGGGCAGTTGAGCGGACAGTCGCAGGAGAGATACCTCGCGTTGCTGGTCGCAAACGATCCCGCGCGGCTGACGTCACTCGCATCCAGCGGTTCGGACGCCTTGCGCAACGGGGCGGCGCAGGCTGCTATTGCCGGCGCAAACGAACCTGCGGCGATGGGTGTTCTGCGCGCGCGGGCAACTGGTCTGCCGCCTGTCTGGCAGAGCGCCCTCTCCGCATTGACTGGCGTGTATTTCGACGACAAGTCGCCCAGTGTGAATCAGGCTTTTCTCGCGGCGCTTCATCCGGGCACAATCGGGGAACGTCTCGCCGTGCGGCCGGACCCGAACCAGGCTTTGGTGGGTGCGGTCTGGTATTACTACGCCGCGCGTTACGGCGAATACCTTGCGCGACTCGACGATCGCGCAGCGGCGGATTATCTGCCGGCCCAACTGGAATCTGCCCCTGACGATCCGGAAGCCTACATGAGTCTCGCCGCCTTCTATTCGGGAAGGGGCCAGACTGCCAACGCGATTCGGGAGTTCCGTGAGGTTCTGGATCTGGACGGGGATCGTGGCGAGGCGCATAACGGCATCGCCCTCGCGCTGATGAAAGACAGCAAGAGGGCCGAAGCCATCGCCGAGTGGCATGAGGCGCTCAACGCATTCGAGCGTGAACAGGGCAAGGGCGTCCGTGTCCGCGACTCGTTCTGGACGCACGTTGGCGCGACGATTGACGCTATCAGCCAGGCGAACGCCCTGCCCGATCTGCGCGATAACATCCACCATCTGCTGGCGGATTACGTGCATCGCAACGACAGCTATCGCCTGAATGAGCTTGTGGCTCCGGCGCTGAGAGCGTCTATGAAGGCCGGCATGGACTCTAACTGGCTGGCGAACATCCTTCAGAATTCGTACATCGACCTGGATCAGGTCTTTCCCAACGCAACCCCCGAGGAACGTGAGCAGTTCAGCCGCTTCCAGCTCTCGCTCACTCTCCGGCAGGCCGGACTAGCCAACGGCGACGAAAGAACGGCACTCGAAGGCCGCGCGGTCGGTGAACGGTCAGAGCTGATCAATCTGCTGCTCATGGCAGGCAAAACGGCCGAGGCGGAGACTGAGTGGAATCAGTTGACGACCGCCGATAAAGAGGTCCATCGCTTTGAGTTGATTGCGCTGGAAATCAGGATCGCGGGCGCGACGGGAACGATCGATCAGTTGATCGCGCGTTACCGCGGTGCGCCGGATCGCGCGCCCGACGAACAAACCCTTCTGGCTGCGGCCACCACGCTTCGACGGGATGGCCACGTGCCTGCCGCGCTGACTCTGCTGGAGTACACGTACCGTCGCGACATCGACGCCCCGGAATTCAGCATGCCCGGCTTCCTGGGCCTGGCGCAGGTTCTGCTGGAACGCGGCGATACGAATCAGGCCATCGGAACGCTTCGGAGGATGGTTCTCCTGGCGGACAAGTTCGAGGGCTACGTTCCCGCAGCGGATCTGCTGACTCGCTTCAATCGCAATGCGGACGCGGCGGAGTTTCTGATGAAGGCTCTCCAGGCGACACCGTGGGATTCCGGGGCGAAGCTGAAGCTGGCGCAGATCGGCAGTGCGGCGGACAGGCAACGGCTGGCTCGCGAGATTATGGCCGACGCTTCCGCAACATATGAGACGCGGGCGGAAGCTGCGCGAGTGTCAGGTCCAGGGTCTGCTGGCGTTTCAGGCGAACTGGCATTGCTGGCATCGGGAAATATCACGCCCATGGCGGCGCGAAATCCCTTCTATGTGGAAGCGCGGAGGGATGCGGCGCAGACGGCGGCGGACCCGACGACAAGGCTCAGCCTGCTGCGCGAGGCATTGGCGATTGCGCCGGATAACCGCGCGGTTCGGCTGGACGCGGCGCGAGCGGCGCTCGGCGCAGGCCGGGACAGTCTCGCGCTGGCGATGTATCGCTACGTATCGCGGCAGGCCGTTGCGATGCCGGCCGAAGGCTTTTCAGAGCAGGAGAACCCGGGCGAATTCGTCCGGATTTCACCCGCAACGAGCCCGGATCTCTCTGCAACGGCGCAGATGCAGCTCGACGAACAACTCGCGGACGCTGCCGAACGAACGGGCGATCTTCCGGCAGCCGTGGGTTTCGTCAGCAGCGCCCTCACTTTGGACATCGACGCGGCCGACCGTCAGCGACTGACGCAGAAGCGCGATTCGATCCGCGCCGAACAGCAGCGACTGATCGCAAATTCCAGGCGCGAGCCAGTGTTTTCCGACAAGGTCGAGCAGACTCAGATCGTCGAGCCGCGGATCGCAAAGGAGACGCCGTGAAGAAGAGCCTGATCGTGATCGCCGGAGCGCTCCTGCTGGCGGCGATCGCCTGGGTGCAGACCACGACGCCGGTTCCGCGCGCCATGCCGGAGCTCATGCCGGGCGGTCCGCTGATCTATCTTGAGGCGAAGGATTTCCATTCGGTGTTGAGCGAGTGGAACCAGTCTGGCGTCAAACAGCAATGGCTGGCCAGCGCCAACTACCAGGTGTTCACGAACTCGAATCTGCTGCAAAAACTGGATGGCCTGTATCAGGAATATGGCGGTGTTGCGGGCTTCCTGCCAGGCCTGCCGGGAACGCTCGAAGTCGCGGGCCGCGAATCGGCGCTGGGGCTTTACGATCTGCGCGAACAACAGTTCGTCTACATCACGAAGATAGAAGAATCCGCGCTTGCGACGAGCCAGTTGTGGCGGCTGCGGGACAAGTTCAGCCAGCGCCAGACTTCGGGTATCACGTTCTACGTGCGCCGCGACGATGCGTCGAAACGGACCGTGGCGTTCGCGTTCACGGGAGGGTATCTGGTTGTCGCGACCCGCGACGATCTGATCGCAAGGACCCTGGGGTTTATCGCGGCGGGCAAAGCGGGCGAAGGTTCGCTCGCATCGGAGCCGTGGTTCGCCAGCGCGCTGAGGGAAGCGGGATCGGCCGGTGAGTTACGCCTCGCATTGAACATGCCGAAGCTGCTGGCGAACGAAAGCTTCCGTTCCTACTGGATTCAAAGGAACGCATCGGAGTTAAGGCCGTTCGCGGGCTCGATAGCGGACGTTCAACGCGCGCAGGGCCGCATCACGGAGAGCCGCGTGTTCATCCGGAACCCGGAGCAGATTGTCACTGCGCCGGGCGATGACGCGCTCGCGGCGGTTGCCGCTCTGCGCGGGCTCGTAGCGCCGGAGTCCATACTGGCGAGAGCCTGGGCTGCGCCTTCACCCGACAGCGTACAGGCGCTCATCGAAGGCAAGCTGCTCGCGCCAGTCGCAACGGGAAACAGCGGCCAGTATGCGCCGGGCGCTGTTTCGACGGACGAGACCGCGGGATCGGAACAGGATCTCGAAACAAGAATCGATGAGCCTCCGTTGCCTGTCGATGTTACGGGCAGTTTGAAATCCGGCGCGCTGCGGGACTTTCTGACGGCGGCCATGCCCGAAGCGATGTTGCAGATCCAGGCGAGCGCCGAGACGGAGCACTTCATTCGGGCGCCGTCCGTGATCGTGTTCTCCGGCTCGAAGGGGTGGGATGCGGCGCAGGTTCGCGAGGCCTTGTCGTCGGCGGTCGAAACACTGTGGACCACCTCGCGTCTGGGTGTCGGCTGGCAGGCGGGAACGGCGGGACGACACGCGGTGGAACAACTGGACGGGCTTGCCTCGCTGCAGTTTGCGATCGACGGTAAGCTGCTGTTCATCGCCAACGACGCCACGCTGCTCGCGAGCACATTAGATCGGATCGGAACGGCGCCCGCAACCGCAGGCCCCGCGTACGTTGCCGAAGTCAGACACGCTGCCGCACGCGCCGATTACGAACGGCTGATGCAGGCTCTCGATTTCGGCGGGCGCGCTCAGTCGTTCGTCTTCAACCCGCAGGGCGATCGAACGCCGCCGTTCTTTTCCGGAAACCTCGCCAGCCTCAGCGGTACTCTCGGGTTTATCCGAAGTGCGCTGATCACCCAGGTGGAAGCTCCCACCGTCCGGAGACAGACGATCGTCTATCAATAGCCGTCTATTCGGCAGTTTTGGTGGCGTGTTCGAACAGGTAGTTCAGGGTCTTCTCCGTCTGGATATGCGAAGCAATGCGTCCCAGTTCGCCGTTTTCGCTGAGCTTGCGGCGTAGCGCGGCGACGGGCTGCTTTTCCTGACGGGAAATGCGATCCAGTTCGCGATCGACTTCTTCGTTGGTGGCGTTAATGGACTCACGTTCGGCGACCTTGCCGAGAACGAGCGAGGCCTTCACTTCACGCAGCGCCGCATCCTTCTGCGCTGCCTTGACCTTCTCCCAATCGAGCTTGAAGGACTTGGGATCTACGCCCTCCGACTGGAGCGCGCGCAGACGCTGTTCCACGCGGTTCTCGATCTGCCGGTCGACGAATATTTCCGGCACAGGGAAGTCGTTGGCAGCGACGAGTTTCTCGACGATCTTATCTTTCGCTTCGCGCTGGGCATCGTTCTGCCGTTGCGCCAGAATCGACTTGCTGACGGCATCCTTCACTTCGTCGAGCGTGCGGAAATCGCCCAGGTCCTGAGCGAACTCATCGTTCAGTTCGGGCAACTCCTTGCGGCGAAGACCCTTCACGCCGACACGGAATAGCACCGTTTTCCCGGCAAGAGTTTCGCGGCCGTAATCCGCCGGATAGACGACATCGAATTCCTTCTCATCGCCCGGCGAGGAACCTGTCAGGTTTTCGGTGAAGCCAGGCAGCGTTTCAGGACCGCCGATGAGCACCTGCACTTCGTCGGCTTTGATGCCTTCGTCGGTGCCGGAGAGGCTTTCGAGCGACACGACGGCATAGTCGCCATCGGCCAGCGGGCGCGGATCTTCGTTCGCGTACGTGGCTTTGGTTTCGCGGATTTCTTCGATGCGTTTGTCGACGTCTTCGTCGGTAACGAGCGGCTCTTTATAGACGACTTCGACGCCGTCGTAGTTCGGGATCTCGAACTGCGGGAACACCTCGAACTGCGCCTTGAAGTGGAGGTCTTTGCCATCGTGGAAGTGGAGGTCCGTCACGTTGGGGCGGCTCACGGCGCGCAGTTGTTCGGCGGAGATGCGCGCATCGACGGCCTTCGGGACCAGGTTTTCCAGCACCTTTTGCCGGATGTCGCTTTCGTAGTTTTTACGAATCAGCGACATGGGAGCCTTGCCGGCGCGGAATCCCTTGAGGTGGACGCGCTCACGGAACTGCTCGGCGACTTTTGCGGTTTCCTTCTCGACGTCCCCGACGGGAATGGAGATTTCAAGCTCGTGCTTACAGCCTTCCAGCAATGCCAATTTGGGTCTACCTCGGAAAAAGAGAAATCGAACGGAAATATCAGAATATCATTATGGCGGTGAGGGTGAGATTCGAACTCACGGAACCCGTGAAGGTTCAACGGTTTTCGAGACCGCCGCATTCGACCACTCTGCCACCTCACCGCGCGGTGCGCCCGGAGAATTTCCGACCGGACTACAGCCCAATAATAACATCCGGCATTGAGCTTGAAGATGAAATGACCGCATGATAACCTGTGGCAGACATCATGAGCAACGGTCTGAATATTTCTCCCGCCGTCCAGGGCGGTCTCGATTTTCTTGCGCTGGGAGCGCTGGTGCATCGGCTGGATCCGGGCATTATTCCCTTCCGGAAGGCCCGTTCCTGCGACATTCACGTCAGCGGCGGCGAGTTTAATTGCGCCGCGAATATGTCGGATTGTTTCAAGCTCCATACGGGCGTCACGACCGCGATGGTGGACTATCCGATCGGCGATCTGATCGCCGAACGCGTGCTCGCGATGGGCGTGAAACCGTTCTACAAACGCTTCGAGCACAACGGCGTCAACGGGCCGAATATGGCGACGGTTTACAGCGACCGCGGTTATGGCGTGCGCGCTCCGGTGGTGTTCTACAACCGCTCCTACGAAGCCGGCGGCCTGCTGAAGCCGGGCGACTTCGACTGGAAAGAGATCTTCGGGCAGGGCGTGCGCTGGTTCCACTCGGGCGGCATTTTCGCGGCACTTTCGGAGACGACCGGCGAACTGATTATCGAGGGGATGAAGGCGGCGCGCGCAGCGGGCGCGGTTACGTCGCTCGATCTGAACTATCGCGAGAAGTTGTGGAAGATTCTGGGCGGCGGCGCGCGGGCAGTGGAGACGTTGCGACGGATCGTGGATGAGGTCGACGTGCTGGTGGGGAACGAAGAGGACCTGCAAAAGGGTCTTGGCATTGAGGGTCCGCAGGTGGAAGCGACTTCGAAGCTGGATACGCGCGCGTTCGCAGGCATGATGGATAACGTGGTGAAGAAATTCCCCAAAGTCAAAATTGTTGCGACGACTCTGCGCGAGGTGCATTCGACGTCGCGGCACACGTGGAGCGCGGTGGCGTGGATCAACGGGAAGCTGTATACGGCGCCGACCTGCGAGCTCGACGTGCTCGACCGCGTGGGCGGCGGCGATGGCTTCGCGTCGGGATTCTTCTACGGGCTGCTGGCGGGCGAATCGCCGGAAGATGCTGTGAAGCTGGGTTGGGCTCATGGCGCGCTGATTACGACGTTCCCTGGCGATACGACTATGGCTACGCTCGATCAGGTGCGCGCGTTTGCGAAGGGCGGGTCGGCGCGGATTCAGAGGTAGCGGGACTATGCGAGCCGGACTGATTTTCTTCGCGTTCGGTTGCATATTTCAACTCCTTTGCCAAAGTTCGCCCGCGCAAGGCGAGCTCGATCCTGAGGTCTACCGGTTGTTTTTTCAGGCAGCGGTAGCCCATGCGGCCGTTACAACCGAAAGTCGGCCCATAGGACTCAACGGACAATTGGCCGTGTTGTCCCGGTTCTCGGTTCAGGACACCCTCGGCGTTACCGATCAGGAAGCGCAGTCCGTGTTGACGGCCAGCGCCGGTTGCGAGCAGGAACTGGGTTCACTCGCGGACTCCGCGCGGGCTTTGGTTTTCGAATCGCGGCTGCTGGCGGCGAACGAAGAAAAGCCGAGCGAGGACATCGCCAATCGCCTGAAAGAGCTGGATACAAAACGAACCCAAATCATTTTGAGCCACCTTCAGCGCATGAAAGATCTGCTGGGCGCGGAAAGGTTTAAGATTGTCGACAACTACATTCACACGCATGCAGGCAATGGCGGATTTTTCCCTTCAGGTGCGCCGCGGAAGTTGTGATCGCCGGATTTTTCAGGCAGCTATAGGCGGTGGCTCCTTCTTTTCGGGTTGGTCGACGGGGACAGTGGAATCGTTTTGAAGGAACGAAACCAATTTCGGGTTAAGTGGTTTGGTTGCAACGGGAATTTTCGCCGGTTGGGGAGTTTCGAGTGCCGCTCCCTCATGGTCGCGGCTCGGTAGGGACGGCGTGGGTTCGGCGGATAGGGGTGGCGCGGGTTCGACGGTGAGCGGCGGTTCGGTACCGATCTCGGGTTCTTTGGCTCGTTTGGCGCGGATATCCATGAGCTGCTTGAGCGCGTTCTGGAAATTGCGCTGGGCGGAGTTGATGCGGCGATCGACGCGGTCGAAGGCTTTGCCGGATAGTTCAAAGACGCGGCCGAGGGAGCGGTCATTAATCACGAGGAAGCCTCGTTCCCAGATG